>Ga0207891_1000124_pt1 | contig 66849 bp, 61 predicted proteins | sample LinPmetageLP50_FD_184061 | JGI IMG/M metagenome (GOLD analysis project Ga0207891, IMG submission 184061) | Marine viral communities from the Pacific Ocean - LP-50 (SPAdes) | ecosystem: Environmental > Aquatic > Marine > Oceanic | place: Pacific Ocean | collected 2011-08-27 | reverse complement strand
CGCTCACACTGGATCCCCGATCGGGGTCGGGGATGACGTGGTGTGGTGGTGTCATCCGCAATGCTCCCGTACCGTCACCCAAAACGTTCCCAATCCATCATCCTCAACTCGATTGAGGATCCATAGTCCTCGAACTTTGCAGCACTCCACATACTCCGTAGTTACACCAGAAGTCTGGCGTCCGACGCTAGAGGCATTCGCTACCGCTCACACTGGATCCCCGATCGGGGTCGGGGATGACGTAGTATGGTGGTGTCATCCGCAATGCTCCCGTACCGTCACCCAACACGTTCCCAATCCGTCATCCTCAACGTTACCAACCCGTCATCCTCAACTCGATTGAGGATCCAGAGCCCTCGAACTTTGCGGCGGGGAGCGTTGCCTATAACAAAGATCTTTGCGTGTGATTAGTCTGATATCGGGCGCTAGTAATCAGCCAAATACCTAAGGTCTGGCGTCATGGGCTAAATACATTCGCTTAAAAAACCGCTTTTACACAGATTTAAAATAATAAAAACCACCTCACAACAACTCACTTCACACATAATGTGTAAAAGTTTTTCACTAAATCACATTTGTTAAAAGCTGTGTCGTTAAACTGGCGAAATTATTCATACGCATGTATTCATGCTCTTAGCTATTCATTAATTATGGGGGAAATCTAATTGAAGACGCTTGTATATAAGTCTATTAGGCGCAGGAAAACCTGCCTATTTAATAAGCAATAAATTAGCAGATACAAAAAAGGTGGCAGGAACGCCCAGAGTTCTATTCCAATACTCACTTCCTGTGTGCATGACCGTTCCTTGGTCAGCGTCCCTGCCAAGTGCCCATCCTAGGCAAAACTAAGTGTACCGCTGAAAGAAATAAATGCAAATAATAATTACCACACCTTTATTCATCAGAATAATTACGGTGAATATTAATCAGCTCGGTATCAACTAAAATATTATTAAAAATAATTCGCCATGATTTTATAGGTAGTTGATATTTAAAATATCGAAAGTAAATTTAATTGGGATAATAAAATTTAGCTCTCAGCTATCTTGTATGTAAATCTTTGTCAACGAACGAAAGCCAAAGCTATATATCTATGGAGCGAACCGCAAGACAAGTGAATGCTTATTCAAGCGTCTTGCCGCGTAGACAAACAATACACAAGGTGTTTCGACTGCTTATAAACTCACTAAAAGCAGGCGGACTTCTTGACTACCATAGAGCCCGGAATCATTTCAGGCGCCGAGCCAAATAGTTTAGAGGTAAAGGTGTATTCGAGGAAAACGGCTATTGCTCATACTTATCACTACATAGCCGCCGGTATCACGGTATTTGTTCCGCACGCGAGATTAGGCGCAAGCTAGGCATTATTTTAGTAGTAAGGCTTCACCTATTTGTTCTTTGCTGATTTCTGCCAGCATTTCACTCAGTGTTTGTTCTGTGCGGGCGCAGTACCATTCATTGTTTTGCCAGCTATAGTGAAATCCACCTGAGCGCGCGGCTAACCAGAGTTCTTTGCTTGCACTCTGACGACTGAATATTAAGGCGCTGCCGTCTGGGCATTGCAGGGTGAGTACGCCCCCGCTTATTTCGCAGTCTACGTCTGCATCTAAGTCGTCAATGGCGTCTTCGATCGTTGTATAGAGCTCGTCAATATTGTCGTTGAATTCAACTTCGTTCATTTTGTGTGCCCAGTATTCAGCTTGCAGTTAGGAATCTTGACGGCAGTATACTAAGGCTGTGCTCGATCCGCATACCACGACAAGCATTGGGCTTGTTGCGCGAGCTAGGTATAATGCGCGACACAGTTATTTTCGGGATATTGTTATGGTCAGCATTCGCACGTTTATGTTGTGCAGCGTGGTTCTACTGGGCGCCTGCGGTCAAACCGGCCCACTTATGCTGCCAGACGACAATGACAAGAAGACGGATGTTGAGACCACTGACTCATCCGCCGCGAGCCCCGATCGTCAGCAAGCCACCACCGATACGGCGACGACGTCGCCTGCAGAGTAAATTTCTATGTCTCCATTTCAATACATCGACGGCGAACTACACGCCGAGGCTGTGCCACTGAGCAAGATTGCCGCCGAGTTTGGCAGCCCGTGTTATGTGTATTCCCGCGCCTATCTTGAGCAGCGGTTCACTGAATACACCGACGCCTTAGCCGGCCAAGACCATTTGGTCTGTTATGCCGTTAAGGCCAATTCCAATATTGCGGTATTAAATGTACTGGCGCGGCTTGGCGCCGGTTTTGATATCGTTTCCAGTGGTGAACTAGAGCGGGTAATGGCCGCTGGTGGCAAACCTGAACGCATCGTCTTTTCAGGCGTTGGCAAAACCGCCCCGGAGATGCAGCGCGCACTTGAAGTGGGTATTCACTGCTTTAACGTTGAATCAGAGGCCGAGTTAGAGCGCCTGAATAGCGTTGCCGCCGCAATGAACGTCGTTGCGCCAATTTCACTGCGTGTTAATCCCGATGTCGACGCCAAAACCCACCCCTATATTTCAACCGGTTTGCGCGATAACAAATTCGGTATTGATATTGAGCGCGCCCCAGAGGTTTACCGTCGCGCCGCAGTTCTAGCAAATATTGAAATCAAAGGTGTCGACTGCCATATCGGCTCTCAACTTATCGATACCAGCCCGTTTTTAGATGCACTGGAGCGGGTCTTAAAGTTAGTTGATGTGTTGGCAAGTATGGACATCACTATCTCTCATCTCGACCTTGGTGGCGGCCTGGGTGTTCGCTATCGCGATGAAACCGCACCGGTCACCGGCGACTACATTCGCGCGATTAGAGAAAAGTTGGGTGACCGCCAAGTTACCCTGATGTTTGAGCCGGGACGCTCAATTACCGCCAATGCCGGTGTTTTGCTGACTCGAGTCGAATATTTAAAGCTCAACGAGCATAAAAATTTCGCCATCATCGATGCCGCAATGAATGACATGATTCGGCCCTCACTCTATTCGGCGTGGATGGACTTAATGGCCGTCCGCCCCCGTGAAGACGGTGTTCTGCGCCACTATGACTTCGTCGGACCGGTGTGTGAAACCGGCGATTTTCTGGCCAAAGATCGTGAACTTTGCATTGAAGAAGGGGATCTACTGGCACTAGCGTCAAGCGGCGCCTATGGATTTACCATGAGTTCCAATTACAATAGCCGAGGACGTGCAGCTGAAATTATGGTGGATGGCGACAAATACCACCTAATCCGCGCGCGAGAAACTGTCACCGACTTGATGCGTGGCGAAACTGTGTTGCCCTGAGACGAAGAGGACGCTGTTCACTTAGCACTCTCACATAATGGCATCGCGCCCGCATCGTTAATCAGCGCCATCGGTGAGGCGCACCACAGGGTTTTACGATGCAGTTACGCTTTACCAAAATGCATGGCCTGGGCAATGATTTTGTTGTTATTGATCTCATTACCCAGCGTTTCAAGCTTAAGCCACACCATATTCGCAAAATTGCCGATCGGCATTTTGGCATTGGCTGTGATCAAGTTCTTACCGTTGAAATTCCAACTCAACCGGATGTCGACTTCTGCTATCGCATTTACAATGCCGAAGGCAGCGAAGTTGAGCAATGCGGCAACGGCGCGCGCTGCTTTGCTCGCTTTATTCGCGATAAAAGACTAACCGGCAAACAAAAAATTAAAGTAGAAACGCTGGCTGGCATTATTGAGCTTGAGTTGACGGAAAATCGGCAGGTCCGTGTGGATATGGGCGAGCCGATTTTAGATCCCAAGCGAATTCCCTTCACCGCAGATCAACAAGCCACAGATTACGCATTGGATATCGATGGCAGTGCGTGGCAGGTTGGCGCCGTGTCGATGGGCAACCCCCATGTGATTTTGCCGGTTGCTGACGTTGATACCGCGCCGGTAAAAAGTATTGGCCCGATTACGGAAAGCCACCCTCGCTTCCCGCAGCGTGTTAACGTTGGCTTTATGCAGCTTGTAGATCGCGACACCATTCGGCTGCGTGTTTTTGAACGCGGCGTGGGTGAAACCCTTGCCTGTGGCACAGGGGCTTGCGCTGCTGTGGTTAGCGGTATTGTGCAGGGCAAATTAAACTCAACCGTGACCGTTCACCTTCCCGGTGGCAGCCTAAGTATTCGCTGGCAAGGCCCTGGGCAGCCCGTTATCATGACGGGACCAGCAACAACGGTTTTTGAAGGCCAGATACAAATATAGGACTCCCTGTGGACAGTGCAAGCCCGAAAAAAGACGGATTACCCAGCGAAAGTGAAGTCGCACGTTATCTGCGCAACCATCCCGGTTTCTTTCTAAATAATGAAGACTTGCTTACCGAGCTTAAAATCACCCACAAAACGGGAAAGGCGGTCAGCTTGCTAGAACGGCAGGTAGAAGTATTGCGCGAGCGCAATATGGATATGCGCAGTCGTATCAGCGGCATGTTAGACAACGCCCAGCGCAATGACATGCTCTTTGAACGCAGTAAAACCCTTATTTTGTCGCTGATTGAAGCCCGTCGAGCCGAGGAGTTGAGCAACACGCTTTGCCGCCATCTGGTAAGCGATTTCGACGACATCGACTACGCAAGTTTGATTATATTTGCCGATCCCAATCGGGTCGGCGGCAACTCGTTGCGGGTGGTCAGCCCAGAACAGGCCCACACGCAAATCGGCAGCCTATTGCGCGGTAAGAAATCGGTATGCGGGGTATTGCGCGGCGAGGAACTGAGCTTTCTATTTGGCAAACACGCCGATCACATAGGATCAGCGGCGCTTATGCCCATCCAGCCCGGCAATATTGACGGCGTTATCGCCATCGCCAGCAAGAATCCACAGCATTTCAAATCCAGCATGGGTACGATATTTTTAGAGTATATCGCCGATGTTGTGAACCGCACGCTGCCAAAATTGATGAAAGGGCCGTTTTTGTAAGAGCGAGTCGGGAGTCGGAAGTCGGAAGTCGGGAGTCGGAAGTCGGAAGTCGGAAGTCGGAAGTCGGAAGTCGGAAGTCGGAAGTCGGATAGCATCTGGCGACGGAGACCCGGCGCCAAGCTAGGGCTTTATATTAAAGCCGCTTTTGACCTTTCGTCCGACGTCAGACTTCCACCGTCAGACTAAATATCCTGACAGTGACTATCCATAAAACGCCGCATTAGCTTCAAGTATTCAGCCCGCCCCAAATGCACAATATGATTACCGGGAAACCAGTGCAAATGGGATTCTGGCCAATGCGCATGCAGTAATCTAACAAAGCGCGGCGGGGTAAATCGGTCACCCGCGCCGCCAATTATCATCACCCGGTCCGGGTCAAGCTTAGGCTGATAACTTAGGGGGCTGTGTATTGCTAAGCCTCTACGCAACTCCAAAGGCGTCAAACCGGTGCGCTTGCCGATAAGATCCATTACGCCACCCGTCGGCACCCAGCTGCGCATAGTATCTACCGGTGCAACCAAGGGTGAGTTTGGGATACAAAATGCCAGGCGCGGCTCTACCACCGCCATTACCGAGCTTAAGTAGCCACCTAAACTCAAACCACTGATTCCAACATGGGGTGCACCGCGCTCATACAAGTAATTTACCAACACCCTCAGGTCGGTCACCGCTTGCAACATGCCTTCGTTCAGCTGCGAAAAACCGCCGGCGAACAATCCATACCCACTAAAAGGGTGATAGCGCTCCGCTCGGTCGCCGTGAAAGGGCTGGGTCATTAGGACGACATCGTAGCCGTTGTCGTAAAACCATCTTAGGGAGAAAAATAAACTATTAAAGCCGTACCAACTTTCGATCACCCCGTGCACAAAAATGAGCGTCGGCCGCGGTCCAGCTGGGTGGGTCCAGTATTGTGCTCTAGCGGTGCGATTGCGCTTATAACTTAAATAGCTGTCATTCAGATCAGGGTTTAACGGTGTAAATGGACTTTCAAATCGCAGTTCTACGGCGGGGATATCTTTGGGCTTATAGCCAAACGTAGACATTTTATGTTCTGTAATATCGACCTTCGGTGGCGGTAAAAACACAAGGTCAACATCGCGTTGTTCCGCTAATTTCGCATAGAAATCCATCCACTCGCGCTCGCGGGCCATGCCATCACTCTTCAAGAGCTGAGGCAATAATGTACCGGAAATCACTAGCGACAAGCCGGTGCGCATAATGCGATCCATTGCCGCGGTGCCATATACTTTAAAGGGGTATTCACTATCGAGCTCAGTGCCATCAGACTGGCAATAGAAATCGTCCGGTAAGCTGCGCCACCAAGGTGGTGAATTTTTTACCGGCTGCAAGGCGGTTTTTACCATAAAATGTGTCTCTACCGATTGTCTGTTTTTCTTACTAGGCTTAAGCCGCAACCCGCTTTATTTAAAACTAAGGTGCTTCGACACTTATTTGCCTGTCACTATTATGAAAAAAACGCCGATTTAGGCGCGAAGTTCAAATATTGTGTGAACGGCCCTAGTTGTACCATACTTTTTAAACCTAGGTCTTGAGCGCAAGTAAAAACCGAATGATACGCGGCATGTCCACCTCGGTATCAGGCTGTTAAGATTCCCCTTCGCAGCCATCAATTAGACCGCTCACATGAAAAACATAAAATTACTGTGTTTCGACTTAGATGACACTTTATGGTTAAGCAAACCCGTCATTGAACAGGCCGAGCAGGTTTTTTACGCCTATCTAGCAACTGTCGCACCGCGACTCACTGAACGCTTTAGTCCAACGTCACTTCGCGCTCATCGCCTGGCTTTTCTGGATAGCCACCCTGAGTTCAAGCATCAAATTTCACAGTGGCGTATCGCTAGCTTAAGCGACGCTTTAGCGATCTGTGGATACCGCCATCAAAGCGCCACAATTGCCCAGCAGGCCTTTTCTGTATTTCTTGCAGAGCGGCAAAAAGTGACCCTGTTTCCACATTGCGAAACCATTCTCGGCGAGCTAAGTAAGCAGTATATGTTAATCAGTCTCACCAATGGCAACGCCGACCTCGGAGTGCAAACCATTGGCGGATATTTCAGTGCCAGCTACCAAGCAGAGGATGTCAATGCAGCTAAACCAAGCGCGCCGCTATTCTTAAAAGCCTTAGGTGTTGCCAACTGTGACCCTCACGAAGCCATTCATATAGGTGACCACGTGATTGATGATATCAGTGGAGCGAAAGCGCTTGGCTTACACGCCATTCAAGCTCGACTAAAGCCGGACTCACCAGCACCCCATGAGTTAGCTGATACGCACTTTAGTGATTGGCGGGAATTGCCCAGCAAAATAAAGCAACTAGCTGGCCGCTAGTTGCTGACAGATACCTTTACAAGAACAAATCAGTAACTATCTGATTCTGTATCGATATCGTTTAAGTTGCTGCGCATATGCGGATCTAGATGCTTTATTTCACCGCCAATGGCGAGGAAAGCCTCTACATCTTTGGCGAGCTGCTCACGCATACGATCATGCACAGTAGGTGCGGACACATACTGTTGAGCACCTGAAGTTTGATTATCTGTACTACGATTACGCGACCCCATACGACCTCCTCCCGGAAATAAGAATCCCGCGTTTACGAGGCGATTTATACTTGTATACAAGGCTTTTTGGCAAGAGGGGGATTAGAGTTTTTTGTTATTACGAGCAAATCTCGTCATCACTTTTTGAGCTATAAAAACCACTGCCCCAAAAAAAAAGGGTGACCTAAGCCACCCCCACACTTATCTAACATATTGCTAGATAGCGTCTTCGCCGGTTTCCCCGGTGCGGATACGAATAACTTGCTCGAGGGCTGTCACGAATATCTTGCCATCACCAATTTTGCCAGTATTCGCTGCCTTAGTAACCGTATCGATCACTTTCTCGACAAGGTCATCAGACACCGCAATTTCTAATTTCACTTTCGGCAAAAAGTCGACCACATACTCCGCGCCGCGATACAGCTCGGTATGCCCCTTCTGACGACCAAAACCTTTGACTTCGGTTACCGTAACCCCCTGCACACCAATTTCTGACAATGCGGCACGGACATCATCTAATTTAAACGGTTTGATCACCGCACTGACTAGTTTCATCGCAGATTCTTCCTCTTGCTTTTATGATAACGGGGCTCAAATTAATGTAGCAGCGATGGCGGTTATAACGCGACTGACGTATAGAAAATAGAATTTACACTTGGGTAAATGACTATTCCGAGCACAGCCGGCATCGAAAATGCCGAACGCAGTAATTAATAAGAACGTAAAAAGGATAATTACCTGCCCTTAAGTTAGCTCAGGCAACACGGGATTTGCAAGGTGATACCTGCTTTTGCCTTAAAAAAGCCGAGGAAAGCGGAGATAGTCTAGCTACAGGTGGTAGATGGGGCATCCGCGCTGCCTATCGCTACGCTAGATGGGAGATGGAAAACGCTTTTTTCGCTTCGTTTACCTTGGATACTCGGCCGTAGCCGAGTATGACGGAGGTTTGGTTTGTGTGCTCGACGGTAGCCGAGTTCGGCGCGGGTTTAGTTTGAGTGCTCAGTCGCTGCCTGTATGGCGTGCTTGCGCTCGCAATGCAGGCCTCTGCAGTCGCCATCCTCGACCCCGATCGGGGATCCATAAATCTCGAGCTTTGCGCTGTTTCGTAGGCCGAGAAAAGCAAAGTGCCTAAAACCGCCTTTGCGTCTCACCTCTCCCGTCAAATATCCCGCAAAAAAAGGGCGCTCAATAGAGCGCCCTAACAATCACCAAACGGGGGAGACTTACTTGTTGGTGAATTCCGGATAAGCTTCCATACCGCATTCAGAGAGGTCGACACCTTCGTACTCTTCCTCTTCTGTTACGCGCAAGCCCATAACTGCTTTCAAGATACCCCAGATCACCAGGCTGGCCACGAAGGTCCATGCGAAGATCACGAAAGCACCGTAAATCTGATTACCGAAAGTGGCGTCGCTGTTGTTGAATGGCACTGCCATCACACCCCAAAGACCGACCACACCGTGGACAGAGATCGCACCCACTGGATCATCGATTTTAAGTTTGTCCAGAGCGAGGATTGAAAACACAACCAACACACCGCCAACCGCACCGATTAAGGTAGATATCACTGGATCAGGAGATAGTGGATCAGCAGTAATCGCAACTAGACCAGCCAAGGCGCCGTTAAGTACCATAGTTAAGTCAGCTTTGCCGAACAACAAGCGAGCAACGATCAGTGCTGCAATCAAACCGCCACTTGCCGCTGCGTTGGTGTTTACAAATACTTGCGCAGTTGCGTTGGCTTCTTCGATGTTAGACACCATCAGCTCAGAACCACCGTTGAATCCGAACCAACCCATCCACAGGATGAAGGTACCCAATGTCGCCATTGGCAGGTTTGCACCTGGAATCGCATTAACGTGGCCATTCTCGCCGTACTTGCCTTTACGAGCGCCAAGCAGCAGTACACCAGCCAGTGCTGCAGAAGCACCACACATATGCACAATGCCGGAACCTGCGAAGTCAGAGAAACCTGCTTCAGACAAGAAACCGCCGCCCCAGCTCCAAGAACCTTGTAGCGGGTAGATAACGCCAGTCATCACGACAGCAAAAGCCAAGAAAGCCCACAGCTTCATACGCTCTGCCACTGCACCCGACACGATAGACATAGCTGTTGCTACGAATACCACTTGGAAGAAGAAGTCAGAAGAACCTGAATAGTAAGTATCGCCATTTGACGCTAGCACTTCTTCAACAGTCGCATCTGCGATTGAGTTGCCGAACCACGAGTCTGGCAATATGCCGCCTTCAGAACCACCGTACATGATTGTGTAGCCACACAATAAGTACATGGTACAAGCCACCGCAAACAACGCGATGTTTTTAGTTAAGATTTCTGTGGTGTTTTTTGCACGAACCAAACCGGCTTCGAGCATGGCAAAACCTGCTGCCATCCACATTACGAACGCGCCCATAACCAGGAAGTAAAATGTGTCCAGGGCGTACTTGACCTGTATGATGTCTTCCATCACATGCCCTCCAAAGGGAAAGAGATAAGTCTTTTAATTAAATTAGTTAATACAAATTGCAACGGCTTTATTAAATGGCTTCTTCGCCAGTCTCGCCGGTGCGAATACGAATAACTTGCTCAAGCGCAGTGACGAAAATTTTGCCATCGCCAATTTTGCCTGTGTTTGCTGATTTGCTAATTGCTTCGATGGTCGGTTCAACCGAGCCATCGGCTACAGCGACTTCAATCTTCACCTTAGGCAGAAAATCAACAACATACTCAGCACCACGATACAGCTCAGTGTGACCTTTCTGACGACCAAAACCTTTTACTTCGGTGACAGTTATGCCCTGTACGCCGATGTCTGATAGCGCTTCGCGCACATCATCGAGTTTGAATGGCTTGATAACAGCCGTAATCAATTTCATCGGAAATCTCCTATCAATATGCGTTAACACATGAGGAATAAGTTAAGAAATAGCTGGCGGCTTACGCCGCCAGCCGGGGTATTACATGTCGATTGGCAAACTGTAAGAAACAACGAATTTCAAATCGTCATCGTTATCTTCATCAATCATTTGGCTGAAAGTGAAGCTAACTTTGTCGTTGTATGCATACGAAACATCGAAATGGCTGTAGTTTGCGTCTTCGTTCTTGTTGTCAGTACCACCAGCTAAGAAAGAGAAGCTGCCTACGTCATAGCCCAAGGTGTAGTAGTTGTAACCAGAACCACCAGCAACGTTGTCATAGATAGTCAGGCTAACTGGGCCTGCACCCAAACCTAAGATTATTTCGCTCAGGTCACCGAAAGTATCACCATTGTCAGCGAAACCAGCAGAAGCACCTGGGTACACGTAGTTCCAAACACTCAGATCAATGCTGATAGGACCTGCTTGAGTTGCGAAACCGGCGTAGTAGTCAACTTCCTGACCGTATGTATCGTCGCCACTTGAACCCCAAACACCAGCGTAAAAACCACCAGTGCTATAGGTCAGGTCACCAGAGACAGCCGGTGAGCCATCGCTAAGATCAAAGCCACGCCACAAGTACATGCTAGCAACGCTGACACTTGCACTCAGCTCTGCTGACGCTGGGGCAGCAACCATAGTCATTGAAGCAGCTGCAACGCTTGCAGCGATTAAGGTTTTCATTGTTTTCATGTTGTTAGTCTCCACTAAGGTATAAGAAAGTGATCAAGCACTGTCCTGCCCAAGCTTTAGCACTTTCAATGCCAACTATGATTTTTATTTTTAAAAACAACGACTTATATATAAACCCGATCGATATATTTTATTATTTGGTTAACGATGTATTACGAGCCCTCCTTTGTGAGTTTGAATACGCTCAAATATAGAGCACTTTCAAAAAATGTCTTATTTTTATGCATCATAACCATGCAAATTTATTATGAAAGGAAGCGATTAGCAGCAAAGAGGAATTAAAAAAACCATCAACATATACAATAAAAACAGTAGCTTAGACTTAAAATGGCACCACAATAGACATCTGCACCAGACCCGCCTCATCAAATTGCACCAAATTTGATCACTCGCACCATTTACCGGCGGATACACCAACAAACGAACGACCAAAACGAAAAAAGGGTGCCGGATGGCACCCTTTTCTATTAATTCTTAGCAGCCATATTATTGAGCTGTAGCAGCGGCCTCCAACTTGTCTACGCGCGCACGCAAACGTTCAATTTGGCGCTGCAATTCCAGCAATGTCGTTGCTGGAGATTTAACATCAACTGCCTGCGCTGACGACAAAATGAGCTGATCTACCAAAATACGCCCAGGATTACCTGCCGAACCAGCCGAACCGGGGCTACCAGCCAAACCACCATCACCGCCTTCAACCCATTTCCGGCCACCTGTTAAGGTCTTTCTATTGATATAGTAACCGCCCGTGCCAACACCACCAGAACCCGCATCGCCACCGTCGCCTCCCGCAGCACCTTGATTATCAATTTTTATTCGCGCAGCAATGTCATCGCCACGACTTACTTTTGACAATACTTGATAAAGAATCGTCACGTCACCACCACGGCCGCCCTGACCGCCGTCGCCACCATTGCCGCCCTCACCAGCAGGAACACCATCACAATCTTCATTCACATCTGCGCCATCTCCGCCAGCGCCACCACTACCACCAGCACCGCCGTTCGCTAGCACATAAAGATCACCTAGCGATTCGAGCCCAAGCTGTAATCTAATAGCGACACCGTCACCACCATCACCGCCGTTCCCACCAGCTATGCCATCTGAGCATTTTGCGCCGACACTACTTGATGTACCTGCCTCACCCTCAACACCGTTACCATCGATCACCACACCCTTACCTATAAAGGCATGCCGCGCCTGCACTCGCCAATCGCCAACTGCAGGGGCGAATGTGATTTTAGCGCCATCGCCAATATGGAGGTTTTCTAGCACTAATTCTTGTTGATCAATACCGACAACATAGGTTTTGCCAGCAGGAATAGTGAGGTCGGCGGCTAGCCCAACGAGCGGCGTCAGTGCCAGGGCAAGTACGACAAGGTGTTTCATGAGCAATGTTTCCTTAAACGGGTGACGAAAAGACAAACCATCTTTGAAAAGCCTGGATTTAGAGGGCCGAAAAGAAAAATAAGCGCTATTACGCGATTTGGCAACGGAGGTAGTATAAACCTTGGACTCACACGGTCATATGACGGCGTACATCTTCTTCAATCATTTCGTCACCGCGACCGGAGAGAATCACCTCGCCACGATCCATAACCGCGTAGTTGTCGGCTAAAGCTCGCGCAAAGTCAAAATATTGCTCAACTAGCACAATGGCCATGTCACCCTGCTGACGCAAAATACTGATGACATTCTGGATATCTTTAATAATAGAGGGCTGAATACCTTCAGTGGGTTCATCCAACACCAGCAAACGGGGCCGAGTAATTAAGGCCCGCGCAATCGCCAGCTGCTGCTGCTGACCGCCTGATAAATCACCACCACGTCGCTTCAACATACTTTTTAACACGGGAAACAAATCGAATATTTCTGGACTGATACTCCGCTGGCTGCGTTTTAGGGGCGCGTAGCCCGTGTATAAATTTTCCTGAACTGTGAGCTGCGAAAAAACTTCCCTGCCCTGCGGAACATAGGCTATTCCTGCGCGGGCGCGATCCGCCGGGCCCATGCTGCTTATGTCTTTGTCTTCCCACATAATCGTGCCGCCACGGATCGGGTGACGGCCGGTGATTGCCCGCGCCAAGCTCGACTTGCCCACACCGTTACGACCCAGTATGCAGGTCACCTTGCCCTTCTCTGCAAGCACATCTACTTTCCGCAGCGCCTGGCTGGCGCCGTAATACAGATCAATTTCATTTACGACCAACATATCAGCGCCCCAAATACACTTCGATAACACGAGGATTAGCAGACACCACCTCAAGGCGGCCCTCAGCCAGAACGCTGCCCTCGTGCAATACGGTGACCTTGCTATCTAGCGCTTTAATAAAATCCATGTCGTGCTCCACCACCACCACGGTATGGTCTTTGTTTATCTCTTTTAGCAGCGCGGCTGTTTCCATGGTTTCGTGGTCGGTCATACCCGCCGCCGGTTCATCGACCAACAGCAACTCCGGCCCCTGCACAATCAACATGCCAATTTCCAACCACTGCTTTTGCCCGTGGGACAAACTGCCGGCAATATCGCCGGCCTTTTCCTTCAGTCCCACCAGCTTAATCACATCATTTATTTTATCGGCCTGCTCGCTGCTGAGTTTATGAAACAAGGCATGTAAAACACTGCGTGTGCCCGCCAGTGCCAACTCGACGTTTTGCCACACGCTCAGGGTTTCTACCACCGTGGGCTTCTGAAACTTGCGCCCAATGCCGAGGTTGGCGATATCGGCTTCGTCGTATTGCGTAAGATCGATGCTGTCGCGAAATCGCACTTGACCGGTGTCTGGCCGAGTTTTGCCGGTGATAATATCCATCATGGTGCTTTTGCCCGCGCCATTGGGGCCGATAATGGCGCGCAGCTCGCCGGGCGCGATATCCAGCGATAAATTATTGATCGCTTTAAAACCATCAAAACTTTTAGTCACACCATTGAGATACAACATGCTCTGCATCTCTGCGCTGTGAAAGCCGGGACTTTTTACCACTGCACTCATGACTTTGCCCCCTGCTCCGGTGTCGACGTTGCGTTGTTTTCGGCTCGGCGTTCGCGTATTTGCGTCACGACGCCGACAATGCCTTTCGGTAAATATAAAGTGCTAATAACAAACAGTGCCCCGAGCATAAACAACCACACTTCAGGAAAGGCACCGGTGAAATAGGTCTTGGCATAATTAACGGCAACCGCGCCAATTACCGCACCAAACAAGGTGCCCCGCCCACCGATAGCAACCCAAATCACAATCTCGATAGAGTTGATCGGGCCAAACTCTCCGGGGTTAATAATGCCCACCTGCGGCACGTATAAGGCCCCAGCGATACCCGCAAGAATCGCCGATACCACAAACACAAATAGCTTGTAGTGCTCAACTCGGTAACCCATAAAACGGGTGCGACTTTCCGCGTCGCGAATGGCGACCAGCACGCGACCATATTTGCTTGTCACAATAGCCCGGCACAAAACATACGCCCCCGCCACGCTCAATGCCGACAAAGCAAACAACACACAACGAGTCACATCAGACTGCAAACTAAAGCCCAAAATATCTTTAAAATCGGTCAAGCCGTTATTGCCACCAAAACCCATGTCATTGCGGAAAAATGCCAGTAGCAAGGCGTACGTCATGGCCTGGGTAATAATCGACAAATACACGCCGGTAACGCGCGACCTAAATGCCAGCCAGCCAAACACAAACGCGAGCGCGGCAGGCACCAAGGCAACCATAAACATGGCAAAGAAAAAGTTATCAAAGCCGTACCAATACCACGGCAATTCCGTCCAATTTAGAAATACCATAAAATCTGGCAGTTCTGCGTTGCCGTAGACACCACGCTCGCCAATCTGACGCATCAAGTGCATGCCCATGGCATAGCCACCCAAGGCAAAGAAGGCGCCGTGACCCAAACTGAGAATGCCGCAATAACCCCAAACTAAATCCAGCGCTAAGGCGAGCAAGGCATAGCAAAGATACTTGCCAAGCAAGACCACAACATAGGTGGGAATATGTAAAAAGCTGCCAGCTGGCATTAGTAAATTACATAGGGGAACAAGTACAGTTATCGCCAATAAAGCCGCAATCAAGTAGCGTCCCGCTTTATCGGCCAAGAGCAATCTGCCGATGGCGCTGCGCTCGAATATTTTTGAATTTATCATTGCCGATTAATCCTCTACCGAACGACCTTTCAGGGCAAACAGTCCCCGCGGCCGCCACTGAATAAACAGAATGATGAAAACCAGCACAAATATTTTTGCCAGCACCGCACCTGCAAAAGGTTCCAAAAACTTATTGGCCACACCCAAGCTCATCGCCGCGAAGAAGGTGCCGAATAAATTACCTACGCCGCCGAACACCACTACCATAAAAGAATCGATAATGTAGGACTGACCAAGATTGGGACCAACGTTGGTCAACTGGCTCAAGGCAACACCGGCGATACCTGCAACACCGGAACCCAAGCCAAAGGTCAGCGCGTCTACCCAGCCAGTGCGAATCCCCATAGAATTTGCCATAGCACGGTTTTGCGTCACCGCTCGCATTTGCAGACCCACAAAGGTTTTCTTCAACAAAAACACCAGCATTAACAACACAACAAGACTGAAAATAATGATGTATAAGCGGTTATACGTTAACGACAATGCACCGTTGATTTCCCAAGAACCGCTAAGCCAACTCGGCGCGCTTACTGATTTATTCAGCGGCGAAAAAATACTTCGCACCGCTTGTTGTAAAATTAAGCTCACACCAAAGGTGGCTAATAAGGTTTCCAACGGTCGACCGTAGAGGTGTCGAATCACCCCGCGCTCAATGATTATACCGACCAGGCCCGACACCAAAAATGCGGCGGGTATGGCTACCACAATGGAGTAATCAATGTAATTTGGCATCAGCAACTGAATGACGTATGTCGTATACGCACCCAGCATCATCATTTCGCCATGAGCCATATTGATCACGCCCATGACCCCAAAGGTGATGGCCAACCCCACCGCGGTAAGGAGTAATACCGATCCTAAACTTAATCCGAAAAAAACATTTTCTACTAATTTGTACATCTCTGCCTCACCGCGCATTTCACTTAGCACCGCCGCGGCTGACTCTCTAACCAAGTCATCTTGTTCTAAATAATTTCCTTCGCTGTCTTTCAGTTGCATTGCGGCGAGAATCGACATCGCATCGCTATCCAGGGTGCCTCGGAAGGATTCAATTGCGTCTAAGCGCAATACTTGTTCTTCAGAATTCAGGTTAATCATCGCGGTCGCGATATTAAGAGACGCTAACACTTTTTTGTTAATCTCCACCGCTTTTGCACGTTCAATCGCATGTAGAAATTCTGGCGATGGGCTTCGTATCAAATCCTTGGCCGCACTCAAGCGCACCGCAACATCGTCGCTGCGCAATGACAACTCGGCTAACACGCCACGCAATACCGTGCGCAGTTCATTATTAATACTAATTTTCCTGACTTTTCTGCTGCCAATAACACCCAATTTTTCGCCATCGATGACCGATGCAATCTGATAACCATCCGGGTGGCTGAAGGCATATACCAGCTGCTCGTCGGCTTTGGTGTAATACAAGTCGCCATCCTGCAATGCACTTAGTACTTTTGCACGCTGAGGAAAGTTGGAATTGGCGATAAGATTAATGAGATTTTTTTTATCTGACGTCGAGCGAGCCGATATCAATTCATTGAGTAACAGCGCGTTATCCGCTGCGACTTCACTCTGTACTGGTGTAATTTGTTCCGCCTGCACTACCTGAACAACAAAAAGTGCGAGTACGACAAATACACGAAAAACGTGGCTGAGTTTCATGGAAACATCCATTGACGATCAAGGCCCCGACGCCTTTCAGCGGCGGGGCAACGTTGATAAAAGCGCCTCAGTAGAAGCGCTTTTTACTGGACTAGTAGTTTTGGCCTGAACACTTTTTAGTTTCAGTGTTGTAGTTACCGCACATGATTTTTGGATCTTGCCAATCCGCAATCAGCTTGGCACTTTCAGGCAGGAAGTCAGTCCATGCATCACCAGGTACGGCACCTTCAGTTTGCCAAACAATATCAAACTGGCCATTTTCCTGAATCTCGCCAATCAACACTGGCTTAGTCAGGTGGTGATTTGGCAGCATCGTTGCAACGCCACCAGTTAAGTTAGGAACGCTAATACCGATCAATGCAGAAGATACTTTATCTACATCTGTCGTTTTCGCTTTCTCTACCGCTTTTACCCACATGTTAAAGCCGATGTAAGTCGCTTCCATTGGGTCATTCGTCACACGCTTGTCGTCACCGATATACGCAATCCACTTGTCGATGAACTCATCATTAACTTCGGCATCTGCGCTCATGAAGTAATTCCACGCCGCGAGGTGACCAACTAGCGGGCCAGTATCGAAACCACTGAGCTCTTCTTCACCAACAGAGAATGCCACAACGGGAATATCTTCAGCAGACATACCTTGGTTAGCTAGCTCTTTGTAGAAAGGTACGTTGGCATCACCATTAATGGTTGAAACCACGGCGGTTTTCTTACCTTGTGACCCAAACTTCTTAATATCAGACACAATCGTCTGCCAATCAGAATGACCGAATGGCGTGTAATTGATCATGATGTCTTTTTCAGCAACACCCTTGCTTTTCAGGTAAGACTCAAGAATTTTGTTGGTAGTGCGGGGATAAACATAGTCGGTGCCCGCCAGTACCCAGCGCTTAACTGAGCCGCCGGCTTCGCTCATTAAATAATCAACGGCGGGGATAGCTTGTTGGTTAGGTGCAGCACCTGTATAGAAAACGTTTTTAGAGGATTCTTCACCTTCATACTGAACTGGGTAAAACATCAAACCGTTTAATTCTTCAATAACGGGCAATACCGATTTACGCGAAACCGACGTCCAGCAACCAAAGATGACATCGACCTTGTCTTTGTCTAGCAACTCTTTGGCTTTCTCTGCGAACAAGGGCCAGTTAGATGCGGGGTCTACAACAACTGCTTCTAATTTCTTACCTAAAATACCGCCTTTTTTGTTTTGATCTTCAATCAGCATCAACACGGTGTCTTTTAGTGTTGTCTCACTGATGGCCATTGTCCCAGAAAGGGAATGTAGTACGCCGACTTTAATTGTGTCTGCGGCTTGTGCAATCGAGGCGCTTAACGACAGCGTCGCGGCGGCCAACACAATACTGCTGTGTTTAGCGAAAGCCTTTATAGATTTAGGACTCTTCATGCTTAGCTCCATACTCTTTTTTTTGTATATATCATTAATCTGCGCTATGCGATTAATGAACCCTGGCAAAACTCCCACCACTATCTGCAGAATTAGTGCCAACCACGGAATGGATATAAGAAACCGATGTAAAAACACCGTGTAGAAAGGTATTAAGACTACGCAGTCAATGCGCGCTAAGAATAAGAACTGAACACCGAGGGAGCACAAGGCCGAGTGATCTTTCTGAAGAAGTGCAGTCGGGCGCACACTATTTGTGCGCCCGCACCAAAATAAACTTATTGCAACTTAATGCGATAGCAGCAAAAAGACACCAAAGCTGGTCGCAAAAACGCCGAGAGCTGACTGAAGAGAAAATTGCAAAGCGTGGTGATAACGCCCAGCCGCCGACAAGCCGCTACGTAGCGCCGCACCAACGCCTGCCATCGCTAAAATTAAGCCCGCATTAAACACCAATATATGCAGCATTCCTAAAGTCGGGCTTGCCATACCCGCGGCTGGAATGACCGCCAACAAGGGTGCCGAACCTGCACTACCATGGACCAAACCAACCAAAACAGCATTGTAGCTACGCGGCTGAGAGTTCGCCTGGTGTTGATGTTGTCTCCACAAATGCACAAACGTCATCGCACCAATCACAATCAACATCCATGCAACAGCGGCCTCTGCAATTGCACTAAACTGGGTTGGAATTGCCGCACCGGCAAGTAGTACCAAGCTCGCTACCACAATCACCGCTAGCCCATGTCCAAACCCCCAGTGCAGGGCAAAACGAAAACTATAACGGCCACCATTCTGACCGCTAATACCACTCACCGCGGCGATGTGATCCGCGTCAAACGCGTGTATCACACCAGCGGAAAAACCGAGCAGTAAAATACTTAACAAAGGTGCTACTTCCATCATTTAGTATTACTCCCTGCCAGCGCATTGTTCATATTCATGTCACTTAGCGTCCCAACATGCCTTGTTCAACGATAAAGCTGACAATGTCTACAACGCCACTACCGTCCTTTAAGTTACTAAAAATAAATGGTTTGTCACCGCGCATTTTTTTGGCGTCTCTGTCCATCACACCTAGGTCGGCGCCAACCAAAGGCGCCAAATCGGTTTTATTAATGACCAATAAATCTGACCGGGTAATACCGGGGCCACCCTTGCGCGGAATTTTATCGCCTGCGGAGACGTCGATAACGTAGATGGTTAAATCAGATAATTCGGGGCTGAAGGTGGCCGCCAGATTGTCTCCACCACTTTCGATCATAACGAGTTCAAGGTCGGGAAAACGATTGTTTAATTCTGCCACCGCAGATAGATTCATAGAGGCGTCTTCGCGAATTGCTGTGTGTGGACAGCCGCCGGTTTCTACCCCAAGAATGCGATCTTGCGAAAGCACCTCGTGGCGCAATAAAAACTCCGCGTCTTCACGGGTATAAATATCATTGGTAATGACCGCGATATCAAAGCGCTCTCGCAATTCTGCACACAAGGTTTTAACTAAGGCGGTTTTTCCCGAACCAACCGGACCGCCAATCCCAAGCCGCAAAGCAGGCTTTTTCATATTTCTTACTCCAACTCTAAAGATCAAAAATTTTGCTAAATTCTCGCGCTCTGCTAAGAGCGAAACAATCTTGAATACTGGGTCTCATGCTGCATCGAGGCCATGGCCAATCCTGGCAGGCCGGCGCCAATATCGTCGTCATTACACTTAAAGGCATCGGCAACCGTTTTTTCTAAACACGGCATCAAGGCCATAAGTAATCGCTGACCGTCGGTTTGCCCAAGCGGGACTAATTTAATTGCCGCTGCCGTCTGATTTTCCAGCCAGCTCCACGCAAATCCATACAAAACATCATCATCATTTATATCGAAATACTGCGCCGCCATCGCAAAGCCTGTAGCAAAACTGATGGCGTCACCCTTGGGCCATTGCAAGGCTGCGGGCAGTTCCAGGGAAACCAATAGACGCAATAGCGCCTCGCCCATTTGCACATCTTCTAACAGCAATTCACGGGACTCCCTTGCAGCCTGCAACGTGTCGTTCCAATGCTGCACTGCTAGCACATCGCCTCGCCGCCACGCGGCTAAAAGCCGCAACATGACCGGCAGATCTAAACCGCCCACACTGTGACTCAAGACTTCGCCAATCCAATCGACTGCGCCATTCATATCGCGAACCCAAGCGCGCTCTACCGCATATTCCAGACCTTGCGAATACGCGTAGGCGCCCACTGGCAATGCCGGACTAACCAACTGCATAAGGTGCAATAGTGGCTTAGCCATGGGCGTGCTCGTGGGAGTGGGCGTGCTTGGCTTCGGGAGAATGATCGTGCGAATGACCGTGGCCACCGCTACTGTGGTATGCCCCATTTTCAGGGTGAAAGGTTTTATCGGTGACTAACACCGTAAGGCCCAAGCCTCGCAGCATATCGTCCAACACATGATCGTGCTGATAGCGCAATTCGCCGGCTTCAATTTGCAATGGCACATGGCGATTGCCCAAGTGATACGCCGCCTTGGCTAACAGTAAAGCATCGTCACTACGGACCTCTGACACGGTTTCTTCCGCCGCGACCACCAACACGTTCTCACCGCTGTTTGCGACAAGAATTTCGCCATCGGCGAGCACTTTGCCCCGCTCAACAAACCATGCGACATCTAAACCGCACAGTGTTTTTGCTCGGTAACGGCTGCGCTGCCGCTCCTGATAATTTAATACCAGGCGAATATCGCTAGTACCAACACCGAGTTTGTAGCATTCCAACATGGTTAAATCCTTATTCACACAGCCCCATTAAAACAGGCAGTACAATTGCGCTAACGGCAGCTCACTAGCGGGTTCACAAATCAACAACTGACCGTCTGCACGCACTTCATAGGTGTCGGGATCCACTTCCATCACCGGCTGATAATTATTTAGCACCATGTCGGCCTTGCTTACCTTGCGGCAATTTTTTACCGCGACTAAAGGTCGCTCTAAGCCCAGCTCGCTTGCGATATCTGCATCGATGGCCGCCTGGCTCACAAAGCTCACCGAGGTCTGCACGCAGGCTTTACCAAAGGCGCCAAACATCATGCGGTAATGCACCGGCTGCGGCGTGGGAATAGACGCATTAGGATCGCCCATCGGCGCCGCTGCAATCGCGCCACCTTTAATTATCATCGATGGCTTTATGCCAAAGAACGCCGGTTTCCACAGTACTAAATCCGCCAGCTTACCCACTTCTATCGAGCCCACCTCATGGGAAATGCCGTGGGCTATAGCGGGGTTGATGGTGTATTTCGAAATATAGCGGCGGGCTCGAAAGTTATCGCTGCCATTGCTGTCTTCGGCGAGCGGGCCGCGCTGTACTTTCATTTTGTGGGCGGTCTGCCACGTTCTGCACACCACCTCGCCGACCCGCCCCATGGCTTGGGAGTCTGACGAAATCATCGAGAACGCGCCGAGATCATGAAGAATATCTTCTGCCGCAATGGTCTCTTTGCGAATCCGCGAGTCGGCAAACGCGACGTCTTCCGGAATATTTGGATCGAGATGATGACAGACCATGAGCATATCCAAATGCTCGTCGACCGTGTTCACGGTGTAAGGCCGTGTTGGATTAGTAGAGGAAGGCAGTACATTGGCTGAACCACAGGCTTTAATAATATCCGGTGCGTGACCACCGCCGGCACCTTCGGTGTGGTAGGTGTGAATCGTCCGCCCTTTAAATGCGTCTAAGGTGTCTTCGACAAAACCCGACTCGTTCAAGGTGTCGGTGTGAATCGCCACCTGCACATCGTATTTTTCTGCCACGCTCAAACAGCAGTCTATCGACGCGGGTGTGGTGCCCCAATCTTCATGCAGCTTTAATCCCATGGCGCCAGCTTGTAATTGCTCTTCCAAGGCACCCGGCAAACTCGCATTGCCTTTGCCAAGAAAGCCCAAATTCATCGGAAAGCTTTCTGCGGCCTGCAACATTTTGCCAATATGCCAAGCACCCGGTGTGCAGGTGGTAGCATTGGTGCCGGTTGCCGGGCCGGTTCCGCCGCCCAACATGGTGGTCACGCCGCTCATCAGCGCTTCTTCAATTTGCTGGGGGCAAATAAAATGGATATGGGCGTCGATCGCGCCCGCCGTTAAGATTTGACCTTCGCCGGCAATAATTTCGGTACAGGGGCCAATAATAATGTCGATATCTGGCTGAATGTCGGGATTCCCCGCCTTGCCGATAGCAACAATACGGCCAGCTTTAATCGCGACGTCAGCTTTAACAACACCCCAGTGATCTAAAATCAGCGCATTGGTAATCACCGTGTCTGGGGTGAATTCGCGTCCTAGCTGGCTTTGCCCCATACCGTCGCGAATAACTTTACCGCCGCCAAACTTTACTTCCTCACCGTAGGTGGTGAAGTCTTTTTCTACCTCAAGCCACAGTTCGGTATCGGCAAGACGAACCTTGTCACCTACCGTGGGGCCGTACATATCCGCATAGGCGCGGCGATCAATCGTCGTCATGATTTTGCCCCTGCTGCCGCGTTATCCAAGGCGCCCATCACGTCGCCGCGAAAACCATACACTTCTCGCTTACCGGCCAAGGCCACTAACTCAACCTCGCGACTCTGTCCCGGTTCAAAGCGCACGGCTGTTCCCGCCGCAATGTTTAAACGAAAACCTCGGCTCGCCTCGCGGTCAAATTTCAGCGCCAAATTAGTCTCAAAAAAATGGTAGTGGGAGCCAACCTGAATCGGTCGATCACCGCTGTTTGCGACGTCGATCGTGCAGGTTTCGCGTCCCGCGTTCAGCACGATATCACCCTGCACTATTTGCATTTCACCTGGAATCATAAAGCCTCCCTTGCTGCAGCTAAGCGCTGCCAAATTCGTCAAACAATCGGATTGTGCACGGTCACGAGTTTGGTGCCATCGGGGAAGGTGGCTTCAACCTGTACCTCGTGAATCATTTCAGCAACACCGTCCATCACATCGTCGCGCCCCAATACTTCTCGGCCTGCACTCATCATCTCAGCCACGGTGCGGCCCTCCCGAGCGCCCTCCATCACTTCGGCGGAAATCAGCGCAATCGCCTCGGGATAATTTAATTTTAGGCCCTTGGCTTTGCGGCGTTCAGCCAGTAACGCCGCCGTAAAAATCAATAATTTATCTTTGTCTCTAGGACTCAGTTCCATCGCTTAGCTTCCCGTCTTTATCAATCTTACAATCGCTAAATAGCGCTTAGGTATTCCAAATTCGCGGCGGACACGCCTTCCGTCCGTTTAACAAAGGCCGCAATTGCGACCACAACCAAATAAAGCCTTTGCGACACTGCTCTGGGGAATCGCCTATGTAGCGCGCTAGGAAAATATCGCGCTTTTGAGATAAGCCCCACTCCGCCGCCAACCAACCTTTGCTAGCAACAAGTTCTGCTAAACCGTCTCGCAAAGTATCCATCACATCTTGATCACATTGCACCGTAGCAAATAGGGTGCCGCACACCGACATCCCACCCATCCCCCAGGGAGCGTCTAGCATTCTGCTGCCACCCAGCCATTCGGTGCGCTCATTAAGGACTGGCACACCATCGCGACTGATAGCAATTTTCTGTAAGCAACGTCCGCGTCCAAAGCCCTCGCCACTGGCGCGACGACCCAGCACGACAATATCCCAGGCACATAAACGGGCATCACCGTGCAGGTGAAACTGATTGCTTAACTCGGCTTCTGCCCCTTCAAAAACAATGGTTTCCTGAGGCAACCATTCAAGACAGGCACCGCTTGCCACACTGGCTGACACGCCCTGCGACTGAGCTGTCTTCGCGGTGTCGCTGCGATAAACCTTGCCCGCAGAGGGGGTGGTCAACAGCGCCTGCGCACGAGTATCTAGCTCTAAACTCACACGCAGGGCGTCGCCCGGCACCATGCCGCCGGGGGGATGCAAAAGATAGACATGACAACAATCGTCTTCCGGATAAAATGGTCGCTGCACCCGCAGCGGCCCCTTATGTAAAGACCGCACCAAATCTGTGCGATTTTTATTGGGACGAAACAGCAACTCGATCGATGCCTGCCAGGACTTGGTCGGTATCAATTCTGCGCCGCTAGGCGGCGGTATCTCTTGTGTGGGGGCGAGAGCCGTCAACGGCCAATCCTTATCGTTATGAAACATTCAAGGGCATTACGCAGCACGTACACCGGGTTTAGGCAGAAGCAAAAGCAATATCTGGGCCATCGCTGTGCACGGTAAATGGGCGCTGCGCCATATCGGTTCTGGAATTTGCGGATGTCGCACCAATTGAAAGCAATGCGACTGACGATTTAGCCTCAGACGTCTGACTTCCAACGTCAAGCGAGCCCATACATCTCCCACCCAGCGCCAATAAACGATACACTTGTCGCATTAATGAGGTGACTACACATGGCCAAACCCGATTTTATTTCTCAGCTCGCTCAACAAGCTGGCCGCTTAATCAATAATGGTCCTGAAATTCAGCAGGACATAGAAGAAAAAGTACAGGTCTTGCTGCAGGGCGGATTTAGTCGCTTAAACATGGTGTCGCGCGACGAATTTGACGCCCAAGTCGCGGTGCTTAATCGCACTCGCAGCAAGCTGGAGGCGCTGGAAAAGCAGCTTGCCGAACTAACAGCTCAGCTAGAAAACCAAAACACAAGCAATAGCTAAGCGTCGATAAAAAAGGTACTACAATCGCTACACTAGGGATTAGTGTAGCCACCAATCCGCAGCCTTCAAGGATGAAGACATGCCTCTCGCCACTGTATACAGCCGCGCCAAACTCGGTATCAACGCTCCGCTAGTTACCGTTGAAGTCCATTTGTCCGGCGGACTTCCCACCTTCAATATTGTTGGCCTACCCGAAGCCACCGTTCGCGAGAGTCGCGACCGAGTTCGCTCCGCGCTCATCAATTCGCGCTTTGACTTTCCCGTTAGCCGCATCACCGTCAATTTGGCGCCAGCTGACTTACCCAAAGAAGGCGGCCGCTTTGACCTCCCCATTGCAATCGGCATTTTACTCGCGTCGGGACAAGTGCCGGCGGCGCCATTAAAAGATTTAGAATTGATTGGCGAATTGGGTCTGAGCGGTGAACTCCGCGCCGTCGATGCCGCGTTGCCGGCCGCCATCCACGCTAACGCCGCAGGTCATATATTGATTTTGCCTGCGGCCAATAGCGGACTTGCCTCCATTGTCGACGACACCGGCCTGCGCGAAGCGGAGTCCTTACTCGCGGTGGCAGCCCATCTGCACGGCCAGCAAGTGCTGCCATTTGCAGGCGCCAGTGCAGACCCCATCGACAGCGATCACTACCCCGACCTCGCTGACGTAAAAGGACAGACCGGCGCCAAACGCGCACTGGAAATCGCGGCGGCCGGTGGCCACAGCTTGCTGTTAAGTGGCCCGCCGGGAACGGGGAAAACCTTGCTAGCAAATCGTCTCCCCGGCATTTTGCCACCCTTAACAGAATCCGAGCGTCTAGATATCGCCACCGTGCAATCGGTGGCTGGCAAACCACTGCATCTGCATCGCCCATTTCGCGCCCCACACCACACGGCGTCGGCGGCGGCACTTGTCGGCGGTGGCAGCTATCCTCGACCCGGAGAGATCTCCCTCGCTCACAACGGGGTTTTATTTCTAGACGAGCTACCGGAATACCCGCGCAAGGTATTAGAAGTGCTGCGCGAACCCATGGAATCCGGCGAAGTGATTATTTCCCGCGCCGCCCAGCAATTAAAATTCCCCGCTAAGTTCCAATTGGTCGCGGCCATGAACCCCTGCCCCTGTGGTTACGACGGCGACGAGAACAAAGATTGTCGCTGTACCCCCGACCAAATTCAGCGCTACCGCAGCAAATTGTCGGGGCCGCTTTTAGACCGAATTGATTTACGTATCAACGTACCTAGGCTGCCACCCGGCGTGTTGCAATCCGATAGCAAAGCAGAAAGTAGCGCGGCAGTGCGAGAGCGCGTATGCAAGGCGCGAGCTCGCCAACATCTGCGCAGCCCGAATATAAATGCCAGACTCAGCGCGGACGAGGTCGCCAATTTTTGCCCCCTCGATCAGCCCAGCAAGCAATTCATGCTGCGCGCTGAGCAAAAATTAGGCCTCAGCGCCCGCGCCCACCACCGCCTTATTAAAATTGCGCGAACCATTGCCGACCTCAGCGGCGACCAAAACATAAGCCTTGCTCACTTGCAGGAAGCCATGATTTATCGCGGTGACCAATAGGCCCGCTTTAACTCACCCGCATAGGCAACATTACTGATCCCCCTCACCAGTTGCGAATTGTAGACTCCTTGCTATAAACAGATAACAAGGCACTAAAAGCAATGCCAAGCGTCCTAGTGGTAGAAGACAACGCGGCGCTAGCTAGTATGGCGAAAGCGATCCTCGAAGATATTCTTGGCTTCACGGCTTACGTTGCCCGCAATGGCGCCGAAGCCAAGTCCTTGCTTAAGGATCACCCCCAGCAATTCACTGTCGCACTGGTTGACCTGAATCTTCCCGATGCGCCGAACGGCGAAATAGTCCCTGTTGTGCAGTCATACGATATTCCGGTGATTGTTCTCACCGGTTATTTCGGCGACGAATTACGCAAAAATATGATTGAACTGGGCGTAGTCGATTACGTGCTCAAGAAAAACATGAGCGCCTATGAATACGCCTGCCATCTAGCGCAGCGTGTGCATCGCAATTACTCAACCAAAGTCCTTATCGTCGACGATTCAAAGTCTGCATTATTAATGCTGAAGCGACATTTGGAGATCCAACGCCTACAGGTTATCACCGCCGAAAACGGAAAAGATGCCTTGCTAAAAATGGCTGTGCATCCCGAGATTAAACTCGTTATCACAGACTACAATATGCCAGAAATGGATGGCTTCGAACTTATTCAACAACTTAGAACACGCCACCCCAAAGACCAGCTCGCTATAATTGGCCTATCCAGCTCTGGCGAGGCGCGACTGTCCGCCCAACTCCTTAAGAGTGGCGCCAATGACTTTATTGGCAAACCGTTTAGCTATGAGGAATTGCTGTGCCGCGTTAACCAAAATCTCGATTACCTCGATCACATTCAAGATATTCGTGACGCCGCCAACCGCGACTACCTAACCAAACTTCACAATCGTCGCTATTTCTTTAGCCACGGCAAACTATTGCACCAAAAAGCCCAGTTTCAAGAAACACCGCTATCGTTAGCCATGATTGATATTGACCACTTTAAAAAAATTAACGACCGCTATGGCCACGAGGCGGGTGATACCGCATTAAAACACATGGCGGATCTACTACGTGGTGAGTTTCCAGATGACCTCGTTGCTCGTTTTGGTGGTGAAGAATTCTGTATTCTGAGCACCACCGGCAGCGATGATACTTATAAACGCTTTGACGAATTTAGGCGCAAAGTGGCAGACAGCCGCATAGAAGATGATAACTACCAATTTGGATTTTCCGTCAGTATTGGTATTTCCAGTGTGCAAAGTGAAAAGCTAGATGCCAGTATCCACGCCGCCGACCTCAACCTCTATCGAGCCAAAGAGCAGGGAAGAAACCAAGTCATTTCCAGCTGCCAACCGGAGCGCTAGCAGCACGCCCAACGCTTCCACTCTCTCCCGGCCAACGTTAGTACTAGCGCAGTCAATTATCTAGTCCGATAAAAGGCCACATAAACCGGTATCTCGCGGCCGTACTGATTCCCGAAAGTTGTATGTAATGAAGATGGTGGATAATTTTGAAGCACCCGAGCGAAGCGCCTAATTAATATCCGAGGCAGCGGTTCTTCCCCTGCTTCGCCCCTGCTACAATGCCCAGCCTTTTCACCCCTCGGCCCTGGACACAGCAACCGCGTGAGCAAACTCAACGACAGACAGCGCGAAGCGGTGCTTTATATCGACGGCCCGATATTGGTGTTGGCCGGTGCGGGCAGTGGAAAAACCAGTGTTATCACCCGCAAGATGGCCTATTTGATTGAAAAATGCGGCATGCCGGCCCGTCACATTGCCGCAGTCACCTTTACCAATAAAGCCGCCCGTGAAATGAAAGAGCGGGTCTCACAGCTGGTTAAGGGCAAGGAAGCGCGGGGCTTAACGGTATCGACCTTTCATAATTTAGGTCTGACGATACTGCGCAGCGAGTACAAAGCACTGCAGTATAAATCAGGGTTCTCGATTTTTGACGGCCAGGACGCGCAGACCTTAATCCGCGATTTACTGATGCAAGATCACGGTGCGGAGAGTGACAATGCAGACCGCATCCAGCACCGCATTTCGCAGTGGAAGAATGAATTTATTACTCCTCAGCAGGCCATTGCCAGCGCCGAAGGGCCGGCGGATATACTATGTTCGCAGGCTTATTTACGTTATCAAAATGCCCTAAAAGCCTATAACGCGTTAGATTTTGATGACTTAATCATGCTGCCCGCGCTGCTATTTGAGCAGCAGCCCGCCATCCTCGAAAAATGGCAGCAAAAAATTCGTTACATGCTGGTGGACGAGTACCAAGACACCAACGGCGCGCAATACCATTTAGTAAAACAACTGGTGGGCGATCGCGGTGGTTTGACCGTGGTGGGTGACGATGACCAATCGATTTATGCCTGGCGCGGAGCCAAGCCAGAAAACCTGTCTTTGCTAGGCAAAGATTACCCGCACTTAAAAGTGGTGAAACTGGAGCAAAATTACCGCTCCACGGCGCGTATTCTCAAAGCGGCCAATATTGTCATCGCCAACAATCCCCACGAGCACAATAAGGCGCTGTGGTCGGAGCTGGGACACGGCGAACATATCCGTATTATTCGCTGCCGCAACGACGACGCCGAATGCGAGCGGGTAGTTACCGAGATTCTCGATCACAAGCTGCGCACCCAGGGCCGCTTCGGCAATTACGCGGTGCTGTATCGCGGCAATCATCAGTCTCGCCTATTAGAACTGAAACTACAGGTTCACCAAATACCCTATAAGCTCAGCGGTGGCACCTCGTTTTTCGCCCGCAATGAAATCAAAGACATCATGGCGTATTTGCGCCTAATTATTAATCCCGGCGACGACAACGCGTTTTTGCGGATAGTAAATATACCGCGCAGAAAGATCGGCACCTCTACCTTAGAAAGCTTGGGGCGCTACGCGACCGAGCGCGAAGTGAGTATGTACGATGCCTGCGATGAAATGGGGCTCAGCCAACACCTGCCAGAAGCGGCGGTCTCGCGCCTGCGCGAATTTACCAGTTGGCTAAATACCCTGCGCCGCCAATGCTATGAAGGCGACCCAGTTACCAGTGTGAAGCAGCTAGTTAGCGATATTGATTATTTAGACTGGCTCATTCAAAACGCCTCGTCCATCGCCATCGCGGAGCGGCGCATGGCTAACGTTCACATCCTAATCAGCTCCTTAGAAAAATCGATAAAAGACGACGATAGCGAGAATGCCATTGAAGGTGCGATCAGCCGCTTAGTGCTCCGCGATTTAATGGAACGCCAGGAAGATGAAAAAGAAAGCGACGACCAAGTGCAGCTAATGACCCTGCATGCGGCCAAGGGATTGGAGTTTCCCCACGTCTTTATGATCGGCTTGGAAGAAGGTATTTTGCCCCATCAAAACAGTATCGATGACGGCATGATCGAAGAAGAACGTCGCCTTTGCTACGTTGGCATCACCCGCGCCCAGCGCACCCTCACCATGAGCTACTGCGCCAAACGAAAAAGCTTTGGTGAGTTTACCAGCTGCGAACCCAGCCGTTTCTTAGCGGAATTGCCCCAGGAAGATTTGGAATGGGAGGGTCGCGGCGACAACGACCCCGCCCAAAATCAGAAACGCGGCGGAGAAACCCTTGCCAGCTTGCGGGATATCCTCGGCTAAAAATTAGCCGAGGGATAAAAATCCGGCCACACCAGCAGTTTTGTGCTGGCGTTGATAAAGCCACCATCAATCGCATATTTCAAAGCGCGATCAACATTGGCAACACCGTTGCTGACATTTAGCAACGTAGGCCCGCCCAAACCCACCGACAACACACTGGTCACAGCCAGTGCCTGCCCAGTAGGACCAAAAATAGGGCCGCCGCTATCGCCAGGAATGCTGGCCTTGTCGGTGCGTATTTCATACGCCCAACCACCACCCAAGACCGCCGTGATCGTGCCACTTTTCGCCTCTAAACTGCGCAAGCCAAAGTGAAAGGGCGAACGGCCATAGGCAAAGACATTATCGCCAACTGAGGCTAAGCCCGTAAATAATGACACCGGCCCGCCAAAGGCAAAAGAGGCGGGATGAATATTCGCTAGATCGTCGGAATGTACTTTGACCAAGGCAAAGTCGTTGTAAACACAGGCATCAGAGCCCGGTGTTTCGCCCTGTTCCTGCATGGCACGCCAACTGGAATACACCAGCTCGCCAGGCTGAGTCGCATTTTCAATCACAATCTGGTTAAACCCGATGGGTAAATTGCTGGTTTCGCAGGGATCAACACCCTCGTTGGTATCGATACTGAAGCAATGCGCCGCCACACCGATATACACCGTCTGCGCGTTAGGGGAAAACAAGAAATTACCGGTACAACCGCTGCCATCTGCACTAATCTCCATGCCAGGGCGAATCTGGCTGCCCGTCGGAACACCAAAGCTCACTGGGGTTTCTGGGCTAGAAGTGCCGCCGCCATTCTCTTGGGGGGGATTATCCGTACCGGCTGAATTGTCGCTGTTTGTCGGTGTGGAATTAGATGAACTTGAGGAGCCACCGCAGGCCGCCAGAAGCGCCACAAACACAAAAATCACCCATCGAGTCATCACAGTCATATCCATGCATCTACATTATTATTAACAGAGTAGCGCAGATTCAGGACATTTAGCGTATTTTTACCTTATATCGGCACCACATCGACACCAATCTTACGCAGCCGCTGTTATAGCAGATTTATTCTGAGCAAAAAAAAGCCGCGCAGTGCGCGGCTTCTGAGCTAGATGGCGATTACTTACTGTTTTCCAGTATGTAATCTACCGCAGCCATGACTTCTTCGTCAGAGCAACTCATACACAAGCCTTTGGCTGGCATCATACCGATATTGCTGAAGCCTTCGATAGCATGCTTATACAACGTATCTGAACCCTGCTCGGCGCGCGTGGCCCAGTCTGCCGCGTCACCTAGCTTAGGCGCGTTGCCCGCACCGGTGGCATGACAGCCCTGACAGCTACTTTTGTAGACTTCTTCGCCTGACTTAGCCGCGCCACCCGCAGAGGCAACCGCTGCACCGCAGGTACTATCGCCTTGTAAACACACTTTACCGGCAGGCTGAATGCGGCTTTCTACTTCAGCCATTTGCTTGTCCGTCAACGCCCAAGCGGATACACACACCATCACCAAACCAAAGGCAGCGACCAATTTCTTCAACATTGCACTATTCACCGTTAACGTCCTCTCTGCTTACAAGGCATCGCAGCCCGCATCATATTCTGGCGCGCATTATAACGGCATGGTCGCGATTACTCCAATAGCGCATTTTACTTATGGGCCAAGGTAGTAAAAACCATATGCTCAAGTATTGATTGATGGCTATGCATATTGGGAGAGGGCTTAACATTTCACCGGGCGGCGCAGCAATTTCTAGATTTAGCTCAGTACTGAATAATCGGCGCTTTATGGAGCCAAGTATCATCGTCTAGCATCCCCAGCATGGCGTGAGCGCAATCGGCAAAACTGATTTTTGAAAACCCATTAAAACGCTCAAAGCCAATGCGATATTGACCACGCAGCTCGCCCGCTCGCATTTGCAACGGCCGCACGCCGAACCACTTCACATCTGTATATTGTTTTAATAGTTGGTACTGGTGTTCTTTGTCGTGGTGCCGCAGGCTCATAAACACCTCGGCAAACTTTCTCACAAAACGTGCACCCAAGGTAATTTGGTCTTCTTCTACAAAGGTACTACCGCCCCCGCACCAGATAAAACGGCCCGCGGACTCGCCGCGCAGCGCGTCTAAAATATGGCGACTCACCTCGGTGCAAAGCTTTGGCTGTGATTGCTTGTCGACGCCAATGGCAAATAATACTGCCGCGGTATCAGCACCGATAGCACGCCACACGTCATCTGCGCACAGGGCATCACCCTCGACAATAGAAATGCGCTCTTTCAGTTCCGCCGGCAATTTCGCCGCCGAACGAACTAGCACCGTTATCTCGTGACCAGCATCAACAGCTTGCCGTAAACATTGACTGCCTAGGGCACCGGTCGCACCAAATAAGGTAATTTTCATCGCGACTGATCCTGCTTTTTATTGTGTGGTTAAGAATATAAGGTCAAATCCCGCTAAGCCAAAACCAAAAAAGGCGAGACCCTAAGGACTCGCCCTTTTTTTCTAGAACGTACTTAAGCTACGCGGTGTAAAGCACAGAGTTTATTACCTGATGGGTCGCGCAAATAAGCAAGATACAGCTTACCTAAGCCACTTTCGCGAACGCCCGGCGCATCTTCACAACTAGTGCCGCCATTTGCCACACCCGCTGCATGCCATGCATCTGCCTGCGCTGGATCTTTTGCCGCGAAACCTACCGTGTTGCCGTTACCGTGGCTAGCAGGATTGCCATCAATCGGCGACGTTATTGCGAAAATGCCACTCTCGGTAAAATAAAAGCAACGTCCCTTATCATCCATAACACCGGGCTCGTAACCCAGTGCGCCTAAAATTGCATCGTAAAATTTCTTTGATGCGTTCATGTCGTTTGCACCGACCATAATATGACTGAACATTTTTCATTTTCCTCGTATATTATTTAACTAAACATTTAGCAAAAATACTCACTGTAAGTTCGCGCATAAGCTTGAACAATTCACCTCCAAAACCAGCATTATACGGCGTAATTCGACATAATATTGAACAACCAATTCGCCAATAGTTTGAACAACTATTTTGTATCATCAAAACGCAGCCGAAACCAACGAATACCGTGGGTTCGGAATAAACCTGAACAAACTTGCGGCAATTAAGCGAGTATATAAAACTTTTCGCAGGCGCTCATAACATATATGTTCAGATAATGAGCAAACTCTTAGTGCGCCCCCACAAGCACTCCAACGAGTGCATAGCAAGCTATCTGATAAGGGTCAGCCAAAAAAACGGCTTCAACCACCTAGGCCTTCTACTTCAGCATGCCGGTTTACCATGGAAAAACCTAAGAGCGCCAATTCACCAAATGATTAATGGTGAGTATGACACCGAAACCTACTTCGCCAGTCTAGGACTTCAATACAGCATTCCTAGAACGGCGATTACTTTCAGCCTATCAAAATCGCCATCGTTCACTACCAAAATTTTCGTCAAAACACCAAAAATTTGCCCTGAATGCTTAGCCGAAGATGGATATTGCCATGACATCTGGGCCTACACTGCCTATACCGCATGCACTAAGCATAAACTCATGCTAGTCGACACCAACCCAGTTAATGGGAAACAGCTAAGTTGGTATAGGGGAGCCCTAGATAAATTCTCAATCAATGATTCGCATCCAATTACCTCTCAATTGAAGGCCTCTACCAATACTATAGTCCTCAGTCGAGCCATGGCATCCCTGATTGAGAATCGAAAACTACCCAAATCTACCCCTGCCGTATTAAGGGACCTAAATTTCCCCGAAGCTCTATCCCTAATCCACTTCATTGCCCACTACCAGTTCAGATTATTTCATAGCACATTATTTACCCCAGCAAGCCTCGATAATCTATCAGTTTCCCAGTATTACACCGAAGCATGGAAGACCCTAAAGCAATGGCCAAAACACTTCCACTTTTTATTAAGCCAATACATTGATAGACCAATGAGCGAGCGCGGGCAGTCTGGAATCAACAAGCACTTCAGAGACATCCATGAAAGACTGCATAGGCAACGCGGTAACAAAGGAATTGACCTGCTAAGGGCTGCATTTGATCAATATATCGACATAAACTGGCCGAATGCGATCCAAACCAACAGGCTTACTAGAATATCGATATCCTCTGGTCAACGCCCACTAATAAACCAAAAAGAAGCACAACACATACTTAACTGTCGCGAGCCGCGCATTCACAGCCTAATTGCACAGTGCAAGATCACACCCCATCAGTTCAAAGGCAAAATCTACTTTAACCGCGATGAAATTAACGCATTAAATGCACTTTACCAAGACAATTGGACTATGGCGCAAGCTGTTAGTCAAACAGAGCTATCACGCTACCAGCTCAAGCAATTACTCGACGCGGGGCTAATTAAGACTTTTCAAAAAGCTGATCACCACAATCGCGATTGGTTAATAAGCAAGCATGGCTGGCAAATGCAAATAGAAAATTTGCGAAAATACGCCTCTGAAAGCGCAGAGCCTGGCTATTCCCTATGTGGTCTACAGAAGCAAGGCCTGAACATCACTGATGTTGTTCGTCTATTGACCGCACGCAAACTGAGGTTCTCATTTCACCTATCCACAGAAAAGCCACTGAGCTTCAAGCAGTTTTGCAACTATAAAAGACTCTGACTTTACAAATAGATTACAAAATCATAGCCAAATCTCTACTGGATGAAAATCAACACAGCAAATCCAGCAAGGCGTTTATAGCTGATACGCTTTACGTGCGTCCGCCTTTAACTTATCGATCGTCCGACATGCTAACAGCCACAGCAGTTGCCACCATTCTTCGACCGGAGTTAGCCGCCGCCACAATAAAACCTACTGCCGCCGAGACGAACAACCAAACGAAATGGAAACCGATATTCGGTAATACTGGGTCTGGCAGTATTTTCGCGATTGAGAAAATGATACCAATCAGCACTGATACACTCGCAGCGTCGCGATAAAGCAAATACGACTTATGCGCAGAAGCAACAGCATGCTGATTTTCCTGCGGCTTGTAGAACTCCCTATACCAGTAACTATTCTGAGCAGATTGATCTAATTTAAGCGAGTCGTATGCGGCTACCCTTGTCCGGAAAACTGCCACATCTATACGGGGGTCCTTCTCGGCCAACAAAATAAACCGATGCCCTGGCAAAACATACTTCCACCGGAGAAAGACCAGCGCATTTTTAAGGTCAGCGGGTATGAGGTAACTCAACCAACCCGCAACCACGCCAATACCGAGCATTAAACTGCCACTTTCCTGAAGAGCATCAAATAGCCCTACGTCGAACTCCTCACGACTTAGCAATATAACGGCCAAAAATTGCATTGCTATAAGCATCGAAAGCGGCGCAATGTTTTGAACCTTCAAAGAGACCGTCATACTTAAGCCTCCTCATCTTCGTATTCAAAGTGATAAGGCTCAGGGCTAAGGCTGTCCCAACCATCTCGATTAGGGGCGTCATAGTGATGACGAATGCCGTTCCCCCGAGTCGCAATTGCCGACACCCCTCGATGAGTAAAAGCATTCATTACTGCTTTTCTGGGATGCTTAGGCTCACCAGCTTTAGCCGTTGACGCTATCGCCGTAATACCGCGCGAATGTCCTTGAGCCAAAGGAGTGCCAACCAAACGGTTTAGAACCGCTTTCCCGATATTACGTTTACTGCCATGATGCGGTATCTGTATAAACTTAAGCTGCGCGCCACTTATGCAAAGATCAAGCTGATCTGCCGCGTGCTCTAACGCTTTAATCCCTGCATCACCAGTAAATAATAAGCGGCGCCCGTCTATAATTAGCTGCGTTATGACGCTAGAGTTGTTCTTAGCTGATGTCACGCCCTCATCATCAATCTGGTCTTCTCCCCAAGTAGCAAAGAATCGCTTAATCGCCGAGGCCGCTTTTTCAAAAAAGCTCTCAACTACATCAGCCAGGGAAGCCCGCTCCGGCATTCCGTCAAAATCAGGGATTAACGACTCATAATATTCAGCCGAAGGGCCAAGCACTTTTAGTGCACCGCTTGCATCAAGCAGACCGGAAAATGGTTCACGCACAGCAATTCCTTTTGATTCCGCCAACTGAACCAGCGCCCATGCCTTTTCCAAATTCTGCTTTAAGCGCTCACTAAGACTGTTGTCATTCACTCGGCCATCCTTAAATTTGGATGCCAGTCCTTGGTTATGCTCCCAAGGCTTATGAATCCACAACTCCTTAACATCTAACTCATTCAACACCGTTTCCAGTCCATTAATATGATCCTGGTCTGGATGAGTGTTGATAACAAGATCAACTTGGTGAGTAAAAAAGTGCCCCTTAATATGCTCGACCAGTGCCGTGCCGGTATCTTTGAACCCTCCGTCGATCACCACAACGGTCTGCTCATGGCGGTAGCCATGTAAGTTTCCAAAACGTAGTGCGATAGCATCGCCACTTTTTGATTCGTCGCCAACACCCAAAAAATCTAGTTCATAGCCCATTGATTTATCCTCTAAAGTAAATTTGATAGAAGAGGTATAACAATAGGCGTGCCAATTCAAATATTTACTTAAATATCAATACATTACACGACTTCCTACTTTCTCAGAAAAGGCAAAAAAATAATTATTTTTATCCTTATACAATATTATTTACCATTTTGGGCAGATCAAGATCTAACCGAACCGCTTTAACTATTCCTTTAAAGTCAAACGAACTAATATATTTTCACGTTAAAACCCAGCGCATAGAGCGCCTTACTCGTTCGACCATTTCTTGGAGGAGCTGTAGATTGACAAAAAAGTATCATACTTTTGCAACTCTAACTTATTGATTCTATTCCCGTGTACATTTCGTCATATTCGAAAAGTATCATACTTAGCGAGTATAAATAATTTCATCTTCAGAATATGCCAACAAAAAACTATCATACTATTGATTAATTAATTTTAAAATCAACACTTTAGTAAGCCGCACTTAAAGTAGAAGTTAAATGGCCATCAATGGTGATGTCCCATTGCTGTCTTTGTGGGAACGTTCATAACTATAGAACCAAAGCTACTCAAATTACGTTCTCCCGAACTGTCACCACATTTCAAACAGATACATGCTTTCCCAACTATTTCAATTTGTAAGATAGAATCACTCAATATACGTATTTTGCTATGGCCTACTTGGCTGGGTGTATTCAATAGAGATATCGCGTACTAATACGACAACGAAATTATCTTTAAGCTAATATTGAAGCATTGGGTGAAGTAAAATTCGGATGATATATTGCCAATTATGCCTCTCAAATTACTACGCTAAAGGACTTAGGTCGAAGCAGTAATTATTTCACCGGAATAAGAAACGAAACTGGACCGGAACTCGGCACCAATTCAACGTGGAGCGATTTTTTACCTACGATGACTGCTAACACTGGCCGTTTGTCACTACGCTTTGCTGCCAAGCTTTTCCATTCCGATCGATCGAGACCAGAAGGACAAGGATGATCTTCAGGATGCGTGTGCCATTCCCCCAAATAGCGAACGGTGCCTTGACTTGCCCTCCATCGAGCCAAGGCAATGGCTTCGTGGCCAAACGGCATCCGCTCGAACAGATAGCGGAATCGCTTGTCCCATGCGGTAGGAGCTGTTGCATGTTCAATGAGCATATGTGTTCCATGAACCGATCCCAGCAAAAGCCCACCAGCTTCGCAATCAACTACCCGGGTTTGAACATGCTGAGCTAATGTCTCCAGCGAGGTATCTGAGAAATGCAGCAATGTCTTCTTATCTCGAGTGGCCCAGGAACTCATGAACTGCATACAGAACATTCCTGGTCCCGAAGGGGATCGCAATCGGGTGTAGCAAGTTGCTGTTCGCGGTCAATAAGCCTGGTTCGCAGCGCAGGCGAATAAACGTCGTTAACCCAGTCGAAGACCATTTCGGCGCCGAGGCTGGCAGCATGTACAGACACTGAAGCTGGAAATGGTACGTATAAGCCCTCGCAACCATGCCCCGCCAAGACTGCAGGAAGAGGGTCAAGCGTGGAGTGGAGCTTACCTTTTCTGTTGCTATGCCAAAGACATCGAAAGCAGGCACCAGATGCGTTTGTCTTCAGGAGGGCACGGACAGCTGTTCCTGGTCCCTCGATCGCCCACCATTAGTGTCTCGCCTATCCGTCTAGATAAGATCAACATCCATGTTTATCCTTTTGTGATGCAAGTTATCTGTCTAATTAACATAGAATATTTAGCGAAATTGCCAAATTAGCCAATGAAAACAGAATTAATATACTGCCTTGTTTAAATCTATTCTTTAAAACAGCATGAAGCGGATTATACCTTCGTTGACTCTGTATCAGTTTGATATTGATTGAGCTACTTTAAATTAAGTACTTTACCGGAGTATCAAAAGACGAGGGATCGTCAAGTTTGGCGTTAATATCATGGTCACCTATTAGAATAGCGATTTTTAATACAATGTTTCTAGGGTGGCGCAGAAGATCGGCAGCAATTAAGTTGACGCTTAAATCCCCTTCTACCATATCTAGAAGGGAGGCCCAAGGCTGACATTGTCAACAAATGTATCATGGCCGTTAAAACTGGCACTACCTAGCATATTCGGAAAAACAAAAATAATATTAGCTCAAATGCATGATTTGCTAGTGACAAGCCCTAAAGCTCCCCAGATCTCTGCATCAAACGATAGTATATTCGTACTGAGTCCATGAAGCTTTCCACTGACACCCGCTCATTGGTTCCGTGCATACCCGCAAGCTCTTCTGGACCCACTTCTAGACCCAAAAATCGATAGCTTGCTTCCGCGACTTCTTCAAAATGCCGAGCATCGGTTGCCCCCACCACCAAACGAGGCGCGACGGCAGTATCCGGCCTTATTTGACGTATAGTCTCACTTAGCACTTTATAACCGCCATATTCTAAGGATGCGACCTTAGAGGGGTTATTAGCAAAATCGCTGTAAAGCGACACGTCAATTTGAGGATCATCGATTACTTTATTGACGTAAGCGATGACTGATTCGACGGTATCGCCAGGTAAAACTCTAAAATTAACAACGGCTGTCGCACTTAGTGGTAGCACATTATCTTTTACGCTAGCACTCATCATAGTTGCTGCTGTAGTTGTACGAATTCCGGCATTGGCAGCAGGAATTTCTGACATCATGTATTCCGCCAAAGGTGAAAATAACCACAGGTTGGCAAAAACCACACGTTGTATAAATGGTGCTTTTGAACCCAAAGCCTCGAGAGTATCACGAGTAAAACTAAGGTCAGCTGGAAACGGGTTCTCCTCTAATCGCGTGATTGCCTTTGCAACTAAGCCCAGCGCGGTGTGATGCGGAGGCATCGAAGCATGTCCACCGCCGCCTTCAGCACGTATTTCTAAGCTAACGTAGCCTTTTTCCGCTGGACCAATAATGGCAATGCGACCATCAATACCTGGAATTAAGCCTTTCGTAACAAAACCACCTTCATCCAGCAAAAAACCCAAATGCACATTTCGCTCCGCAAGTAGCTGAGCCATAGCCTTAGCCCCTTCGCCACCGACTTCTTCATCATGCCCAAAAGCTAAATATATTGTTCGCTCTGGTACAAAGCCCTCTGATAGCAAACGCTCGGCCGATTCCAATAAACCAATCAGACTACCTTTATCATCGAGGGCTCCCCGACCCCAAATAAAACCGTCGGCCACAACCCCGCCAAATGGAGGGTGACTCCATGTCGCCTCGCTATCGGGAATAACGGGTACAACATCTTGATGCGCCAAAAACAAAACCGGCGATTGGTTTTCTGTCCCTTGCCAGCGCATCAACAAAGAGTGCCCCGCCAAAGTTTCTATTTCTAACTCATTGAATACTCGCGGATAACGCGAGGCTAAATATTGATGAAAATGGACAAATGCCTGCTCGTTAATAGCATGACCTTCTCCCTCTGAAATAGTGGGAATACGTATCGCGCCGGCAAGGTTCTCAACAGCCTTACTGGCATCCCACACTATTGACTCAATATTTTTTACTACAGGCGGATTAACTCCGAACATAACACCGCGAATGAGCACAATGGCAATTAAGCTAAACAGTGCCGTCCCTAATAATTTTTTCATCCATCAAACCCTTATTGAAAGCGGTAATTTAATTCAAGACCAAGTTGTCGTGGTGCATCGGGTACACGGTTAGCCACCCCAATGACACTGGTTACTGCAATTCCGCCACCAAATACGACGAATCTTTTAATTTATAAATATAGTCAGCCAAACTAAGTTGCTCGCTAATATCCAACAACACGCGAGCTTTGTAGGTTACGTACTGATCAATAACCGATCTGTCGTACTCTCCACTTAAATAATCAGTACCGATGAATACATCAACCGAATCATAATGACGAAGGTGAAGGTATAGATCTACCGCCTGCAGACCAAGTGTCAGGCTAACTTCCTTAGCAGCTAATTAGCCTCTCCTAATCAGACCTTCTACCGCATCAGGTGGTATTCTTGGAATATGTATCCAGGTAATTCCAATATTTATCACGTAAGCTAATTTTGCGAATTTTACCAGTCGCCGTCATAGGCATCTCATTAACAATAACAACATCGTCCGGTATCCACCATTTAGCCATCCTACCCTCCAAATAATTAAAAATAATTTCTTTGGTCAGGTTTTCACCCTTATTTGGCACTACCACAAGCAATGGTCTTTCATCCCACTTCTCACTGTAACTAGCGACAACCGCAGTCATGTTGACTGCAGGATGATTGCTAACAATATCCTCAATATCAATTGAACTTATCCACTCCCCACCGGATTTGATTACATCTTTTGAACGATCTGTAATTTTCATATAACCATACTGGTCAATATGACCAACATCTCCTGTCGGGAAGTAGCCATCAGTGTCTAAAAGATTCTTATCACCCTCATGTAAATAGCCTTGAGCAACCCAGAGACCTCTAACCCAAATATCCCCAGCAGTCTTACCATCGCGCGGCGCAATACTCCCATCTTCCAAAACAATTTTCATCTCAACTCCCCACGGTAATCGCCCCTGCTTGAGAAGGTAAAAATCCCTTTCTTCTTGATCCATTTCAAGCACTTCACGATTTGCCTTTCCAATTGTTCCAAGCGGGCTAGTCTCGGTCATTCCCCATATTTGCACTGCGTCAACGCCTTGCGCACGCAAGCGATTTCGAATATTTGTAGGAAGAGCCGTACCACCAATCAGCAGAGAATTCAGAGAGGCCAGATCTACATCATTACTTTCAGCGTACGTGAGCACAGACGCCCATATCGTAGGAACACCACAACCGGTAGTTACGCTTTCATTCCGAATTAATTCCAACAAATGTTTACCATCCAAATGACGCCCAGGTAAGACAAATTTACTCCCGACCATGCATGCAGCATAAGGCAACCCCCAGCTCTGCACATGGTATAAAGGCGCCGCTGGCATGACGCAATCGAGGGCTGATAATGACAAATTATCAGGTTGAATAATCGCCATTGAATGTATGACCGTTGAACGATGACTGTATAGCACACCTTTTGGATTTCCGGTTGTACCGGACGTGTAACATAGACCAGAAGCACTCCTCTCATCAAACTCAGGCCACACAATCTCATTAGATTCACATGAAATTAAGTCATCGTAATATAGCACGTCACCAAGTCGAGTAGGCGCTTCTACACACCCTCTACCACCCAAAATTATAAACTTTTTAACGCAAGGGATATCATCAACAATACGTTCCACAATCGACACAAAATCCTGATCAATCATCAGAATTTTATCCTTTGCGTGATTAATAATGTAGATAATCTGTTCTTCAAAAAGGCGAGGATTAATCGTATGACATACCGCTCCAATACCCGGTATTGAATAAAAGCACTCCATGTGCCAATGATGATTCCAGGCTAAAGTTCCTACAACATCAGCGTATCCAACACCTAATCTACCTAAGGCATTTGCGGCTTGCCTTGAGCGCGACGCCATGTCTGCGTAGGTATATCGAAATACACTAGCATCCTGCAATCTCGCAACAACTTCAGTATTACCATGATTCTTAGCAGCATGCTCCAATATTGACGGAATAGTTAGACGAATGTCTTGCATTAAGCCTTCGTTAATCTCACGCATCAATTATCTTCCTTTAGTATATTCGTATTACTTTTTAGTCAAAATAAGCATTAAATTGACATAATTATTTATAACCAACTAGGAGGGGTATTACTTCTGAGCTAATATCAATCATTCAAGCAAATTATTAATAGCCTCATCCTTCATAAGGATATAGTTAATATCCGAATAATAAATTCAGACAGATAATACATCTACAATTTGAACAAGACTCATCCAAATTAATTTAGAACCCCAAAGCGGCCAACTCACTCACAATATTGCGATAAAGCTGAATTCTGCTGAAGTAGAAATTCTCATTATTTTCTCCTTCACAACTCACACCCTCAAGCCCCGGTATATCTGAATCATTAAATGCCATGTGGTTTAAGCCAGGGTGTGGGTAAGATTTATTATAAACAGAGCCAGACACTATCCGAGAAATTACCGGCGTAGCGCCGCCGCTTTGACCCGGCCCGTAATAAAGAAACTGTTGTGATTCAACTGAGATATAGCCATCATTCTCACCCTCGGCAAGCATGATACTCTTCCAAATTTTTCTGTTATTTCTAAAGCAAGGATGGTTAATATCATTAATCTGAGCAACGAATGTTTGATACAACACCGGGTACTCAGGATCTACAGGTAAATGATAAATCTCGTTAAAACTTGGGGCGCAATCAATGCGCTTCTTCGGGTCACAACTCACATCCATAGTTTCAAGCATATATTTTCTGCTTAGCGCTATAACAGATTCGCTTCCGGTCGTAATTAGTGCTTTATTTTTTATGATTGAGTCTATAAAAAACACGATATCAAGAAGAATAGGACGACACATATCCATCAAACATAGCGTAAATTTATTAACAATTTTATCAGCCTCCGACGTCCCCTTATTCGCCCCAGCCATAGATGTCCAACTTACGACATGCTTATACATTAGCTCACCACTGAATTCATTCCTGACAGCTGAAAGCATATAGCGTGAATCTGGGCACCCTTGGGAGTGGCAAATAATATTGAACTTCATGCCACTGCGGCAGCTTGCTTCGTCCACAAATTCATGTCGACCCCGTAAACCCGCATTACTGCAATACATTAAAGTAGCATGATGAATGCCATCTATGACTTCAGGGTTACTCCCCTGGCAAAGAATTTCTGAAACAGTTGTTCCAGCGCATTTCTTATACAGTAGCCGCCCGCGCTTTTCATGAGATGCGTAGGCCAGCTTATTAGGTTGGAATACCGTAGCACCCAGCGATTCAAGGTCCTGCTTTATTCCAAAGTGATCATATTCAGCACCTGGCCGCTTAACATCGCCTTGAAACGATGTCTCTGCGGTACGCGACCAGGCATGGGAGAAAACAATAGGCCACTTGGTGACCTCTAAAGAGCGCTCGCCACTATTCGGCATTACCGTCATAGTAGAAGCGATTAAATCATCACCAAGACACTCCCCCGTAGCTATTAGCAATACACCGAAAAAGGCGATCTTAACTCTCTTTAAGATCATCTGCTTAGTACGTCAACCGAGTTCTTAGGCTTTTTAGCCTGACCAATCTGCCCGGACGGCGTAATATCAATCGCTTCAATTATATCAATAAATGCTTTTGTCACAGGCACTAGCTGCGCCCTATCGACCTTGTCTAGCGTATCGGCCGCATCATAAAGATAATTTGGTCCCGTAATTAAGCTAACAGTTGGAATTCCACTCAAACAAACAAAGGATGCGTCTGTTGGCATACCGTATTTAGAACACATATCGTGAGCGGAAAGCAGCACAGTTCTCTGCAAATCGTGATCGACTACTGCCTTAATCGTAGTATCTCGAAGTGGCGCACCAAACGTATTTAAAATTCCTCGCATTTCCGGTAATTCAGTAACAACTAAGTCACCATCGTCACCAATGATTCCTTGTTTACCGATATGCTCTAAGGTGACATTGGCCACAATCGAATATGGCGTATCTTTTTTCACAAGATATTTATCTGTAAATGCCATGTGAGATTGATAACCGGTAAAATGCGTATCAAAGGTAGCAAACATCAGCGTCCGTTCACGCGACTCAAGCGGCTGGGCAGCGAAATATTGTGCCTGAGCCAACACTGCGGCAGTACCACTACCGTCTTCAACCGCCCCAGAAAATACCGAATCATGATGCGACTGCACCATAATTGTCTCTTTACTTTTGCCTGGTAAATAGCCAAATACTGAACGACCTTTAACAATGCTCCGGCTACCCTCAAGCACTATTTTTGCTGTAGGTTCCGCCCCAGACTGTGCCAGCAAGGCGCGAACACGAGCACCTTCCTTTGCTGACACCCAAAATCCAGGAATAGAAACCTCAGTTCGGCGGTAGTATTCATTGTAATATTGATTTGAATCAAAATAGTCCGCAAGAACGCCTATAAAGCCAACTGCTCCAGCCTTCATTGCCGCATTCAAAACACGCTCATACGTTGTTACATAAGGGTTAGCAACTGCTAAGGTTTTTTCATCTAACGTTTTATTTGGATCCCACATAAACTGAGATAAATGCATTATGTCAGCGTTTGTCATTGTGAACTTAAGATCAAAAAGAACAAGTTTCCCTTTCACATTTGCCAACTGCTTCTTAACAGGCAGTCCTGCCCCGACATCAACAACTACAGCTTCAAGCCCACCAGGGCCCGTCGAGAATGTAGACGCTTGGTCAGGTGTCACAAATGAAAATGAAGAAGGGAAAGCATCAATTTTCTCGCCCCCAATCTGCACACTCGCCTTCGTCGCCTCCCACTTCCAAGAATCTGCATACTCATAATGTACGTCTTGCAATCCCAGTTTTTCAAATTCACATTTCACATAAGCAGAAGCAGCATAGCCTGCTTTGGTACCCGTCCTTCGATATCCAATGTCTACTAAATCGGCAATCCAGTTGTATATCTTTTCCTCACTGGGTAAACCAACATCTCCTTTACCCGCGGCTCGCTCACACACCTTCGCATCATCAACAGGAATACTTGCTACATTAGAGCCCCTTAAGTTTTCGCCACTATGCCGACCACTGCATGCCGAGATAATAATTACTGTGCACAAAACAAAAAATACACGCAACATACGCATTCCAACATTCCTTTTTTATATTTTAAATACAACATGAAAATATTAATTTTATATCGCGACGAAATAACATTATTTAATCGCTAACCACCCCACATTTTCGTCATGCTTGATTTATCCCACGGCAGCCAATTACCGTCACCTCCACTAATAAAACCTGCATCATCAATACGAATAAATGCCTTAATAGCTTGAGTCATCTTTGCGTGCAATCGCTCTCGCTCACTCTTATTCTCATTGGTCCACGCAAACCGCATATGCGTTTTTCTATCATCGATAAAATTTCCAAAAATAAAAGGAACATCTAAACCATGAAACGCACCAAATTCTGAACGCCATGGGTCAGGGTAGCTATCCCATTCAAACTCATATAAATATACAGCAGGAAGCTTTTGTGAATACTCATTAACATACTTTAAAAACGTTTTGTTCATTAGCCAGCCGCTAACACCAACTTCAATACGTCTTGAAAGAGAACCCCAGAAACCAAGTTTTTCAAAAATAGTTTCCGTGCGCCTATCACCATTGAATATAGGCCACTCCTTTACAGCATCGCCGCCCAAGCCTTTTACAGAAATCAATGTCGTCATCTCATTTTTAGTCTTGCCTAACATCAACGGAACATAACTCACCACCTCGCTTGAGAGATCATCATCTCCTTCCAAGCTCACCAACACAGCGCCATCATCAATAATAGCTGGTGACAAGCCTTGCCCTGACGCATTCAAAAGATCAATTGGTGCCTTGTTTCTCAAATACGCATTCAAACCCTCATCATCCATTTCACTAATTATTTTTTTAGCTTGGGATTTATTTTTTGCAAGACCGTCATTAATTGCTAATTCTATTAATAAGTCTTTAGTTCGTTTTCTTGCCAACTTCATGGAATTCGAAATAGGCAAACCAGAAAAACTAATTACGCGGCTAAACTTCCCTTTTGCAAGTGGGGAGCGCATCAATGAAAGAACAGCTATCGCACCCGCGGAATGACCTGAAATAGTGATATTATTACTATCACAACCAAAAGCATGGCAATTATTTTTTGCCCAATCTAGTACCGCTATCATGTCAAGTAGATAGAAACTGCCCGAGTTTTCCGCATCATTATCGGTTTTCAGTGCCGATGACTGCAGTGAACCAAACACACCCAAACGGTAATTTGCCGTAATGATTACTGCATCAAGTTCTTCAGCTAAACGCGCACCGTCGTACACTGGATGAGATGCTGCACCAAATATCCCGGAGCCACCATGAAAGAAAATCAGTACTGGCCGTTTCTCAGCGCTCTTAGGCGGCGCCCAAACATTAAGGTAAAGACAGTCCTCAGACCCGAAAGGCTCATTAAATGTCGACGCATCATTACTCGCATAAAAATTACCCACCTGCATACATGGGCTTCCATAAGACGTTGCGTCGCGAATATTATCCCAAGTATCAACTGGTTGCGGCGCCCGCCAACGCAATAACCCTACAGGCGCTGCGGCATAAGGAATACCCAAATATCTCTCCACCTTACCGACCCGCTCGCCATCGATAAGCCCAGCGCTAATAGCCACCACTTCGGCGCTAGCATATACGGCATATAGCATTGCACCCAGAACGAGGCACCCGACGACACATCGTTTGCGCCATGAGATTAAAGTCACACCAGTTGTCCTTAACTGCATATTTATACTCATCAATCAAATTCCAAACTCAGTCTAGCTGTTAACGTTCTAGGCGAATTTAAGATATAGAAATCATCAGCTCCCCGACTTATTCCGACCGGCGCAGTCACATTTTTAAGATTCATCGCACTTATGGCCAACGATGGCCGCCCTTTGATTGACGGTACGGAAAAATTTACACTCATATTATAAGTGCCATAATCATTAACGATTTCCTCACTCACAATATCGTTATATGTCTTGCCAACGTAGCTGTAACCAAAGGTACCCGCAACGTTCACCAACCAATCTGGCGAACCGAAGAAAGCTATATTTGCGCTATATTGAGTTTTTGCAGAACCGGGAAGCGGTGTACCGAGAGGGACATCTACATTTCCAGCGCGAAAATCTTCACCTGTTTTTGCATCCACCTCACCGCCAGTGAGATTTAAAATAACCCCTGGTATTGGTGTCAACCAGCGTAAATTAGCTTCATAACCATCACTACTTGCACTACCAACATTGTCGTAATAGTTAATTTGCACATTATTTTTAAGCTGTACTAATGGATCGCTGTAATCGATATGGTATGCAGTTACGTCCAGCTGTAACTTATTTTCAAACCAACTAGTACGCAGACCTAACTCATAATTCCAAATATAATCGGACTTATAGACAGCTGGCACATTTTGCGTTTCATCCGCAGGAACCTGTTGTAAGCCACCAAACCTAAAACCTTTATTCGCCAACGCAAAGATGGCGTGGTCATCCGTAAAGTTATACATAACAGACAATTTTGGATTAACACCCTCTTCAGTAATTTCTGTAGTTAAGTCTACTGGGTACTCCCCTTTACCGACCAAGAGAGCACCAATTCCGCTGCCAATAAAACCACCATCAATGCTAGTTTTGTAATATCTAGCCCCTAACGACAACTCTAATTTCCCCCACAGGTACCACGTCACATCAAAGAATAATGCGGCTTCTTTGGCTATCGCATTAGTTTCAGCACAAAGAACTGATAGATTGCAGGTTGTGTCATTTATACCTAATCCTTGTGTTACACCAGAAACAACGCCATCTAACCCAAGTATCGCGGCGAGATTTTCTAACTGTTCAACAGTTTGTCCAAGTAAAGTATTAACATCATTAAGCCCCTTAACATTTTGTAAGAGGTAATATCGGATAGGAGACCTCAGATAAAACCCCCCAACCAGCCATTCGAAATTTTCCGCATCGATTGACTGAAATCTTAGTTCTTGCTGGAGAGATGTAGAGCTCTGCTCTGAGATAAATGGCATGGATGCAAAATCAGAGGATATGCTTGGCGGAGTTCCTGTGAGAGTTGCTCGAGAATCCACGATAGTAAAGCGATCTTTGTCCGTTTTAGAAGTAGAGGACACCACGCTAACATGCTCCCAATCATACTGTGCTTGGAAGTTATATAACTCAAATTCATGCAAGTTTGGCCAAGGTAGCAACGTACTTTCGGTCTCTCGAGGGCCGTCAGGTGAGTCTGCAACAACAAGCCCATTCTCGGCTTCATAATCCTGCTTTAAGTACGTGAATTTAAATTGAAGTTCATCAAGGGGCTGCCAAAGCAGTCCAAAACGAACTTGATCTCCCTTACCTTCATCCACATCTTTTCCCATTTGATCAGCACGTGTATTATCAAAGACTCCGGGGTACTCTCGGTCAATGTAAGTAAATCGCACCCCTAAATTACCACTTTCTAATAACGGCAGGTTTACAGTCACACCTTGACTAAATGCCCGAGAGCCTTCCTCAAGCTCTGTGCTCTGAGCAAAGTAACGCAACTGGCTCTCATCTGTTACCGGATCATTTAACCTATAACGTACCGCCCCAGCTAAAGCTGAGCCACCAAATAGCGTGCCTTGCGGCCCCTTAAGTACTTCTATTGCGGCAAGATCAAAGGCTGACAAATCAGGTGTTACGCTTGCGGCATAAGGCTCATTTAACGACGTATCACCGATAAAAATACCTACTGGGTATGGTGCAGTGGTCATCGGCGAAGCCGTGGTAGAAATACCCCTCATAATTATGCGCTGATCACCAGGCCTTGCTGAGTTAGATGTGACACCCGGTGATTGCTCAAGTATGTCGTTGATACTTAGCACAGCCTGACTTTCTAGATCATCGCCACTGTAGGCCGAAATTGAGCCCGCAATATCTCGCAGAGATTTTTCACGCTTAGTTGCAGTTACAATAACCTCTTCTAATACCCTACGCTTTTTAACAACGGCTTCTTCTCCAGCATTTACTTTGCTATCAACTTCGGCCTGAGCAAGAACAAGTAATGGCTGAGTCATTGCAGCTGTTAAAATAAATGCACCGTATTTTATATTTTGTTTTTGCATTTTTTTCCCTATACGATAATTGTTATATCTGTTGATAGCCCCACACCACCCCACAAATTATATTTGCAGGGATTAGTGGCTAAACGCGATCACCTGACTAACAGTTCGTCTTGATATCCTTACGTACATTCACATAATCCCCGCAGCTGTCCGTAAGCGATCCGCCGCCATTGCTAGCGCGGTTCGCCCAATGCTTGTTGCAGGGCCAAAAAAACCATGTATTGCGCCATCGAAACGCACCAACTCAACATCAACGCCAGCCTGCTTAAGCTGACTAGCCAAAGTCTCGCCCTCATCACGGAGCGGATCGTACTCTGCTGTTATCACAAGTGTCGGCGGTAAATTTGTTAAATTTTCGGCGTAAGATAAAGATACCCAAGGGTGATCACTGGCAACACCTGCGGGCAAATAAAATTTATAAAACCAAGCAAGCATTTCGCTAGTTAAAAAATACCCTTCGGCATTGTCCTTTCTAGACTCACTTTCACGACTTAGGTCTGCCGGCGGATATATCAGTAACTGAAAGTTGATCTTTGGACCATTTTCATCACGTGCACGCATTGCACTGACTGCAGCCAAATTTGCGCCTGCACTATCACCAGCTATCGAAATTTTCGTTTCATCAATTTTAAGTTCTTTCGCGCACTCGGCCACCCAACATAAGGCGGAATAAGCATCATTAATCGCAGCGGGGAAAGGATGTTCCGGCGCCAGCCGATAATCTACTGAAATAACCGTAGCGCCAACTTGCGCCGACAACTCTCGACAAACATGACCATGACTATCCAGGTTGCCGAGAACAAAGCCTCCACCATGGAAGTAAATTATCGCAGGCATACGATCGCCACTCGTGCTCGGAGTATAGATACGAACCGGCAAGTCACCATCCGGCCCAGGAATGACTTTATCCACTTCAATGACATTGGTATCACCGTGAGCGCGCACCAGGGACAGCTGATCCATCAGCCCACGCATCTCTGAAACCGAGCGCTCCCCAATGGGGTCTAAGATCCCCATCTCGGCCAATACCGATAATGTATATTCTATCTCGCGATCTAGCGGCATAAACAAAGCTCCCCGATCACGCTCGTTCTCTTGAGTACAGGCATCAGGGAGTTATCACTGCGCCGGATAGCAGGAAATGTTACCGCCGCTACAGGGCAGTAGTATGGGCTTGGCATAATTATTAGAACCTCAAGCTTTATTAGTCACCAATGCAACGATCAACCGTATCATTGCTAGGCGAACCATACCAAACATTTGCTTGGCTGCCTAGAAGAATTATCCAACACACTCTTTAACAGTGATATTTATTCTGCGAAGTAGAATCTACGACAGATCAACATCATTCAAAAAATTACACCAAGGCACTGATAATAAAGGAAATTGCTGTTAATTATATTTTTTAAATCATTCTCATTCTCCGCAGTCACCCAGCTTATCAACAGTGCCAGCATTTCAGTAGCCAAAAACATAAAACAAACAATTGTTTTTTGTTATAATAACTGTACCGATCTAAGCATTTAGCATATTTTGTCTATTTGACGTACAGCCCAACAATAAGCCTAGGCCTTCAATACTTATGATGAACTCCATCAACCCCATTACACTGCAAAGAAAATCACTACACAGACTCCAATCAAGCACTCCAAACCTACCGGCTGGCAGCGCTCCAGCAGGAACACGCAGTGAAATCCTAAAGGGGGCGCTTAAGCAATTTGCGAGAAAGGGATATTTTGGTTCGACAGTACGTGACATCGCCACCACTGTTGGGATAACGGCCGGCAGCTTGTACGTACACTATCCATCTAAGGAAATGATGTTAGTGGAGCTCATACAAATAGGCCAAAAAGAACACTACAACTGGCTCCGCAATGCCGTTCTCGGAAGTGGCACTAGACCACGCGACCAACTAGTTGCCTTGGTCAGCGAGCATGTTCGTTTTCACATGGAGTTTTCGATGTTAGCGGTGGTATTAAATGCAGAACTACATTCTTTATCTGAAAAGCTAGCAGAACCTATTTTAAACCTTCGCGCTGATTCCACTAGATTATGCGCTGACGTTATTGAGAGGGGGATTCAGCTTGGCGAGTTCGAGGTTTACGACGTACTATTAACCGTAACAGCAATTAGTAGCATGGGAGTACGTGTCGCCAATTGGTACACACCTGACTTCCACATGACTGCGGAAAAAGTCGCCTCCGAAATGGCGGAGCTTGCATGCCGCATGGTAAAATCTTCTGTGTAATAGAGCCCTATAACTAACCCTTCTATTTCCAAAAATGTCGCGCTGGTCTCAATTCCCCCCGCTGAGTCTGGCATAGTTTTGGGGTCGTTCCAGCTTGCGCCATATCGTTAGCAATCTGTCGGCTCAATCGGCCAAGCCTACCATCTCGGTGTTGGTAATGTGACGCGAAGTTCTTTCTCCCGCGTAAACGAAAGCCAGCCTTATACGCTTTACGAAGCACTGTTTCTTAAGTTGCTTTTCCGTTGTCAATGCGTCGCGCCGAAGCGTGGGTTTTGTTTTGGGAATAAGCTGTATTCTCTCGACGTCATTGAAGCTGAAATCAACACGTCACTTTCGCTAGGAGCGCCAACTTTATCCAACCACTGCTAGTCGCACCCTCGTTAGAACATATTAATTTGTAGATACTTCGGCGATGTTTTATAGCCGTGAATGACCTCTTCGTGTCTGCGATCTATACAAACATCTGCTCTTAAAGCTCCGCAGATCTCTGCATCAAACGATAGTATAGCACCTATGTATCTTGTATTTAATTCTGATAGATTTAGCTTCAATAGGCACCCTAATCACACTCAACAGGGCAAAAATGCGGAGGAACTAACACCAATTTGAGTGGCCAATCCTGCTGAGGTTTAGAACCCCTTCACTTTTTCTGCCGCACGTGCGCCCCAGGATTCCAGTGCATCAAACTCAATCTTGATTTTGTTATCAGGATGCCCTAAATATTCTCGAATTGTCGTATTTTGAGAAACAAATCTCCTTTTCCAATTCATTGCCTTAGGACCTTCTTTTCCGTAAGAGGTCATTAATTCATCAAGAATAGCAAGGAAAGCCGAAGTAGTGTCACCGGCTCGGAAGAATAAAGTCGACAGACTTTCTGGTTCGAATTCACCTTTTTTATTAAGCTTAGACGTCAGCTCAATCTCCAAAACCTGCACGGTCGTAGACTCATCTCGATAAATAATTGCGTGACAATATCGGCGAGGTCGGCCATCAATCAAATGCTGACTTCGGCATTTCTGTTTAGGAACGTCACCCATTTTGTCTTCTATCCTCCAACCGTACTCCTCTTTCAATTTTTGCAGCATTGCCTGGAAAAACACGATCTTCTCAGGAGCGTCTACGAGCTCTGGAGGATCTAGATTGTCTACATCTACTCTAGGTCCTTTGCCATTGTCACATCCTCTCTGCAAGCTTCCTAATTCTTCGGGTGTTTGTTCCTCTAATTCATCAAGGTTGGACTCAACCATTGGAGGGAGTGCTCGAACATGTCTTGGGCTGCGTCGAGTATCCAGTTCTACATCAAAATTTAGTCCACTACGTCCAAGTTTTGTTGATTTGCACTTAAAACTGACCCAGGATTTGCATCTAAAATTGACCCACCCTTTGATGCCAATTATGGCGTAGTTTTTTGTTTCTCGCTGGTCTTAATTTCCTCTTGCTGTGTTGTTGAGTGTTTCAGTCTGTAGCTGTCATTGCCAGTTTCCAAGATATGGCAGTGATGCGTTAATCGATCTAGTAATGCTGTCGTCATTTTTTCATCACCAAATACCGCTGACCACTCAGCGAAGCTAAGGTTGGTGGTAATGATGATGCTAGTGCGCTCATATAGCTTGCTAATCAAGTGGAACAATAAGGCACCACCCGCTTGGCTAAAGGGCAAGTAACCCAACTCATCCAAGATAACGAGGTCGGTGTGTATGAGCCTATTGGCAAGTCGGCCCTGCTGGCCTAGATGCTTCTCATGCTCCAGTGCATTAACCAGTTCAATCGTGGACAAGAAGCGTACTCGTTGGCGGTGATGCTGGATGGCTTGCACGCCAATCGCGGTTGCCAAGTGCGTTTTGCCGGTGCCAGGGCCGCCGACCAAGACAACGTTTTGTGCATCCTCCATGAACTGTCCGCGGTGTAACGATTTAACCAGCGCTTCATCCACCATACTTTGTACGAAGTCGAAGTGAGTCAGGTCTCGATAAGCTGGGAACCGAGCAACCTTCATTTGGTAATTGATAGAACGGACATCGCGCTCGGAGGACTCGGCTTTGAGCAGCATATCCAGTATTGGGAGTGCATTCTGGTATGCAGGAGATGACTGCGTCGCCAATGTCGATACGGCGTCGGCCATGCCGTGCAGCTTCAGGGATTTCAGTGTTGAGATCATTGCCTCAGTGTTCATGACGTGTTCTCCGGAGGTTGTCGTATCGGGCCGTATTGGCCAGCGGTTCATTGACGAGCTTTAGTGCTGGTGGCGGCACCAGTTCGCGAGGCCGCTGCGGTTGCTCTAATCGGCTAAGGCAATTCAGCACATGTTCCTTGGACGGTTCCCCAAGCTCTAGGGCTTTAGTGATGGCCTGTTCGACAAGCGCCTCATCGTGGAGTAGCACGAGCGCCAATATGTCAGCCATCTCTCTATCGCCACCAAGGTGTTTTAGGAGCTTGGTTTGCAGTAAACGGAAGCTGTCCGGCAGTGTGGTGAATGGCGCGCCATTGCGCAGCGCACCAGGCTTGCGCTGCACAACACTGAGGTAGTGTCGCCAATCGTAGATGGTTCGTCCTGGCGTGCTTTTCTCCCGATTAAAGACGCGGACGTGCTCTGCAACGACATGCGCCTCCGCCACAATGACCAAGCGTGCCGGATAAACCCGCAGGCTAATCGTCCGATTGGCGAAGCTGGCAGGAACGCTGTAGCGATTGTGTTCGAAGGTGATAAGGCAGGTCGAGGAGACTCGCTTGCTATGCTCGACAAAGCCGTCGAAGGCGATTGGCACCGGCATCATCTCACCCAGTTCATCGTCTAAACACTCGGCAAGTGACCGCACTTTGATCTCTGGATGCGCCGTTTCCTGCCACAAGGTCTGACAGCGCTGCTCCAGCCAGTGATTCAGCTCTTGCAGTGAGGCAAAGTTCGGCGCGTCATACCAAAGGCCATGGCGGGCATCGAGTACGGCTTTCTCAATTTGGCCTTTCTCCCAGCCCGAGGCTGGATTGCAGAATTCTGGTTCAAAAAGGTAGTGACTCACCATAGCGTAGAATCGCTTGTTAATTTGGCGCTCTTTGCCTCGGCCAATCTTATCGACGGCGGTCTTCATGTTGTCGTATATGCCGCGCAGAGGAATGCCACCAAACGTCCGGAAGGCATGGTAGTGTGCATCGAATAACATTTCGTGGGATTGAGTGAGATAAGCCCGCATGAAGAAGGCGCGACTGTAGCAAAGCTTAAAATGCGCTACCTGCAGCTTGGTGCTGACGCCATTAATCCTGACCCAGTCTTCACTCCAATCAAACTGGAAGGCCTCGCCTGGAGCAAACTGCAGTGGCACATAGACATTCCTCGCAGAGAGCCGCTTAGACTCGTCGTGGGTTCGCCGCCATTGACGGGCGAAGGCCGCGACCCGATCGTACGAGCCGGTATAACCAATGGAAACCAGATCACGATAAAGCTGTTTCACCGTGCGGCGCTGCTTGCGGTGCCGGCGGGATTCTCGGAATAGCCAGCTCGTTAGCGTTTCCCCGTAATCATCAAGATTGCTTGGGCTTTTACGCGCTGGGTAGGCTGGCTCAACCACTTGGCCAGCGAGGTATTTACGAACAGTGTTACGGGATAGGCCTGTGCGTCTGGCAATCTCCCTGATTGGCATGCCCTCGCGGAAATGCCAGCGTCGAATCACACTTAATAATGCCACGTCTATCACTCCTCAATCCCCCGCAGTCATCCTGCGGGCAAGTGTTACACGTGGGTCAAAATTCGATGCAAATATAGGGGCTTAATGGGTCAGTATTGGATGCAAATCAACACACACAAAGCAATGGGTGATCATAACAAGGGATTAGACAAAAGTAGACAATGTATGGCAAAACCAATTGAAAAATGGCCGTAGCTAGTGAATCGATATGTCTTCTCAGCATCAAGGTCTTTTGCAGATAAAATATTGAGCCAAAAACGGTCGAGAAGGGTCTCATATCGTATATCCTTGGAAGACTAGCATTAATGGGTATGGGTATTGCTATCCTATTACTCCACCGAAGTAATCGTGGCCGTTCTCCGAATTCTGTCGAGTCGGCTTGCTATCGAGTTAATCTAATATTAAAGGAGACGGATTCCGATAGATGATTAATTTAAATCATGATAAAAACCTAAGCGGCAAAGATTTCTTTGTTGGTGACCTGCATGGCTGTTATAGCGATCTAATGTCCAAGCTTGACGATATTGCATTTGATCGTACTCACGACAGATTGTTTGCCGTTGGCGATTTGATTGACCGTGGCCGCCAGTCTATTGAGTGCCTGAGACTGATAAATGAACCTTGGTTTTTTTCGGTTCTCGGCAACCATGAGATTATGCTACTCGATGTACTTCAAAGTGATGCTGAGACCTTAAAGGTAGCGCGCCCGTTACATGTTAACCACGGTGGAGAATGGGCATTATGTTTGTCTAAAGATGAACTGCAGGAGTGTCACCGATTGATTAATTCCTTGCCTGTATCTCGGACGGTACACACAAGGGATAAAAGCATTGGAATCATTCATGCTGGTTGGCGCTGGGACTGGTTCGAGCTTGTTAGCTCTGGTTCATTGACGCCCGAGCAGAAAGAATATGCCACATCGTCACGCCTGGATAATCCCAAAGCACTGCCTCACATTGGGGGTATCGATGTAGTGGTAGCAGGGCACCAAAATATAGCAACGATCGAGTGCCGCGGAAACCAGATTTGGATCGATACAGTAGGAAAAACAACCGCGCTTACCCTCATTGACATAAGCAGCGCGCTCGATTTAGCCTGCAGCTCTAAAAGTAATTATTGTACTCAATCGAATGGCATTAGCTGCCCGAGCAGTTAATTTTGATCAGTCATCATAGCCTTCGATCAGTTCAAGCTTTTCTGTGAGCATATAAGTCTTAACTTGCGCACTTTGAAAACGTTCTACTCGATAGGACTTCTGCTGAATCCATTGAGATGGATTAACAATTTCCCTGAGCCTCAACGCCACCACAGGCATTATAAAAACATTGTTCTTGTCTTTGATTCCCCGTGCACGAATAGCCTCCTGAAAGCACGCATGATCGATAGGCCTCCCAGATGACTTGGCGATACTGGCGGCTTTTACAATTTGCCCCTTGATAGCTCTTATAACTCCAGAGGTATAGGCAAACAAACGATAAGCTGTTTCGTGATCAGTTAGCGAAAAATCGTTCGCAAATTCATAATCCCTAGAGAAAAGGTCAAGAAACTTAAGGAAATGGGAAAACTGCGTTGATACACGAAAGGTTTCTAGGTAATAACGGTAGGCAATACGCGTATCCAGCTGGTCATTGCTTTTAATGAATCCAAGACACCATGGCATTCCAACGAGAACAAGCGGCACCTTGGAAATATTCATTAAATCCTTAACCCAGTCGGATATACTCGCAATTACACCAGCAGAGCGATTTTGGATTAACGTCTGCATCTCATCCAAGATAATGATCTCAACACGACAATCTCGGCAATAGCTTTCTATCTGTTTGAACCCATCCTCTTTAGATTGCATCCATTTACCAGCCCTTGGATCGCCTATTGCAACCAGTATCTGCTGAACAAATGCCTTGGCCGTTCCCGGCGAACTCAACTTCACATATAACACCGGAATATGTGTATATTCTTCTAGTTCTTGACGAGGGTATCTGGAGGCATATTGCCTCACAAGCTCTGACTTTCCGGACCCGGACTCACCCGTTATTAAACAGTTAGTATCGCCTTCCTCGATATAGCCACTCCGTAGATCATCCAACACAGAAAATATATTTTTTATTTCACCCGTCACCACATAGGGAACTGCTTTTTGCCCCTGCATTACCACACCTCCCAGTCATCAGTGGTCACTTCAATCTGAGCATCAGCGGTATACGCAGAAGCTCGCGCCTCGTCACTGGCTTCAGCAGCCAAATCTGCGACTCCTAACGAATGCACTCGTGCCGATTTCTTAGTAGTCACCTGAGTTTTTCGTCGAACATTTCGTTGATGTAGCTCTTCAATTTCACCAAACAGCTCAGCCTTAGCCCTTTGCAATACAGCGTTATCCTGATAACTTTTCCCCCTCTCATTGATACGTTTTCTTATAGCCCTATGTGCGTACAGAGACAAACCTTTTGCGTATTGGTACTCTAAACAATCTACGCGTATATATACTCGATTAATCTCATCCAGAACATAAATATATCCAATATTAAACGGACTATATTTAATACGCAGCTCGGTGCGGCCCTCACGCCTGTAGATATCTCGAATAGCATCTGAATTGTAGTGTAATTTTTCAAACTGAATGCCATCTCGATGCAAAGTCCTAGTGTCTGAGCACATCAAAGCGGTTTCGATTTTCTTTACATCTTCCTCAACAATCGGAAATTCTCGAGCGGAAGAATTCCAAAGATCTAGCGGCGAGAATTCCATGTCTCCAACTGGCTCAAGGTGGTAAATATTAACAAGCCAATTTAAGAATAGTTTTTTAAACTCAGTTAAGGTTAACTTCGCCTCTTTCGCCGCCGAATATTCATCTGAGCCATTGCCAACACCATTTGTTTTCCCGGGAAGTGAATCTATAAAGGAGGTCTTTAAAGTACGAAAAAAGCGCTCAACAACGCCTTTGTAATTGGGGCTCTTAACCGGAGCATATTGGAGCACCGAACCAATCTCACTGATCGCTAAATCAAGATTTTCACTCCAGAATTCCGCCCCGTTATCAGCAACCATTAATTCCATCACACCTTGCGCTGGCCAATCCCCCTCAATCCCATAAAATTCAAGTAGCTCACATTTAGGTAATATCGCGCTCCCAATCGCCATTGCTGCAGATGCATAGGATGGCTCCTCAAAAGAGATTTGAAACCCAGCAATCATTCGCGAATAGTGATCTATTAGTATAGTTAATGTCGGTCGTCCGAGAAGCGTGTTTGTTTCGTCGTGCAAAACGTTAATATCCAGCGGCGTGTGATCCGCTTCCACTCGCTCAAGTATTCGACTTGTTTTAGGGGCTGTACCTACAGTTGAAAACTCGTACCTGGCCCGTTTCTTACCAATTCGGCCTAGAGTGTGTGCCTGATAACTTTGCTGGTCCAAGTGGTACTTTACAGTGCTATAAGCAGGAATTTTTATTAAATCATCTGGATTATCAAGGTTATGTCTCAGTATTTTTGCCTCTACCATTCTATGAATGGTGCTAGGTAGCATTTGGCTCTCCTTGAAGTAAAGCCGCATGAGGGATCCAATAATGTCGTATACCCTTGAGTCCATCCGTCGAGCTCGAGACCCTTTTTTTAAATGGTTAGGATAAAGACCCTTAATACTGAAACCCGCGTTTGAATACTGCTTTATCCAATTATTAACTGTACTCCACGCAGGTAACTTATCGTCTTCAATAACGTCTGCGACTTCCCGAATAATTCTTTCTAATTTTTTCTTCGATCTTTTTTTCTCTCCGGATTCAAAATAAGCGCTTACATATGCGTATTTCCTAGCGGATTCCTCCTGATACGCTTCGGGAAGATCCTTAAAAGTAATCTCACCATTACACCGATCATCAGCCAAGAATATCAGGGTATTATTATTCAAGTACTCTTCAAGATCTTGTATTTCTTTTACAATAACTTGCCTAGTATCGATATTTGCAAGTGTAACCTTTGAACTTACTACCCTTCGTATTATCCAAATTCCGCTCATTTCCGTGTTGGTAGAACGCACAGCAAACCCCGGAACCCACCTACTTTCACTTAGCATAACGAACACTTGTATTTACAGTAAGTAAATCTTTTGATAGATCTATTACCACGTAACCACTCACGATAAGTGTATAAATGGTGTTTAGCCGAAGACCTAGCGGGTTATTAATCAGGTCGTTCAACGTCCTCGGGGCTGGAACAGATTTCCTTAGTAGTGTAAAGAATCCCTCATTATTATTTGTATGATCTCGATAGCGCTGTAGCTTCCGAAGATTAGATAGTAGGGGCTCCATTCGTATAATTGATTCATCGACATGAAAAAATTCATACCCATTATTTTTCATTTCAATCGAAACCATTTCCAATTTGTGCAAATAAATTTCATCAAGAGATTCAAAATCTTTCTTCACCTCTACATACGCCTTTCGACCAGATCGAAAGTGGATTTCGAAATCGGGTGTGTAATTTCGGTCTTTAAAATAATCACCGCTTACTGCAAAAGTCTTAGGCTGCGGATAATAGCTAACGACGCTAGCGTCTGCTTCCAAGTGAAAGCAATAGTCCTCTTCTAACGGAGATTCCACCAAGATCATTTCGTAAGGGCGGAAACTAGGCTCACCAAATGACTTGGTAGAAGGAAACTTGAAAAGGTTTTTTACTGCGGAAGGTTTGATCTTCCGAGCAGGTTTAGAACTCATAGAAATAACTCCTACACGAAACACGGATGGCAAATCCGTGATTTTTCCAGATACGGCAACGCTATAAGCTCTTACATTTAAGCTAGGTCGTAGACACGACCTAGCCTCAACGCGAGCTGATAATCGGCGATACTTTAGACTTGCTCTTGACGGGACATTAGGGGCAGGAGATACTCTCAGACACTACTCGTAGGTATCGCCTACACTTAAAACCCGATAACAAGTAATTGTTCTCGGGTTTTTTATTCTAACTCATTGAATTACCTCCACTTTATAAAAGCTCAAATCTCCATAACAGCCTGTTTTTCCTTTTTTCAGGCCAAGCTCTACTGCAATTTTGTGACTTTCGCCTCGCAATGCTCTACGATTCCCACTCAGCACTTGGTAAACCAAAGCCTGTGAATAGCCCCGCTCCTTAGCCCAGCCACTAATACTGAGACCTCGCTCAGCAAACTCGCTTTTTATCTCTTCTTTTGTCTTCATCGTAAAAAGACACCCTTCCAACCATGAAAGTTTGCACGAATGAGAACAATTTATTACTATATTCTACAAATGTAAACACTAGATGGGCTTAGGTCATGGGACTTGATCGCAAGGAATTTGGAAGAACCCTCTCTCTAGAGAGAAAAAGGCTAAAACTTAGCGTCAACCAGATTGCGGAATTTTGCGGCGTAAAAGCCGGTGCACAATATTTATATGAAAAAGGTAATCGCTTACCCAACGCTGATTATATCGACCGAGCAATTTCAATAGGTGTCAATCCAGAGATATTGCTGCCAAGCCTCAGAAACAGAGAGATGTATTCACTAGAAACAATTGTTGATGTTATAAAGCAGGTAGATTCAGAGCTACTTGAGACTCGCGTTTCAATTGTAAAAAATTTGCTTACCGACACTCCCCAAAAAAACGTGGCTAATGGGTAAATGAGGATAACCGACTGGATTAAAAGCCTGCTGACCTTTGGCTGCGCGAAAACGATGCTACTATATTTTAAAGCAGAAGGGGTCATATACCGTCTAGCCAGCAATGCGGAGGCTCATAGATTCCTTTTAGAAAAAGAATATACAAAATTAAAACGGCTCCATCAAAAGGCGATTTATGGGTATTCCTTAAACTGGAAGCAAGAGGAACTACTCGGGGAAATGCAAAAATCAAACTTCTCTGAAGAAGTTATTCGTGCACTATTTATTAGTCGGTGCATTTGCAAGAGCGGTAAAGTAATTTTATATCCCAAAATGGAATTATTTCTAATATTTTTATTATTTTTTCAATCAGCACTTACACTTATATTCATAGTAGGCTTAACCAGTAAATTATACGAGAATCATCACTACTATATACTGAAAGCTGAAATAATATTATTTTTTTTTTCAATACTTACCCCGCCGCTTTTAATCCTATACGAACTTGGATTAAAAAACTTGCTAGCATCTATGCAAGAAAGGAAGAAACTAAAAAATCAATGGCGACTGTAGATGATCTTAGCTTTCACTCTTTTCCAACTTTTGCATATACGCATATCTAAGCCCATTAAAGTTGGAAAGTATCCGGCGAATTGTCCTGTCATCCCATTCACCAAGCCAACTGAAACCTTTTATATAGTCCCTTACACACCAATGATGCCATCTCTCGAAAGGGAATTTGTCATTTATTAGCCTAGATAAATCGTACTCCAAGAATACTGCCAATGCCCAACTAGTTGTTCGGCCCCTCGAACCAGATCTAGCATGGCCATCAAGTCCAAGACAAAATGATCTACATCCCATCCCGTGCCTTCCAGACACTAGCGCTGCGGAAATAAACCTAAGCCTATATTCATCCACCCCTCCTTTAGATAAAATCCAAACGAGTATAGTTTCATATTTTTCTGGGACATCAAGCAACCAAAAGCTATATTTTTTTATAGCCTCATTCAGTTCACCCAAACTGTAACGGATTGTTGTTCCGTACCTTGAAAAAAAATTAACTAAGGAAAGATAGAACCAAATAATTTCATCTCTTAGATTTATTTCGAGATCAATGTATTTCAAGGGAAACTTATAATCTAATGCTTTTTCAACAACCACGCTCATCCAGTTTTCACTAACTAGGCTGACTGAATTAACAGAGTTTCTATCCTTTGCGAAATTTAGCTCCGAAAACTTAATCATCCTTTCTTTGCAAATGTGACAGTGAAGATACTCGTCAAGATACCAATAGAAAAGAATAACTTGATTTCTCTTATAGCAAATCAAACACACTTTTAAGTTTTTACTTATTATTACGTTTGATTGTGCATCAATATCTAAAAATTCGAGATTTCTTCGTAGCGCTAAAGCTAATCGAAAAAAAGTAATCGGCACACCGCGACGATAGGCGCTTTTAAAGCAAACGGAATATTCACTTCCCTCAATATTTGAGTAACCACGATTTAAATAATTCTTAAACGCGTCAATCGAAGAAAATCCATTCCTGCTCGAAATACGAGCTATATAATCATTAAGTCTTTCATGTTTATGCCTATTTCCCCGGTATGGCAGAAGTAACTTCTCGATTGTCATATTTCCAAAATTATCGCCACCCAAAACGCGGGCTTAAAAGCTATTTTGTTCAAACTTATATGCAATTCAGTTCAACTAATTGCCGAACTGTTCAAACTAATGCGCTAATTTACACTCACAACAAAATTTCTGCTTCATCACCGCTGGCTTCAAGCCATGTTTTACGATCTGGCGCGCGTTTCTTTGATAGCAACATATCCATCAAACTATCGGTTTCATCACCGTCATCAATTGACAGTCGCACCAAGCGTCGGGTGTTGGGGTCCATGACGGTTTCACGAAGCTGTAAGGGATTCATTTCACCCAAGCCTTTGAATCGGGTGACAGAGACTTTGCCTCGTTTATTCTCGGCTTCCAGTCTGTCCATAATGCCTTGCTTTTCGGCATTATCCAGCGCGTAAAAAACATCTTTGCCAAGGTCGATACGGTACAGCGGTGGCATCGCAATATAAACATGGCCTTGCTGAACCAGTGGGCGAAAATGACGTAGAAATAAAGCGCATAACAAAGTGGCAATGTGAAGTCCGTCGGAATCCGCATCGGCCAGTACACAGATTTTACCGTAGCGCAGTCCGCTTAGGTCGTCGGAGTCTGGATCTATACCCATCGCTACGGAAATATCGTGGACTTCTTGCGAGGCCAAAATTTGCTGGGCGTCGACTTCCCAGGTATTTAAGATTTTACCGCGCAGCGGCAAGATCGCCTGAAACTGGCGATCGCGGGCTTGCTTGGCGGAACCGCCCGCCGAATCCCCTTCCACCAGGAACAACTCGGCGCGCTCGGTATCGACTCCAGAACAATCGGCTAATTTGCCGGGCAAAGCTGGCCCCGCTGAGACTTTTTTACGCACCACTTTCTTGGCTTTACGCAGCCGAGTTTGGGCGTTGTTAATGCACAGTTCCGCGAGCTTTTCCGCGTCTTCGGTGTGCTGGTTTAACCACAAACTGAAGGCATCTTTGGCAACACCGGCAACAAATGCCGAGGCTTCCCGCGAACTTAAGCGCTCTTTGGTTTGCCCAGAAAATTGCGGGTCAGCAAGCTTAGACGACAGTACGTAACTGCACTTTTCCCAAATATCATCAGGGGCTAACTTCACACCGCGGGGAATCAGACTGCGGAACTCGCAAAACTCTCGCATGGCGTCTAATAAGCCGCTGCGTAAACCATTGACGTGGGTACCGCCCTGGGCGGTGGGAATGAGGTTTACATAGGATTCAGCCAGAGGTTCGCCACCTTCAGGCAACCATTGCACAGCCCAATCAACCGCCTCGCTGCGGCCGCTGAAATGACCAATAAAGGGCTCGGATGGCAGGGTTTCGTATTCGCGGGTGTGACCAGCGAGATAGTCGCGCAGGCCGTCTTCGTAATACCACTCCTCGCTTTCGGTGCCGGTTTCATCAATAAAGCAGACGCGCAATCCCGGACATAATACCGCCTTAGCACGTAATACATGTTTTAAACGACGTACCGAAAATTTGGCAGAATCAAAATATTTGGGATTGGGGGTAAAGCGAATATAGGTGCCGGTATTGCGCTTGCCGCAGCTATCAATCACGGCCAATTCAGATGTTTTGTCGCCATTGGCAAAAAACATCTGGTGAACTTCGCCGTCGCGTTTAATGATAATTTCTAGCGATTCAGACAGGGCATTAACTACGGACACACCAACGCCGTGCAAGCCACCCGAGAACTGGTAATTGTCGTTGGAGAATTTGCCACCGGCATGCAAGGTACACAGAATCACCTCGACACCCGGTAAACCCTGCTCAGGGTGAATATCTACCGGCATACCACGGCCGTTGTCGCCGCAGGCCAAGGAGCCGTCCGCAAACAAGGTGACTATGATTTCACTGGCGTGCCCAGCCAGCGCTTCGTCGACGCTATTGTCGATGACTTCTTGCGCGAGATGATTGGGCCGGGTGGTATCGGTATACATACCGGGGCGCTTGCGCACCGGCTCTAAACCAGTAAGGACTTCGATGGATTGCGAATTATATTGTGACATCTAAAACCATTGTTAGCGGCCGCGCCGCAGTGACTAATTGAGCTAAATATCCAGCCATTGAATGGACCGGAATCCGTATTATTTTCTATTAATGTTGACTACTCTACTGCAGGCGCCGGCAATTGCATAAACTCGACGATCGCGGGTAAATGGCGTTCAAAATCCCGAAAGCCGTGATCGCCACCCGCCTCCACTGTCATCTGCACGCCATCGTAAAACCTGACCGCATGGCGATAGTCCAAGGTTTCGTCCTGCTCCTGTACCATCACCCAGTAACGTCCGGTGTCCGGTTTTACCACCAAAGACTGCAGCGTATCAATGTCGGCCTGCGTCAAACTAAAGTCCACACCAGTATAGGGATTGTGGTGTTCGCCAATAAAATGTTCCGCAAAGGTGTGGGGTTGAACCGCCGGGTTAACCAACACCGCGGGCAGGCGGTAACGCTCCGCCAAGACAGTGGCAAAAAATCCACCCATGGAGCTTCCCACTAAGCCCAATGGTCCCGTCTTCTTCTGCAAAAAATCTTGCACTAATTGATCTAGCTCACGAAGTGCTTCTGCCGGCGTATTCGACAGCGACGGTACCATATAATGAATATTGGGGTGGTGCTCGGCGACGTAACGCCCCAGTTGCTGTGCTTTTAAAGATTGCGGTGACGAGATAAACCCGTGAATATAAATAAGCCCTGCTGTCATTCGTAACCACTTGCCAGATTGTCGACCGCAAATGTTACACCTTTTACCCGCGACACTCTTGTTTGAAATCGACCATTTTCCGCCAAGTAAAATACCCGATAGCCTGGATTGCAGTCATCGAGCGCAAAGTTGTCGCTATTCGGCGCAAATTGAATACACGTTGACGGCGTGGTTAACAGCCCCACATTTTCAAAAAGCATTTCAGACTGCTGGTGCACATGACCCGACACAAAGGCTTTGATTTGGGGCTTACCGGCGACTAGGGCAAAGACTTGATCTGCATTTGTTACCCGTTGCTCATCTAGCCAGGCACAGCCCAAGGCTCGCAAGTGATGATGCAAGAACACCAAGCTGGGCCGCTCTGCCTCTGCAATGCTCGCCAGCGCTGAAAGCTGATCAGCCGCCAAGCGGCCGCCAACCTCACCCTCGATGGCAGAGTTCAAAAAGCCCAAGCGCCAAGCGCCCAGATCCACCGTTGTAGGCATCATTTGATCGCCAACGATGCTTTTCATAAGATCCACATCGTCATGATTACCCGGCAACCACACCATTTGCGACGCGAGACCATCGAGTCGCGCATACAAACGACGGTAGGATTCCGCATCGCCATGCGCTGCAATGTCACCAGAGACCACCAGCAAATCAATATGCGGGCACTCTGCAGCCAACGTGCTCAGCACTAGCTCTAAGCTATTATCGGTATCCATACCCAATAGGCTATCACCCAGCTGGGCGCCGAGATGACAATCGCTGATTTGCACCACCGTCAGCAGTGCTTTGTCTTTTTGAGCAGGCAAATTCACCGAACAACCCCATTATTAATGCTTGTTTTATACGGGATGCCCCAGCCTTGCGCCAGTAAAATTAAGCGAACGGCGTCATATTTCAAGAATATTCAGCGGATTATCTAAAGAGTGGCCATGACTAAGGCAGAGACTCAACCATTCGCCAAGATAACGGTTTTGCTGCGCCTTTTCGTCACGGTGGTACATGCTGGCATTTGGGTAGCGGTAGCGGGGCTTTACCGGCCGCAATCCCCGCGCCCCCATGACCTCCGCGAGATTAGCGTCGTGATAAATTCTAACTTGTAGTACCGGCACTGGCAGCTCGGCGAATAGGGGCTTTTCCAAGCGCAGTTCAATCATCGTGGTATACGGCGCACGCTCTTTAATCAGTAGCTCAACGGCGTTAGTCGCCACGCCAAAACGCAGACAATCGCCAGCAGCCACATCAGCAGGCAGCAGTTTTTGCAGGCGACGGAAATTCATTTCGCAGTCGGCGAGATGACCGTTGAGGTCTATGCGGTACTGATGTTTATCCACATCACTCCTAATGGAACAGTCATACATTCCATAACTTTCGTTAATTTACATTCTCAAGGGGCTTTAGTTTGATACACTTTAGCGCTTTACCACCTTCCCTCTATGGAGACAGGTTACCTCTATGATCGCCAAACGTCATCTACTCAGTATCGCCATCGCTGCACTCCTAAGCAGCCACCTTGTTCAGGCTGACACATTACTCGATGTCTATGAACTTGCAGTGAAAAATGATCCGCAGTTACAAGCGGCTCAAGCGAGCTACCGCGCCAATATTGAAACAGAGAATTTAAGCCGCGC
>Ga0207891_1000120_pt1 | contig 68282 bp, 50 predicted proteins | sample LinPmetageLP50_FD_184061 | JGI IMG/M metagenome (GOLD analysis project Ga0207891, IMG submission 184061) | Marine viral communities from the Pacific Ocean - LP-50 (SPAdes) | ecosystem: Environmental > Aquatic > Marine > Oceanic | place: Pacific Ocean | collected 2011-08-27 | reverse complement strand
TCGGCCTTCAAACTCCTCCTCGGTTTTCGAAGTCGCTTTCCACTCGGTGCCCATGTCTAGCAGGTTCACAAAGAAGTCATTGCTAAGCGCGCCGACTTTGTTGGTAAACACGCCGTGCTGAGTTCCGCCAACGTTGGTGCCCAACACCCGCATACCGCCGACAAGTACCGTCATTTCTGGTGCTGTTAAGGTCATCAATTGTGCGCGATCTACTAACAATGCTTCTGCAGGAACTGAGTAGCGACCCTTGACGTAGTTGCGGAAGCCATCGGCAATCGGCTCCAAAGCGGCAAAAGAGTCCACATCAGTTTGCTCCTGAGTGGCATCCATACGTCCCGCAGTGAACGGCACGCTTACTGTCTGCCCCGCATTTTTAGCCGCTTGTTCGATGCCGACCCCACCGGCCAACACAATTATATCTGCCAGTGAGACTTTTTTGCCGCCGCTATTAAAGTCGCTTTGAATACCTTCAAGCACTTTGAGAACCTTAGCCAACTGCGCAGGTTGATTGACCTCCCAGTCCTTTTGCGGTGCCAAGCGAATGCGAGCGCCGTTTGCGCCGCCGCGCATGTCTGAACCACGGTAGGTGGCCGCAGACGCCCAAGCAGTAGAGACCAGCTCGCCAACCGACAAACCGGCAGCGGCAATCTTTGTTTTTAGGCCAGCGATGCCACTCTCATCCACCAAGGCGTGATCTACCGCTGGAATCGGGTCTTGCCAGATCAACTCTTCGGCTGGGACTTCCGGCCCAAGGAAGCGCGCACGCGGCCCCATGTCGCGGTGAGTTAATTTAAACCACGCTCTGGCGAAGGCATCGGCAAACTGATCGGGGTTCTCGTAAAAACGCCGTGAGATCTTCTCGTAAGCAGGGTCAACGCGAAGCGACAAGTCGGTGGTCAGCATCATCGGCACTTTGCGCTTGGTCGCGTCAAAGGCATCTGGAATCGCACCTGCACCCGCGCCATCTTTGGGCTGCCACTGATGCGCGCCCGCTGGGCTTTTGGTCAATTCCCATTCATAGCCAAACAGGTTCTCGAAGAAGTTATTGCTCCACTGGGTTGGCGTACTTGTCCATGTCACTTCCAAGCCACTGGTGATGGCATCGGCGCCCTTACCGCTGGCGTGGCTGCTTTTCCAGCCGAAGCCCTGCTGTTCGATACCCGCCGCCTCTGGCTCTGCACCAACTAACGCGTCATCGCCTGCACCGTGGGTTTTACCAAAGCTGTGGCCACCGGCAATCAAAGCAACGGTTTCTTCATCATCCATCGCCATGCGCGCAAAGGTCTCGCGAATATCTGTCGCTGCCGCCAGGGGATCGGGCTTGCCATTTGGGCCTTCTGGATTCACATAAATCAAACCCATCTGCACCGCTGCCAGCGGATTTTCAAGATCGCGATCACCGGAGTAACGCTTGTCCTCTAACCACTTGCCTTCAACACCCCAGTAAATATCCAGCTCAGGTTCCCAAATATCTTCGCGACCGCCGGCAAAGCCAAAGGTTTTAAAACCCATGGTTTCTAGCGCGACGTTGCCGGTCAGAATCATCAGATCTGCCCAGGAGATTTTCTTGCCGTATTTTTGCTTTACTGGCCACAGCAATCTGCGTGCTTTATCGAGATTGCCGTTGTCTGGCCAGCTATTTAAGGGTGCAAAGCGCTGACTGCCGCTACCAGCACCACCGCGGCCATCGGCAATACGGTAGGTACCCGCGCTGTGCCATGCCATACGGATAAACAAGGGACCATAATGACCGAAATCAGCCGGCCACCAGTCTTGGGAATCAGTCATCAGGGCCGCGATATCGGCCTTTAAGGCGGCAAAATCGAGGCTCTTAAATTCTTTTGCGTAATCAAAATCCTCACCCATTGGGTTAGATTTAGCGGACTGCTGGTGCAAAATCTCTAATGGCAACTGGTTCGGCCACCAATCCTTATTTGTCGTGCCACCACCAGCTGTATGGTTCACTGGACATTTGTTATTCGACATTGCGCTCTCCCTTGAGATAAATAATTCTTTTGTCAGACATAGTTATAGCCCCATGCAGGCAAGCTATCCAACTGTACTTTTCAATCATTACGATAGCTTTTAACTCTTGGACTTAGATTGAGGCCGCCATACGCTAGGAATGTTCCTCTATCATGAGCTTGGGCCTGTTACTATCTGTGCAGAAGCAGACCAGCAAGGAATCACATCATGCCCGACGACAAGACAAAGAAAATAAAAGACACCGCAGCTGCGCTATTCAGTGGCTACACAGAAGAAAAGCCCTATGAGTTATGGCTAAGCTTTGATAAGAATCTGGCCAAGGAGATGTCCCGTTTTGTAGTGGGGGATATGTATGCGCGGGATGTACTACCCAAAACCACTCGCCAATTAGTGGCTATTGCCGCGCTAAGCGCGACGGGCAAACAAGATGAGCTGAAACTCCATATTCACGCGGCCCTGAACGTCGGCTGCACACCGCAGGAAATTAGCGAATCCATTTTCCAAATAGGCGTCTATGCGGGCTTTCCGGCCATGAATAATGCGCTGCTTACCCTGCGCAGCGTACTGGAAGAAAACGGCCTTTGGCCGCTTGAGCAAAAGTAGACTTAATCGATCAAGGCAAGTACTAAGAACTAACCTTCAACTACCGAGCACATAGCCATATTAAGTGCTCGGTATGCTTTACTGAAAATTAGCCCCTCGATTTTTAGAGGGAGTTAAAAAACTCAATCAATAAGCGATTCACATCCTCCGGACGCTCCTGCTGTGTCCAATGGCCGCAGCCCCCAAGGAGATGAGTACCGCGGTAATTAGGAATCCGTTCAGGCGCGCGGGATATCGCTTCTTGACCCCAGCCGTAACAAATATCTAAATCACCGAGAATAAGGGTAGCAGGAACCTGCAGAGGGCTATCGCCCATTGAGGCTAAATCTTCCCAGTCCGCATTCAGATTTTTGTAATACATGAGCGGACCGACAAACCCACTGCCCTCAAAGGCTGTGGTATAGGCGTCCAAATCATTCTCATTAAACCAGTTTGGCAACGAGGGGATATCAAAAAACCGATCTTTCATCTGCTCTCCATGGGCAATGCATAGAGCACTGCCGCGAATCAGATCGATCGGGTCCATAGCCGCAAAATCCATCCCCGTCGGACGAAGTCCGTCACCAGACAAACTCAGTACTGCACCACGCAGCCACCCGCGAACATCAGTTTCCATTTCAGCGATTGCGCCATCAATCTTGCCAAAATGGGTTTGATAAAAATCTTGCCCAGGCCCTGCAAGTGCCTCATGAAGTGGATCGGGTTCTAACTCGCCAAAGGGGCTTCCTGGCAAAGGGATAATGCCCCTACCGCCAAATGGGACAGACAACCCAGCTACTGCTTTGAAGATATCAGGCCGGAGCCATGCCGCCGACCACGCAACAGCAGCCCCCCAGTCGTGACCGACAATAATAGCCGACTCTTCACCGAGGGCCTGCACCAAGCCAACGGCATCTTCCACGAGTTGATGAATACGGTAGGCTTCTAAGTTTGCGTATTTAGACGACAGGCCATAACCACGCTGATCGTAGGCTACGACGCGATAGCCTGCCTTCGCCAACGCGGGCAACTGATGCCGCCATGAATAACTAATTTCGGGAAAGCCGTGAACCAACAATACCAGCGGCCCGGCACCCTGTTCAAAGTAATGCAGCCGAGTGCCATTTACATATGCAAATTTCGAATCCAAACCATTCATATTATTATTCCCCGTCGTAGTATTGGCGCTCTGAAGGCGATAACTAGACGAGAGATACTACACCATTTAAATTTTCAGAAGCGAACGGCGATCAAAACAAAACGGGCTTAGAACAGGAATACGAGACACCGCTATGGCGATTTAGATCTCAGCATTATAGGTCGCATTAATAATGTAGATCCTCTCACCCAACTATTAATGCGCCCTAAAATAATAATTATTTATTGGCTAGATACCCCCGCCAGCCGCCAAAGTGGCTAATATCCTCTGCGCCAGCCAAACCCGATGCCTCGCAGATAAAGCCACTTACCTGACTGCCGTTTTGCAAGGTGACTTTACCGATACCCAAGGGTGCAGGTATACCGGCAACAAAGCTACCAAACTCAGCGGTCGGTACCGCCCACACCTCGACCTCTAGGGCGCAGCCCTCTCCTGCCGGCGCAACGACCATCCCAGGTCTAAACGGCGGTCCTCCGGCTAGGGCGTAAAGTTTGTAGTCAGGCGACGACATGGTTTTAGATTGCAAATAGGCACCGCGCTCGGTCAACTGCCAGTTTAGCGGCTGCCCTTCTAAATGAGCGCCGCACACCGCAACGGAAATAGATTGTTGATCTTTAACGGGCACTGAAGCCAAGGGCTGGTAGTCGCCCTGCCCCTTTCCTAGCGGCAACTGGAAGAGCTGCTGCAAACGATTCGCCACCGACAATAGCCGCCGATCTGTAAAAGCCTCACCGACCAAGGTTAAGCCAAAGGGGAAACCGCTACCGGTAAATCCGGTTGGGACCGCCACACCGGCTAAATCGAAGAGATTCATGTAGTTGGTGTAATAGCCCAAATTACTGTTCAGGGTGATTGGGTCTGCATTCACCGCGTCGATACTATAGGGGCGACCAGCGGTGGGGGTAAGCAAACAATCGACGCTTTCTAGCACGGCCGTTGCCGCTTTGCGCAATGTCTTTAAACGGTACTGCGCCCGAAAAGCATCGACCGCAGAGCCTTTGTCACCGGCGCTGATAATAGTTCGAGTAACATCCAGCAAGGCCTCTGGGCGTTTTTGAATAAGCGGCGAAGTCGCAATATAACGCTCGGCCACCCAAGGGCCTTCATATAGCAAACGCGCCGCTTCTATAAACGGTGAGAAATCAACTTCGACCAATTCCACGCCGCTCGCGGCGATCGCTGCCAAAGACGCTTGATAGCTTTGTGCGTATTCTTCATGCCCAAAAAAGGCGAGCTGCTCGGCGGGCAATACACCCACCCGCAATCTACCCTGCCACTGCCCATAATGTCTTGCGTGGTTGGCAAAGGGGTTGTTGCGACTATAGGCGTCGGTGGCATCCTCGCCCTCGGCGACCGCTAGAATCGCATTGGCATCGTCGCACTGCAGGGCGAAAATGGTGATGCAATCTAAAGACCGACAAGCGGGTAACATGCCGCTGGCAGAGAGCAAGCCGATACTGGGTTTTACCCCCACCAAATTATTAAAGCAGGCCGGTACGCGTCCAGACCCTGCGGTATCGGTTCCCAATGAGAATGTTGCCATGCCCAGCGCCACCGACACCGCCGACCCCGCGCTGGAGCCGCCGCTAATCATGCTCGGGTCATAACTATTTTTGCATGCGCCCCAGGGTGAGCGCGTGCCCACCAAGCCTGTCGCAAATTGATCGAGGTTGGTTTTGCCAACCGGAATTGCCCCCGCCTCAATCAAGTGTTTCACCACAAATGCAGAGCGTTCCGGTGTGTAAGTGAATTCCTCGCAGGCAGCTGTTGTCGGCACTCCCGCCAAATCAATATTATCTTTTATGGCGAAAGGAATTCCGTATAAAGGCAAGGCAGATGGCGAGCTAGCTTCCAAACGTTTTAAATAGGGTTCTAACTCCGTGGCCGTAAGCTGATGAATCCAAATATTGTGATCCGTATATTGTTCACAGCGCTCGCCAATAATCGCCATTACATCTCGCGGTGTGGCAGTGCCAGCAGCATAGGCCGCTCGTAATTCAGTCAGTGAAAGATTCATGACAACTCCTCCAAAATAAGCACAGACTGGCCGGCACTCACCCGCGCACCCTCGCGTAATAATTGTTTTTTAACCCGTCCCGCCTGTGGCGCAAACACAGCTATCTCCATCTTCATCGACTCCAGCAGCAGCAATGGCTGTCCCATTTCAACCACGTCGCCTTCTTTCACTAGCAGTTGCCACACGCTGCCAGCGACAGAACTATCTACGGGAATTTCGCCCTCTTGCAAACTGACCACATCGGCGGCGTCATCAATTTCAGGCGCCTCGTAATGGAATTGGCCATCGGCATGCCAGCGTGCTAATTCTTCCGCAAAAGCCTGCTCGCGCTGTTCGGTATGTGCAGTAATTTCAGATGAGTTATCAGCCAGCATTTGCTGATAATCCGCCAAGGAAAATTCGCCTTCTTCAATGCGCAGCGAATATTTACCCAAGGGGAAGTCATCACGAATTTGTAGCAATTCTTCCTGGCTCACTTCGTAGAAACGAATTTGGTCGAAGAAGCGCAGTAAATACGGTTCGGTAAATTCCGCCGTGCGCCGGTAGCGATTCCACATTTGCAGTGTTCTACCAATAAATTGATAGCCACCCGGCCCTTCCATGCCATACACACAAAGATAGGAACCGCCGATACCCACCGAGTTTTCCGCCGTCCACGTTCGCGCCGGATTGTATTTTGTGGTCACCAAACGATGGCGCGGATCAACTGGCGTAGCCACAGGCGCACCCAAGTACACATCGCCTAAACCCATCACCAAATACGCGGCATCGAAGACAATGTCTTTCACTGCCTCAATACTGTCTAAGCCATTTATACGGCGAATAAATTCAAGGTTGCTCGGACACCAGGGCGCATTTTCGCGCACCGATTGCTGATATTTCGCAATGGCTTGGCGACAGGCTTCGTCGTCCCAACTCAGCGGCAGGTAAACGGTTCTCGACGGCACATTTAATTGTTCAAGTTGGCTTGCGAGCTGCCGTTCCGCCGCGCTCAGTACCGCCAGCAATTCTGCCAAGGAAATACGCTGAGAATCGTAATGCAATTGCAGGGAACGGATACCCGGTGTTAACTCCCGCACACCGCCCACCGGATTCTTCTGCAAATACTGCATTAGGGCGTGAGCGCGGAAACGCAGGCGTATATCTAACTCTAGTGGGCCGTATTCAACCAACAGGAAATGATCGCCAGCAACCCGATACACAACCTCGTCGCCGACTTCGTCAGCGCTCAAGCGCTGAACGATGGGTGATGGTAATTCCGTGAGTGATGTCACGTCGGGCATATCACCTGCCAAGGTGTTGATACTAGCTTGCTGTGCTGCCTCGGCCGCGACGGCATCGTCAATCGTCACCGCCACAAAACGCAATTTATCACCGGCGCGCAGCTGACCGAGCTTCCATAGGTCGGCGCTTATCACCGTTGCGGGGCACACAAAGCCACCTAAGGACGGGCCATCCGGGCCGAGAATAACCGGCATATCGCCAGTGAAATCCACCGTGCCAAAGGCGTAAGCATTGTCGTGAATATTAGATGGGTGCATACCCGCTTCGCCGCCGCTGTCCCGCGCCCATGTTGGCTTAGGGCCGATTAAGCGCACACCGGTGCGGCTGGAGTTGTAGTGCACTTCCCAGCTCGCAGAAAAAAACGCCTCAATATCTGCGTTAGTAAAAAAGTCCGGCGCGCCATGCGGCCCGTAGATTACCCGCAGAGTCCAGTCGTTGCTTATCAGTGGCTTGAGTTGTTCGGGCAAGCTGTGAATCTGTGCAGGCGTGTCGCTCAATTCTAAGACGTCACCAACCCGCAAAGCGCGGCCACTGTGACCGCCAAATTGCCCCAGGGTAAAGGTAGAGCGTGATCCCAGATACTCCGGGCATTGAATACCGCCGGCGATAGCCAAGTACGCCCTGGCACCGGCGCTAATGCGACCAAGTGTTAGGGTCTGACCAGCCTCAATACGAACGACCTGCCAGCTTGCTATCGCCAGTCCTTGCGAGCCGGCCGAACCACCAAACACCGTAGCGGGTATGTCTGCACCACCCAGAACAATATCGGTTGCAATACTAAATTGCAGACTCGGGCCTTGCAGGGTTATCTCCAACCCCGCGGCGCGCTCGTCATTGCCTAACAAGCGATTTGCCAAGCGGAATGAGTAACTGTCGAAGGGACCAGACGGCGGCACGCCAACATCCCAGTAACCACTGCGGCCAGGGAAATCCTGCACGGTGGTTTGAGTACCCGCTTGCAACACCGTGATCCGCTTTGGCTGCCACTGAAAGTCATTCAAATAACGCGTGGTGACCAAACCTTCTTTTAGCAAGGGATCATCGAGCAAAGTTCGCAGATACTCCCTATTGCTGACAATGCCATACAGCTCAGTATTATCTAGCGCCGCCGCCACGCCCTGCAGCGCCGCACTTCGCTCGGGGGCATGAAAAATAATCTTAGCCAACATCGGATCAAAGTACGGCGACACCTCAATGCCGCTGTCCAACCAGTGATCAATCCGCAAGCCATCAGCCTCAGGAAATTTAACCTTGCTGAGCAAGCCCGCGCAGGGCTGAAATTGCTGATAGGGATCTTCGGCGTAAACCCGCACTTGTACTGCGTGACCTTTAGGAACCAACTTTTTGCGCAAATCGGCAAGGTCAGGTAAATCACCACTGGCCAGCATTAACATCCACGCCACCAGATCGATACCCCAAACCGCTTCCGTCACGCCGTGCTCTACTTGCAGGCGTGTGTTGACTTCTAAGAAATAAAATTCGCGACTATCTTGATCGTAAATAAATTCCACCGTGCCAGCATTGCGGTATTTAACCGCCGACAGCAAATCTTCGGCTTGGGTATACAGCAAATGCCGCACTGAATCAGGCAGATTCGGTGCCGGACATTCCTCCACCACTTTTTGGTTTCGGCGCTGCGCCGAGCAGTCGCGCTCGCCAATGGCAACTACCTGGCCGTAGCCATCACCAAACACCTGCACTTCGATATGGCGAGCGCGGGCGATAAATTTCTCAAGGAATACCCCATCGTTTGAAAAATTATTGCCGCCTAATTTTTTAACTTTTTCGAAACCGCTGCGCAAATCCGCCTCATCGTGGCAGACCTGCATGCCAATACCACCGCCGCCAGCTGTGCTCTTTAACATTACCGGATAGCCAATAGCCGAGGCTTGACTGACCGCACTCTCTAAATCGTTTAACAAACCCGTGCCGGGTGGCAGCGGTACGCCAACCGATTCGGCAATTTCCCGCGCGCGATGCTTTAAACCAAAGTCGAGCATATGCTGGGCGGTCGGCCCAATAAATGCGATGCCAGCTGCCTCACAGTTGCCAACAAAATTTGCGTTTTCGCTAAGAAAACCGTAACCAGGGTGAATTGCCTCTGCGCCACACTCCTTCGCGATCGCCAAGATTTTATCGGCATTCAGGTAGGTGTCGGCCGCTGCGCCGTCGCCCAAGCTATAGGCTTCGTCGGCATTGCGAACGTGGAGACTGCGCGCATCAGCTTCGGCATAAACAGCGACGGCAGTGATATTGAAGCTTTTGAGGGTGCGAATAATACGGGTGGCGATGGCGCCACGGTTCGCGATTAATACTTTCTGGAACATAGCAATCCGGTAACGGGCCGTCCCGTTATGTCATACGACAGTGGCCGTCCACTGAAGATGATTTAAATTAGTCAAACGTCGGGGGTCAGGCGTCTGAGGATTCCTTTACGCATCCCACACTAGGTATTCAATCGGTGTGGGGTTATAGGCATTACAGGGATTGTTTAACTGCGGGCAATTGGAGATCAAAACGTACACATCTACCAAGGCCTTTAGTTCAACATATTTACCCGCGCCGGAAATTCCGTCTGCAAAACTCAAACCACCGTCTTCGGTCACCGGCACATTCATAAAGAAATTAATATTGTGGCTTATGTCGCGCTTGCTCAAACCGTATTCAGGTTTCTCAGCAATCGCTAACATCCAACTATCTCGACACGCGTGCATACAGCGTTTTTCGAGATCGTAACGCACGGTATTACTCTCCGTGGCACAAGCGCCGCCGAGGGTGTCATGACGACCGCAGGTGTCGGCTACAATCTCTAGCATGGCGCGATTTTCATTGCTGCGCAGCAGCGAGCCCGCCGTTAAATACACATTGTGTTGTTCCCGAATGGTATCGGTGGCGCTGTATCGCTCAGCGGGATTGTCCGCACAAAAAAACAGGGTATCGGCTGCCTGATTACCCTCTAAATCGAGAATACGGAATGTTTGGCCGGCATCGACTTTGCCTAAATAATAATCACCCGCCCAAACCACTTCGCGGAACACCGCGTCGTCTACTAACAAACTACTTTCTCTAATCATGTTGCGGCCCTCCCCTCAGCTGCCTAAATAGTACAGTGCGTTGTTTTTAAAACCGCGACGGTTTTCGTCACAGTGGTTTAAACACACATCGTCTTCTGTCATCGGCGCAGCGAGCCCCAACTCAATACCAATACGGTGGCGAGGATACTGCACATCACTTCTAAGGGGATGCGGACAGGCGTGAACCACAACAAGTGTATCCATTTCAAAACGCAGGGTGACACTGCTGCCCGCTTCGCTTTCATTCGAAGCCAAGGACATATTGCCTTCGGCGTCTGTAATCACCTTGCTAAACCAGTTGATATTGGCCGCCATATCCGCCGCCCCTAAACCGTATTTAGCGAACTCAGTTAGGAAGGCGTCGTAACCGTTTTGATGCCACTCGTTGCGATCATTTTGATAGTCCCGCGCACCCCAGCGATCAGCCACATGGCTGGCGTGGGAGTTGCCGCAGACGGTGTCGTGCCAACCGTGATCGTCCACAATCACCGAGGCAAAAATCCGTCCCATATCTGAATACAGGCAATGGCCTTTGGTCAGCTTAAAGGTGTGCTGGCATTTCAAGGTGTCTGGCGCGTTGTAGCGCTCTAATAAATTTCGTGGATTGTAAAACAACATACCGGCATTGCCGCCGCCATCGATATCGCACAGCGTAAGCTGTGTACCCCGTCGCGCCTCAAATGACCAATGCCCTCCTGCGGGCAATTCGGTTTGATATTTTTGCATTTTAAACGTGCTCCACCTGACTTTTTACAGCCAAGCTCTGGTCAATTTCATCGAGTATTTCCTGCTCACAGACACCCACTGGCAGGTCATAGGTTATCCCCGCCCCGTAGGCATTAGGTGCTTGCGCATCTACTCGACGCTTATCAAATACCCACAGCCGTGTACCCAAATGAAAACCCTCTTTTAAGTCGTGGGTCACCATGAAGACGGTGAGCTTATGCTTGCGCCATAGATCCAATACCAGCTCATGCATGTCGGCACGAATACCCGGATCTAGCGCACCAAAGGGTTCGTCTAATAATAAAATTCGAGGTTTTAAAATTAAGGCCTGCGCAATGGCCAAGCGCTGTCGCATACCGCCCGACAACTCATCGGGGAAGCGATGTTGCATATGACTAAGACCGACAATGTTTAGTAATTCAGCGGCTTCCTGACGGGCAGCCCTTTTTGCCCCGCCCCATAAAAAACCTAAGCGCGTTTTCTCAAAGGCGCGGGCGATTACTACATTTTCTAATACGCTTAAGTGGGGAAAGACCGAATACTGCTGAAAAACCACACCGCGATTTGCATCCGGCTCCGACGGTATCGGCTTGCCATCTAATAAAATACTGCCCTGCGACGGGGTTTCTGTACCCAGGAGCATTTTCAAAAAAGTGCTTTTACCGCAGCCGGACGCGCCGACCAAGGTAATAAATTCGCCTTCTTTTACCGTGGCAGAAATATTTTCTAAAATGACATTGTCGCCATAGCGTTTCCAAATATTTTTAATCTCGATCATGACTTGCCCTCCTGCTGCGCATGCCAGGGAAAGGCAAAACGGCTTAGTTGGGCGAGCAAATAATCGATCGTGAATGCCAAGACAGTGACCCACGCGACGTAGGGCAAAATGACATCCATAGACAGATAGCGGCGAACTAGAAACACGCGATATCCCAGACCGTCGGTTGAGGCAATCGCTTCGGCTGCGATTAAGAACAACCACGCCGAACCAAGTGACAAGCGCACTGCATCGATCAGCCTAGGCATCAATTGCGGAATCAAAACCCGCAAGATAATTTGTCCGCTATTGGCACCCAGGGTTTGGGCTTTGACCAATTGTTCACGGGGAATTTCCAAGGTTCGCTTTTGAATATCTCGGGCAATAAAAGGTGTAACACCAATGGCAATTAGCGCCACCTTTGACACCTCACCCAGACCAAACACAATAAACAAGACCGGCAAAAGCGCCATCGGCGGCACCAGCGACACCACGGTAAGCAAGGGCGCGAAGCTGGCATTTAAAACTGGCAATGCGCCCGTCATTAATCCAAAGAACATACCCAGCGATGCTGCTATCAGCATGCCCAGTCCCAAGCGACGGAGGCTACTCACGGTATCTTGCCAAAACAGGTATTCACCGCTGCGCTTACTGGGTTCAAACGCGAGACGCTGAATGGCGTCGCCCATTTGCGAGAAGCTAGGGAGCAACTTATCAGCAGCGTTTTCTGCCAGCCGCGCATCTGACGCTGAAATATACAGCAGAATAATAGCGGCGAAGGGCAGCAGAGCTAAGCCGATTCGCCATATTCTCGAGGGTGTAAAATTGATAAGTCGCTTCATAGGTTTCTTGCCTTGTTGACTGTAATTCTTGTGTAAGCTGCTTTGCTCATTTGTGCGGCGATTTCGCGTCGCTCATCGCCGCACAAAGGGCGCTCTACAGCCTTACAACTTACCGTCTGCGGCCATTTGCATATAGCTCGGGTCAAAGCGGAATTTAATATTTTCGCTATTGCCGTATACACCGGCAGGTGTCTCGATACCGATAAATCCTGCGTCCGGCGCGCCGTCACCCAAGAGGCCGTGGGCAAAGGAGAACTCAGCAACATTTTTCATGGTGGTTTTTAGCGCTGCACTGTTAGTAAATTCAACCGCACTGGCTGGGGTATAAAACATTTTTGTGCTCGCTAGTTGCGATTCATAACCAGCTAAATCGGTGCCAGATGCCGTACCCATTGCGGTCCGCGCAGCAATACCAGCTTTACCCGCGTCGCTCATGGTGGCCATAATTTCATACCACGCGCCGGTTAAGGCCTTACCCAGATTTGGATTGGCTTTCAGCACATCGGTGTTAATCACCAGCAAGTCGATGATTTCGCCTGGAATTTGCGAGGAATCAAATACTTTATTTGAACCCGGCATACTCATGATTTCGCTTAGCAGCGGATTCCAAGTTGCTACCGATGTCACGCCCGCAGTAGGGAATACAGCGACCATATCGGCGTCTGAGGTATTTACCACAGTGACGTCAGACTCGCTCATGCCCACGCTTTCCAAACCGCGCGCCAGCAAGTAATGAGAAACACTGAGTTCAACCAGATTGACCTTCTGGCCCTTGATGTCTTTGAGGTCTTTATCACCTTTCAACACCACGCCGTCATTGCCGTTAGAGAAATCGCCCACAATCAGCGCAGTACTATCCACGCCGCCCGCAGCGGGAATGGTTAGCGCATCCATATTGGTCATGGCACAGGCCGCAAACTCGCCTGTGGTGTACTGGTTAATGGATTCGATGTAGTCATTGATCTGCACAACCTCAATATCGAGATCGTATTTTTTAGCCCATTTATCCACGATCTTTTGCTCGGCGCCGTAGCCCCAGGGCATCCAACCCACGTAGATAGACCAGCAGATTTTAAAGCTGTCAGTAGCAGCAGAAGAGAATGACGAGAACGTCAGGGTAAGCAGTAAAGCGGCAATTCGCTTCATAGGTAAACCTCCAGCGGTTTTACACAGATTCATAGAGCACTCCTGGCGAATATCGCCGATCGTCTCCCGGGCTTTTGTCCCGCCGTGTAACCTTGTGATTTAGCAAAGCTGCTAACATCGCCGAAGGTCGAAAGCTCTCGGACCAGTCATCTCAAATTACCTGAGATCGGAACCCTAGCTTTCCATTTCTAAATTGTAGGTCGTCCAATGTCACCAAGAGTGCGGACATTAGCACTAATACAGGTTTCGTGCCAAGCCCGCGAACACCGACCATAAAGGCTTATATGGAGAGTACGGAGATATAATACCGAGCAAAGGATGCATGCTGTCGCACCAAAATAAACCATACGCCCCAAAAAGGGGCGAAGAGTTTTCTAAAACAGCGCAGTTTGCCTTGTCCGCCCCAGCAATTTCAAGAGTACAAAAAAAGCCGGGCACTAGGCCCGGCAAAGACATGTGGAACACTTAAAAGTTGTAACGGAAGTTTAAGCCAATCTCACGTTCTGCGTTCAGGCGAACCTCACGATATGTTGAGACCCGAGTTTCACCTTCGGCCGACATAAAGGTAGGCGGCTGAAGCACCTGCACACCTATATTTTCCGCCTGTGCGTCACGTGAAAGTACGACTTCTTTATCAAGTACATTTTTGGCATACAACATCACCGACCATTTTCCTTCTGGATCACGTACACCGGTGTAAAGATTAAGCGTTTCGTAACTTTCTACATCATCCAAGTTATTCGTTGGATCGTTATCAGAAGATCCGTACATGGTCAGCAGACCGCGAACGAAGGCCTCCTTGCCAGCAACATCGTAGCTATATTCTGATGTCAGCGTGGTTGTCCACTCAGGTGCGAAATTAGATGAGTAACTAACCCGACACGCTCCAACATTTTGATTACCGGTAGCGGTGTCAATGTCACCGACAGTTGGCGCAGTCCCTGATGAGTCTGGGCGTCCATCCGCAGGCAAGTAATCATTACAGGGGACAAGCCCATTATCAATCTCGCCTTTCGCGTAGCTCACAAGCGCAGCAAGGTTCCAGCTAGGCGTAACTTGGAATTGCGACTCCATCTCCAAGCCATAAACGCTAACCGGCACAGCGGCAACAAAGTTAAATTGCTCTACTGAGCGACCACCATCCCGATCTGTCGACACGTAGTTGACGCCTGGACCGCCCGAGCGATACGGGTAGTTATCAAACTCTTGATAAAACCCGGCAACATTTACTCTCAAGCGATCATCCAGCCCGGAAACCTTGAAGCCAACTTCAATAGACTCTGACTCTTCAGGCTCTAAGGTAATAAAGCTATTCTCCAATTCACTCCGCGCTAAGCTGAAGTTACCCACCGCACTAACAGCTGGCCGCCAAGAGCTACCCAAGGCTGCATAGCCCATCACATCCTCAGTGAAATAATGCTTAGCAGATAATGAGTAGATTAGCTCATTCGTTTCTCCATCTCTCGCTGCTATGATGCGCCCCGATACAGCGGTCGAATCGTCCTCTTTAAACGTGATATATCGCAGCCCAGCAGCAATTTCAGTTTGCTCTGTTACCATCCATGTGACGTTACCAAAAAAAGATTTCTCTTCTGTTTCGCCTCGACGTTCAATCTCTGTATTGTTAACAACAGCTAAACCTCCACCAGCAAATGACGGTAGGAACACCGGCGTTTGTTGCAGTACATCCGAGTCGGAACGAGTTCTCTGGTAAAGCATACCGACGACATAATCGAACTTATCGTTTATTAACTCGACAGGAGAAAATCGCAGTTCGTGAGTAAAAATCGAGCCATCGGTTGCTAGCCCCTGCCCTACATTGTCAAGACGCGGATCAGAGCCTGGGCCGAAGAAATCCCCGGTATCAGAGACATCTTTCCTACCAATAAGCTGATCAGTTATCGCACCGGCGTAGTTCCAACGAAGGCCTGCAGCCTGCCATTCTACTTCTAAGTTTGCGCGCTCCAAATCTTGAGTAGACTTCTGGCCTATATCACTGACGGCTTTCCGATCCCCAACTTTGATATCGCCCTGTGCCGGCGCTCCTAAAGTGGCATCTGCAATATTGGCAGACTCTACTTGGGTAAACGTTAATCGATCAGGCTCGATACGTTGGTACATGAAGTTTACTTCTGTGGTATCAGTAGGCGTAAATCCAACGGATAAGCGATAGCCCAGGCCATCGTATTCGGAAGATTTGTTGCTATTTATACTATCGACCCGATTGCCTTCATTTTCTTCGTAAAAACCAGCAACCCGAAAGGCCAGAACATCTTCAATTATGGGCTGGTTAACCGCAAATCTGCCATTGCGGCCGCCAATATTATTCACTGTTCCGTCGACATAACCGCCAAACTCACGCGAATCAGGACGGTTGGTTGTTAAGGTAATGGCACCAGACGGCGAAGCGCGGCCACGCAACGTGCCCTGCGGACCTCGCAACACTTCGATCTGCCCAATATCAAAGGTCGCCTGCATTACCGCAAGTGAGTTGATCGGCGAATCATTTAAATAGAACTCAACTGTCGGGTTAAACCCACTTGCAAAAGTATCGAATCGCACACCACGCAGCGACGCGTTAGGTGCAATAGAATCTTCTTCCAGAGTTAAACCAGCAACAATTGATGATAAGTCTTCGAGCTTGCGAACATTTAGCGCTTGCAAGGTTTCGGAGGAAATTGCATTCACGGTTAAAGGCACATCTTGAATGGTTTCCGATTTTCTCCGCGCAGTGACGTAAACCTCTTCTATGGTATTAATATCTGCGGACTCAGTACTCGCATTTTCTTGCGCAAAAACGGGGCTTATTCCGACGATAAACGCAGGCGTGCAAGCGATCATTTTTAGCTTTTGAAAATGGTCTTTTTGCCGACGCGACAAAAATAAATTCTTTGGACTGGGCATCTCTTTTACTCCGTGCGACGACTGAGCCGTCAATTATTATTTATAGACTGTAGACGCTCCTGATCAAAGATTCCAATAGCTGGCTGCTACTCACTGATCAGTGTTTGCAACTGACCAACTGGGTGAATCTTCAAACCGACGCATCTGCCCAAGTGCTTGGGTAGATACCAGTAAAGAACGCGAAGCTGAACCGAACCTGAAATGCGTTAAAATTCTGTAATAATTTCGTTAACTAGAGGCAATACTTCAGCGCCCCCAGTGACGATACCAAAAGCCGCTCCGGTAATACGCATAGGCAGCTGTCGTATTAATCACTCCAGCAATCACACTCGTCCACCAAATTCCCGTATCGGCTAAAAAAGTGTGTCTAGACAACAGGTAAGCTAGCGGTAGCTGAACTAGCCAAATACCCGCAAGCGTCAGTAACATCACTGCCAAGGTATTGCCCGCGCCACGAAAAGCGCCTGTTAGCCCCAAGGTAAACCCCATCAAGGGAAATGAGAGCGCAAAGATTCGTAGCACACTAGCACCATACAACTGCATTTCTATATCGTCGGGTGTAAATAGATAAATAATTTCTGGGGCGGCGACGATGAGTACGATTGCGATCAACAACATACCCACCGTGTTTAGAAGCGCCGCGCTAATCGCCAAGTATTTTGCCGACGCGATATCTTTTCTTGCAGATTCTTGCCCCATCAGTATCGATACCGCTATCGAGATACTAAATGCCGGAATAATAGTGAAGGTCATCAGACGAAACACTATCCCGTAAGAAGCAATAGCGACACTGCCAAAGGGTGCAACCAGCACCGTCATCAAGTAGATAGTAAAAGATTGCATAGTTTGTTCCACCGAGGCAGGCAAACCCAATCGACATAAACGAAGCATGAATGCTTTTTGTGGTAGCAAATGCGCCCGATAAAAAATCAAACCATATCGACGCTGATACGTTAGAAGCAAACCCAGCAATGCGGTAATAACTTGAGTAATCAAGGTCGCAATTGCAGCGCCATTAACGTCTAATGCCGGCAGCGGCCCAAGTCCAAAGATCAATATCGGGTCGAGTAAGCCATTAAGAATTACACCCAAAATGATAATACGCAAGGGGGCTTTCGCTTCTCCCATCCCTCTTAGCACCGCCTGATACATACTATTGATACATAAGAATACAGTGCCTAGCAACGTGATCTGCAAATACCCTAAGGCACCCTCAAATATATTCTCAGCGACTGATAGCATGCCCAAAATTACGGGGGCGAGGGCACGCATTGCCACCGTAATTGCCACACCTAGCAGTGCTATAGAGGACAGCGCCTGAGTTGCACAATAACTTAGCTGCTTTTTATCCTCCGAATTAGTTTGCTTGGCGACAAAAATAGTTGCCGCCAAAGCCAATCCACTGGCTACAGAAATAACCAATAAATTAATTGGAAAGCTCAACGAAACCACAGCAAGCGCGTCTGGACCTAGACGACCAAGCCAAAAAGCATTAATCAGGTGGTAGCTAGTTTGCACTGCGGCCGCAATGGCAATCGGCCACGCCAGCATGTAAATACGTTTAGTCACATCAGTAAAAGACTTCATTCTCTGCAAATATTCAGCTTACCGGCCAATGAACTACAACTTTAAAGCCACCGCCGCTTTCGTCAACCGCACCGAGCTGCACAGCAGCGCCATGAAGTTCTGCAATACGCTGCACGATAGACAGACCCAAGCCCACACCATTCGCGCGTTGGCCAGCAGGGCGAAAGAAACGCTCACCCAATCGTTGATACACATCAGAAGGCAAGGGTGAACACGCATTTTCAATAACCAATTCGACATCACCTTCAAATTGCTTTATCGCGATTCCCACCTCACTTCCAGCATCTGCATACTTAAAGGCATTGGCTATTAAGTTACGCAATAACACCCGCATCCACTGCGCATTGCCCGTCAAGGTAATCGCCGGCGCAAAATCCATATCCAGCTCTAAGTCACGGTCGTGGGCGATGCCTCCCATATCAGCAATCACATCGAGCAAGAGTTCACTTACATCGAAGTGACTGCGTTTAAATTCCTGGTCTGGATCAAGGCGCGCCAAGGTCAATAATTGCTGAACTGTATCTGCCGAGCGACGCACACGGGTTTCTATGCCATGCAACATACTGCGCGTGGCAGTATCGGTCTCAAGTCGAAGGCAGCGCTGCACCTCGGCCTTAATTGCGGACAATGGCGTTTGCAGTTCGTGAGCGGCGTTAGCGGTAAACCGGCTTTCGCTGGCGAGCGCTCGTTCCAGACGCTCTAATAAGCCGTTTAACGCGTTTACGACTGGATAGAGTTCTCTCGGAATATCGTCGATATTGAGTGGTGTCATTGCATGCGGGTTACGCGCGGCGATATTTTCCGCCAAAACTTGTAGTGGCGCCAAACCGCGCTCTACACCGACAATTAAGAATCCCGCCGTTAATGGCATTGCAATTAAAAGCGGTAACACTATTTGCCAGAAAGTAGCCGCGCCATTCCTTCTTGCATGTTCTAAATCCACACCAACAGCCAGCCAGACATTAAACGCCGGAAGATGACGGTAAATGATACGCCACTCCGAATTGTCATCATCGCGGGCCACTATTTTAGTTATTAAACCCGTGCTTTCCGGTTTAGGTAATCGTTGAGAATTTTCACTCAGCTGAATATTACTTTCGCCAAACCACAGGTTTATTACCTGCTCCTGCCCCTCATTGAATCCTGTCATCCTCGCAAAGGGATTGCTCTCAGAATGAGTTGCTCTATTTTGAAAATAATGTCGTACTTGTGGATCACCTAGCACCGCCTCTATGGTGTGCTGCCCCATATCCGCGTAACGTATTAGGCGCTCATCAATTTGTTTGAGCACCACGCTACGGGAGTGCAACACCGTGAGCACAACGGCAAATAGCCAGATCAATAAAATCAAACTGAGCAATATAGTGAGTAGGCGACGACGCAGTGAAATAGCCATCAGCGAAACCGATATCCGACACCGCGCATTGTTTCTATTCGCTCGCGACCAAAACGTTTTCGCAACCGAGATATGTAAACTTCTATCGTATTAGATTCGACTTCCTCGCCCCAATTATTGCTACACTCAAGTAAGCGCGCCTTCGTCATAAAACGACCGCGATTACGCAATAACAATTCCAGTACCGCAAATTCTTTGGCGGTTAAATCGTCAATTTTCTGCCCCAAATACATCACTGAGTGGCCCGCGGGATCAACCTCAATTCCCTCTGCCTTTAAGGTAGGTACTTTGCTTCCACCTCGCCGCAAGAGCGATCTCACCCTGGCAAACAACTCATCCATCTCAAAAGGCTTAGTCAGGTAATCGTCGGCGCCGGCATCCAAGCCCTTTACTTTGTCGTCGATGGCATCGCAAGCAGTTAACAACAAGACTGGCGTTTGTATTTCTTCTGCGCGCAGAGAAACAAGCACCTCGATACCGGATTTCCCCGGCAGTCGCACATCCAAAATAAGTAAATCGTGGCTACCACTTTTCAAGGTCGATAACACAAGACTGCCGTCAGTAAACCAATCTACCGCATAGCCCTCTGCAGATAGCGCGCCTTTTACCGAGTCGCCAAGCATTTCATCGTCTTCAACTAGCAGTATTCGCACCGCCTTCTCCCACCAAGTCTATACCGTCATGATAGCCGTATTTGCGATACTTTCTCCAAATACATCCTCACCAAGTGCGTCTCAGACCAACAATTCCGTTATGGTACGATTTGTCTCCATCGATAAGCCACCCCAGCTCGCCACTGGCAAACCCATCGCCTGCTGCACTGTTAGACCAATACGGGTAATCGGATCTGCATTGCCCGCTAAATGAAAGCCCGTGCGGATGCGTCCGCCGGCAGACCCTGCGATCATGGCGGGAATACCTTCAACTGCATGGGATTTCGCGATTGAGCAATCCGAATGCGCAAGCACCAGGCAATTGTCTAGCAGCGTGCCATCGCCCTCTGGAATGCCATCTATGGCGTCAAGGAAATCACGCCAAGCCAGCATACTCTGCTCTGCAAACCACGCCACTTCTCGCTGATGGCCAAGCTTCGGATCTACCGGCTCTTCGTGAGTTAGGGTGTGATGGGTTGAACTCACCCCGGGGCGCCGCAAATTAGATGCGGTGTCAGAAAATAAAACATTAAAGACCTTGGTCTGATTACATTGTAGAGCCCGCGCCAACAGACCAGCCATAATGCGATGGTTTTCCAATACATTCGAGATTTCAGAATCAACCGCAGCTTCATTGGGCGAATCTGGTAGCAGAAAATTTTGCACCGGCGCAGGGGGTTGTAATTGCAGCGCCAGTTTTTGCTCCAACTCGCGAACCGAGGTGAAGTATTCATCCAATCGCTGACGGTCTTCCGCTCCGACTGCCCGCATCAAGGCCTGACGCTCTTCCTGCACCGCAGAGAGCACACTTTTGTGCACCATATAGTTAGGATCAGGCGTAAACGTCGCATTGTTCGGGTTTTGGAACCCCTCGCCAAATAGGCGTTGATACAACGCTAAGGGCGAGGTTTCACTGGGGTTCGGCGAACCCGCGTCTCGATAAGAATACGATCGCTGTATACCCGCCGAACACACTTCTACCGATCTAAAACGCGTATCAGCAATCGCGTCAGCAATAAGCACATCAAAGGTTGGCGCCTTCACTTGACGGTCTGGCACCGGAATACCTGTACGCAATCCGAAACATCCGGTCACATGCGGTTTATTCGGTACACCGTCGAGTTTGACATCAAAACCACTTAGCAGCGCAAGCTTTTCTCGATAGCGCTCGATAGGCTGCAAGTGGGCCGGCATAACGTATTCTCTACCCGTTTGCTCAGGCACCCATAGTTCTGGAATATGACCACATCCCCAAATCCATGTCCCAAACCGCACCGGTATTCTTTGCCCTGTGGCCGCCATGGCCTTACCGGAATCATTGAGAAAGCAATTCAGCAATGGCAGGCCCATACCGACCATCGCACCTTGAAGACTGCCACGTAAAAAACTACGTCTAGATAACTTAGCCATTTTCATTACTCCGATCTGTCTGCTAGTTCCGCAATGTGTTCTTGATGGGCTGCAATAGCGAAGAAATTTTTGCTCAGTGCAATAGTTCGCATCAATTCAGGGACGCGATAATTGTGATCTTCAAATTTCGCAATCAGATAATCCATATAGCTGCGTTCGTACCACACCGTGTCTCTTCCCACAGCAAAGCGATACATTTTTTCAGCTAGACAACGCGGCGTTTCAGGATGCTGACTCAAAGCGGCACCAAACTCGGATGGTTTCGAGAAATCCAAACCATCAAGAGAACCACTGGCATCAATTTCTGCACCGTTTTCAAGCTGACGCCAACTTCCCAAGCCATCAAAATTCTCCAAAGCAAAGCCCGGTGGATCCATAATTTTATGACATCCGGCGCAGGCTGCTTGGCTATTGTGAGCCCATAGACGATCGCGGGCAGTAGGCATAGGATTACCCTCAGGGTCATCTATGGCACTGAAGTCGACATCTGGCGGTGGATCAGGTACCTCTTGGCAAAGAAACACTTCGCGAATCGCTGCACCTCTTAAGGTAGGGGATGAGCGACCAGGGTGTGAGTGCAAACCAAGAAACGAAACGTGAGTTTGAATTCCCGCTCGGCCGCTTTCAATAGGGAATTCGGTCTTTTCCCATCCGCTCCGCGACGGCACAGGAACACGGTAGACAACGCCCAAGGCCCGCGTTAAAAACGTCTCTCGCGTGGTGAATAAATCTCGGTAATCACCATGCCGCTCAAGCAATTGATAAGTGATAGTACGCAGGGTTTGCTCTTGCGCGTCTGCCGCCACTTTTGAATTAAACGCAGGATAAATTTCGCTATCTTTTGCTAAGTCGTCAAAAAGATCAAACTCAAGCATATCGGTGAAGAATGCGCGCACGGCTAACTCAAACTTGTCTGAGGACTGCAGACGTTTGACCTGCACTTCTACCCCGCTTGGCGTATCTAGCTCGCCATCTTTGGCTGCCCGTAACAGCTCTTGGTCAGGGGTAGAGTTCGTTAAAAAGTAACTCAATCGAGTGGCTTTTGAATACGCATCCAACTGCCTTACACCGTCGCTATCCTGATCTACACGTTCAATTCGAAACGTAAATTCCGGCGCCGTCATTAATCCGACCAAACCGTATTTCAAGCCAGCATAAAAATCACCTAGATGCGCACTTCCCTGCTTTACGGCATCGACATAACGCGCTAACTGCGCATCGCTCAATGGCCGTCTAAACAACTTTTCACCGTATGTTTGTACAAAATCAGTAGCGCAATTTTCGTCAAATTCACTCATGTTTTCCGGCGCACAACTTAAATATTTTTCGCGCCTCTCGGCCGCCAAAATATAATCGGCAACGCCTCTGGCGGCCGAGTCATATTGCTCCAGGCTAAATGGTGAAATGCCGGCCTCACCCGTGCCTACCGAAATTAAACCGTCGCTTCGCAATGCTCGGCCAAAACGGGCCACCACCGGTACATCGCTGCCGAAAATATCTGCAACGGTGGCGTGATACTGGGATTCCGTTAAGCGTCGAAGCAATGGCGGACCACCGACCGGCTCCGGTTCTGATAGTGCATCTCGACTGCCGTAATCGCCACAGCCAGATATGACAGAAAGAAGCACAAAAGGAATAATAAAGAGTCGCTTAGTAATCACTGCTGTACTCCCTGGATTGTTTCAAACCGGAATTTGCACTTTCGGTTTCAATGTCGACGATAAAAGCGGGAATCGCGCTAAACCGATATTGAGTGGAGATAGCCGTAAACTTGCCTGTCTGCGGATCTGGCCGTGCATCGGCGTTTTTATAAAGCGCGTGATATACACCGTGACAAGTGTGCCCTAAAACATGCGCAGCGCCGTTTGCAGAGCCTTGACGAAGCGCTAAGGGCGCCAATTGGCCGTCAACCGCCATAGCGTTTCGGTAACCGTACTGAACATCGTAGAGCGCTTCCACAGGGGTATAGCCAGCCAAAATACCAGTAAGGCTGCCGTCGTCGCTGAAGCTAGCTTGCAGGCGAGCATCCAATAACGGCCGCTCAAGCTTCATGCTGTTCACCACGCTGTGAAAACGAACATCCACCGGATCTGTGGTCAGCACACCTTCCACAATTCGACCCGTCGTGCTCCCTCGAAAATCAGCGCTTTGATCTTTTGCGTACGTCGCAAATGCCAAGGGAATGCGCGCGGCACTGAGCTGGATCGGGTCAGCATTCGCAGAGATAGTGACGTCGACATGCTCGTCATTGTAAATATCATCAACGTTTCGCAACTCTAATACGATGCCCCAAGACCCAGCCAACATCTCAATTTTAAAGCCATTAGACTGCCCGGTAGACTGAAAGGAACGGCTACAACCCACCGTACGATAAAACTGATTATCTACGCCTTTGCCGCCGACCTGGTCCTTGAAGTCCTCGGGACTATCTTTGCCATCTAAATCAATACCCTCGACGACAAAGCCTGAACCCTGAACAGTTTTAAAGTACGGGTCAGGACTCCCAGCCTCCGGGTTTTGACATAAGTCTTGACCATTTTCTGCAGTACCTAGTGCTTTGGCAGCTGCCTGCAAGCGCTTTTCAAACTTCGCCTCAGACTCATTCTGGCGCCGTTTTGCACCGGATTCCTTTGTGTAAATTTCCTGTAAGTTGCGAGCAAGCCCATCGGGGCAGGCGCCCGTCTCCTCTGCATCGGGTCCTAGCGCATAGGCAAAGTCTGAAACCACAAATCCCAGTGTGCCGTTTTGAATAGCGGACTCAGCCCAGGCAAGTGGTGCGCACAGTGATAAAATAAATATAAACGTCTTATTCATCTGATTATTCCTCAGCGTTGCACTTTGACGTGCTCTGGAGAAACAGCGCCGGCCTTATTATTAAAATTTGCCCTCAAATACGTGCTGAGAGCGGCAATGTCGATATCAGACAAACGCTTACCAAACATTTTCATTGGGCTTCTATCTACAGAGAACGGCGGCCCAGGTAGATGCGGACCATAGAGAATGACGTTAATCAGTGATGCGGGATCCGCCGCCTGCACAATGGGGTTTTGGTGCAGTGTTACCCCTAAACCTTCGCTTCCAAACCCCGTTGGCAAGTGGCATGAACCACAATGCACCGTATAAACAATTTCCCCTTCTGCTAATTGTTCAGCCGTGCCTTCACTGCCACTGGGCGGTGATTTAGCAGGTAAACTTTTTATATACTCCGCCATTGCCAGTAAATCTTGCTCGGTAAGATAACTGCTTGAGTGCATCACAACCTCACGCATTGGCCCATGCACTATCGCCAGCGGGTTCTTGCCGGTTTTGAGAAACGCCGCAATATCAGCCTTGCTCCAGCTAGCAAGCCCGGTATCTGCGCTGGTTAAATTGACGGATGACCAACGCCGGTAATGCCCCAGCTTTGTTTTATCTTCTTGAATACCACCACTCAAGGCCCACGCTTCTTTTTCAGCGCCCAATACATTGCGCGGTGTGTGGCACGCGCCGCAGTGCCCCGGCCCCTCAACAAGATAGGCACCGCGATTCCACTCCTCTGACGAATCCATCTTCGGCTCAAAGGTCTGAGCGTCGTGAAATAGCCACTTCCATCCGGCTAGCAGTAAGCGCTGGTTATAGGGAAAACGAAGCTCATTCGCTTTGGCGATGGCTGAGATGGGTTTTAAATCTTGTACAAACAAAAACAAAGACGCGATGTCGTCGTCTGTCAATTTGGCAAAATCGGTATAAGGAAAAGCGGGATAAAGATGCTGCCCCATCCGCCCAACACCATATTTCATGGCTCGATAGAAATCTTTGAATTGCCACTCACCCAAGCCACTTTCAGGGTCAGGTGTAATATTCGTAGAATAGAGCGTTCCGAAATCGGTTTTAAAAGCCACACCACCCGCAAAGGGCTGACGCTCATCACTGGTGTGACAGGCATAGCAGTTTCCCGCACGCGCTAAGTACTCACCTTGTTCAAGCGATGCATTCAGCGCGTCAAGAGTTTTAGGCTCAGGATAATCACGGTTCAATACGTACACCACAGCTAAAACAATGACGAGAAGAACAAAAGCACCGAGCGCGACTAGCGCAATATATTTATTAGTTTTTGATTCCACACCTGCACATCCAACTACCTCGGGATAGTGGCATGAAACCGCACAGGGCTGAATTGAACCTGAAATGACGAGAAGAAAAATGCCGAGGGGGTATAAAGAGAAATCAATGCATTAGACGATGTTATTGGCGGCACAATACTATCAGAACCTAAACACTATGTGGATCGACGTTAGACGCCGCGTCCCGAGCTTGTTAAATGAAAAGTGGTGCTGAAAATACCGAGAGTGAAAGCGGGCAACTTTCACACGACAAGTCGCCCGCTACTCACCACCCTACCCTTTCTTAGGCGCGCCAAATTCACCCGGCCAACGAGAGCCGCCGATGGTGTCGGCAAAGGGCTGGAATCCCTCTGGATCTAGCGGCCCTTCGAGGGTGATACGACGATCTAAAAATATCGGCGTCCACAGATGAGCTTCGGGCTCACTGCGCACTGGTAGCTTACTTGCCACCGGGTCCCAAGGGCTGTCGTTAAGGGTAAGTTTACCGCTCAACTTCTCAACATAAGCGGTGCCATACTTACTGTATACCCGCACAACATGGGGAGGGAAGTCATAGTCAGTCGACGCCATATCGACACCGCGCAGGCATTTAATCCACCATTCATTGGTTTCAAACTCAGGCGGAATTTCGCCTTCACCAGTGACTTGGCCGCTGTACTCTAAAAAGGTGTAACCGCGATGGGTCACGCTGGCACTGATGTAATCCATTAAGCGGAAATACTTGGTTTCGCCGTAATACTTTGGTTGCCCCCAGCGCTCGTGACTGCCGTAAATGGCGGCCTCCTGATCAATGGCAATACCCAAGGTGTACTCACCTTCAATACCATTGTAATTGGCATCGATATTTACCACGCAACCATACTCAGGCTCATTGAGCACAGGGAAATTGTAAACGGTTAAGGTCACCTTCGGCGTTTTACCCGGCGTGATGCCAGGTGGCAATAAGGCGGCAATACTGGCGGGGTCGGTGAGGTAGCTTATTTTCAGCATTGGCCAATTCAAGATATCGCCCGGCACACCCACTGGCTTAGTCGCATTTGTCATCATCATTTCCTCATTATTATTAGCATTTAAGATTCAGATTTTTATTCTGCTATTCACAGCCTGCCGTTAAGCAACATAGAACTGTTGAAACCATTTACGATACTTGGCGATGGGGCCGTCGCCATCACACAGTGTTGGGTCGTCTAAATAGACTTTGTTTTCCCAGATCGGGATATCCTGCTCCACCTGATGAACAATCTCATCGCGGAAGGCATTGGCGTATAGCTTGTGCTCATCTGACTGCTGCTTAGGCATACTGAAGCTAAAGCGCATGTGCATACTCTGATCATCAATGGGGGTAACGGTACCCATCATGACGATTTCAAATAAACGCGAGAATTTTTGATAGGTCTGCCCCGGCCCATATGACGAGGTTACCAAGCGGCCCATATCAAAGTTTTCACCACTGCGGTCAATATTGCCGAACTCATCAATGGCCTCGGTTAAACTGTCCATCACTGTGCTGCGCTGATAGCCAGAGATTGTGACTTCACCCACCGGCATTTCGGGTGAGGAATGCACAGTGACAAAGTGGGCAATGTCCACCGCGTTTTCGCCAGTTTCCTGAATAATCGAATTGAATTTCCAGTCGTAGACATCCATCGGCGTCCACTCGGCGGAGTGCAGCTCTGGGTGGGGTTCGACCTCCCACAGCGGCTCAATACCTTCGGGGTGATACCACGCCCAAATCATTTGGTTACGTTCCACGACCGGATAACGGACGATGGCCTGCTTACCGTCAAACTTGGGTGGCATATTCTTAGCGTAAGGGACTTTGGTACAAAAGCCCTCGCCGTTGTATTCCCACGCGTGGAAGGGACAGCTAATACTCTCGCCTTTTACCACGCCACCATGACCGAGATGCGCGCCCAAATGCGGGCAGTGGCCATTGAGCAACGACGCCACCCCAGATTCAGTGCGAAACAGCACCAGATCCCGGCCGAAATAGCGCAGCGGCTTTACATCGCCAATCTGTAATTGCGCTGTATATTCAATCGCAAACCACCCAAATGGGATTGGTTTGTCATAACGCGTACCCATACTTTTCTCCCACACCGGCCCTACCGAATAGCATGACCATAAAAAGGTAACCATAGTGTAAAAAAAGTATAAGGTTTCCCTTTGCAGGTCAAGTAGAGATTACAAATATGCACATGAAAGATCATTCACTGAGCAAATGAGCGATCAAATTAGCTCGAATCGCACGTTGCTTAGCCGTTAATCGCCCAAAACTAAACAACGCAAAGCAAACGAGTGCTTTTCATCCACCGCGATCTATTCAAGCCCACATATCGCAAGCGCGACAAACTATCTACGACGAAATTAAGAGCAATGACTATTACCTTGCTTGCTAGTACTCCTTCAACATGATGCTGAAGGAGTACTAGTGCTTATAGACGATGCCGTAATAAAAACACCTCGGATAAAGTGAAATAATGAAAATGACAACATCAACAGACGAACGACTTCACTATTTCATCGATAAACAGGAGATATTGGAGTTAGTTAATCGCTATTGCCAAGCGGCTGACAGGCATGACCACGATGCCCTGCGCGCGCTCTACCATGCTGACGCGCTTGATGATCACGGGGCTTTCTTTAAGGGCCTGGCGACCGACTTTATCGACAAACTGCCTGAAATTCAGGCGCCCATGGAAATACTTCACCACAATGTAACCACCGTAAATATCGAGATTGACGGTGACTACGCAGAGGGCGAAGTTTACATTTTAGCGTTCCATAAAGCAGCGGGGCCGGACGGCAGTATCGACGTGTTGATAGGTGGTCGCTATTTTGACAAGTACAAAAAGCGTGATGGCGAATGGAAATTCTCTCATCGCGTAGTCGTGGCAGACTGGGTAAATATCCAAGACCCTAGCATCGTCAACCTGGAGCATCCGTTTGTCGCCGGCTCTCATATCGGCTGCCCAGGGGCCGATGATCCTTCCTATGCGTTTTTTAAACTCATTAAGCGGCAAACACCTTAAAACCATAGCGCTTTCGTCATTCCAAATTCACGATCAAGAGTTCAAGCTACTTGATTGTGATTACAGTCCTGAGATAAAGCCTCGAAGGCGTTTCAGCGCGTCGAAATCTGCCATTCATTAGCTCTCAAAATCGCTATCTGCACAGAGTTTTCAGACACACATAGGCGAATGAAAGATGATCGCTGGGTGTCTATTTGCTAGAGAAACCGCCTTAAACGTAAATATACGCAGAGTACACAATGGCTTATTGTCGATTTGCGATTTAGCATCCGCACCATTAACACATCATTTTTCGAAATCCAGCTTGACCTAGCGGTCGTAAAACCGATCTTCATTCTACATTGGCCCTGTGTCGATTTAACGCAGTATGCGAACTAGTACACAGCGTGACTGTGAAAGACATTTTTTGGCTTTTCACACAGGGTAGATATTTTTTGATTTCGACGCCATGATTTACAATCCAAGCTGACGGTAATTGACGAGCAAGTTTTACTTTAAAGGTAGTGTAATGATTAAACCTGCAATCCCGAGTAATGAGGCCGAGCGCTTACATGCGCTAAGAACACTAAACATCCTCGACACGTCCCACGAAGAGCGCTTTGACCGCGTCACTAGGATGGCCAAGCGGATGTTTAACGTCTCTATTTCGCTCGTGAGTCTAATAGATGAGGACCGTCAGTGGTTTAAGTCAAAGCAAGGACTTGAAGCAAGTGAAACGCCCAGGGATATTTCATTTTGCGGACACGCTATCAACCAAGACGGTTTGTTCATCATACCGAACGCTGTTGAGGATGAACGATTCCATGACAACCCACTTGTCACAGATGCTCCCCACATACGTTTTTATGCAGGCTATACCCTAAAAATCAGAACCGGCTTAAACATCGGCACCTTATGCCTGATCGATCAAAAACCTAGAGAGATGGACTCAGAAGATCAACAACTTCTCGAAGATCTCGGCGCGATGATTGAACAAGAGATAAAGTCAATTCAGCTAGCGACGCTAGACGAGTTAACGTTGATCTCGAATCGGCGCGGTTTTTTATCACTTGCCGATCACAGCATAAAAATGTGTCGTCGCAAACAAATGTCCATGTCGTTCTTACTCATTGACCTCAATAAATTTAAAATCATCAATGACGAGTTCGGCCACCATGAAGGCGACTTTGTCCTAAGCACGTTTGCCAAAATAATGCTCGACACCTTTCGCAACACCGACGTTATCGGTCGACTAGGTGGCGATGAGTTCGTCGCCATGATCACCGATTCGGATCAACAAAACACCCAAGATATTTTAGACCGTTTGGCAAAAGCAGTAGCAGAAACCAACTCATCCATGAACAAGCCCTACCAGATTGAATACAGCGTTGGCATAGAGCGCTTCGACTATGACACTGAGAAATCAGCTGAGGAGATGATTAAAGAGGCTGATACCGCAATGTACAAACACAAAAAAAAGCGATAATCGAAACTGTCACCAAAAAATTATAGACGCCTTACTTATCAACCCTGTGCCGAAAACCCCTCGTGGTACGAGACCTCGCCACGGGGGTATTCATCGCTACAGGCCCGCTGCGCCCGACTCGAAATGACATAGGGTTATTCAATAACTTCAATTTCTACTTTAAGAATGCCACTCGCGAGATTGCCAATACTACTGAACGCTGATTTTGATAAATCGATAATACGTCCGCGAATAAATGGACCTCGATCATTAATCCTGACAACGACGCTCTTGCCGTTTTGAAGATTAGTTACTTTTACTATTGTTCCGAATGGCAGTGTTTTATGTGCCGCCGTATGATTCTCATGCAAATATCGCTGACCGCTGGCGGTTTTTCTGAGCTGAAATTTATCCGCATAAAATGACGCCCGGCCGCTCTCTCTGTAAGCAGTGGATTCTGAGCCTAAATCTGGGTAAAGCCGTTCGCTGCCGTCCAGCGGACCTGAATCTGCACTACCCGCATCCTTCGGAAGGTTGCTACAAGCGGCAATCACAAGGGCAAGCAACGCAATGGCGAGGTATTTTAATTCGATCTTCATTGTCACTCGATAAATAAACATCACGCTAAAAGACTCTTATGGCGCCACAAACCTAAGAGACGATGTGGCGTAGTAGCATAAGCGAGAGTAGACACCCACACCATCTACAAGTTGCGGTGAATGCGAAGTCACTAGAGACCCTTTATACTAGCCGCCCCATATCAATCAGGCCGAACTTTTGAACAACGCGTATAAATCTGATTTGCTACTGGTGCTTGTGACCCTGCTAGCCTCTATCAGCTGGATGTTTTCAAAAGAAGCTGTGCTGCAGATGCCACCCCTGCTATTTATGTCAATTCGTTTTTTTCTAGCGGCCTTGCTTCTCAGCTGTGCGTCTTACCGTGCACTAGGTAACCTGGCTGTCTCCGCGTGGCTACACTCAGCGCGGGTTGGCTTAGTATTTGGTATTGCCATGTGTTTTTGGGTGACAGGCCTCGCTAAAGCAAGCCATGTTGGTGAAGCGGCGTTTTTGGCCAGCCTTGGCGTGGTGATGGTTCCGATAATTGGACGAGCTTTATTTAAGGAAGCCATTCCCACCAGCACCTGGGTTGCCCTGCCGGTCGCGCTTATCGGTCTCGGTTTTCTGTCGCTAAGTGCGCCAATGGATCACGCCTTAAAAATAGAAACCTCCCATATTCTATTACTGTCGTCCGCGGCTCTTTTCGCCTTGTATTTCAACTTAAATGCGCGTGTCACCAATATTCAATCATTTGTTCGTGACGATGGCGAAGAAGGTAAAACGAACAAGGTTCCAGTGCTGGCCTTAACGACGATTGTTCTGGCGACTACGGGCGTAATAACCGGGCTAGCATCAGCTATTCTTGAGCCCTGGCAACCCACAGTCTCCGATATGCATGGCGAATTAGTTGTTTGGATTCTTCTCTCAGCGACGATTGGTACCGCCCTGCGCTTTTTAGTTCAAACCTATGCGCAGAGCCTAACGGCCAATAGCCACGGCGTCGTTATTATGGTGCTAGAACCGCTGTGGACGACACTAATAGCGATGGCGTGGTTTGGTGAGAGCATGAACGCGAGCCAGCTAGTAGGCTGCTTATTTATTTTACTGTCATTGGTCATTAATCGCTTGAAGGCAATCACTCAGCTTTTGCGCTTAGGATAGCTGCCAGCAATATGAGCACTGTTCAAATAAAGAATTACTTCAACATACTGTCTTTCAAAAAGCGCTGCAGAGACTGAAACCGCGCAGAGGTGTCGTAGTGGTCATCGTGCAGCCAATTAAGGGTAATCACATTGGTCATACCCACCGTCATTTCCGCGCAAAACTGCGGGCTAAGCCCCGCTTTCAATTGCTCTTTGCTGTGATTGAATAGACGGTGATAGCAGTTGCTCATAAATTGTAACTGCCCGGCTCCTTGACTCATATTCGTTGACAGCGAGCCCACTAAATAGCCAATCAATTCGCGTTCTAATTTACTGGCGGTGCTGTTGCGTGTAGCCAATACGCTGAGAATAAAATCTAACTGTACAGCCAGTTCGTCACTCTGCGCTATGGCTTCGGTAATCAGATCGTCGGTGCGCTGCAATAACTCAGACTGACAAATATCTACCAATAGATCGTGCTTGGAACCGTAGTAGTTGTAGAAGGTTTTCTTGGCGATATCGACACAATCGCATATCGCATCAATGGTGATGCCATCCACGCCGTATCGACTAATCAAGTGCAGGGTTTGCTCACAAATATTTTCGCGAACCGCCTTTTTCTTTCTTTCTCTACGTCCAAGCTGCACTACTGGCAAAATATTCACCTCTAAACCCCGATTTGGATTGCGATAGTACCGCAAGCTTAGGCAGAGAACCAAACGAGGCTGGCGCACTGAGCGCCAGCGCGGGTTAACTACAAAACGTCGGGAACCGTCGGCGTAGTTTTATTTAAAATGCTGTCTACCCTTGCCACAAAGGCGGCTCGAGCCTTGTCAGACATTGGTGATATCCAAAAGCGCTCGTCTCGAATGCCCTGAATGGCAAACTCAGCTACTTCCTCTGGCTCGGTGGTCTGCAATTGCATATCGTACTGCGCCATAATGGCCTTCATATCCTCTACGGAATGAATACCAGAATCGGGCTTATCAGGATTACCCGGCAGCGACTCCGGACGGTTGCGCTCAGAATTAAAGATACCGGTGTTCACCACATTGGGGCCGGGGAACAAGGCATTCACTTTCACCGGTGACTGGCTAGCCTGCAGCTGATAGTGAAGATTTTCCGTAATGGCCTGCACAGCGGCTTTGCTTGCGGTGTAGATCGGCGTATTTGGCAACATTAAAAAGGCGCCATTGCCCGAGCCCGTGACCACAAAATGGGCCTCTTCATTCTGCGCAACTAGTTTAGGTAAGAAAGCGTTGATCGAGTGGATTAAGCCCCAGGTATTCACCCGAAAGCCCCACTCCCAGTCGTTTAACTCATAGTCCCACATATTGCCGGCTTCGCCGGTGCCCACACCCGCATTAGCAAACACCAAGTGAATTGCACCAAAGCGCGCCATAACAGCGTCTACCAGAGAATTCATCGAGCTTGCGTCCGTCACATCGGCACGCTGGCCCATGCATTCGCAACCCAGTGCCGCTAGCTCAGACACGGTGCGGTCTAAGGCCTTGGCCTCGATATCAGCGACAACGACCTTTGCCCCCTCCTTGGCGAGTAAATGGGCGATTGCCCGCCCTACACCGCTCGCACCGCCGGTAATAACCGCTACCTTGCCTTTGAAATCTTTCATAGCTTGGGACTCCAGATGTTAATTTTTATTAAGTAACTTGAGAATAAAATTACACTGGAGTATATTTTTTTGCAAGCAGCTAAAATTTTATCGCATCAATAACAATCTGAGCCGCCAAGCGCGTCACCAGAGAGGATCAATCATGTCAGAAAGTGCAACTGCTCTGCCCCCCATCGAGTCATTATTCGATCCTAACTCACAGTCCTATGCCGAAAACCCCGCGCCGCAGTGCTTGGCCATCGCCGCGCGCGGCCCTCTAGTTTGGTATGCCCCCTGGCAGGCGTGGATCATGACCCAGATGCCAGACATCATGGATTGCTGGAAGCGCGAATACCTCTCCTCTGACTTTTACGACTGGGAATTTGCCCCGCCGCGCCCCACCGAGGAGAACTGGAACAAATTTGAGAAAGCGCTGGTAGGCCACAGCCTGCTAGCCGATCCCGATCATCACCGCCTGGTGCGCCGCATTACCTCGCCGGCGTTCTCGCGCAATGTGGTCGAAAATATTCAGCGCCAAATAGAGCCCCACGTGAAGCGCCTGTTTGACGACATCGGCACGCCAGAGTCCTTCGACTACATTACTGAGATTGCCCAACACATCCCCTTTATTTCTATTACCGCGATGGTCGGCGTACCAGAAAAATACTGGCCGGAAATGAAACGCGTTACCCAAACCTTCACCGAAACATGGAACCCCACCATATCGGATGAGCGCCGTCTTCGCGCCCAGGAAGACAGCAATAAGGCCATTGATATACTGCAGGTGGTGATTGCCGAGCGCCGCGAGAATCCACAGGAAGGCGACTTCCTCAGCGCCCTGCTAAAAATCGAAGCGGAAAATGAAAAATTCAATGAGTGGGATATTATCACCCTCATTCTCGCGCTGATCGGCGCTGGGGCAGACACCACCTTGATCGCACAGCAGTGGTCGGTCTACGCCTTACTAAAAAGCCCTGATCAAGTGCCCTACGCACTGGAATCTGCCGATGCGTTCTCCAACGCCTTCAGCGAAATCATGCGCTGGTCCGGCAACTCTAAAATGGGCTTTGCGCGCTACGCGCCCAGCGATATGCAGCTACTAGGTCAAGACGTGAAGAAAGGCCAAATGGTATTGATGATGCCACACCTAAAAGACCACGATCCGGCTCATTTCGACAAGCCGGAGAAACTCGACGTAAGACGCAAGTTCGAACCCGATGTACTGTTTGGCTACGGCCCACGTTTTTGTATTGGCGCGGCACTAGCCAAACGTCAGTTGTACTTAACCTTGGGAGAAATGTTTAAGCGCTTCCCGAATATCTCACTTGCAGAAGAACCAGAGCGGGATTTAGAAGATCACAACGCAGTGGTATTTAAGCGCTTAATGCTTAATACCAATTTATAAAAAGCACTAGTTGAGTAGCGAAAGCGGCCGACAATGAAGCTGCTATTGCCGCGTTAATCGAGCAAGGATGCCCTGAGTTCACGGACACTGAGTCCGGTTCTGCGTTTAAGCATTTTTCTAAGTGAGGCGGCATCGGAGTAGCATAGTTTCTCAGCAATAAAATTCATGGATTCGCTGCGCTTTAGCCAGTGCAGCGCAAGTTTTTCGAAAACCTGCTCCTGAATTTCTTTATAGCTAATGCCTTCGCCCTGCAATCGACGAAGCAAGGTGCGCTCACCCAAGCCCAGCTTGTCAGCAACGGTTTTGCGGCTGGGAACCAGGCCATTATCAATCAGCGCCAGGATCGCGGTCTCGATACCACCGCTGAGGTTTTTAAGATTGAGCGCCTGGTGCTTTAAACGGGAATCCAGCGATTCGTACAGTAGCGGATCAGCAGACGCTAAAGGCAAATCGAGTACCCGCGACGCTAAGCAGATTGCATAGCTAGTCGTATTAAATTTACAAGGACAGCCTAAAAGTTGCTCGTATTTATCGCGCAGACCAAAGTCCGGATGGGCAAACCAAACCTCTGCAAAACGGTAATTTTCGCCGGGAAAACAGTCCTGCATAGTACGGGTACAGGCACTAATAAAGGCATCGTAGGAGTGATGGGTTATCTCCATTCGCGGATTGGCGAGTTTGAACGTCATCACGCTAAGCGTGCCCTGCTCGCTTAGCGTGTAATGCCAGGCTTCGCTGACCACGCTTATTTGCTGGAGTGCTTCAATAATAGATTGCCGAAAAGTTGTGGCCACCATCATTTTAAATGCCAGTGGCCCAAGAGTACGGAAATGAAAATGCTCTAGAACGCCAAGGCCAATATCCGGTGCAGCACCCAAGCGATCTGCGGCTCGCCACAGCGCGGTAATGTCACCTTGATTGACCCGGCTTAGTGATTGCCAAGCTTTGGGATGCAACTTGGCCTCCTTAAATAGGTGTTCCCGATCGACATGACAGCCTTCTGCGATAACCTGGGCAATCATATGCGCCCATTGCAGATTGGTCGTAATGGTCGCTGAGTTTTTTGTCACGAATTAACCTATTCTCGGCACGAATTTGCATTGTACGCAAATTTTTACCCGCTAGCATAGAGTTTGGGGAGAACCAAAAACAGAGAGGCGATAAATAATGCTAGCGCCCACTCTGCTAAGACAAACATTACAGGCTGATATGAATGCAAATGCTAAATAGAGAATTGATCAGACTTACGCTCATGGTAGCAATACTTGGGCTTGTCGCTTGCGGAGGTTCGAGCAGCAATTCGTCATCTGCCGGCACTCCAGCAACAGAAAACCCAGACACGGGTAACCCAGGTGATGCTTCCCTGGGCCGTACCTTTGTCATTCAGCCAGGCGCCGATGCCACCCAGCAAATGCTTGTGGCAATGATTGAGGTTAAGCCAAAAGATGTTATCGAATTCGCCGAAGGCTATTTTGAGCTGACATCCGGCATTCAAATTTCCGGCACCGAAGACATCTTGGTTAAAGGCCAGGGCAAAGACAAAACGGTGTTATCCTTTAAAAATAGCGGTTCTCAAGAAGGCTTTTTAGCCACCACCGTGCGCGGCATTACGGTAGAAGACTTAACCGTGCTCGACTCACCAGGCGACGCGTTTAAACTGCAAGGCGTTGACCACGGCACGCTGCGCGGCGTTCGCGCCATCTGGTCCAGTGGTCGCAATACCGCTAACGAAGACCCCATTACCGCCGCCAACTACACGAGCAAGCTTAACGTTGCCTGTACCGACCCTGCACGCCACAACCCAGACAATCCCAACCCATTGGAAACTGACACCAGCTCCCCCGACTACACTGTGAGCAAGCTATCTGGGCGCTACGGAATCTATCCCGTTAATTCAAAAAATATCTTGGTTGAAGATACTGAATCGGTGGGTGCGTCAGACGCCGGCATCTATGTTGGCCAAACTGACAATGCCATCATTCGCAATAGCCGAGCAGCCTATAACGTTTTTGGTTTTGAAATAGAAAACGTGCGCGGTGGCGAATACGTCGACAACCTATCTGAATGTAATACCGGTGGTTTCCTGGTCTACGATTTAGATGGTCTAACACGCTACGGTAGCCGCACCCGTATGTACCGCAATACCTCTCGCAACAACAATAGCTACAACTTTGCCGAACCCGGCAGCATTGTCTCTAATGTGCCCCGTGGTACCGGCATGCTAACCATGGGCTACGACAAAATCGATGTATTCGAAAACACCTTCGAGAACAACGGCACCGCAGGTATTGTCCACACCAGCTACGAGTTATTTGGTGTGCCCGGCGACCGGCGCATGGACTTGTACAGCGAAGGCGTACACATTTGGAATAACACCTTTAAGGACAATGGTAACGATCTACCGCAGCCAGATTTTGCCGCCATTTTAGAAACCGGTGGTGAGCAAATCACATCGGCCTTTCCCATGTTGGTCGGTTTAAAAATGCTCGCTGGCGCGGGAGAATATCGCGGTGCGCATATCGTTTGGGATGGTTATGAGGACGAATACAATGCCGACTGCCCCTACCCAACTGACAGCAAGGGCGAACCTATTCCTGCAGATGCGGAAGGTAAGCCTATTTCAGGTAACCAATACCCTAACCCGTCTTGTCGCTATAACGCCTACAAATTTAACGACGCAGGCGAGCGCAAAAAACCTCAATGGTGGTATTCGTGTATCGACGCGGATAACAACTTCGACAGTGACAGCGCAACCTTTGCTAATTTCCACGGCACAGAAGGCTTAGAAGTATTAATTAACTTACCACCAGACGGACCAGAAGATATAGTAGATATTATTACCAGTGTTCCAAACTTTCCGGCCGACACGGATTTAACCCCCCATTTGTGCGAACAAAGCTATGGCAGCAATATGGCAGCCTTGCCGCCAATTGTGATACCGGAGTTTGTCGCCTCGGGTAATATTGATCCGGCGCCACCACAATCATTAATCGATCAGCTTTGCCAAACTAATGTGGCTGACGGAAAAATTAATGCAGACGCCTATCGAGTTAACTGCCCGCGCTTGGATCAGTATCATTTATTCAGCGATCCACAAGATCCGACCAGTCTACCTAACGGCCAAGGTGTGCCGTTTGTGCTGAATACAAAATTGTTTTCTGATTATTCCACCAAGTATCGCGTGGCCTATATTCCAGAAGGCGAGCAAGCCATCTACCGCGATGGCGAAGATAATGCCAACGCCGCCATATTGTTCCCGCTAGGCACTATATTAGCCAAGACGTTCTCCTTCACTAACGAACCAAGTCAAACTGAAACAGCTGTTGAAACGCGCTTGATAATAAAGCGTCAAACCAGTGGCGGTCAGTTCTACTGGGAAGGCCTAGAATATAAGTGGACAGTAGAAAATGGCCAAAAAGTCGCCAGATTGCTACAACAAGGCGACGTCGTTAGCGGCAGTTGGGACTACCACGACGTGGACAGTGGCGAGCACTATGTGGGCTCTACCGACAGTTACTCATTGCCGAACGCCAACCAGTGTCAAAGCTGTCATGCCAACGACGATGCCGAAACCGGTACTGCGCCCATCGGGCCTAAAGCGCGTAATTTGAACCGTCCCTTTGCCAGTGAGTCCCCGCTGCCTAGCGGTATTGATTCACACCCCATTTATGGCAAGAACCAACTATTGTATCTCTGTCAAAACGGTTTGATGAAAAACTGCCCTAGTAACTTAGCATTGGATTCGACGACGCAGTATTTAACCGCCGTTGAGCGCAACCCCAAGTTTAATGTTCCCGGCGACGCAGGCTTTGCCGCAGGCAGCGATCAAGATATTGAAAAGCGCGTGCGCTCCTACCTAGAAGTAAACTGCAGCCACTGCCATAACCCTCGCGGCTTAGCGCAGAACACCGGCTTTTACCTCGATGTGTTCCGCTCGGTGAACGACACCTTCGGTATTTGCAAGGGACCAACCGCGAGTGGCACGGAAGGCCGCGGCGGACGCGAATATGACATCGTACCCGGCAACGCCATAGACTCTATTTTGCCTTATCGCTTGGGGCCCGAGGCGACGACCCTCGCCGCGCGCATGCCGCCAATTGCCCGCAGCACCGTTCACGGCACCGCGTTTAATTTGGTGACCCAGTGGATCAATGAGGTGGTGGACGACAGCTATGACAATGCCGATGCCTGTAAAGGCAGCACCGGTGGCGGCAGCACAGAATCTCTGTGTGCACCCGACGAAATACCGTTGCTTGGTGGCCAATGTCTACCACTTAGCTCAATATTCGGTGAGTTTTAAGTAGTTCATTTGGACATACACCTTTGTCGGTGTATGTCCAAACTGCTCACAGCAGTTACACTTCCGTTTTGTTCAGCAACCACACCACTTCATTGGCAGCAGCACCGCCCTTTAAACCTCCGTCTAATTTCACCCGATCCAGGCATTGCAGAGCGTAAACTGCCTCATAATGATCACGCAGCTCAGCTTCGCCAATTGAAAACGGCGGTCCTTCTTGCAGGTCTTGGTTGTATTCAAAACAAATTATGAGCTGCGGTGCCGCGCGGCAAATTTCCGTCAGCAGAACGGTATAACTGCGCCTCATGCTCTCAGGCAAGGCCACCAATGCCGCGCGATCGTAAATAGCGTCTACCTCGCCGACTAGCTCCGCCGACAGCTCAAAAATATCGCCAACAAATATATCGATATATGGCGCCCGATAGCGACGAAGTTTGCCCAGCTCTGTCACATCAGGACGCAGCCCCAAGTCCGCAAATAAGGCCTCTATCGCCAACTCACTAAGCTCGGCACCAATAACGTGGACACCCTGCGCTAACATCCAAGCAATATCCTTAGTCTTGCCGCACAGGGGAATAAAAACCCGACTACCCACAGCCAAATTCAATTTAGAAAAATGCGCTTTAAGCAAGGGGTTTCCCTGCTCTTGGTGAAACCCAATCTCATTAGCGCCCCAGCGCTGGTGCCAAAACTCTGCATCCATAAACGACTCCTATTAGCAATTAACGTGTATCGGTAGCTGTGCTTGGGAGTATCACGGCTGACAGATAGCATACAAGTTCAAGTCAACTTGAAGTCAAGTGTCGCGATCATACTGCCAATAACGGGGTCATCCATGGACATCACTGAGGTTACTAAGGAGTCCGGATTGCCAAGCTCTACGCTACGATATTACGAAGAAAAAGGCCTTATCCAATCCAGCGGCAGAAAGGGATTGCGACGACTTTTTAAAGCAGATGTGCTGGACCCGCAGCGCTTATCTCGACAAGAAAATTGCCGAGCTAAGCCGTATTCGCGATGGACTTAGGCACGCTGGCGTCTGCAAGGCTGATAGCCATTTTGAATGCCCTACATTTTTACGGCTGCTAAACATCGCTGGTAAATCGCGCCACCGGCTGAAGCCAAGCTGGTAAAAGCCCGTAAAGGCGTTCGATCTGAATCTACTTGTCGTTAATATCCGTACAAACAGCACAAATAATTACTTACTAACGTATTCAGCGGCCCCAGCGCGTATTTACGCCACACACACCACGACAGCGACTATGAAACTACTGCTCATTGCCTTTGCCCTACTCTTCGTTTTAGCCTGTTCGACGACCGGTTTTAACAAATCCACTGACGTCCGCAAAATCGAGAATATTGTTTTTAAGGAAGTCGACGCCAGCGCGCTAGCCGGAGATATGTATATCCCTGACATTGCTGGTCCCAAACCAGCAGTGATTGTGGTTCACGGCGGCGGCTGGACAAACCGCAGCGGAAAAATGGAAGGCATTAGCAAAAAACTCGCCCACGACGGTTTTGTGGTCTTCAACATCACCTACCGACTCGCACCTGAAAGCCGATATCCGTCGCAGGTTGAGGATGTATCAGACGCTATCACATGGCTCTACCAGCACGCCGACGAATACGAAATTGACCCCCTCAACATCAGCGGTTGGGGTTATTCCGCTGGGGCGCACTTAATATTAATGGCGGGCTTAGATCGCGACAAATCACCGCAATTACGCAGCATCGTCGCCGGTGGCACCCCCGCCGACCTCACTCGCTGGCCAAACTCACCACTGGTATTGAAACTGATTGGCGAACCTTTAGCGAACGCCGAAGAAACTTGGATAGAAGCCTCGCCCGTCAACCACGTCGTTAAAAATTCACCGCCGGTATTTTTATACCACGGCCAGTGGGACAGCCTTGTCGAACCGGAACAAATGGCCTTAATGGCCGACGCTTTAAAGAAACAAAACATTCCCGTTGAAACGTACACGGTGAATTTACTAGGTCACATTTTGACCTACGCCATAGCCAGCGGCGCCGAGCGCAGCGGTATTGAGTTTGTGAGAGAACACGAGGCGAATGAGTAAATTTGCCTTCGGCTAAAACAGCTTTGCGCTCAACCCGTCACCAACTGCGATACTCAGAGGACATTGGTTTGAGCTACTAGTGTTGCAGTAACAATCATCGATTTAACACGGACGACGATTCTGTAGTATCGCGTCGTACCCAATGCGTATGTGTTGCAGCACCTGTCATTCGCTCTCCCAATTGGGGGAAGCAGATAAGTGAAACGATTGCCTTTAAGCTCCCCTCATCAGACGTCCGACATTTGAACTAACCGTGTATCGCGACCCGCGATTACGTGCGTTGATGGTTACATTTGAACTGAGAAACCTTATAGTTTGCTTTTGGTTTTTCAATACTACCTCTCGGTTTTGTACTACCCCCGATTGTTAACATCAGTCACAAGTACCGTGCCCCAGAAAATGAAACGGATGGATTTTGGTGCGTGGCAAGGCGCGAGGAGGAGGCGTAGCGGAAACTACGGCGACGGCTCGCAACGCTGCCACGCGCCAAAAGACGCTGTTTCATGTTTCGATATTTCTGGGGCACGGTACTAGGTATTCTACGTAAACCAAATCAACTTACTAATTCGAGCTTGGTCAATGACATCTTTGCATTTTCGAAAATCAGCCATCGCCATTTTTCTTTTTCTATCCCTCGCTCCGCTGACGTTCGCCGAGACTGTTCCCGTGTCAGTGATCTCACCAAAGCCCGCTGAGTTGGGCGAGGCCCTGCACTTTTCAGGATCAGTTGTAGCACTTAGAAGCGCCAATGTGTCGGTGCGTGTCGATGGCCTGGTGGAGGAAATCATTGTCGACGCTGGCGCTAGAGTCAAAAAGGGCCAACCACTGCTGCGCCAGGACGAGGAATTGGCAGCCCTGCAGCACAAGCAGGCGCTGGCTGTGCAAGAGCAAGCTGAGGCCACTAAGACAGAGTCGGCTCGACTACTCAGCGAGTCTCAGCGACTACAAAAAAGCAATCACGTTTCCCAAAATGAAGTCAGCACCCGTCAGGCTAATTTCGCGCTGGCCGACGCGGCGCTGAAGTCAGCCCGCGCCAACGCCGAACTGGCCGCCGCCACGCTTAAGCGACATACACTGCTTTCGCCCTTCGATGGCGTGGTGAGTCAACGTCTGACAGACAATGGCGAATGGCTAAGCCGGGGCGATCCGGCTTTTGCCATCGTCTCCCCCGAGGAAGTGGTGGTCGATGTCAATGTTCCCCAAGAGCGCTACGCGGATATCCTATCCGATACCTCAGTGCGTCTCTGTCCCGACACACGCCCCGGATATTGCGTTGACGCCAGTGTCGCGGCGATTATTCCCGTGGGCAACGCCACCGCCCGCGCTTTCCGAGTGAGACTAAAGGCCGACGGTCCAGTCGAGGGTTTGCTGCCAGGCACCTCCGCAGTGGCGGAATTTTCAATTAGCGCAGCTAACGGAAAGCCTCAACTACTAATTTCCCGAGATGCACTGCTGCGCCACCCCGACGGCGACTACAGTGTTTTTGTCACCGCGCAGGACAAAGCCAGCCGACGCAAGATCACGGTGGGCCGAGAGTTTTCCGGTCAGATAGAAGTTGTCGAGGGCCTGCAACGCGACGACAAGGTGGTGATTCGCGGCAATGAATTACTCAGCGATGGCCAAGACATCCGCATTGTGCCGCTCACCGGCGCAGAGGAGAAGTAAATGCTCAGTGCCAGCGTTCGCCAAGGGACCTTGTTGGCGGTGATTGTACTAATTATCTGTGTGCTGGGCGTCGCCGCTGCGTTCCGCATTCCCGTGCAGATGATTCCTGATTTGAGTGTGCGCACCATTACCGTCATCACCGGCTGGGCGGGTGCCACACCACAGGATGTAGAAAGCGAAATTCTGATCGAGCAAGAACGCTACTTGCGCACGCTACCCAATTTACAGCGCATGGAGTCGCTGGCGGAAACCGGCCGCGCCACCGTCGAGCTGGAGTTCCCCTTTGGCGTCGATGTCAATGAAGCCCTAATTCGCGTTTCAAACGCATTAAGTCAGGTGCCCAACTACCCCGAAAACGTTGACCAGCCGCTGCTTATCAGCAGTTCGTTTTCTGAAAACGCCTTTATGTATTTCAATATTCTGCCCAAGCCCGGCAACCCCTTGGGGCTAGATATTGACATGATCGGAGACTTTGTCGAAGACGATGTCCGCCCCCGCCTTGAACGGGTACCGGGGGTATCGCAGATCGAACAGCGAGGCGCTACTGAACGCCAAGTCAAAATTCTTATTGATCCTGCCAAACTCTCCCAGCGCGGCCTCACCTTGTCCGATGTACGCGACGCCATTCGCAGCCGCAACCAGGATGCCTCAGGGGGCGACATCAACGATGGCAAACGCCGCTACCTTATCCGCACCGTGGGTCGTTTTCGGGATATCGCCAGCCTTGAGAATATGATTTTAGCCAGCCGCAACGGCAGTGATATCTACCTCAAGGATGTCGCCGAAGTGAGCATGGATCATTTCGAAGTACGAGATCTTTCCTATGTCGACGGTCAGCGCAGTATTACTCTCGCGGTACGCCGGGAAGCTGGTTCCAATGTTATCCAAATCAAACACGCCATGCTCGATGCGGTGGAGGAACTGCGCCGCGACTTGCTGACGCCAAACGGCCTAGACATCGTCTTACTTGGAGACGATGTGCGCTACGTACAAGATTCAGTGCGCAATGTGGTCAGCAACCTCACGCTGGGTGCCATCCTCGCCACCCTCGTCCTTTACGCCTTTCTGCGCTCTGCCAGAGCTACACTGATCGGTTTGATGGGGATTCCCATCTGCACCGTCGCCGCCTTTCTGGGCTTAATGCTGTTCGACCGCACCATCAATGTAATTTCCCTGGCGGGCATCGCCTTCGCTATTGGCATGACGCTAGACAACACCATCGTGGTACTGGAGAGCATCGAAAAAGCACGACGCCGAGGACTGGATAAGATTGAAGCCGCCATTATCGGTGTGCAGGAAGTGTGGCCGGCGGTACTGGCGTCCAGCGCCACTACCGTATTGGTTTTTGCGCCAGTATTATTTGTACAGGAAGAGGCCGGACAGATTTACTCCGACATCGCTATCGCCATCTCCAGCGCCATCATTGCGTCGATGTTAATGGCGGTGTTAGTTGTGCCCGCCGCCTGCGCGCGCCTGTCCAGCAATTCAGTGGCAAGTCCCGAGCAGGACAGCGCCATGAACCAAACCATGGCCCGCTGGATAAGCTGGCTAACGGCGTCCGCGAGGCGCCGAAATAGCTGCATTATCCTGACCTTGCTATCCACCTTAGGAGCGGCTTGGCTGCTAATGCCCCCAGCTGAATACTTGCCCGAAGGAGAAGAACCCAAGGCATTTTCGTCGATGATCGCCCCGCCGGGATACAACCTCGACGAAATGATGGGAATCGCCAGCGAGGTACAGGACAAATTGCTGGCGGCAGTCGACGCTGACCCAGCGCTCTACCATCGCGGCGAAGCCGCCGTGCCGTCGCTAAAATATTATCTGCTGCGGGTATCGACTAGCGGTTTGCGAGTTATTAGCGAACCCACCCGTGGCGACGACATTCACGCAATGATGAACGCCCTCACCGACCTGTTCGGACAGTATCCCGGCATGCGCGGATTCTCTGGGCGAGGCTCCATTATCTCCAGCAGCCAAGGCGGCACCCGCGCCGTCAATCTAGATATCGCTGGCGCCGACCTCGCGGGGCTCTATGACACCGCGGGCAACGCCTTTAAACGCGCTGGCGATTTATTCGACAATGCCCAGCTAGATTCCGTGCCCGCCTCCCTGAGCCTCGACCAACCACTGGTGGAAATCGTGCCGCGCTGGAGCCGCATGGCAGAAGTGGGATTCAATAGTGAGCAATTCGGATTTGCCGTATCCGCTCTCAGTGATGGTGCGTTTGTAGATGAGTTTTTCGTTGACGACGACAAGGTCGATATCTTTCTATACAGCAGTGCAGGACGCAGTCAGCGACTGGATCAACTAGCGCAGCAACCGGTGCTAACGCCGAACGGCAATGTGCTGCCGTTAAGCGCGCTGGCCGATATTCGTCATACCGTTGACAGCGACACGCTGCGCCGAGTAAATGGCCGCAGAACCGTCACCCTATTAATCATCCCCCCTCGGGACGTTGCCTTAGAAACCGCGGTAAACAAAGTTCGCAACGATATGCTGCCCGCCATGCAAGGTGCAGGCGAAGTCAGCCCTGGCGTCACCATGACCATATCTGGCGCCGCCGACCAACTCGATGCCACACGCGATTCCCTAAGCGAAAACTTAGTGGTGGCAGTAATCCTTATCTATTTGCTGCTCGTCGCAATCTTTACCCACTGGGGCTATCCATTACTTATTCTGGCAACCGTGCCCTTGGGTATTGCTGGCGGGCTTGTCGGCCTAGTGAGCATCAACGGTCTCGGCAATCTGTTCGGCGGCTTTCACCAACCTTTCGACATGATCACCATGTTGGGCTTTGTGATTTTATTGGGCACCGTTGTCAACAACCCCATTCTCATCGTCGACCACGCCCGCAATGCGGTACGCAACGGCCACAACGTGATCGACGCAGTGCGCGAGGCCGTTGCTGCGCGCTTGCGGCCAATATTAATGTCGACCTTCACAACAATTTTTGGCTTGGCACCACTCGTCTTTATTCCCGGCGCTGGCGCTGAACTCTACCGGGGCGTCGGCATTGTGGTACTGACCGGTATCTTGATATCAACGGTCATTACACTCAGCTTTTTACCTTGCTTAATGATCAGCATGCAGCGGTTTTTCAAAGTGCTTGAAAAGTAATACTGGGGTGCAGTGTAGCGTGGCGACTTAGGAGACAGCTGCAGTGCTGACGGGAAATTAGCTAAGCTGCAAGTACAGTGGTTAAAGCTATCGTATTCGGGAGTGTAAAAATTCTTTAGTACATCGCCATACCCGACCCCGATCGGGTATCCAGCGCAGCGATTGCTTTTACTCGTTGAATGTTTTGAGTGCATACTGCAAGCCTTGGTTTCGCCTTGCTGGGCAACTTTCTTTCTTCGGCATTACGTGCCTCACCCTACGGGTCGCCAAAAGGCGGCGATCAAGTAAAAAACTTTGACTTTTTGCTTGCCCAAAAGAAAGTGAGCAAAGAAAAAAGGCACCCTGCATCACCGTCGATGGCAAAAAACGCCATCGAAACCCTCCGCGCTTCGCAAGTAACGGCACGGGCAGCGTGCCCCCGGAAAAAACACGCCTACGGCTCAAATAGTTTCCCGCTTAACCCATTACCTGCTGCAGTGCTCAGCGGTGCTGAAGGGATTTGGGCGTCGGCTGAAAGTTCTGTGGTTCTGCTTTGTTCTGTTTAATTTAATATTAGAACATGGCACCGCTGTTAGTCCCGCTTTTGAACTCACCGAGCATCGCAGAAATTCAATGGGATGCTTTTAGTGAGGACTGCCTGAGCCGAAGGCGAGTTCCGCAGCGATCCCATTGGATTTTGAGAAGTACAGGGTACCCGAAGGGTGAGTGATTGCGGGCGGATTTCTTGCTTACTTCTTTTTCCGAGAAAAGAAGTAAGTGAGACTTACACAGCCTTAACCAACTTTCTCATTTCAATCATTAGTCTGTGACAACTTTCACCTGACATATGAGAGGGAATAAATTCATCTGCTCCTGAAAACTTTCGGTATAACAACCTGGTGTCAGCGGTTTCAGGTAAGTAGCCCATTTCCCACTTGGGAAAATCACGCTCTACGATCTCGGTATAATCTAAGATTATAGGTGCTTCATGACGACTATCGTTCAAAATTTTGTGGTATATCAAATTGATCGCGCTTCGTGAACCTTCCAAACATTGTAAGAAATGACTCTGATTAAAATACAATAAACCAGAGACAGATTTCGCTACGTTGTTTTTTCGGGCAACGGTCAATATTTTTTCTATATCTTCTGGCTTAAAACTTTTAGACGGACAACTGGTGTAAATTAATCGAGCCAAATACATAACGCACGCCTCCAAAGGTTAACTCGTATACTACGAAGAACGTTTAACCAATAGATGCTGCGGGATATACCTAGTCTACAAAGGTAAATTACCTATAAGCATACTTAAACCAATTATGCTTTCCGCCAGTGAATACCTATTATTGCTACTTCGCCGAATCAGCCCCCAAACTAACCGACTGCACCACCGGATCATTCAAATCCCAACCGCCGCCAATCACCGCTGCCAATTGCAGCGATGCTTGCAGACGATCTGCAGAGGTATTCAATCTTGTACGGCGCGCATTAAGGGTTTGGTTTTGCGCGGTGGCGACTTCTAAAAATGTCACCAAACCAAATTTATATCGATTGTTTACGATACGTTCGTTTTCTTCGGCGAGCTTTAACAATATATCTTGCTGCTCGGCTTTATCTTTTAACAGGCTGATTGTGGCGAGGGCATTTTCTACTTCTGCCAAGCCATCCAAAACGGTTTGCCGGTAATTAGCGAGTTGCTCGTCGTATTGGGCAATGGCAATATCTTTGCTCGCCCTGCGCGCGCCGCCATCAAACAGGGTTTGAACCAAGGACGGCCCCACTGACCAAATAGCTTGCGGTGCATCAAACAAATCGCTAAACCGTGCAGCACTTGCACCGTAACCTGCCGTGATACTGAAGCTGGGTAACCACGCCGCTTGAGCAACGCCTATTTGCGCGCTGGCAGAGGCGAGCTGACGTTCGGCAGACACCACATCGGGACGTCTTGATATAAGCGTTGACGGCAGCGACGCAGGTAACACCGGCAGCTCTGGCAGTTGCTCGGTAGGCGTTAAGGCGTAATTTACCGGCGCTTTACCCAGCAGCACCGCAATGCTGTTTTCTTCTATCGCGCGCTGATTTTCTAAATCGATAAGATCCGTTTTTAAGGACTGACGCTGAGTCTCAGCCTGAATCACATCTGAGCGCGGTACGATACCCGCCTCATACTGGTTGCTTGTTAGCTTGGTTGATCGCTCGTAGGCAACCATGGTTTGTTCAAGAATAATCTTCTGTAAGTCTAGTGCTCGCAAGCGGATATAACTTTGCGCCACGGCGAGCTGAATAGTTAAACGAGCGGCAACGAGATTGGCTGCACTACTTTGCATATTCGCGCGGCTAGCTTCTACGCTGCGGCGCACACGTCCCCACAAGTCGGGTGACCAACTCACGTTTAGCCGAGCAGAATAACTTTCGCTGACACTAATGCTGTCTCCACCACTGCGGTTGCCACTTAAGGACGCGTCGAGCTGCGGGCTGTAATCACCGCGTGTCAGTCGCCACTGTCCCTGCGCAGCACGATAGCGAGCTTCCGCCTGTGCCAGGGTTTGATTCGCTTCGTTTGCCTGGGTAATTAATAAATTTAATTCGGGGTCCTTAAACGCCGTCCACCAATCTCCCTGCGCCGCCCAACTTTGCGGCGAAATCGTTTGCCAGCCAGCCTCGTATTTAAAGACCGCGGGAACGTTAGACTGCGGCTGCTGATAATCGGGACCAACACTACAGGCCGCCAAACCAAGTAGCAGCGGCAACACAAAAACATATTTCACTTTTAATAAATTCATAAATTCATCACTTCTTTTCGGCAAGAGCCGCATCGGTGTTGTCTGCCGCGAGACGCTTATCGCCGCTATCCATACCCTGCGATTTATCACGCAATACGTATTGGCGTAAACGCTCTAAATAGAGATAAATAATCGGTGTGGTATACAGCGTTAAGAACTGACTAACAGCCAGCCCGCCGATAATCGTAATCCCCAAGGGCCGACGTAATTCCGCGCCTTCGCCAAAGCCTATCGCCAAGGGCACTGCCCCCAATAAGCCGGCGAGATTTGTCATTAATATTGCCCGCAAACGTAAACGCGCGGCCTGCCTGATAGCCAAATCCGGCGACATGCCATCGCGACGCTGAGCTTGCAGCGCGAAGTCGATCATCAAGATGGCATTTTTCATTACGATGCCGATTAATAAAAACAGCCCCAGCAAGGCAATTAAGCTGAGCTCTGTATGACTAATTTTCAGCGCGAGCAGTGCACCGATTCCCGCCGACGGCAAGGTCGACAAAATGGTGAGTGGATGTAGCGTGCTCTCGTACAGAACCCCAAGTACCAAATACACGGCTAATAGAACCCATAGAATCAACCACGGCTGACTGAGATCGGCACCAAAATCTGGACGCCCACCATCCGGTGCAACATGGACTGCGGTTGGCAGCATAATGCTATCAAGTGCCTCCGCTATGGCGCTTTCCGCCTCAAGTGCCGTTACGCCCGGTGCCAGTGCATAGCCTATTCCCTCTGATGCAAACTGGGCTTCGTGGCGAATGCGATCTTCGCCCATGCCGTAATCCCAGGTTGCAAAAGTCGACAGTGGCACTCGCGCACCGTCACTGGTTAATACATTTAACTGGCTCAGTACCGCCGGTTGGGAGGTATAACTGGGCGATAGCTCCATCACCACGCGATACTGATTCATGTCGTCGTATAGCGTCGCAACCTGACGCTGAGAGAAGGCGTTGTTCAGCATGGATGCCACCGTACCCATATCAACGCCGTACTGCCTAGCGAGCTCGCGATCAATGTTCAAGGTGATCTGCCGCGCATCAGCCATACCAATGGCATCAACGTCGGTTAACTCGGGTAGTTCCTGCATGACTAACGACGCTTTGCGACTCCATATATCCAAGGCTTCCAGCGAGTCCGAGCGCAGTAACAGTTCATGTTCGCTGCGACTAAACGGCGAACTCAATCGAATGTCTTGATCAACCATCATGTATAACATCGCGCCCGGCACTTTGGGTGCATTGGCGCGCAAGCGATCGACGACGGCTTGCGCAGAAACACCGCGCTCAGACAGCGGCTTTAAATTTAAGGTGAGCTGCGCATTGGTCAAACCGCCGCTGCCACCGCTGGTGCCCGTCACGTCCGCAACTGCTGGATCGGTCAAAATGTATTTGCGAAACACCTCAATTTTGGGCTGCATTAATTGGAAGGAAAAGCCGTCATCGCCGCGAACAAAGCCACGCACTTGTCCGGTATCTTGTTGCGGCAAGGTTGTTTTAGGCAGTGCAATATACAAATAGACATTGCAGGCAATCACGCCAGCCAACACTAACATCACCACAATGCTGTGGCGCAGGGCCCAGTCTAAACTGCTGGCATAAGCATTTTTAAGGGACTCAAACATCTCATGGCTATAAGCCGCCATGCGGTTCTCGAAACCTTTTTCACCGCTTTCCTCGTCGACAGAGTGTGAATCACGGCGGGGTCGCAGCCAGCGCGCACATAAGCTCGGCGTCAAGGTGAGCGACACCAATAGCGAAATGAGCATAGCCGCCGCGAGGGTAATTGAAAACTCGCGGAATAAGCGCTCGACCACCCCACCCATAAATAAGATAGAAACAAAGACCACCACCAGGGCCAGGTTCATCGCCAACAGGGTAAAGCCCACCTCCTTGGCCCCCACCAGCGATGCGTGCAGGGGCGACAAGCCGGCTTCAATATGCCGCTCAATATTTTCGAGCACGACAATGGCGTCATCAACCACCAGGCCACAGGCAACGACCAAGGCCATTAAGGATAAATTATTAAGCGAAAAACCGTAAAAATACATGGCGACAAAAGCGCCGATCAATGACACGGGAATGGCAATAGACGGAATTAAGGCTGTGCGAAAGCTACCCAAAAATAGCCACACCACCAACATGACCAAGGCAACGGAAATTAACAGACTCAGCTGCGCTTCACTTAAGGTGGACCGAATCACCGGCGAGCGATCCATAATCACAGACAGCTCACTATCGGCTGGCATTAACGCGCGCAAGCGCGGCAACTCTTGATAGATAGCGTCGATGGTCTCCACGATATTGGCACCACTCTGACGGCTAACCATCAAGATTACTGCTGGGCGATCATTGTGGAAACCGCTGCTATAGCGGTTTTCTACCGACTCGCTAACTTCGGCAACATCACCCAATCGCACCACTGCGCCGTTATTGTGACGAACCACTAAATCGCGATATTCACTGGCCTTGCGCAGCGGGTCATTGGTACTCACCCGCCAGCGATGACGACTGTCTTCAATAACGCCTAGGGGACGCAAGGCATTTGCCTGGCTAATGGCATTGCGCACTTCGTCCAGTGCAATGCCGCGATGCAATAGCGCGCCCGGATCTAGCTGCACCCGAACTGCAGGCAAAGACGCGCCACTTACACCAACTTCACCCACCCCAACAATTTGCGCCAAGCGCTGGGCGAGGATTGTCGACGCGGCATCGTATAATTCACTAGGCGAACGATTTTCCGAACTCAAAGCCAGGCCCATAATAGGCGCCTGCGATGGATCTATTTTGCGAAATTCCGGGTTGCCCGGCATACCTGCAGGCAACTCACCGCGCACCACATTAATCGCCGCTTGCACATCTCTGGCAGCCTCATCCAAGTTTCGGTCAAGATCAAAGATGAGCACAACTTGCGTCGATCCCTGATTACTCGATGACGAGATTGACGAGATACCACTGATACTACCGAGCGCCCTTTCCAGTGGTGTCGCCACCGTGCTCGCCATACTTTCCGGACTGGCACCGGGCAAGCTAGCGGTAACGCTGATTACCGGAAAATCGACCTGCGGCAGCGGCGCTACCGGCAGCAGTCGCCACGCGAGCAAACCCACCAAGACCAGCGCCAGGGACAGCAAACCCGTCGCAACCGGACGATATATAAAGGGGCGCGACAAATTCATGCATTGCCACTCGGTGAATCGACATCATCGTTCAGGCTTAAATCTGAACCGGAATATTCCTCACCGCGGAAACGATCAAAAAACAAATACACGACTGGGGTGGTGAACAGCGTTAAGACCTGACTCACCAGCAAACCGCCCACCATCACCAAACCCAATGGCTGACGTAACTCTGCGCCCGAGCCACCAGCTAACATCAACGGCAAGGCGCCAAACAAGGCCGCCAAGGTTGTCATTAAAATAGGACGGAAGCGTAACAGGGCTGCGCGATGAATAGCCTCACGCGGACTCATACCATGATTGCGCTGCGCATCGAGGGCAAAGTCCACCATCATGATGCCGTTTTTCTTTACCAGACCAATCAGTAAGACCACACCAATGACCGCGATCATATCCAGGGAACGGCCGGTGATAAGCAGCGCGAGCAAGGCGCCAACGGTTGCCGATGGCAAGGTCGACAGAATAGTAATTGGGTGAATCGTGCTTTCATACAAAACGCCCAGCACCACATACATGGTGGCGACCGCCGCTAACACCAACCACAAGGTATTAGACAGCGACGCTCTAAACGCCTCGGCGGCGCCCTGGAAGCGGCTTTCAATACCCAGCGGTAAACCAATCTCTAGCTGGGCCGCTTCGATTGCCTTAACCGCTTCACCAAGCGAGGCTCCCTCCGCCAAATTGAATGACAAGGTGGCTGCGGGGAATTGGCCTTGATGATTAATGAGCAAGGCCGCTGAACGCTGCTCCACCGTTGCCACGCTATTCAGTGGTGTTGGCACGCCCGAGGAAGTCGGCACATACAAATTGTTCAATGCAGCCAAACCACTGCTCTGCACGGGGTCAACTTCCAACACCACACGGTACTGATTCGACTGGGTAAATAAGGTCGCTATCTGGCGCTGACCGTAGGCGTTCTGCAATGTATCTGCTATCGACGATACGCTTACACCAAGGCGCGCTGCCGCGTCGCGATCAATATTGATATACGCTTCTTCGCCCTGTTGTTGTAGATCACTGGCAACGTCGACCAGCTCTGAGCGCTGCTGCAGAGCCGCCATAAGCTTTGGCACCCACTCGGCAAGTTCGGCGGTGCTGGCGGCGGTAAGCGTAAAACGATATTGGGTGCGAGTAATCTGGTCTTCAATACTCAGCTCTTGCACCGGCTGGAACCACGCTTCAATACCGGCGACATCGTCGGCGCGCTCGCGTAAGCGTGCCATCACATCAAAAACCGATTCACTACGATCGTGATGAGCGGGTAAGTTAATAAACATGCGCCCGCTATTTAGCGTGGTATTGCTGCCATCAACGCCGATAAAAGAGGACAAACTCGACACCCCAGGGTCTTCAAGCAAGGCGGCTGCCAGAGCTTGTTGACGACGGGACATCGCCGCAAACGAGGTGTTTTGCGGCGCCTCTGTGACGACTTGAATGACACCGCTGTCTTGTACCGGAAAGAAATCTTTATCAACTGCAAAGTACAGTAAGACCGTCAATAAAATGGTCGCCAACATAGCCATCATGGCAGCGGGTTGACGAGCCAAGACCCAGTCCAACATTTCACCGTAGCGAGCAATAAAACGATCCATTGCACCGGGCGCACTGTCCTCAGACTGCAGTGGCTCGCGCAACATTCTCGCGCACATCATTGGCGTTAGGGTTAGCGACACCACCAGCGAAATAGCGATGGCAACCGCCAAGGTCACGGCAAATTCATGGAACATACGCCCCACGACATCGGCCATAAACAGCAGCGGAATTAATACGGCAATCAATGACAGTGTTAAAGAAATTAAGGTAAAGCCAATTTCTTTGGCGCCTTTTAACGCGGCCGCCATCGGCGTATCACCCTCTTCCCGATGACGGGCAATATTTTCCAACATCACTATGGCGTCATCGACCACAAAGCCGGTCGCAATGGTCAGCGCCATTAAACTTAAATTATTGATGGAAAATTCCGCCAAATACATAAAGGCGAAAGTACCCACCAAAGACAGCGGTACGGCAATACTTGGAATAATGGTGGCGGGTACGCTGCGCAAAAAGGCAAAGGTCACCAGCACGACTAAGCCGATGGCAAACAGCAATTCCTTTTGCACGTCGCGAACAGAGGCGCGAATACTGTCGGTGCGATCACTCAATACTGTGACGTCCACCGCCGTCGGCATGGTCGCCGACAACTGCGGCAGCAGTGCCCGCACCCGGTCAGCAACATCAATCACATTGGCGCCGGGCTGTTTCTGAATGTTTAGCAGTACCGCTGACTGACTATTGGCCCACGCCGCAAGAAAGCGGTCTTCAGCACCGTCGCTAATTTTTGCCACATCACCCAAGCGCAGTGGTGCACCTTCTTGATAGGCGATAATCAGTTTTTCATAATCTTTTACCGAGCGTATTTGATCGTTGGCATCGAGCAAGGTGGTTCTATTGGGGCCATCGAAACTGCCCTTGGGTTGGTTAACATTGGTCGCCGCAATTGCCGAACGAATTTCATTCAAACTTAAACCGTAAGCTGCCACCGCCGTGGGATTAACCTGTATACGCAGTGCCGGACGCTGACCGCCGGCTAAACTGACCAAGCCCACACCCGACAATTGCGCTAATTTTTGCGCCATTCGAGTGTCGACCAAATCGTGAACTTCCGGCAGTGGTAGACTTTCTGAGCTAATCGCCAAAGTCATAATTGGCGCGTCAGCGGGGTTCACTTTGCGATAGATGGGCGGTGTCGGTAAATCATTGGGTAATAGACTGTCTGCGGCGTTAAGTGCCGCCTGAACTTCTTGCTCGGCAACACCTAGGTCCACCTCTAGGGCAAACTGCAAGGTAATAACTGAAGCGCCACCCGAACTAGTAGAGGCCATTTGTTTAAGGCCTGGAATTTGCCCCAGCCGTCTTTCTAATGGCGCCGTAATCGTGCGCGCTGTTACGTCTGGCCCCGCGCCTGGATGAAAGGTAAAGACCTGAATGATGGGATATTCCACCTGCGGCAACGCCGCTACCGGCAGCAGTCGCCACGCCAACACACCCGCCACCAAAAGCGCTAGCATCAGCAGTGAGGTAGCCACTGGCCGTAAAATAAAAGGGCGCGACATACTATTCATGATCGCGCCTTAGTGCGGTGACGACGCGGCTGCGCCGCCATCACGATTCGGGCGTTGACCGCCTGCTGAGCTATTAGGTGCTTTTCCACCCTCGCGAGAGCCTGAATCCGCTGCTCCACCCGCCCGCTGCTCTGCGGCGGCCACCGGCGCATCACCATCAACGATGACATCGCGGCCATCACGCAAACGATCCAAGCCCTCTATCACCACCCGGTCGCCGGCTTGCAAGCCTTCTATAACCGCAACGCGATCGCTATCAACGATGCCGGTGGTAATCGGCCGAATATACGCTTTGCTGTCTTCCACCACGTACACATAACTACCCTGCGAGCCGTGCTGAACAGCGTCAGCGGGTATCGTTAACGCGTCGGCAATACTGTTCAAACGCAGACGCACATTAACAAACTGATTCGGAAATAAACTGTTATCCAAATTTTCAAATTCTGCTCTTACCCGCAACGTACCTGTCGTGGTATCAATTTGATTATCCAAGGTCACCAACTTGCCAGTAGCGATGATATTTTGTTCGTTGCGATTTAACGCTTCAACGCGCAGGGAGTCGCCACCGTTAAACGCTTTAACTAGCGCAGGGACCTCTACCTCAGAAACGGTAAACAGAACAGCAATCGGATGGGTTTGAGTGATAGTCACCAAGCCTTCGCTATCATTGGCGGCAATTAAATTTCCCGCATCGATCCGACGTAAACCAAGCCGCCCTGAAATAGGCGCTTCAATACGAGTCCACGACAATTGCAAACGCGCGTCATCAAGCTGTGCCTGCTGGCTTTTATTTGCACCCTCTAATTCCCGCACCAGGGCAGCCTGACTGTCGAGCTGCTGACGGGCTATTGAGTCTTCAGCATACAAACCTTGATACAAATTCAAATCAACCTTGGCATTGGCAAGCTGCGCCTGATTTTGCTGAAGCTGTCCCTGTGCCTGCTCAAACTGTGCACGATAGGGAGCGGGATCAATCACCGCTAGCAAATCGCCCTTGCTCACTTCAGACCCTTCAGTGAATACAATCTTGTCTAACACCCCAGCCACCCGACTGCGCACGACCACCGTGTTCATTGGCGTCACAGTGCCAATGGAACGCACTTGCACATCTAAGCCACCTTTTTGGACAGGCACCACACGCACGGACGAGGCCTGACCACCCCAGCCCCTCCGCATGACTTGCTCCGGTGCCGGCGGTGTACGACCTAATAGATACCAAATACCAACAACAAACAGCAGCAATAACACCACCCAAATGACGGCCTTGCGAGAACTACTCAAACGCGGGGAATTATTCATTTATAAAAAACCATTGCGGACGCTGCAGTCAGAATTCAACACTCGTCACTCAGCAGAAAAAATACAGATAATGTTTAAACACAGCGAAGGCAAAAACCCCTCGCTATAAATTGAAAAAAACTAAGGTGAGTATACTCTCAAAACCCCCTGTCTTTGCCTACGAATCAAATCAGCAAAGAGATCGCACGGCGAACAATAGCGGTGTATTCAATACACATCTCGACGGTACAAACCGGCATCAGCCAAGTCATCAAGCTGTTGATCACCCATCACGCGACGCAATTGGCGATCGACGCCCGCGGCCATACCCTCGCGACTGCCACAAACATAGATCGCCGCACCGGCGCTGAGCCATGCTTTAAAATCCGCCGCATTGGCCAGAATTGCATCTTGCACATAGGCAGCTTGATCACTGCAGCGCGAGAATGTTAAGTCGATATGAGGCAAATAGCCGTGATCTTGCCACTCAGCAATTTCATCGCTAAAAATACAGTCAGCGCGAGGGCTGCGCTCACCAAACATCAGCCAATTGTCTTTTCTATTGCTTAACTGGCGGGCGCGAAGATGAGCGCGGATACCGGCAAAACCAGATCCATTGCCAATAAAGATTACGGGGATATTCGACTCGGGCGCATGAAACAGCGGGTTACTACGCACCCGCAGGGCCAGTGAATCACCGATAGCTAAATGTCTACCCAGCCAGTGTGATGCCACCCCCGGAATACCGTCGCGGCCCTGCACCCGCACCAGCAAATCGAGGCTGCCATCCTCAGGCACAGACGCAATGGAATACTCCCGCTTCACCAATAATGGCAGGCTCATCACCCACGCCGACACCGAGTCCAGATCGCCTGCCACTGGACCCGCGATATCGCTCGCTGGTAAAGCGCGGCGCTGAAGTTCGTCGATAAGTCTGCAGGCTTTGCCGTCGATCAATAAGCTAGCCTCAATATCCAGCTTGTACGTTGCCGCAAATTCGGCGCAGCGAATAACGCTATTGCGCGGCAATACTTCGGCGATATCACCCGCCTGCCAAAGCGTGTCTAGCGCAACATCACCTGACACCTGAGCTGGCGAAAACTTGAGATGAACCAGTGGCTCACCAACGCTGCCGACATTAACGACCTGGCGGTAATCCAAATGCCAAGACCGGTACTGCTCACCCTGGGAGGCGGTCTCAGCGACATCTGGTAGCGGAGACTCCGCACCAAAATGGGCGAGCTGCTGATACCAGCGCTGCAAGACTGCATCCACGTTGCCCTCCGCATTGCCATCTAATTCCAAAGGCGCAAACACGGGTGCGGCACCATGGCTCGATAAGCCCTCGTGCAGCTTGTGCCCAAAGGCGCAAAAATGTTGATACGCGCTATCGCCCAGCGCTAAAACTGAAAATTTTAAATGCGAAAATTGCGCAGAATTGCCGTTTAAGTAGCGCCGCGCAAAGCGGTTGCCGTTATCCGGAGGCTCCCCTTCACCATAGGTGCTGGCAACAAAAAAGGCGTGCTCAGTACCGGCCAATACCGCATCATCAACTCGATTTAATGGCAAAACTCGCACCGGCCCAATCGCCTGCAATGCCTTAGCACTGCGTTGCGCCAATGCTAGCGCTACCCCACTCTGACTGGCGTAGGCGACCAGCATCGACGCCGCAGACACGGACGAGTCAACAGATTGCAGACGCCCACTGCCGCCGCGCCGGAATTGCCACAGGCACAGCGCGCCATACCCAAGCAAAACTGCGAGTACGAGTAGCAATCGCTCCGCGAGCACCACCTAAAATTACCGCGCTACGTCGGCAAAGTACTACTGAGGAAGCACTTCTAGCGTCGCCGAGTAACTACCTTGACGAATTGTCGCCGGTTTCGCAGCTTTATCGTCTTGATATTCTGCCTCTAGCCAGTAGCGACCTGCCGATGGCCACTCGATGCTGACCACCCCTTTGTTATCACTGGTGGCTTTAATTTCATTCGGGCTGTTGCGGTAACGCCCACCGTCTGGAATGACGGTTACTTCAACACCGACCGCTGGCTTGCCGTCGATCATAAAACGAAACTGCGCTTCTTCGCCTGAGAACAAATCATTGGGATGAGTAATCGGCTCCATTTCTAAACCTTGGTTTTGCAGAGCAAATACCGTTTTACTTGGCTGACCCGCTGTGACAAAGGTTTCCATGCGACGGGAAGACTGACTCACCTGCAGATTCTTTGCATTTTTTGGCACGGCTTTTTTAAACTCACCCGGTGCTGGCGTTTCACCACGGCCGGGCCAAAAGCCGCGTTTTCCGTCGTCTGTTTCCCAGCGCGCACGCAAGCCACTGCTAGCACTAAATACTTTATAAGTACCTTCTTTGCTCAGTTCTAAATCAAAGCTGCTGCGGTATTTGCCAGTGTGCTGGTTTTGCATCTCGACTTCTTTACCGTCGGGGCCAATTGCCTTCATGCCATTTAAGCGCATCGGTGCGTGGTCGGTGAAAAAAATATCGTTAGACACCGCCGCATCAAAAGTCACCCACGCATTTTCACCAGATAATACCGTTGCTGCGGGCAGCACCCATGCACGGTGAGCATTCGCGACAAGGGGGAGTGAGCATGCCAATAAAGCAATTATCGCCAGTTTAGATTTCTTCATATACAGTCTCCAAAATATTATTTAATGCCCAAGGCAGACGCGGTATTTCGATACCAAATCGTCAGCAGAATAATTAAGGTGCTAAGTTCAAAAGAATTTTGCCCAGCTCGGTCTTACCCTCAGTTTCCAAGGTCGTAGAGGATGTCACCGGCCACTGAAAAGGAATTTTAAGCAGCTCACGACCACCAACTTCGCGGGCCGCTTCGACATATAATTTATAGCTACCGGGGGCGAGTGAATCGGCCACCTTGGCAAGATCAACACTGTGTACACCAGGTTGCTGTGTTGCTCCGCTTATCCCATCAAGCGGCATGCTTGTACTACGTCCGCTGCGACGCCACCACTGGCGCATATCCTTTAGCCACTGCTCGCCCTTGTCATCGCGTTTATCTAGCTGATACCACACTGCTAAATTCGTTACATCGCCGCTGTCGTCATTCTGCAGCCACATCGCCACATAGGGGCGGTGATACTCGGCAACATCAATACGCGGCAACTCAAGGGAAAGCGCCATATCACCCGCCTGTGCCGACACGGTCATCGCCACGCCCACTAGGCCCATCGCTGTCATTTTCTTAATCATCAACACACCTATTCACTACGTTCTTAAAAAGTATTTAAAAAAATTAATTCACAGATAATTCGTTCAATGCACAAACAAAATTATCAGTATCAGCGGTATCACCAAGCCCAAACCCACCATCGGCCAGGTTGAGGGACGGCTCGCTGCATGGCGCTGCAATAACAGCAAACCAGATACACAAAACACCACGCAGGCAATCGCAAATACATCTATAAACCAACTCCACGCCGCGCCCGTGTCGCGCCCTTTGTGCAAGTCATTTAAATACGCCACCCAACCTCGGGTGGTGCGCTCGTACAAAATATCGCCGCTTGTTAAATCCAAACTCAACCAAGCATCACCACCGGGTCGCGGCAACGCCACATACACGTCTTCATCACTCCATTCACCGCGCACCGAGCCTGCTATATAAATATTTAGCTCGCTCTCTAACCAGCCTCGCAACTCGGCATTGAGTGGCGCTTTGTCAGCTTCCGGCAACTCGATGTCGTCTAAAATTTGCTGTGGCAACACCGCTTCTATTGACGTAATCACCGGTGTAGCCGGAATGATTGCGGCATTGTTTAAAGTGATTCCAGTGACCGAAAACAGCAGCATGCCGACTAGGCACACCGCCGAGCTGATCCAATGCCATTGCCGTAGTGAGCCCAAATGCCATACCGCGCTAAACCCTTTCAAACTCATATATGACAGACTCTAGGCAAGCACGCCGCGCAGTGAACATATCGCAACATCGCTATTAGCTCTCTGGCTCGGTTACAAGACCCAACTTTAAAATACCCGCCCGCTGCACCGCCGCCATGACTTTTAAAACATGCTCGTAGGTCGCACTGCGGTCACCGCGAATATGCACCTCGGGCTGCACGGGCTTCTCGGCGGCAAGGTAAAGACGCTGCTCCAAGTCCTCCATCGACAACTCGGTTTTGTCCCAGTGAATTAATCCGTCCGCCGTGATTGATAAGGTCACCGCATCAGGTTTAATTTCATTGGGCGTATTGTCAGCGCGAGGCAAATCGACTTTTACCGAGTTGGTAATCACCGGCACAGTGATAATAAAAATAATCAGTAAGACCAACATCACGTCGACCAGCGGCGTCATATTGATCTCGCTCATTACCTCACTGCTGTCGTCATCCAAACCGCCACCGAACGCCATCTCAGACTGCCTCGCTGCGCTTTTGCTGCGCCTTGGCTAGACTGCTAATAGACTCAGCATTGCGATTAGCGGGCGCCGCGCCGGTAATTAAATAAGCGTGGAGTTGATGCGCAAAACGATTCAGCTTGCTGATAATCGCCTTGTTGCCACGGGCCAGAGTGTTGTATGCCAATACCGCTGGAATCGCGACTGCCAAACCAAAGGCCGTCATGATCAGGGCCTCCCCAACTGGGCCAGCAACTTTGTCTATGCCCGCTTGGCCAGAAACACCAATATTCACTAGGGCGTGATAAATGCCCCACACCGTACCGAACAAGCCGACAAACGGTGCCGTAGAGCCTACCGATGCCAAGACGGCTAATCCGCGTTGAAGGTTTTCTGAACTCTCGTCGATGGAGCCTTTTAAGCACGCAGTGAGCCACTCCGCCAGGGGCAAATGCCCGTGTAAATCAGCCTTGTGATTTACGTGGTGGTCTAAGCCCGACTGCCCCTCTTCTGCTAAATGACGGAAGGGGTTGTCGCGCTGACTCCCAAGCAAATGCAAGCCTTCAGCAAAACTCTGGGCGTGCCAAAAATCCACCAGCGCGCGGGTCGGCTTGCGCAAACGAAATAAACGCCAAGAGCGAATGACAATGACATACCAAGAGGCGATCGACATCGCCAATAACATCATTGCCACCACCTTGATGACCATGTCGCCCTGGCTCCAGAGCGCTTCTACGCCATAGGGGTTTTCCATAAATCTACTTCCTCAATCGATCTTGCTATGGGCTAACGCCGCTTCAAAATGGCTAATGCTATGAATGACTGCAGTTACTAATTCAGCGAGAATTCCAAAGGTTGTAAATACCAGTAGGAAATCGGCTCGTCGCCGCGCTTGGCGGGTAAATATCGCCAGCGCTTTACTGCCTTCATCGCAGTTTTGTCCAAACGCTCAAAACCGCTGGATTTTTTAACTCGCACCTCTCCGACCTTGCCATCAGGTAAAATCAGCAATTCTAAAATCACGATGCCCTCTTCCTTCAAACGCCGAGAAATAGTCGGATACGCCGGCGCAGGATTATTCAAGGGATTTGCGTCATGGCGCGGCGGCGTAATCGGCGCTCCCAAGGCCTTATTGTCTTCCTCTGCTAGCTTCGCCGTTTTCTGCACTGGCGGAGGCGGAGGTTGCGGCTCCTCAGCTTGATCTTCGCGGCTTATCGCCTTCTCAGACGGCGGCGCTTTTGGCAGCGGCGGCAATTTCTGTTTTGGTTTTGGCAGCGGCTTGGGTTTTGGCTTCGGTTTAGGAAGCGGCTTAGGTGGTGTTTCGACCTCCTTTTGCGGCGGCGGAGTTTTACTTGCGCTGGGAATTTGCACTGCCTCGGCAGGTGGAGCCGGGATTATTACGCCCTGAATAGTGGGCATCACCAATACGTTATTCTCAGGTGACGGCAACCAAAACACAGCGGCAATGGCGCCACCATGTAAAAAGAGCACAAAGAACAAGCCAAGCCACGAATCCCTTCTTCTCATCCGCTAAAGCCTTGATACAAAGAGATCGCAACAAGAGCGAAAGGCAAATCCATAATGGCGGTATCGCTAGCCTTGTACTCGCAACCAGCTCCTCCCCCATTAAATTGCCAGTCCGCAGCGCGCATTTATCACTTAAATTCCGTGGTATTTATCTAAAACAGCGCCCAATAACCGCAGCGCCAAGCCTAGGGCGCAAGATTACTATAAATGATAATGATTATCAAAGACAAATAAGAAACAATTTTATTACGTTTTAGATCTAGGCGGGCGGCTAGTGGCGCGACGCGACCAAAATATCCACTTAGGGCAATAAGATCGGCGGTTTACAGTATATTTTTGCGATAGCACATCTTATGCTCGTAGCTCGTGCTTAGGCTTATCTCTCTGTAAGAAGCCATCACCACTTTATTGCTAAACCGCCCTACCGCCGACTGCGGCAGGTGAACGACAGATAGAGCAATAAAAATAATAAGGAAGGCAATGAAGAATTTAGATGTCGTCATTTTAGGCGCAGGCATGTCAGGCCTCTGCATGGCAATCAAGCTACGCGAAGCTGGCATTAGGAATTTTGAAATAATCGAAAAGAACAGCGAGGTCGGTGGTACCTGGCATGAGAATACCTACCCTGGCGCCTGCTGCGATGTGCCCTCGGCGCTTTATAGCTTCTCCTTTGAACCCAATCCAGATTGGAGCCGCACCTACTCGCCGCAACTAGAAATTAAACGCTACTTTCAGCACTGCGCCGACAAGTATGCACTGCGCCCCCATATCCGCTTTAATTGCGAAGCGGTGAGCGCTGACTATCAACAAGAAGGCCATTGGCTGATAACTCTCGCAAATGGCGAGCAACTACGCAGCCGTATCTTAATTTCCGGCATCGGCCAATTGAACCGCCCCAATATTCCCCACTTTGCTGGCGCCGAACAATTTACCGGCCAGACCTTTCACTCCGCGCGATGGCGGCACGACCTGGATTTTAAAGGTAAACGTATTGCCGTCATTGGCAGCGCAGCCAGTGCTATTCAGCTCATCCCTGTTTTGGCAAAACAAGCCGAAAAACTATACGTCTACCAACGCAGCGCAAGTTACATCATTCCGCGAGGAGACCAAGAATACTCTACTAAGGCGAAACGTCTTTTTAGAAAACTGCCGTGGACACAGAAAGTACTGCGACTGTATTACTATCTCCGCCAAGATTGCTTCACCTTCGGCGCAATGTTAGCAGGCTCATTCCGCGGCAAAATTATAAAATGGATGACAAGCCAATACCTTAACGCCAGCATCAGTAATCCAGATCTACGTGCTGTATTACGCCCGGACTACCCCCTAGGCTGTAAACGAGTATTGGTCAGCGACGACTTTTATCAAGCCTTCGAAGAAGACAACGCAGAGGTGGTTACATCACCGATTAGTGGCATGAACTCCGACGGCATAATAACTCGCGATAATATTCCGCGTCCGGTCGATGTCATTGTGTACGCAACGGGCTTTCAAGCCACAGATTTTTTAGTGCCACTCATCGTGCATGGCGAGAACGGCATAGAGCTCAATACAGTTTGGCGCGACGGCGCCGAAGCTCATCGCGGTGTTGCCCTAGCGGGCTTCCCCAATTTTTATATGCTGTACGGCCCCAACACCAACCTAGGCCACAGCTCCATTATCTATATGGTAGAGAAACAAGTGGGCTACTTAATGCAATGCATTACAAAAACCCTCAAGGAAGACCTGCGCAGCCTTCAGCCAACTGCCGTTGCGCAACAAGCGTTTAACAAGCGAATGCAAGACGCCTTAGCTGATACGGTATGGGGAGGCGACTGCGGCAGCTGGTATAAAAACGAATCCGGCAAAATCATCAACAACTGGCCTTATAACACAACGCGCTTTGGGCGAGAGATGAAAACGGTTGATTTTGATGAGTATCGGCAAGAACGGGGTTAAGAGCACCCTCACCCCAACGCTATAGAGTGATAATGCCTCGCGAAGACTCGCTATTCACTCGTGTTTAAGCGCTGTGAACAGTAGAGCCATTCCCCCTATCTAGCTGACAAGTTACTTAAGTCATTGAAATTTATAAAAACCACTATATGATCAAGGGAAAGGAACGCATGGCAGAAATATAGGGAAATGTTCTTCGTTTGGCCGGCACTCGCTACAAGCGGGGTCGCCATCTCATTGAATTACCATCATTTTCCCAATCAAGCTAAAAGCCAGCTCCGTGATAAGGGGGCCAAAGTGATATATGGCCCGAGTCGTCTGAATAAAACTGTTAAGTGTACAAAGGCATCGCATGAATAAATGGAAGATTGCGTTCTTTTTCAGTTTGCCGCTTATTTTTCTTTCGGTGTTGTTTTCGTTGTTCCTGCTGCTCGATAATGGAACCGCTTATACATACTTGGAGGTCTCGTATAACGATCAAGTTGAGGCCAATGAAGTTCTGGGTAATCTCATCGTGAAGGGTGGGCAGCAATACAGTCAAAAAGACTTTTTGCACCTCCTGCGTCAGGAATACCCAGAGTCCTTCATCGTAGAAGAGGGAAATCTTATAAAAATGGGCACAAACGTGTTTGAATTCCAAAACAATAAATTATCAAGGGCCAGGTAGTGAGCACACTTAACAAGTCAATCATGTCGCCCGCAAAAAGCGCGGGCTGGGACAGCCTACACGCCGCTTCGCTTTGTTTCGGCCGCCCCATATTGAAGCGTTATGAGTACTAAGCTATGCGCGTAATACTATTTTTAATTTTAGTCTTAAGCATTCAAAGCTCCGTGGCCATTACAAAGGAAGAAGCCGCGACACTCAGCCCGTTTATTCGTAATGTAACCGTCGTAGGAAAGTGGCAGGAAAATGAAATTGAGGGATACTATCGTTTTGTAGTAAGCATCTTAGATAATGGTGGTTTCGACAACTACCAATATCAGCTCTTTGTTCAATGGATCAATGATGATACAAATTCACCGGTTGCCACTATCGAAATAAAAGAACTTGTAAGTGAGCGGTACAGTTTTTCATTGCCAGAATGCTTAAACAGAATTTGTAGTGAATTTAAAATAAATGCTTCACTTATGGATAAGCTTGGCCAGGATAACACATTTACCATTAGATTATCGGCTATTGGAAAATACAGTGTCATTAAACGCTCATAACAAGCAAAGCCAGCCGAACCACGCGAGCAATGGCCTTGAAATGCAGGCCATAAAGCGCTCGCGGGTCGGCTGCTTTGGGCGTTAAGCATCTAGGAGACTTATGGATTATCCCGGAGAAAAATTACTCCTAAAAATGTGGGAGACACTTGCTGAAAAAGGAATTGGTTCATTGCTAGCGCCATGGCAAGAGAAACGCATGGCAGATGCTAGAGCAGAGATCCGCCGGAAAGAAATGCTTGTATTGGCTCAGGCAGAAATTGAAGTTGAATCAATAAAATCGGGCAAATCAAGCTTCCAACTGAAACCACAGGTTAAACTATTAAATGCGCCATCTGAAAATATAGATGCACAAGGTCGCATTGAGCCCACCATAGATCTCACAGGCTTAGCTACAGCCGTTAGTAATAACGACTTTTCTGAATCTGTTCGCAAGGAAACTAACGTTGCCAAATCAATACTGATTGCTGAAGACATATTAGGCCAAGATCAGCAAGAGCCTTCAGACACCCCTATTGATGATGATTGGATTTACTCATGGAGAGACTACGCAGGAAGAGTTTCCTCTGAAGAGCTACAAGATCTTTGGGGGCGAATCTTAGCTGGTGAAGTAAAACAGCCAGGGACTTACTCCATGCGCACCTTGGAGTTCTTAAAGGGCTTATCAAAATCCGAAGCTGATCTAATTAGCAAAGCTGCTCGCTTTGTCATTGATGGCAGAATCTACCGAGAAAAAGAAGAATTCCTAGAGCCAGAAGGAGTTAATTTTTCAAGCCTTTTGTTTTTGCAAGATATTGGAATACTTTCAGGAGTAGAGGCTCTCGGACTTACCACAACGTATAAAACAATAGATCAGAACAAATATTTTAAAGGCTTAGTCGCAAGCAATAAGATTATTCTCATAGAACATGAAGATAAAAACAAAACCGTAGAGGCGGAAGTATATTTATTAACGCGAGTTGGCGCTGAAGTTTTGAGACTAGCTAGCTTCGGAGTCAACACAGATTATCTAGATTCTGTCGCAAAGGACTACGCAAAAAAAGGATTTAATGTAAAAACAGCTGATTTTATCCAGCAAACAGCAAGTTCGGGGCGTTACTTTAATCCAAAAGAAGTAAAGATCGAAGAAAATGCTTAACAAGTCAATCAACTTCGCGCCTTCGGCGCCGGACGCGCTAAAGCGCGCCGGTTATTGAGGCGTTATGAGTACCAGCAATGTCGTACATAGATAAGCTGATCCAAGAAAGGCTAAGTGGCGACGAAACTAGAGTTGCTGAGCTTTTCTATGACGGAGCTGTGCTCAATGAGCTAGCTAGTCACGGAACGGATAGTGATTGGTATCACTTCGAACCAAAAACCTTTGATGGCGAATATTTCATCAAAACTGGCAATGGGTACGCATGCTACCAGCAGGATCGAGGGGCTAAATCTGATTCAGTGTCATTCGGCAACGTACATGACGCCGCTGTGTATTTTTTCGCAAAAGCTGGCTACATCAAGCCAGCTAAGGTCCAAGAAAAGAGATGGTGGCAGTTCTGGAAGTAAGAACTCATAACCAGCGGCAGCACAGTGACCGCTTCTCCGCCGCTTCGCGGCTACAAACCGGCACGTGTGCCGGGCGTTAAAAGAGGAAGTGATGGAACAATACCTTAGCATCTCAGCTTTGATTCTCGGTTCCTTAGGCGGTGCTGGTTTCATCATAATTGGACTTTCGAGTTGGCTTGGGAAAGTCTGGGCAACTCGGCTCATGGGTAACGAACGAAACAAGCACGAACAAGATCTTGAGGAGTTACGATCTAATCTTCGCGCTAAAAATGATGAGCAGTTAGCGGCAATTAATAATGACTACGAGATATTCAAACAAACCCATCTCCGAGAGCACAACGATAAGCTAGTAATCTACCGAGCGTGTTTAGACATCGTTGCGTCGATCTTATCCAAAATCGAGCTAACGACAATTGGGGCAAGAACTGGGTTGTCGAATGATGAGAAAGAGGCCTTCGAGAATGACAGGTTGAGGCTATATGCATATCTAGCCATGCTTGCACCACAAGAAGAAATATTGGACAGGCACTCATTAAAAGATAAATAAATTATTTTAGCCAATGGCCACGATTGATCTCCGTTTCTATACCGAATGCTGCCTTAGGGGGAAATATCTTGAAAATAGCTAGCGATGGGTGATTTTGAGGAATAGCTTTTCTTGAGCTAAATCGCCCACTAGATAATCAGTAAGTGTAGAAAGATTATGCGATTCTTTTTTCTGCTTTTCGGTTTTGTTTTTTAGCAAATCGCTTGCGGTAAATCTTTTCAAAGGCGGCGACATTATATAGCCAAGTCTTTTGATCAATGCCTAATCGCTTGAGAATAAGAGGAAGGTGCAGCGCAATCGCGCCGCGCTTATCTTTGCGAACTAGCCTGCCAGTGTGATCAACCAACTCCAGATAATCTTCAGGAATAAAAACAGGAATAATGGACAGGCACTAATTAAAAGATGAATAAATTATTTTGGCCAATGGTCACGATTGATCTCCGTTTCTATACCGAATGCTGCCTTAGGGGGAAATATCTTGAAAATAGCTAGCGATGGGTGGTTTTGAGGAATAGCTTTTCTTGAGCTAAATCGCCCACTAGATAATCAGTAAGTGTAGAAAGATTATGCGATTCTATTTTCTGCTTTTCGGTTTTGTTTTTTAGCAAATCGCTTGCGGTAAATCTGTTCAAAGGCGGCGACATTATATAGCCAAGTCTTTTGATCAATGCCTAATCGCTTGAGAATAGGAGGGGGGTACAGCGCAATCGCGCCGCGCTTATCTTTACGAACTAGCCTGCCGGTGTGATCAACCAACTCCAGGTAATCTTTGAGACGGAAGAAAATGCCGTGTTGTTCTTTGTCAGTGACAGTACCCTCAAAGGGCAATAGGGGTTTATGGGTAACAGTAAAGT
>Ga0207891_1000114_pt1 | contig 70467 bp, 77 predicted proteins | sample LinPmetageLP50_FD_184061 | JGI IMG/M metagenome (GOLD analysis project Ga0207891, IMG submission 184061) | Marine viral communities from the Pacific Ocean - LP-50 (SPAdes) | ecosystem: Environmental > Aquatic > Marine > Oceanic | place: Pacific Ocean | collected 2011-08-27 | reverse complement strand
CGGCCTGCGGCGTCTGCGATGTTCGGGAAGATGGCGATAAAACTGTTCATCGCGACCATCTTTGGAATAGGCGAACCGATAGATCGTCTCGTGACTGACCCGGATCGGATGGCGCTCCAACCGCATGGGGCCCGCAATCTGTTCTGCTGACCAGCCTGCCTTCAATCGGTCTTCAACAGCAGCATTCACCTCGGGGTGTCTGATCAACTTACGATGGATCGCGCGGCGCGCCTCGTATTTGTCCTGAGCGAAAAGCGCGTGGTATCCATCCAGTTCCGGTATCTCTTTGTCAGTGTAACGATTGCGCTTAATGTCTCGGTAGATCGTGGAGGGATCGCGGCCCAGTCGATCCGCAATCTCTGAAATCGGCATTTTGGCTTCCAGCCACTTTGCAAGCTTGCGTCGTTCGTTCAGCTTCAGGTGACAGTAGTGGGTTCCCATTCTTCATACTCAATGCAACTCTCTGTATTCGTACAAAATTTGCACTTCGTTTATGAATCCACCCCGGCTACGTGTTCTTTTGCGCGTAATAGTTATTATGTAATGTATTGGCAGTATCAATCAGCTTTCCTTCGCTAATCAGCAATCCAAGCTTGACCTTCCCGTTGCTGGAAGCCCCATCTTAGGAGTTGGCATCATTTTGGAGGGCTAGAGCATGATACAGGTAACAGAACCGCACCCGCGAGAGCGGTCATCCGATCAGGCCAAGGATCCAGTTTGCGGCATGTCCGTCACTATGTCTCCGGAGGCCCGTCAGGCGGATTATGACGGTGAAACCTTCTACTTCTGCTCCGATAAGTGCCAGACCAGGTTCGAGGCCGATCCGATCTACTATGCCTCAGGTACGGCATCGGATCACAGCATGACCCCGAAAGCCGGGACTCAGTACACCTGCCCAATGCACCCCGAGATAGTTCGTGACGAGCCCGGCGCCTGTCCGATCTGCGGCATGGCGCTTGAACCGATGGTGCCGTCGGATGAACCCAGCGAAGAACTGACCGACTTTACCCGCCGAATGTGGATCAGTGCCGCCGCGGCCGTTCCTCTGGTTATCCTGACTATGGGAGAGCTGGTCGGTTTGCCGGTCCGGGACTGGATCGGACATCGGCTGGCGACATACATCGAGTTTGTGTTGGCGACGCCGATCGTGCTGTGGGCGGCGAAGCCGTTTTTCGTGCGGGGTTGGGCGTCGATCGTGAACCGCTCACCCAACATGTGGACGCTGATCGCGATTGGTGTCGGCGCGGCATATCTCTATTCGCTGGTCGCCACGTTCCTTCCTGGTGTGTTTCCGGACGAGTACCGAATGGGCGCGGGTGTCGGCACCTATTTTGAAGCTGCCGTCGTTATCATCACTCTGATTTTCGTCGGACAGGTTTTGGAATTGCGGGCGCGGGAACGGACCGGCGATGCCATCCGGGCGCTGCTCGATCTGGCCCCGAAAACCGCGCGACGCATTCTGCCCGACGGTACGGAATACGACGCACCGCTGGAAAACATCGTTGAGGGAGATCGCCTGAGGGTTCGCCCAGGTGATGCGGTCCCCGTTGACGCCAAGGTTGTTGACGGAACGTCATCCATCGACGAGAGCATGATAACCGGCGAGCCGTTGCCGGTCGAAAAAGGTCCGGGCGATACGGTCACCGGCGGCACAATCAATAAGAACGGCTCCCTTGTCATAGAAGCCGCCCGTGTAGGTGCCGACACGATGCTGAGCCAGATCGTCGAGATGGTCTCGAACGCGCGGCGATCCCGTGCACCGATCCAGGGGCTCGCGGACCAGGTTTCTTCCTATTTCGTGCCGACCGTTGTCGTGGTCGCCATCCTTTCCTTCGCCGCTTGGCTCGGCTTCGGGCCCGAACCGGCACTCGTCTTTGCTATCGCCTCGGCGGTGTCAGTGCTGATCATCGCCTGCCCCTGTGCTCTGGGTCTGGCGACCCCGATTTCGATCACGACGGCCGCAGGGCGCGGTGCGCAGGCGGGTGTCCTGATCAAGGACGCCGAAGCGCTGGAACGCATGGCCAAGGTCGATACGCTGATCGTCGATAAGACCGGCACCCTGACCGAAGGCAAGCCGACGCTAACCGATGTGAACGCTTTGGACGACGAGTCCGAAGAAACCATTCTGACCCTCGCGGCTGCCTTGGAAAAAGGCTCCGAGCACCCGCTGGCAGAGGCCATCGTCGAAGGCGCGAAAGAGAGAGGTATCAAAGTCGGCAATGCCGAGAACTTCGAAGCCGTGACCGGCAAGGGTGTGAGCGGAACCGTCTCGGGCCGCGCCGTCGCGCTTGGTAACACCGCGATGATGCGCGACATGTCCCTCGACACCTCCGCAGCAGAGGAGGCAGCAGATGTTCTGCGAAGCGAAGGCAAGACGGCCATGTTCGTGGCCATAGAAGGAAAACTGTCCGGCATCGTCGCCGTCGCCGACCCGATCAAGGAAACGACGGCCGAGGCCATCAAGCAATTGCACGAGGCGGGCCTGCGGATAATCATGGCTACGGGTGATAACGAACGCACAGCAAGGGCCGTGGCGCAGCGTCTTGGCATCGACGAAGTACGAGCCGGCGTTCTGCCGGAAGACAAGAAGGCGCTGGTGGACGAACTGCACGCCGATGGCAAGAAGGTCGCAATGGCCGGAGATGGCGTCAACGACGCGCCGGCCCTCGCCGCAGCGGATGTCGGCCTTGCCATGGGCACGGGTGCGGACGTGGCAGTGGAAAGCGCGGGCATCACTCTCTTGCGCGGCGATTTAAACGGTATCGTCAAGGCACGGACGCTGGCGGTGGCGACGATCCGCAACATACGCCAGAACCTGTTCTGGGCCTTTGCCTACAACACGCTCGGTGTGCCCCTGGCTGCGGGTGTGCTTTACCCCGTCTTTGGCCTGCTGATGTCGCCCATGTTCGCCGCCGCCGCCATGAGCTTGTCTTCGGTCTCTGTCATCGCGAACGCGCTCAGACTGCGACGATTGAGGCTTTAGACGACCCGCGTTTTGAACGTGGAAACGGTCGATACTTCTACTTCAGCAAAACGTGTATTGCTGATCTATGAGAACTTCAGCATAGCATGTTGCATGTTATTCAAAACGCGCCTTTTTCTGGTTGCTCTGTTGGTTGGCGCTGTTCTGGCGCAAACCACCTTCGCGTCCATTTCAAGCGTGGACCCAGCGCCTGAAATGGCCATGCAGAGCGATTGCTGCCCGAGTGATTGTCCGGATATGCCGGAATGCGATGCTGCCTGCATTTCCACGACGCAATGTCGTGTGGTCCCGATCGTGGCCGGGCTCGAACGGGTGATCCTGGCGAACCTGCCTCGCTCCGGACGTGCCGGGTTCTTGCGGACCGAGGCGACGGCGATCCTGCAACACGCGGACGGCGGATTGCAAAGACCGCCCAAGGCATAGCGGTTCTGGTGCTTGTCGCACCAAAAGCCGCGCGCCGATGTAACGTTTAGACCAGTTCCAGGTCGATACGATGGTCGGCGTTCCCGTTGCCCGTCAATACAGGCGTATCATGCCCCGTTATATTCACAGCGCCCTTGCTGCCCTCGTGGTCGCGGCCCAGCTTTCCGTGCCGGTGGCACAAGCCGCTGCATCTGATTACATTCTCGTTCTTGTCGAGACGACTTATCCCTTCGGAGACGATGCGGTTCTAGAAGTTCGTCTGATTGATACCCGCACCAATGCGCCCGTGGAGGGCGCCGTCATCTTTGCCACAAGGTTGGATATGGCGCCGGACGGGATGGAGACGATGACTTCACCGGTCTTGGCGTTACCCGGCGAAGAGCCGGGTCTCTATCGCTTCTCTGCCGATCTGACGATGGACGGAAACTGGCGCTTTTCCGTTGCGGCCAAGGTGCAGGGCGAGATGGAAACCGTTCAGGCACAGATCGTGATCGAGGTACAGCCATGAGCGCCTTTGGCAAACTGGTGCTGATCGCCGTCGTTGGCAGCGCGGCTGGATGGGTTGGCCTTGCGGCGGGCGGCAAAGGCTGGACGCCTGCGATGCTGACGGATGTGGCGCAGACGCAGCTCACAGCACTTTTGGGACGTAGAGCTGATGCGATGCCGGCCGAAATCCGATCGGCGATGGGCCCGATTATCTACTATCGACACCCTGACGGTCTTCCCGAGTGGTCCGCGGTGCCGACCGACACCGTCGATGGCAAGGCGTTTCTGCCGGTGCTGGCAAGCGAAGATGTGTCGTTTGACCCAGAGGCGCCCAACCCCCTAGAGGCGAAAATTGGCGAACGAACCGTTCTCTACTACCGGCATCCGATGGGCCTGCCCGATACGTCGCCGGTGCCTAAGCAGGATTCCATGGGCATGGACTACCTTCCCGTTTTTGCCGATGAGGCAAAAGATGCCGGATCGGTGACGGTATCGCCCGGCAAACTACAGCGCACCGGCGTACGTACGTCAGTTGCGGTGCTCAAGCCCATGGCAATGACGGTGCGAGCGCCGGGGATCGTCGCGCTGGATGAGCGTCGGGTAAGCGTCATTTCATTGCGTGCAGATGCTTTCATCGAAGAAGTTGAGGATGTAACGACCGGATCAATCGTTGAAGCGGGCGAACCGCTGGCGATGCTCTATTCTCCGGATATCGTCTCGGCGGCCGCACAGTATGTTTCGGACCTGCGAAGTGGTGAAGGGCGCGTGGAAGGCAGCCGTCAAAGGCTGGCAAACCTGGGAGTTCCCGTGTCAGTGATCGACAAGATCGCGGCGGACAGGCGTGCGCCGGTGCAAATCAGCCTGATGGCACCGCGGTCGGGCGTGGTTCTGGAACGAATGGCCGTCGAAGGCATGATGTCCGAGGCTGGCGAAACGCTGTTTCGTATTGCCGATACCTCGGTTGTCTGGGTCTTTGCGGACGTGCCGGAATCCGCTCTGATGGGCCTTGCGGACGGAAACGCGGCCACGATCACCTTTCCCGGCCTGCCGGGCGAAACCTTCAGCGGCTTGATCGACAAGATATACCCTGAGGTCGATATGCAGACCCGAACTGCACGCGTCCGCATCGATCTGCCCAATACTGAGGGACGCCTGCTGGTCAACATGTTTGCTGATGTGGCTTTGGCGACGGGCGACGGCGCGCCCGTGGTGCAAGTGCCGGAAACGTCAGTGATCGACACCGGCGATCGCCAGGTGGTGATCCGGGACATGGGAGAGGGTAAATTCGCGCCGCAGGATGTGGTCGTGGGGCGACAGGCCTCCGGAATGGTGGAAATCCGCGAAGGTATTGCCGAGGGCGACCGGGTCGTCACCACCTCGACCTTTCTGATCGACGCGGAAAGCAACCTGAACGCCGCCCTGGCTGCGCTGGCCTCCCCGGAGGCAAGCGAATGATCGCGCGTGTCATCGAATGGTCCGCCCGGAACCTTGTTCTGGTGTTCTTTGCCACGGCCCTGATCATCGCCGCCGGGGTCTGGTCACTGCGCAACTTGCCGATCGACGCTATTCCCGATCTGTCGGACGTGCAGATGATCGTGCTGACCGACTACCCGGGCCAGGCCCCTCAGGTGGTGGAGGACCAGGTCACTTATCCGCTGACCTCGGCCATGCTGACGGTGCCGCGATCCCGCGTCGTGCGCGGGTTTTCGTTCTTCGGCATTTCCTTTGTCTACATCATCTTCGAGGACGGCGTTGACCCGTACTGGGCGCGGTCGCGCGTGCTGGAATACCTCAACGCCGCAGCGGCTCGCCTGCCGGACGGGGTGACACCAGCCCTTGGTCCGGATGCGACGGGGGTGGGCTGGGTCTACCAATATGCGATCACCGGCGAGAACCTGAGCCTTGCTGAATTGCGGTCGTTGCAGGATTGGGTAGTGCGTTTCGGGGCCAGCCGTGCAGAGGGCGTGTCCGAAGTGGCCAGTGTCGGTGGCTTCGTTAAGCAATACTCGGTCACAGTTGACCCGGTCCGGATGCGCGCGCAGGGGATCACGCTGTCTGATATCGGCAAGGCCATCTCCGAGAGCAACATGGACACCGGCGGGCGCACGGTGGAGCTGTCCGAGTTCGAATTCATGGTGCGCGGACGCGGCTATCTGGCGGGGACCGAGGATATCGGCAACATCACCCTGCGCAGCATTGGCGGGGTGCCGATCAACCTGAAAGACGTCGCACGGATCGAAATCGTCCCCAACGAACGCCGCGGCATCGCCGAGTTGAACGGTGAGGGCGAGGTCGCCAGTGGTATCGTGCTTCAGCGGGTGGGTGCCAATGCGCTGGATGTGATTGAAAACGCCAAGGCAGAACTGGACGTGGTGGCCCAAAGCCTGCCGGAAGGAGTCGACATCGTGCCGGTCTATGACAGGTCCGACCTGATCCTGTCGGCAATCGAGACGTTGAAAACAACGCTGCTCGAAGAAAGCCTTGTCGTGGCGGGGGTAACGATCATTTTTCTGTTGCACGTCCGCTCCGCCCTCGTGGCGATCATCATGCTGCCTGTCGGATTGCTCATGGCCTTCACGGCAATGAAATTTCTCGGGATCGGGGCCAATATCATGAGCCTCGGCGGCATTGCCATCGCGATCGGCGCGATGATCGACGCGGCCATCGTGATGATCGAAAATGCGCACAAACACCTCGAACGGGCCGCCCCTGACAAGCCACGCATCCAGGTGCTGATCGAAGCGGCAAGCGAGGTCGGCCCCGCGCTGTTCTTCAGCTTGCTGATCATCACTGTCTCGTTTCTGCCAATCTTTTCGCTTGAAGGACAGGAGGGACGCATGTTCGGCCCGCTCGCCTACACCAAAACCTTCTCGATGGCGGCAGCAGCGTTCCTGTCGGTGACGCTGGTGCCTGCGTTGATGGTGGTTTTCGTGCGGGGTCGGATCATCCCTGAACACAGGAATCCGGTAAACCGCGTGCTAATCGCGGTCTACCGCCCGATTATCAGCGCCGTGTTGAAGGCCAAGAGCCTTACGATCATCGTGGCCATTGCGGCACTGGTAATCACCATCTGGCCCGCGCGCCAGCTGGGGTCTGAATTCATGCCTGTCCTGAACGAGGGCACGCTTATGTACATGCCGACCACGCTGCCCGGGCTTTCGGTCACCAAGGCCGCCGAGCTGATGCAGACCCAGGACCGCATCATCAAGACCTTCCCCGAAGTGTTGTCGGTTTTCGGCAAGGCAGGCCGCGCGCTGACTGCGACCGATCCAGCACCGACGGAGATGTTCGAGACGATCATCCAGCTCCGCCCGGAAGACGAATGGCGTCCCGGTGTCACCATCGAAAGCCTGCGGCAGGAAATGGATGCCGCGCTGCAATTTCCCGGCGTGTCGAACGCCTGGACGATGCCGATCCGGGCGCGAATCGACATGTTGTCCACCGGCATCCGCACACCAGTGGGGATCAAGGTCTTCGGTACCAGCCTGACCGAGATGGAAAAGGTAGCCCGTGAGGTCGAAGCCGTCGTGCGCACGGTGCCAGGAACGACCAGCGCCTATGCCGAACGGGTGATTGGCGGCTATTATCTGGACATCACGCCCGACCGCGCTGCCCTTGGCCGCTACGGTCTGTCGGTGCAGGATGTGCAGGAGGTGATCGGCATGGCATTGGGGGCCAAGGCCATCACGCAGACCGTCGAGGGCCGCGAGCGCTACGACGTCGCAGTGCGCTATCCGGCGACACTGAGGTCCGATCCGGAGGCCATCGGACGCGAGGTTCAAGTGGCGCTGCCGGGCGGTGGCACAATTCCACTCGGGGACGTAGCCACCATCGAACGCACTCGCGGAGCCACGTCGATCCGCACCGAAAACGGACAGCTTGCCGTCTATATCTTCGTCGATATCGTCGGACGCGATCTCGGTGGCTACGTGGCCGAAGCGCAGGCGGCGGTCGCGGCTTCCGTCACCCTGCCACCCGGCTATTCATTGGGCTGGAGCGGGCAGTTCGAGTACCTTGACCGTGCGAAACAGCGGCTGGCCACAGTTGTGCCGTTAACGCTGGCGCTGATCTTTCTGCTGCTTTACCTGAACTTCCGCCGTCTGACGGAAACGCTGATCGTGATGCTGTCGCTGCCCTTCGCGCTGGTGGGCGGCATTTGGCTCATGTGGTTCATGGGCTTCAACATGTCGGTTGCGGTGGCCGTCGGGTTTATCGCGCTGGCCGGGGTGGCGGCTGAAACCGGTGTGATCATGTTGATCTATCTCGATCAGGCGTTGAATGAAGCGCGTGACCGCGCGGGCGGCCGCGACCTGACCCGCGACGAACTCTACGCCGCGATCATGGTGGGTGCAGTAGATCGCGTTCGCCCCAAGATGATGACAGTTGTCGCAATCATGGCCGGCCTAATGCCGATCCTCTGGGCGCATGGAACCGGGTCCGAGATCATGCAGCGCATCGCAGTGCCGATGATCGGAGGTATGGTGTCGTCAACCTTGCTAACCCTGATCGTCATTCCGGCGGTTTATGCCATCATCAAAGGCTGGAGCTTCAAGAAGGCCGGTACAGCGCCTGATTTGGCCCTCGGGCAGGCCGCAGAATAAGGGCAACAGCATTAAGGAGGCATTGGGAATCGAGATGAATGCTTGCAACCTATGGCGTCAGAGCGACTTCAACGACGCGAATGGTGGTACTGCCGTCCGCGCCGCTGATTGGTTGCGTCCAGGCCACAAACGCCCCGGTTCCGCCAAGCGCCATCCTCGGAAAACCGACCGATCCGCCGCCTCGATTTATGTGGAGCGCCTGAGGCGCGACACATCCGGCATCTGGCGTTACGTGGCACATGACGATCGCTTCACCGCCTCCCACATATTCGATCCAGAGCGCCAATGCGCTGCCATCTGCAAATTGCAGGACGTCCACCCGACCTGCGGCTGCGCCGAGGTCAATGCGGAGCGGTTCGTCGAACTGCGCACCGCCATCGTCCGAAAAGGCGATACGAACCTTCGGCTCGTTCTCGGCTGCCGTGAACCAGATAACGGAAATCCTGTCGCCCATGGTATCAATGGCCGGGCCATTGACGGGGCATCCGGCGATTTCCCATCCGTCGTTATGGATCGTGGCGGGCTCCGTCCACTCCCCGTCGGCCTGCCGGACAGCCGATATATCGCGAATTTCATCGGCGGTTCTGTCACGATAGACCGCCACGATGTCGCCTGATGCGGTCCGCGCTGCAGAAGTCTGGCAACAGGTACAGGTGCGCACATCCAACAGGCTTTCTGGCTGCATCGTTCCGTCAAAGTTGATCTGCCGCGCGCGCAACTGCATCGCATTTTCGAAGCTGTCGCCTTCTGTCTGACTGTCATACTCCCGGCCATCCAGCCACAGCGCCGTCAATCCACCAAATTGGTCGGGTACCAACGAAACAAAACCATGCTCACGTTGAGACCTGTCATCGTGAGGGACAATCGAGTCAGTCCAGCTTCTGCCTTCATCTTTGGAAAAAGCGATTTTGACGTCGTATTGGTAATCGCCCGGTCCATTCAGCTCTAACCATTGTGCCGCCAAACCGCCACCAGCAAGCGCCACTACCGAAGGGAAGTCGGCCCAGTTGATGTAAGTCTTTGACGATACATTAATTGTGCGGACGTCCGACCACTCACTGCCGTTGAGGATGGCCATGCGAACTTCCGCTTCGGTTCCGCTTTCTTCGGTCCAGCTCAGTAAAACCCTGCCATCCGACAAGGGTGCGAGTGATGGTTCGCGCGCATTGATGCCAACCGGTGATCCGCGGTCGGTCAATCTGAATAATCCGGTTTCCTCCGCGTATGATGCGGTGGACGAAGCGAGCAATGCACCAAGGATCAGAGTCGATGCAGCAGAACATTTACTCATGAACAGAATTTTCCCACCGTTATTGTTTTTCTGTGGCAAACCAAATGCTGATTGACCGTGCGCGAACTCCCCTTCTTTTGACCGACGAAAGTGCCTAGTCAATTCCGTTGGCCCGCTGCAAAGCTCGAATGTACGCCACGATAGCAAGGATGTCTGAGCGCGTCACGCCTTCAACCGCTGGCATGTTGCCAAATTCCCAGTGGTGCGCCCGAACTCCATTCTGCGCTGCAAGGACAAACGCCATGTCGCCGTGGTGGCTGGATTCATAAATCTTGTGAACAAGCGGAGGAGCGACGCCATCTTGGCCCTGCCCGTTTCGACCGTGGCAAGCGGAACAGACCGCATCATAAGCGCTTGCGCCGATTTGCTCCTGCTCTGTGAAACTGTTTGGTAGCTTGACAGTAGCGAGAGCACCCGCGGAAAGCGCGATGCCCTCCTCCCTCTGGACGCCCGTCCGAGAGTGGCTCGGTTGCACAATGAACCATACTGCTGCAACAACGGCGACCAGAGCGAAAAATATCGCTGCCCATTTCATACTATCAAACTCTTTCATGATGTTGCGATGGCCCTCTGCCTTTTAAGAGACGAAGCCGGGTATCTCAGTGGGGCTTGCTCGAATTGACTGACCTCTTGCGGCAAGGTGTTGTCTGCTTGAACAATTGCGGATTGCTGGATCGATTTGTTGAAAAAGGTCGTGATTTCCTGGTACCGGATCCGCGTGTCTTCCAGCGTCTGATAGTAATTGAAGAGTTCTTTAAGCGGTGCCGAGAAGTCTTTGTGTGCGGCCAGGACGGCCACCAGGGCACCGAGTGTAATACGCCCTTCGATGACGAAATATCCTCCCAATGAGTAGAACAGGAATGGGGTCAGCGCGGTAAGAAAATTGTTGAGGGCCTTGATGAAGAACTTCAGGCGGAAAATTTTCCTGCGGACGTGCTCAAGCTCTCTAAAACTCGCTCCGGCCGGTAGCAGTCCGGTCGGATTGACCTGCCGTTCATGCAACTGTTCGCTGAGCTGTCTGCCGAGCTGTCGGACTTCCTTGATTCTTGTACGTGAAAGGGCGTTGACACGCCGTTGTAGCTTGGGCAGCAGCACGAGCTGGATTGGCAGCACCGTCAGTGCGGCGGCACCCAACACAGGGTCCTGAACGAACATGAAAAACAGGATCGTCAACAGTGTACCACCTTGTAGGATTGGCAGCGTGAGGACATCTGCCGCGAAGCCACCTATGGGCTCAACTTCCTGTGCGAGAATAGGGACGATTTCGCTCTGGTTCCGGGAGTCGGGATCGCTGCGCCATTGCCGATAGACCAGCAGCCGGAAGCGCCGCAGAAAACGCTCAGCTACAAATCCCTTGAACACGTTAAGGCCATATTTGTTTAGCCCATTCAGGATGATCGCCAAAAGGTAGAGACCACAGAGAAGCATTAGGAAAACGACCTGATCGACGTCTCGTCCCAAAACGGCAACGGGGAAACGATCAGAATCCAAAGCGTTGTTTACGATCTGCTTTGGCAGTTCGAGGGTCAAATATAGAATAGGCATCGCGATGAGGCTGACTACAATCATCAATGCCTGCTGCCTTCTGGAGTAGCGCAGGACCGTGCTGAAAAGGCTCCCTTCAAGCCCCCGTATGGGTTCAGGGAGGAACGTGGGGGTGTGACGGCGCTTCCAAAGCTTGAGAATGCCGCGAATAGCAAGATATGAGCCGACAGTGATCAGCAGCGCTGGTGCTAAGACCAGTATCAGATGAATGAACGGGTGAACCCAGTCTGGCGTCGCATCGCTGTAGTCGTACCCGAACGCGGCAGATACGTTGTGTACAAGCAAGTGATACCTGTCCAGGAGTGACATCAAAAATTCTAACCCTTGGATTTCGGCGCAAGGTGGTCGTGCACGATGATGACGCCCCACATGCCCGCCTCCCGGTGGCCGGGTATCAAGCATACGAACTCCAAGTTCATCATATCGGAGAACTCCCAGATCAACTCGGCATTTTGTCCGCGTGGGATCGAAACCGAGTTGGCGCGATCATGTTGCATATCGGGGTGTTCGCGCATCCACTGCTGATGTTTCGCAATTTCGTCAAAGGAGCCGAGAAAGAACTCATGATCCAGAGCGCCTGTATTTCCGATCAAGAACCGAACGACCGATCCCTTTTCAATCTGGATCGCGTCCGGCTCGAAAAGCATGTAGCCGCTTTCTGTCTCCCTGATGGATATTTCGATCGTCCGGTCGAATGAGGAACCGACACCGGGCTTCCCGATCGCATCATGGCCAGGCAATTCAAAGGCCCGCGCATGAGGTTGCTGGCCTTTGCCACTGGAAGCGTTCACTGAGAAAGCCGGAAAGACAAGCATAAGGGCGGCGGTGCAGATTATCAGGAAATTCATAATGCTCGGCTATTTCCGTAGCGCTTGATTTTATTGCCTCAAAGCGTTGGGGCCGGGCGTGTTCGCCTCGGCCCCATTGTCTATCTTCACTTCATCTGCGTGACAGTAAGCTTGCCCTTGACCCGGTCGGCGACGAACTCGATGTCCTGTCCTTCCGCCATCTTGGCCATCATCGCTTCGTCCGCGCGGAATACCATCGTCATCGCGGGCATATCGAGGTTGACCAGAGGGCCGTGGATGATTGTGACCTTGCCGGCCTTGGCGTCGATCTTCTTGATGGTCCCGCTCGTGTATTCCACGTCAGCCTGAGCCATCTGGTCCCCCACTGAGACCGCTCGGTGCATGCCGGATTCGTAGTGACCCGGGATCAGGCACGCGGCTTCGAACGTACCAGCGTTCGCGAACGTCCAGACGACCTCACCCGAAGCGCCCGCATCGAGACGGATTCGGTTCGGGTCGTCGTGTTCCATGTCCATCTTGGCCATTTCGATCTTGTGCTCGGCGTTATTTTCAAGCGTGTCGAGAACAAACTCGTGTTCAAGCTCACCCTTGTTCGTGATGTTGAAGCGTATGGTTTCGCCCTGCTTGATGGTCATCTCCTCACTCTCGATCAGCATTTCGCCTTCGTCGTTTTCAAGCAGGGTTACATCAATCGTCCGGTCGACTTTTGCCGTATGGCCGGGCATACCGACGGCCATTTTGGCATGACCAACGTCAGCGAAAGCCCCCGTTGAAGCGAAAAGGACGAGAGAGGTGCTCAGAAGAAATTTTTTCATTTGGTTTTCCTGTAGGTTTGGTTTGCTTGGAGTCGATGAAGGGCCGTTCAGCCCTTCGAGTTTGGTTTTGGTGTGAGAATGGTCTTGGGACTGTTGTTCGACGCGAATTCGGGCAATTCGCCGGTCCATTCGTAGGCCATCTCGCCCGGAGGATTTTCGTACCAGCCGGGATCGGAGTAATCGTCCGCGTCGATGCCGTCCCGCACCTTTACGACCGAAAACATGCCGCCCATCTCGATGGGGCCGTAGGGCCCCCAACCCGTCATCATCGGGATCGTGTTGTCAGGCAGCGGCATTTCCATTTTCGCCATGTCCCCCATGCCGGACATGCCCATGGGCATGTATTCCGGCTGGAACTGACGGATCTTCTGGGTCAGCGGCTTCTTGTTGACCCCGATGAATGTCGGCACATCGTGACCCATGGCATTCATCGTGTGGTGCGACTTGTGGCAGTGAATCGCCCAGTCACCCAGATGGTCTGCGACGAACTCATAGGCGCGCATCGCGCCCACGGGGATGTCGATGCTGACCTCCGGCCATTGCGCTTCTGGCGGCACCCAGCCACCATCCGTGCAGGTGACCTTGAAGTCATAGCCGTGCATGTGGATCGGGTGGTTTGTCATCGTGAGGTTGCCGACGCGTACTCGCACCTTGTCGCCCTTGTTCACGACCAGCGGATCGATGTCGGGGAAGATCCGACTGTTCCACGTCCACAGGTTGAAGTCCGTCATCGTCATGATGCGGGGCACGTATGTGCCGGGATCGATGTCAAAGGCATTCAGCATGATCAGAAAATCGCGATCCACCGGCATGAAGGTGGGATCCTTGGGGTGGACCACGAACATGCCCATCATCCCCATCGCCATCTGGGTCATTTCGTCGCCATGGGGGTGGTACATGAACGTGCCGGACTTCACCAAGTCGAATTCGTAGACAAACGTTTTTCCTGGCGGGATGCTGGGATGACTCAACCCGGAGACCCCATCCATGCCCGAGGGCAGGATGAGCCCGTGCCAATGCACGGTGGTGCCTTCCGGCAGCTTGTTGGTGACGTAGATGCGGACCCGGTCGCCTTCGACTGCTTCGATCGTTGGACCGGTGGACTGGCCGTTGTAACCCCACAAATGCGCGATCATCCCGTCTGCAAGTTCGCGCTCTACCGGTTCGGCGACGAGGTGAAATTCCTTGACCCCGTTGTTCATCCGGTGCGGAAGGGTCCACCCGTTCAGCGTGACCACAGGTGTGTAGTCTGGCCCTGACGACGGACGCGCCGTAATCGCCGTTGCCGCACTGTCCATCTGCGCGGCTTCGGGCAGGCCCATGTTCAGGGTTTGACCCCAGGCTTTTGAAGAGACCAGCGTTGCACCTGCGGCGCCGGCTCCGAGTAATTGACGTCTGTTCAACATGTCAGTTCCTTTCAGTGTCCTGCGCCGCCACCGGCGGCAAGCGTTGCGCCTTCTCCACCAGCACCACCACCGCCTTCGCCGCCGCCATAGATCGCAGCGGTCAGATCGGCCTGTGCCATATAGAATTCGCGTTTTGCATTTGCCGCTTCCAGGGATGCGGCAAGTTTCTCGCGCACATCAGTTAGCAGCTCGAAAGTGTTGGTGATCATGCCGTTGTAGGACAGCAAACCCTCTTCTTCGACGGTCGTGCGTAGCGGCACCAGAACGTCGCGGTAGTGGCGAGCGATTTTGTATGCGGCATGATAAGAGGCTTCAGCACCGCGCGCTTCAGACCGGACGTTCACGGCCTTCTCTGCGAGCACGTTGGCCGCTTGAAGATAAGACAATTCCGCCTTGCGCATCCGGGCCTTGCCGGTGTCGTAGATCGGGATCGCGAACTCCACTTCCACCTGAGGCAAAGTCTTGGTTTCAATGTCGCCACTGCCTTCAACTTCACGCTCAAATTCGGCTCCCGCAACGATCTCCAGATCGCTGACAATGCGGGTCTGATCGGTCAGACCAAACGCCTTGGCCTGCGCTTCCAGGCCAAGTTTGGCAACACGCAGATCCACCCGATTTCTTAGCGCCTTGGCCTCGATGTCGGTCACACGGCCGACAGAACGCGGCAGTGAAGGAAGGGCATCTGGCACATAGTAATCGACTTCGGTGCCCCAGAGGCCCATCAACCTGGTCAAAGCCTCCTTGGACCGAGTGGCGTTCAATCGTGCCTGTGCAAGTTGCCCGGCCAGTTCAGCATTGAATGCCTGTTCGCGGGCCTGCCCAGCTTTGTTAAGTGCGCCGGTCTCGCCCAACCTCATCGCCAGTTCAGAGCCGGCGTCAGAGGTCGCTTTCGCGCGGCGCAGATAGCTCACTGTCTCGAAGGCGGCGACTGCATCGACCCATGCCTTTCGCGTCTGATTGGCGAGCGCGAGGGTGTCATTAACCGCACCAAGCTGAGCCTGCCGGAAGCTTGCATCAGCAATGGCCATACGCTGTTTGCGCGTGGTGGCATCGAGGACGTTCGACCGGATCAGCCCTTCGATCGCCCTGTAGGCACCGAGCTCAGGCGCACCGATTCCCAAGATACCAATTGAGACGATCGGGTTTTCCGGCGTCGATTGCTGCCAAGCTTCAGCGGCCGAGAGGCCGACATTGGCGTAAGACGCTTGCAGACCCTTATTGTTCAGCAACGCAACCTGAACCGCCGTATCGGCCGAGATCGTCTTCTGATGCACCATGCTGTGCACCTGTTTCTTGAGCGCTTCGTTTTCGGCCTGCGTTTCCGCAAACACGGTCCGTTTGCCGATCGCTGGCGTGATCTGGCTGGCCACATTGGCAAAACCGGCCTTTGGTTCGGTGTAGATTCCCGGTACTGCGGTAGCGCAGGCACCCAAGAAAAGTGGAAAGCCAAGAACCAGCGGAATCTTAGATACCTGCATCAGTTGCCCTCCGTCTGCTCTTGATTGACAGACCGCCAATCACGGGGGCCGGTCGGTCCACGATAGGTGTAGCCAGCCAATGGATCTTGATAGCTGATCGGAGACGAAACGGTCGCGTTGACGACAGCCTGTTGTGTCGCAACGGAGGGCAAAGGGGTAGGCTCATAGGCGCATGCGCCAAGCCCGAGGGCCGAAGCCCCCATAAGTAGATGAGTTTTCATGAAGGTATCCTGATTGATGAACGATGTCTCACGCAGAGTCTGCGCAAGGCTCACACCCGGATTGGGCGCCGTTTCAGATCAGGAATCGAGGGGGCCGCAGAAACCCTGATGTTTCGACGGAATGCGTCTGACCGCTCAGGATCATATATTCTTTCGCAGCAATAGGATCCGGTAATACCAAGTCTGCGTCTGGAATGACGACAGAAATGCATATTCCGTTACAACACTGAGTTGATTGATGCTCTGTTTCACCCATGTCGGAGGATATGTCATCCACGTCAACTGTCGCCGGGTGTTTCATGTGGTCGGCGTGAATATCAGTTCCCTGACCAACTGTCGGTTCGCTGAGAAGGGCGCTGATCGATCCAGAATGCTGACCATCATGCATTCCCGAGGCCGCGTGTGCCGCAGAAGGTGGAGACAGAACCAATGCCAACGCAAAAGCGAAGCAAGTGAGGAATTTCACCCATACCGAAGTGGCGACACGCATTCTCATGGATGGCAACTTGGACGTTTTGACAAATTAGTCAACGCTTACAGCGCGGGAAGGTTTGGCACATTTTAGCGAGGCTGGCGAATTCTCGCTGCGTGCGCTCAAAACTGTTGCACAATAGGTACATAGCAACATTCACCATTCACCATTCAGACAGAAGACGCGAAAATGGCAGGGAGTATTTCAATAATGACTGGAATTGCCGGGACTAAGTCAGTCTTTCCGATCCGTAGCCCGCATCGTGAATCGCTGCCTTCAGAGCGCTTTCATCCAATGCGCTATATACCTCGACGGAACGCGCAGTCAGGTCAAAGGTGACAGTCGCGTGTGGGTCTATCGTCACAATGGCCTTCTCTATCGACGCGGTGCAATGTCCGCAGTTCATGTCCGGCACGCTGAACCTGATCATCGCGATCTCCTTCTTACTGCTGCCATCTACGCCGTTCCCCTATGGGAAGGTCAATGCCCGAAAAAATTTCTCGATGCACCTGTTGACCTTCCAGCGAATGGAACCCTTATCTCTCGGAGGATCAGAATCAGGAGATTTCCATGTCCGGTCCGCACAACGTCCGAATTTCCCTTCAAAACATGTCCTGCGCCTCTTGCGTTGGGCGGGTGGAGCGTGGGCTTTCCGGCCTGCCGGGTGTCAGCGACGTTCGCGTCAACCTCGCCAGCGAGACGGCCCAGGCGCAGATCGACGGGCCGGAGCGCATCTCGGACATCGTCGAGAAGTTGGAAGAGATCGGCTATCCCGTCCGGACTCAGAGCGTTCGTCTGAACGTGGCCTCCATGTCCTGCGCGTCCTGCGTCGGGCGGGTGGACAAGGCGCTGGCGGCGATGCCGGGCGTGCTGGACGTGAACGTCAATCTGGCCTCGGAAACCGCCACGGTGACTTATCTCGAAGGCGCGGTCGTGGTCGCCGACCTGCTCAAGGCGGCGGTTGACGCAGGCTATCCCGCGACCCTGCCGCAGGACAGCGCGCCGGAAGACACGAGTGCCCGCAAGGATGAAGAGGCGCGCAGGCTGGCCCGCAGGACCGCTATGGCGGCGGCCCTTGCCCTGCCGGTGTTCCTGCTGGAAATGGGCGCGCACCTGATCCCCGGGATGCATGGCCTGATCGGCGAAACCATTGGCCACCGGGCCAGCTGGCTGATCCAGTTCGGTCTGACCACCGTGGTCCTGTTCTGGCCGGGGCGCGGCTTCTACACGCTCGGGTTTCCCGCGCTGCTCAAGGGCGCACCGGACATGAACAGCCTTGTCGCTGTCGGCACCTCGGCGGCTTATCTCTATTCCCTCGTGGCGCTCTTCGCGCCCGCGCTGCTGCCCGAAGGGTCGCGCGCGGTCTATTTCGAGGCGGCGGCGGTCATTGTCGTGCTGATCCTGCTGGGCCGCTGGCTGGAAGCCCGCGCAAAGGGCCGGACCGGGGCCGCGATCCAGAAGCTGCTAGGCCTTCAGGCCAAGACCGCACGAGTGGTGGTGGGCGGAGAGCCGCAGGACGTGGCTATCGAACGTATCACTGCGGGCGACATCCTGTTGGTGCGTCCCGGAGAGCGGATCGCGGTGGACGGCGAGGTGACCGAAGGCAGCGCGCGTGTCGATGAGAGCATGATCACCGGCGAACCGGTGCCGGTTGCCAAGTCGGTGGGCGACCCCGTCACAGGCGGGACGGTCAACGGCTCCGGTGCCTTTCGGTTCCGCGCGACGCGCGTGGGGGCGGATACGACGCTGGCCCGGATCATCCGCATGGTCGAAGAGGCGCAGGGGGCGAAGTTGCCGATCCAGGGGCTGGTCGACCGGATCACTCTGTGGTTTGTGCCCGCGGTCATGGCTTTTGCCGCCCTGACCGTCTTGGTCTGGCTGCTGGCCGGGCCGTCACCCGCCCTGTCCTTTGCGATGGTCGCCGGTGTTTCGGTCCTGATCATCGCCTGCCCCTGCGCGATGGGGCTCGCTACGCCGACCTCGATCATGGTGGGCACAGGGCGCGCCGCCGAAATGGGCGTGCTGTTCCGCAAGGGCGATGCGCTGCAACAGCTTTCGACAGTGGATGTGGTGGCGCTGGACAAGACCGGCACGGTGACCGAAGGCCGCCCCGAGCTGACCGATCTGGTGCTGGCCGACGGCTTTGACCGCGCCGAGGTGCTGGCGCTGATCGCGGCGGTCGAGGCGCAGTCGGAACATCCCATCGCCGAGGCCATCCTGCGGGCGGCGGAGGCCGAGGGCGTTGCCCGTCACGACGCGCAGAAATTCACCTCCATCACCGGCTACGGTGTCCGGGCTGAGGTTTCGGGCCATGACGTCCTGGTGGGGGCCGACCGTTTGATGACGCACGAAGGGCTGGACATCGGTGCGTTGGCCGACGAAGAGCGCCGCCTGGCCGAACGGGGCCGCACCGCGCTTTACGCCGCCATCGACGGACGCGTTGCCGCCGTCATCGCCGTGGCCGATCCGGTGAAGCGGTCCAGCGCGGCAGCCATCCGGGCGCTGCACGATCTGGGCCTGAAGGTTGCCATGATCACCGGCGACAAGCGCGAGACGGCAGAAGCCATCGCGCGCGAGACCGGCATCGACCATGTGATCGCGGGTGTGCTGCCGGATGGCAAGGTCGCGGCATTGGACGATCTGCGCGGCACGGGCCAGCACATCGCCTTTGTCGGCGACGGCATCAACGATGCGCCCGCGCTTGCCCATGCGGACGTGGGCATCGCCATCGGCACCGGCACCGACGTCGCCATCGAATCGGCCGACGTGGTGCTGATGTCGGGCGATCTGCGCGGCGTGGTCAACGCGCTGGAAGTGTCGCGGCGTACGATGCGCAACATCCGCCAGAACCTGTTCTGGGCCTTCGGCTATAACGTAGCACTCATTCCGGTGGCGGCGGGACTGCTCTACCCGGTGTCGGGCCTGCTGCTGTCGCCGGTGCTGGCGGCTGGGGCAATGGCGCTCAGCTCGGTCTTCGTACTGACGAACGCGCTGCGCCTGCGCCGTGTCCGCCCGGCGATGGACGACGCGGCGAATGCCGCGACTGCCCCCCGCATGTCCCCCCTCCCGGCGGAATGAAACAAGGAGAAAACGATCATGAATATCGGAGACGTGGCCGACCTGTCCGGCCTTCCTGCGAAGACCATCCGCTACTACGAGGACATCGGGCTGGTCGAGCCGCTGCGCAGTACCAACGGCTATCGAAGCTTTCGGCAGAGCGATGTGCACAAGCTGGCGTTTCTCGGGAGGGCGCGCGCGCTTGGCTTTACCATCGAGGATTGCCGGAGCCTGCTGAAGCTCTATGCCGATACCGACCGGGCCAGCGCCGAGGTCAAGCAGATCGCCTAAGAACATCTCGACCGGATCGATCGCAAGATTACGGAGTTGACTGAGATGCGCGCAACTCTATCGCACCTTGTCGATGCCTGTGCAGGTGACCACCCCCCCGATTGTCCGATCCTGGCCGATCTGGCGATGTATGAGAAATCGCCTTCGGCCACCAAAGCCGCAATCTGACGACACTCCAAAAACTTGGCGCGGCAGCGACGCCGCCATCTTGGGAACGGATTTTCGGAACATTCCAGCGCGGGAAAGTTGTTCCGTCCTCAGCTTTCACAATTTCGGGAGAGGAGGATTCCATGTCCTACAGCCGCTTTTTCGCGATGATCGCCACATCTACCGTCGTCATGTTCGGTCTGATGTATCTCAACACCTATCTCTGGAGCATGTGTTCTGGTCCGAAACGCGGGCCTACATGGCTCTCCTGATGGGTGCCACCATGGCGATCATCATGCTGGGCTTCATGCTGTCGATGTATTCCAGCAAGATGGCTAACGCCGCCATCTTCATCGGTGCCGCTGTGGTCTTTGCCGCCTCGCTTTGGCTGGTCCGCAGCCAGGTGACGGTGGGCGACACCAGCTACATGCGGGCAATGATCCCGCACCACTCGATCGCGATCATGACCTCCAGCCGCGCCGATATCTCGGACCCGCGCGTGCGCAAGCTGGCGGATGAGATCATCTATGCGCAGGACAAGGAAATCGCCGAGATGCGTTATCTGGTGAACGATATCGACGCCAACGGTGACAGTCCGGCACAGTCAGAAAGCGGACCGACGCAGATCATGAGCCTTGACGAGGCGCTATCAACCCCGGAAGTCGCCATTCTCGACCTCGAATTTCTTACTACGGAGGACATTGCGCAGATGTTTCCCGGCGGCGCCGCGTGCTCGTTCACCTACACCACCACAAGCAGGCCTGCGCTGGCGGTGGGCCGCATCGACGGTGGGAGTGTAGCTCTCGCCAAGATCAGCGGCGATCTGGTGCGGCTGGAGGCTGGCGACGCCGGAAGCACTTGGGGCACGGAAGGCATGACAGTGGCGTTGAGCGCGCCGAGCGGACCCGGCATATTGGACGCAAATAGTGGCGAAATGCAGGACGCCGATCTCGTTCTCGAACTTGGGTCCGGTCTGCGTGCAGGGTATCGCGGATATTACGGTTGCGGTGCCTGAACCAGGAACTGGAGGAAACACCATGCCGAAAGGCGCATCGAAATCAGCCCAACTCTACCGGATGGTCATGCCGGATCATCTTTGCCCTTATGGTCTCAAGTCCAAAGACCTGCTCGAACGGGAAGGGTACGAGGTCGAGGATCATCACCTGACGACACGCTAGGAAACAGACGCCTTCATGGATGAACATGGTGTCGAAACCACGCCGCAAACGTGGATCGGCGATGAGCGGATCGGCGGCTATGACGATCTGCGGGTCCATTTCGGCCTCGACGCGCCGGAAAGCGAACGCTCGGACACCGCCTACCAGCCGGTGATCGCGATCTTCGCGGTCGCTTTCCTGATGGCGCTCGGCCTGTCGTGGTACAGCTTCGGAAACATCCTAAGCTGCGCACGCTGGAATGGTTCATCTCGATCTCAATGTGCTTTCTCGCGGTGCAGAAACTCCAGGTTGTCGAAAGCTTTTCGACCATGTTCCTGAACTACAATCTGCTGGCGCGCCGCCGGGTGCTTTACGGCAAGATCTATCCCTTCGGAGAGGCTTTCGCCGGTGTCCTCATGGTCGCCGGGGCGCTCACCTGGCTGTCGGCTCCCGTGGCCATGTTCATCGGCACCGTCGGAGCGGTATCGGTCTTCAAGGCGGTCTATATCGACAAGCGCGAGTTGAAATGCGCCTGCGTCGGGGGCGACAGCAACGTGCCACTAGGGTTCGTCTCGCTCACCGAGAACCTGATGACGATGGTCATGGGTATCTGGATGCCGATCCGGGTCTACCTGATCGGTTGACGGCCCCGCGACCTCTACAGAGGCGCGGCGTGTACGACCTTTTTGACTGGTGGAGATGATCCCCACTTACCAGCCATCGCGCCAAGAGCTGGTTCGAAGTTCGTCAGCCGATCGTCGCGAGAAAGGGAAACGTCCCCAGAAGCCAATAGGCAAAACGGGACAGCTGACCAGTCATGATGGCAATGCCCATGATGATCATGGCGACGCCCGCGCCCTTGTAGAGCCAGCGACCGGCCTTGCCGATCTGTCTGACCCGCGCGGCGATGGCGTCGGTGAACAGCGCAGCCAGCAGGAAAGGCACCCCCAGTCCAGCGGAATAGATCGACAGCAGCCAGATGCCGTCCGACATGCCGCCGGACGTCGAACTGAGTGTCAGGATCGCGCCGAGGATAGGTCCTATACAGGGTGTCCAGCCAAAGGCGAAGGCCAGTCCCAGCACGTAGGCCCCAAACGGGCGACCGCCGGGAATGTCGAGATTGAAACGGGTATCGCGCGAGAACGTCTCCAGACGAAAGACACCCAGCATGACCAGTCCGAACAGAATGATGATCGCGCCGCCGAGAAAGTTGAGCTCGGAGCGCCATGTCAGCAGCAGGGATCCGAGCGCGCTGGCCCCGGCCCCGAGGGCGACGAAGACCGTCGAAAAGCCCAGGACAAAGCAGGCACTCAACCCGAGCGCCCCGGCGCGCGCCCGCAAGCCGACCGACCGCGTCGTGCGCAAACCCGGCTGACCCGCGATATAGGATACGTAGCCCGGCACCAGCGGCAGGACGCAGGGTGACAGGAAAGAGATGGCTCCCGCCAGGAATGCCGCGAAAATGCCGATGCCGGAAATATCCATCATACATCACGCTCGGTGCTGAAGGGCCACACGGCCCACCAGAACGCGACCAGCGGGACCACCATCCATTGCAAAACAGGTGACAGGCCCGCATCGAGGATCGGAATGATCGGCATCAGGTCCGAATAGGCCCATGCCTCACGGATCACGATGTTGAGCCATTCACTGAACAGCGTGTATCCCAGCCCGAACACCACCGTCAGGACGGTCACAGACCGCCGCGTGGAGGCGACCAGAGGCCAGCCCTGGCCCGTCAGCATGAGGGCAAGCATCAGCGCGCTCATGGCGATCAGGATATCGCCACCCGTGCAATGGACGGCTGCGAAAACGATCTCACCCCAAGTGCCCTCGTTCCAGATCGTGTAGAGCGGCATATGCGCGAACTCCCAGAACAAGTTGGCCGGGATGATCACCGCAAAATACCGACGCAGAGCTGTCAGGGAAATTCCGTCTGTTAAGGACAGCCTGACGCCAGTCGCGACGACACTCATTGAAACACACCTGTCAGCCGGTCCCACCAGCTGAGCTCCCGGCGTCGATGCTGGGCATTGTTGATCAACTCGCTGACATAGAGGATCAGGTTCACGTTCTTGAACTCCATGCCATGGAATTTTGCGGCGAACCGCCCACCGATATCCAAGACATGAGTGACTGCCCCGTGCATCATCATGTCGCTGTCGGCGGTCATCGTGAACTCAAGCCCATAGTCCCGCGCCAGAAGGCGCGTGGTGTCTTCAGCCTGATCGGGCTGCTTGGTCAAAATGACCCAGTTGCTTTGATCGAACCCATGCCGATCCGCGTAATCGCGCAGCACGTCCGGCGTGTCGTTCACCGGATCGGTCGTGATCGAGATGAACTGCACTAAATCCTTCATCGGCCCGTCGTTGATCGAGGCCTGTATGGCCGCGATCTTTTGGGAGTGGAGCGGGCAGACATCCGGGCAGTTGGCGTAGATGAAGTGCAGGATGACCACCTTGTCGCTAAAATCCGACAAGCGCACGGGATTCCCCTCGGAATCCTGCAGCTCGAAACCCGGAGCCTGCGCTGCATCGATGGCTTGGAAGTAGGGCTCCATCTCGAACATGCGCGCATCCAGGTTTTCACCCGGATGATCGGCGAAGGCCGGAGACGAAATCGTGGTCACAAGTATCGCCAAAGCGGCGCGTCGTGTTAGTGCTGTCAATTCTTGAATCCTTCAAAACTTTTGCCTGCCGATCCGTAGACCGACAGGCACTTTCGGCAATTTAGCCGTCAGAATTTGGCGAAGGCATCATGCCGCCGTCCATATTCTCGGTCATGGACGCCATCATCTCGGTGCAGGCTTCCATCATGGGCTTCATTTCGGTCATCATCTTCATCATGTCCATCATGTCGCCGTCCATCATGCCGCCTTGCATGGCCCCCTCATTCTGCATCATTTCGCCCGTTTCCGGCGTGGTCTGTTCTTGGGCGCTGACGGCAAATGCACTTGCGGTAAGGGCCGTTGCGACGACGAAGGTTTTAAATGCTTTTCTCATGGTTTTCTCCTTGGGTTGGTTGGTCGTGTGGTTATTGAAAGAGCTCAGTCGGGAGACGCCCCCTCCGGCGATTTGGAGCAGCCCTTTCCAGACCCGCCCTTCATGCACAGACCCAAGCCGCACATCGCGGCACAGGGGGCCAGCGAGACCAGAACAGGCGCGAGCCCGATCGCGGTGAGCCATCCCCAGTTCAAGGCCATGCCGCCCCCCATCACAGTTGCCGCACCGACGAACAGCAATCGTCTGCGCGTCAACCACCGGGGCCAATTTCCTGCGCATTCGATGTTGGCGGCACCCGCAATGTTGGAAGGTGATATTTCGGTCATCCGGAAAGTCCTTTCGATGATTAAAAGCTAGTCATTCCAGTAACTGGAAGGTCAAGGGTGAGCAGTGGACTTTTGCTGGAATTCATTCAATAAAGCTTCGCAAAAAGGACACCATCTCGGGATCATCCCATTCGGCCGGGCCGACCAGTCGCCCGAGCTCCCGCCCCTGCGCGTCGATCAGGATCGTCGTCGGCAGGCCAACGGTGCGCAGCGCGGTCATCGAAAGCATGGTCTGGTCGACATACATATTGAGATTGGTGACACCGATCTCGTCGTAGAAACGCCGAACGATTTGTGATCCGGCCCGGTCGATGGAAAGGGCAACCACTTCGAAGTCGTCGCCGCCAAGTTCCGCCTGAAGCGCATCGAGCGTCGGCATCTCTTCGCGGCAGGGGACGCACCAGGTTGCCCAGACATTCACGAGGATCACCTTGCCGCGAAAATCTTCCATGTCTCCGCGGCTGCCGTCATCTTTCTCGTAGCGCACATTGGCGACAGGCTGCGGGGTGTCGTGAAGTGCAAACCCTTGCGGTGTCGCGAAAGCCGCGCCGACGGACAGTGCCCAGGCGATCAGCGCCGGTTTCAGATTTTTCATGGCGTTTTCTCCTTGGCGGATTGGGTTTTGTGGTCACGGACGATCGGCAGCAGCGTTTCCTGCAGGATTGCTCGTGTGATCGGACCAACATGGCGGTAGGCGATGGTGCCGTCGGGCGCGATGACGTAGGTTTCGGGCACGCCATAGACGCCCCATTCGATACCGGCGCGTCCGTTGATGTCGGCCCCGATGCGCGCGTAGGGATCACCCAACTCGTCGAGCCAGGCGCGCGCCTGATCGGGCGGGTCCTTGTAGTTGATTCCGTAGAGCGGCACCTCACCGGTTGCGCTCAACTCCATGAACAGCGGATGTTCGGCACGGCAGGGCACACACCACGAGGCAAAGACGTTCACCAGCGAGACATGGCCGATCAGGTCCTGCGTCGAAAGACCTTCTTCGCGGCCGAGCACCGGGGGCAGCGCGAAGTCGGGCACGGGTTTACCGAGAAGTGCCGACGGCAAGTCGTCGCCACCCCAAAAAAGCCCCCAACTGAACAGGACCATGAGGGCAAAAGCTATCAGCGGCACCAGCACGAACCCGGAGATTCTGCGTCGCGACACAGGGTCGGCATTTCTCTCGACCTCTTCCGTCATGGCTGCGCCTGCTCATCGGCAAGGGATCGGCTTTCCTGCGACGCGCGGATCCGGTTGGGCCATGTGCTCTTGATGTAGTCGATGATCGCCGTGATCTCATCGTCTGTCAGCACATCCTCATATCCGGGCATGTCGCTTTCGTACCCGTTCCCGACAATCGCCGCCGGTCCGCGTTTCACGATGTCGAACAATACGCGGTCGGGGTGATGCCAGGTATGGCCGGAGGCGTCGTGCGGTGGGGCAGGCAACCTTCCGTTCGGCAATCTGGAGCGCCAATCTAGCTGCCCCTCTAGGTTCGCCCCATGGCAACTGGCGCAATTCTCTTGATAGAGGCGCTCACCCATGCGCACGTCGCTCTGCGCCGCAACCGGCAAAACCGTTGTGGCGAGCAGGACAGCCGAGAGCCTAATCGTGTTTTTCACTAAGTTTCCGCCTTCTTGTTACGAGCCACCTACAGAGGACGATGAGTGCCGCGAGCGACGACAGGACAAGCAGGACGCAAAGCGCCCAGACCAACCCCATCGACAACAGGCTGTCGCCGCTGCTGGCACCCTCAATCCGCATTCTGGCACATTTCTATTTTCCGCTGTCCGAACGGATGTATTTGACCAAGGCGATCGCCGCGAGCACCAGCACACCCACGATCAGCAACCAGACGAGGCCCATCGCAATCATCATGCCGCCGCCCATCATTCCACCGTCCATCATCATGCATTCCATCCTTTGTTTTCCCTTGAAACCGGTCTGGCACGGGTTCGCACCAGACCGCGCGATTGATCATTCGACCGAATATACGGTCGGGCTCAGACCTTCCTCGACGGTGTAAATCTTGAAGGGCTCCTGTTTCGCGCCGCCCATACCCGGCGACCCCAATGGCATGCCGGGAAGAGTCACACCGGCAATTTCCGGGCGCTCTTCCAGCAGCCTGTTGACGACATCAATCGGCACGTGGCCGCTGATGACGTAATCGTCCAAAAAGCCTGTATGGCAGCCTTGGAAGTCATCCGGGATGCCCGCATCGCGGCTGATCTGCGCCAGATCGTGGGTCGGCTTCACCTCCACCGTGAAACCGTTCTCGCGCAGATAGTCCGCGTAACTCTCGCAACATCCGCATTGTGGGTTCTTGTAGAGCGTGACCTCCTGCGCCGCGGCAGGCGCGGCATTCAGGCTCATCGCAAGGACGGCGACGGCACCTGCCGTGCCGAGGCTGGCAAATCCAAGTATCTTCTTTATCGGTTCATTCATTTTCATGGTCCTAAGTGTGTGAGTTTCAGGTTTTGGTCGTGCCAGGTTCGACACGGATGACGCCCATCATGCCCGCCGCCTGGTGTTCCAGAATGTGGCAATGGAACATCCAGTCACCGGGATTGTCCGCGGCGAAGGCGATCTCGACCCGTTCTTCGGGTGCCATCAGGACGGTGTCCTGCCATTCGCGATACCGAGTCGGTTGTCCGTTGCGGGCGATCACACGGAACGAATGCCCATGAAAATGGATCGGATGGTGCCAGGCGGTGCGATTATCCATCTCGAACACATGCGATGTGCCGAGCGGCAGGACCAGCAAGGGGTCCATCATGTGACCCGTCGCGGCTTCGCCGTTGATGAACCACATGTTTCCTTCGCGCATCTGGCCCATCATTGACCCCATGCCGCCGCCCATCATCATCTGCCCCATCATTCCGCCGTTGAAGACGATCTGATGTCGCGCGGCCGACGCCATGTCCGGTTCCGCCAGCGGGTTGGGCGGCAGGTCCATCGGCCAATCCGGTACACTGTCCCGCAACTTGTCCGGCCCGTAGGCGAGATCGACCAGACGGTATTCGAGTCCCTCGTAGAAGGCATCGGTGACCGTGACGACTTCTCCGGGTTTGCCGGTCATGTCGATCACCAGATCGACACGCATGGCAGGGCCGATCACAACGATATCGCCATCTGGTGCATGAGGGGTCACGGGTTGGCCATCCAGCGCGACGACGACTGGTTCAAAATCTCCAAAATCCAGCCCGAATATCCGCGCGTTCGCCGCGTTGATTAGCCGCAAGCGGATGCGTTCACCGGATTGCACCGCGATGCGTTCGGGTATCTGGCCGTTGATGGTCACGGAATTGCCGATACGACCGCCGTGCATCGCGTCGTGGCGGTTGTCGAAGTCATCCGACAACTGCCCCGCCCGCGTCATGCGCCAGTCGTCCAGCATCCAGGTCAGGTCACGATCCACGCGGATCGGGTCCACCTCCTCGACGATCAGCGGCCCGTAGAGTCCACGTCCGACCTGTTCCGAACTGCGCTGGTGCGGGTGATACCAGAACGTGCCCGCATCCAGTGCATCGAATTCGTACAGGAAATCGCCATCAACCGGGATCGGGTCCTGCGTGAGGAACGGCACTCCGTCCATCGCATTGGGCGTGCGGATGCCATGCCAGTGGATTGTGGTCCCTTCATCTAACCCATTCTGAGCCAAAACCAGCACTCGGTCGCCCTGCCGGACCCTGATTTCAGGGCCGGGGACGGACCCGTTATAGCTCCAGACATTAGTCGGGCCGTATGGTGACGGGCGCAGGGCGGCCTGTCCGGATGCCGCGCGTAGGACGAATGGGTCCCCAGTTGGATCGGCCATCGCCATTCGTGCAGGTGACAGAGCGGATAGGGCTGTTAATGCGGCACCTGTGCGAAGCACGTGCCTTCGTGAAATCGGTCTGTGGAGGATCATCGCATTTGCCTTGATCTGAAAGGGTCGCACTCAGCCAGCTTCGGCCAAGGCAACAATCAGGCCTCGCAGCAGGCGAGACCGGTATCAGGTTCAAACAGGCAGTTTGGGAGGGAACGGATCAAGCGACGGATTTGCGCCGACTGGGATCAAAGGTTCGGCACCCCGGATGGCAGTACCAAAGGGCATCGCGAGCCGCTCTGACGGCATCTTGGCAAGGAGGTCAGAAGTACCGCTGGAGCCGCAAGGAACAGGACACCCACCTTCACAGGCAGTACCGTCAGCAAATCCAGCGGGATCGCAACCATTGCAGAGGCCATCGGCGCTTTCGGCGGTTTCCATCTGCGCCATCGCCGTGTCCGACATACGTGCCGACGACGCATCCGGCGCAGTCACGGCGCCGAAAGTCAGCATGAGAATCAAAACAAGGCGAAAAACGCGGATCATGTGGCGCTTATGCCACCTTCCAGCAAGGGGAGGTCAAGCGATATTCTGTAACTTAGACGTGATGCCCCTGTAGCCTCACGATCTTGAGGCGGATCTCATTTCACTCGAATCGCACATCGGCACACAGTACCCGGTTAAAGTCGCTACGTAGTAGGTCCGGATCCGCCAGAAGCATTATTCCATATCCAATTCAGTTAGTCCTTTTCTTGCAGAATCGTTGGCTACCCGTCACGCGCCCACGCAAGTGCGGACTCGGTATCGCTGGATTCGAACCACTGCATCTCGGAGCCCGTCAGTAGGTTGACCACCCGTGCGCCCCATTCCATCCATCTACGTTCTCCGACAACCGCTATACGACGGAAATCGTTCACGTGGGCGGTGTCGATCTTCAGATCTTCCAAGATCGCCGAAGGCTCTTCGTAGCCCTCGAAACTTGTAAGGTCGAGAACCAGACCCGGATTATCGGTTGTTCCAAGACGTTCATGAAGCAGCGCGTGCATTTTCTTGAAGTCTGCCTCTGTCAACTTGCCTTCGCAGACGAGCCCGATGACATCATCATGCTCGGTCAGCGTTTCCTTGAACATTGGTCTTCTCCTTTTCACTTGCGTTGCCGTGACCGTAGAGATCGGCGTTCTGATGAGCGCGATCCTCGTGCTCAAATTCGAGACTGGAATGGCTGATGCCGAACTCTTCCTTCAGCCGCTTCTTGATCGCGCTCTTGATCTCTTCGATCTTCGACCACCCCTCGGCTGCCACGACGACATGACAGTCGAGCGCAGCCTCGTGCTCTTGCATTTGCCAGAGATGGACGTGGTGGACGTCGGCGACGCCTTCGACTTTCCGCATCGCTTCGACGACGGCCTCGTTGTCGATGTCCGGCGGGCTCCCGAGCATCAGGGTTCGGATTGGGCCGCCTATTTCAGTGAAAGACAGATACAGGATGTAGAGCGCGATGCCGATGGTGATGGCAGGATCAACCCAACGCATGTCGTAAAGGATGATCAGTGATCCACCGACGATAACCGCGACCGAAGCAAGCGCGTCCGACAGGTTATGCAGAAAAAGCGCGCGGATGTTCACGCTGCCCTTCTGCATCGAATAGGTCAGCATTGCGGTCAGCGTGTCGACCACAAGCGCAATTCCACCGAGAATGACGACGGTCCAACCCATGACTTCGGGTGGGTCAATCATGCGCATGCCGCCTTCGTAGATCAGATAGAAGCCGATCACGATGAGGGTGGTGTAGTTGATCAGGGCCGCGACGATTTCGACCCGGCCATAGCCGAAGGTCATGCGCTCATCGGCCGGGCGGCGTGCGATCTTGCGTGCGGCGAAGGCAATGACAAGCGAGGCCATATCGGAAAAGTTGTGCAGCGCATCGGCGATCAGTGCCAGACTGCCCGAGAATATGCCCCCAACGACTTGCGCAACGGTAAGTAGCCCGTTTGCCCAGATGGCGATGGCAACCCGCCGATCGCCAGAATCCGGATCGATATGCGCGTGCCCATGGTCATGCGGCATTGGCAGGCTCCTCATGCGCGTGTGTCGCGCGTCGGTCAGTCTTGAGGCGGCCGCTGCGGAAACCACGTACGCGCGCATTCATCCAGTGGCGTATGATATGACGGTAAAGGGCACCACGCAGCCATCCAAAGGATTGCTCATGGGACAAATAGAAGGCGTCCGGCGTATCAAACACGCCGAAATCTTGCACGATGCCGGTTTTCTGAATGTAGGTATCTTCTCCGTTCCAGGCAATGGGAGGCGCGCCAAGGCAATCCGTGCCCGCGCCATAACCGCAGAGACTTTCTGTGTCCGAGAATGACGTTTGCAGGACATTGAGGAAAGCGTCATCCAAGATGAAGCCTTCAAGGTTGATCCAGGCACCTTGATATTCGATCTCTACCCATGAGTGGAGAATTTCCTGCGGAGCAAGCGGATACACCAGCTCAGGGACAACACCGCGCTGCAAGCCTTTGTGGATCTTAAACCCATGCAACCGGCAACGAATGCCGACACCACGCAGCAGCGCCATCAAGAGCGTGCCTTTGGTATTGCACTGCCCGTAGCCGTCGGAAAGCACTTCGGATGCGGGGATGTCGTCAGCTCGATTGTATCCGAACGCGATTTCATTCCGAACGAAATCATAGGCAGCTCCGATCTGATCGTATTCGGATAAGCCGCGCCAGCTGCGGTTCTCAATTAGATGCGCAAGAGGCGCGGCATCAAAATTCAGTAGTTTGGTGGGTACAAGTAGGGGGTCGGTCATCTGCAACGGGTCGCTCCTCGAATCGTCTTGGAACAAGACTAATTGCTATAGTCACTGTAGCTTCAATCCTTTCTTTCAGAAAGAATCTCCCGCATTTACTTTCCCGTATGAACTGATTTGTGGTGTTCGCCGTGTGCGTCGCGCAGAATATCGATACCTCCCCAGGCCGCGATCCCGGCGACAATCACGCCGACGACGAGGTCCGGCCAGTTGGTTCCTAGCCAGGCGACGAGGCCACCGGCCACGACGATTCCGAGGTTCGCGGCGAAATCGTTGTAACTGAAGGTGTTGGCCGCGCGGATGTTGACGTCCGGATCCTTGAGCTTAGCGAGCAGCCAGACGCAGACTGCGTTGATGGCCGCAGCAATCAGGGCCATGGCGATCATGATCGTCCCGAGCGGATCTGACCCGCCGATGTAGCGGTGCCACGCATCGTAGAGGATGCCTGCAGCGAACAGGATCAGCAGCCCACCGGAAACATTCGCCGCCCCGCGTTTCCATTTGTCGGATCGGGACAAAGCGAAAAGGCTGATCGCGTAGACGAAGCTGTCGGAGAGGTTATCGAGCCCGTTGGCGATCAGGGCACTTGAGTCGCCGAAGGCGCCTGTTGCGAAAAAGGCCACGGCCAAACCGATATTGAGCGCCAGAACGATCCAAAGCGTCCGTCTCTCCATTGAATCTTGTCTAGCGGCCATTTTGTGGTTCCAGCTTGTGTTGTACGACACATTAACTTCTGCGGCTGATCTGCGTTCCAGCCGGAATGTTGGCTGAATTCCTTCAGGCCCCGATTTCCTCGTGCTCGGTCAGGCATTCCGAATGGTCCCGCAACACCTCAAGCACCTTGCAATCTCCCATCCGCCCGCCGCTGCATTCGTGAACCATGCGTTTCAGTTCCGTGCGCAGCGCCTTCAGGCGGGCCATGCGCTGCTCCACCTGTTTGAGCTGCCGGCGCGCGATCGCATCGGCTTCGTCACAGGGTCGGTTGGGATGGTCGCTGAGGTCGAGCAGCTCGCGGATCGCATCGAGCGAGAAACCGAGTTGTCGCGAATGGCGGATGAAGGATAGTCGGTCGAGCTGTGCATTGTCGTAGCGCCTCTGTCCGCCTTCGGTCCTGCCAGGTTCGGGCATGAGCCCAATCTGTTCGTAGTACCGGATGGTCTGCACCTTTGTGCCGGTCTTCTTTGACAGGGTACCGATCGTGAGCATTTTCGCCTCCATGAAAAAGATACAGTTTGTGTAGGTTTTGCCGTCGGAATAAACAAGTGCCGGATTCACAGACGCGTGAGTTCAAGCTATACCATGATTTCGTGCTTGAACCTCTAGCGGCTAGAGGATGTATCCGCACATGCAATAAGAATCACAAACAGGCGCACAGGATTGTCCCTTACATCGGCACAGAAATTTCTTTGGGTTTTGGCAGGCGTGGCAGCGCTTGCCTTCGTATGGCTTTTGCTCTGGTCTGACTATCGTGTCGACAGCGCCCGAACTGACGCCGAGCCGCTTTTTTTCGCTGAATTCGAACTGACAGATCACCGGGGTATGGTTCAAACCGAGGAGGACTTTGCGGGGCGCTGGATGCTGGTGTTTTTCGGCTTTACCAACTGCCCCGATGTCTGCCCGACGACCCTATCTGAGGTCGCGGCGGTGATGGACGGTCTGGGCGACGATGCCGCCGAGGTCCAGCCGATTTTCATAACAATCGACCCTGAACGAGACACGCCCCCAGCACTCGCCGAATACGTCCCGCTGTTCGATGCGGGCATCATTGGGCTGACGGGCACGCCGGAACAGATCGCCGCCACGTCCGAGACGTTTCCAATCTTCTTTGAGCGCGTCGAAGAGGCCGCAGCGCCGGATGGGTACACCATGGGCCACACGTCGCATCTGTTCCTCTTCGACCCCGAGGCAGGCTTCGCCGACTCGTGGCCCTACGGCACCTCCGCCGAAGAGATCCTCGCCGATCTGGAAGAGAGGATTTGACCGACATGAACCGTATGTTCGGAGAAACAGCCCTCGGGCTGGCGTGGATCATCGCGCTCGTCGCCTCGCTTGCCGTGCTTTTTATCGGCGAGGTGCTGGGGCAGACGCCCTGTGTGCTGTGCTGGTTCCAGCGCGCCTTCATGTTCCCCTTGGCCATTATCCTCGGGCTGGGCCTGTGGTGGCGGGACGGCCGTGTGGGGCGCTACGGCATCGCATTGGCGCTTGGCGGCGGCGCAGTCGCCCTGTGGCACATGGGGCTGTACGTCGGTCTTGTTCCCGAACGCATCCAGCCCTGCACGGCCACCGGCCCCTCTTGCACCGATGACAACCAACTGGTCTTCGGCGTCCCTATCCCGCTGATGGCGCTCGTCGCCTTCGCGCTGATCGGGGCGCTGTCGGCCCTTTCATTGAAGGACACACGAACATGAACCGACGCGGCCTGATCCTGTCCGTTCTCGCCCTCGGCGTCGCCGGTTTCGGCGGAGCCACCTGGTTTGCAACCCGCCCCGGCCCGGTGGCCGAAGCGGAGCCTGTTGCTCCGGAACTTGCTGAGGCGATGATCCGCCCCTACTCGCCCATCCTCGGACCTGCGGAGGCGCCCGTCACGATCGTCGAATTCTTCGATCCGGCCTGCGAGGCCTGTCGCGCCTTTCATCCCATCGTGAAGGACATCATGGCCGAGCATGGGGATGCTGTCCGCGTCGTGATCCGCTACACGCCCTTCCACGGCGCGGCATCCGAGGAAGCGATCCGCGTGCTCGAGGCGGCGCGCATGCAGGACGTTTACGTGCCGGTGCTTGAGGCCGTTCTGCGGGAACAGCCGAGATGGGCGTCGCACGGTGCCCCGGCGCCTGGCCTGATCCTTCAGATCGCCGCCACGGCCGGACTCGATGCCGAGGCCGCGCGCACGCAAATGCTGGCACCCGATGTCGTGGCGATCCTGAACCAGGATCGTGCTGACGTCGAGACCGTGGGAATTCGCCAGACGCCCACATTCTTCGTGAACGGCATGCCGCTCGATCCATTCGGAGAGGCAGAATTGCGTCGTCTGGTGGCTGCCGAAGTCGCTGCCGCGCAAAGCTGAATGGAAAGGGCAGGATCAGAACGATGAAAAAGTATATTTTGACCAGCACACTGGCGGCGCTTTTGACCCTTGGAGGGTTCTCAGCGCCCGCGCTGGCCGGACCCGAGGATGTTGTCGTCGAGAACGCGTGGTCCCGCGCCTCCATCGGGATGAACCGTCCCGGGGCCGCTTACATGACGATCCGCAACACTGGCGACGAGCCAGTGACGCTGACCGGCCTTGCCACACCGCTCGCGATGATGCCCGAAATCCACGAGACGAAGACAAATGCCGAAGGTGTAAGTTCCATGAGCCCGGCGGGGGAGATCGCGATCGCCCCGGGCGAGAGCGTCGCGCTCGAACCGGGGGGCCTGCACGCAATGCTGATGCGGCTACAAGAACCGATGACGGAAGGGGACACCTTTCCGCTGACCCTGCTTTTCGACGACGGAGGCGAAGTGACGGTCGAGGTGCCGATCCTCGGAATAGCCGCGCGGGGGCCAGAGGACTGATGCGGCGACGGGCGATCTTGGGGTACGGCGCGGCTGGTGTCGGGGCGGTCGCCCTGATGCTCTTCGTCGGTTGGTGGCAGGTCGATGGACCGGAACCTGTCGGGCAGCGGCCTGTCGCCCTGACCGAGATGGATTTCCGTCTGACGGATCATGAGGGCAACGCGGTCGGGCCAGAAACCCTGATCGGTCGCCCGACGATGGCGTTCTTCGGCTTCACCTACTGTCCCGATGTCTGCCCGACCACGCTCTCGGACATTTCGGGATGGCTCGACGATCTGGGAGACGAGGCCGACGAGATGAACGTGGTTTTCATCACGGTCGATCCCGAGCGCGACACTGTCGAAACGATGGCCGAATATGTCGGCTACTTCCATCCTGGGATACGTGGCTGGACGGGACCGGAAGAGCAGATCGCGCGCGTCGCGGACGGCTTCCGCGCCACCTACGTGCGGGTGCCGATGGAAAGCGGCGATTACACGATGAACCACACCGCGAGCGTCTTCCTATTCGCAGCCTCTGGGCGGTTCGTCACCATGATCGACTATCACGAACCCAGAGAATTCGCGGTGCCGAAAATTCGCCGCGCGCTGGCAGAAGAAATGGAGGGGGCGACATGAGGCTCAGAACTTTGGCGGCTTGTGTCGCAATTGCGGGGACGGTTTCGGGAGCGGCTATCGCCATCTCTGATTTCATGTCGAAAGAACCCGCGCCACCGGAACTTGCTCAGGCAGGTGGCTGGATGCCCCAAGGTCCTGAAGCCTTTAGAAACGTTGACATCCTCGTGACGCTGCCCGCGACGGCATGGGCAGAGGATGCACCCGACCTCGGCCCCCTACCCCTTCTGCAGGTCGCGTTTGCCGACAGGCCGGTAAGGGCGATCGAGCCACCGTTGTCGACGTGGTCGCGCGACATTGCACCTGGCGAGACGCTCGATTTCTTGCTGTCCGAAGCTGGACTTGCGGCACCTGACAGAGCCGAAGTTGCCTTCGCGCTTGGCGCGGAATACGATCTGCGACGGCTGCGGCCTGGGCACTCGGTCACTGTCGCTTCGACCGTGGACGGCAGCCCCCGCATCGTCTCACTCGCCGTCGAGGACGGAGTGCGGATCGAGGTGGTTTTCGGCGAGCAGTTGTCCACGCAGGTCGTGGCTCCGGATCCGGAGATCTTAACCCTTGCCGGCGAAGCCGTGATCGACAGCTCGATCTTCGCGGCACTCGACGAAGCCGGCATACCCGCCCGTTTTTCGGTGGACCTTGCGCAGATGCTGGGTGGGACCGTGGATTTCCGCCGCGAGATGGCCGGTGGCGAGACACTAAGGCTTCTCTGGCGCGAGGCGCGGGTCGGCGAGGACAGGATCGGACAACCCGATCTTGCCTTCGCGGCATTGGAGATCGGCGGTTCGCTCTATGAGATCGTATGGCCTGACGACGGAAGCGGTCAGGCGACGATCTACGTCGATGGCGAGGTGCTGCGCGTCTTCGCACAGCCGGTCGAGGGTGCGCGCCTCAGCTCGGTGTTCGGGCGCCGAACGCATCCGGTCTTTGGCAACGTCCGGATGCACACCGGCGTCGATTTCGCAGCGGCACGTGGGACACCGGTTCAAGCGACGGCACCGGGGCGGGTCAATTTCATCGGCTGGCGCGGCGGATATGGTCGCGTGGTCGAAATCTTGCACGGCTCCGACACCATGACGCGCTACGCGCATCTGAGCGCCGTGCCGGAAGACCTGGCACAAGGCCAACGCGTTGCGGCGGGAGATGTGATCGGCCGCGTCGGCGCGACTGGCACGGCGACAGGTCCGAACCTGCACTACGAAGTTCTCGTGGATGGGCGCCCGACTGACCCCCTCTCTGACAACCGGCTCGCCGAAGCAGCAGAGAGCGAAGCGGATGATACCGCCGCGCTCTACCGCCTGGCCGAGGCGCGCGCGCTTCTGAATGAAAACCTCGGCAGCGAGATTGCCAAAACGACAACCGAAAGGCTCTGACCCATGAAACGTATGACCCAAGCTCTTGCCATCACGCTCGCCCTGTTCCCGGCGGCACAGGCCCTCGCAGAGGCAACGGCGATCGACGTCCGCAAGACGAACGGTTGCGGCTGTTGCCTCTCGTGGATGAACCATCTCGAAGAAAACGGGTTTGCGCCGAAGGGCGAGAACATGTTCGGTGGGGCGCTGGTTCGCTTCAAGCTCGACAACGGCGTGCCGCAGCGCATGGTCTCCTGCCACACCGCGCTCATTGATGGCTACGTGATCGAAGGCCATGTCCCAGCCGCTGACATCCGCCGCCTTCGCGAGGAGCGCCCGGACGCCGTCGGCCTCGCCGTTCCGGGGATGCCCTACGGCTCGCCCGGCATGGGGCCAGAAGACGACCGCGAGGCCTATGATGTCTTCCTCATCCGCAAGGACGGGTCGACGGAAGTCTTTTCGAGCTACGCCGAAGGATAATCTGGCCCGCCCATGGAAAATCTGTCTCCGATAACGCTCGGCTTTCTCGGAAGTCTCGCCGCCGGTTCGCTCACAGCAGTCGGAGCAGCTCCCGTGCTGTTCGGGCGCATCCCGTCTCGGGCCACGCGCGATCTGTCGCTCGGCTTCGCCGCCGGTGTCATGCTGTCAGCCTCGTTCTTTTCGCTGATCATCCCGGCATTGGATGCGGCAGAGCCAATATTCGAAAACGGCGCGATGCCTGCGGCCATCGTATGCGTCTCGATCCTTCTGGGCATGGGGGCTGTCGCGCTGATGAACGAAAAGCTGCCGCACGAGCACTTCAAGACAGGACGCGAAGGGCCCGAAGCGGCGTCTCTGCGGCGGGTCTGGCTGTTCATCATCGCGATCACGATCCACAACTTCCCCGAAGGCCTCGCGGTCGGGGTCGGCTTTGGATCCGGAGGTATAGAGGGCGGTCTGCCGCTTGCTGTCGGCATCGGGCTTCAGAATGCGCCCGAAGGATTGGCCGTTGCTGTATCTCTGCTGGGCGAGGGATATCCGAAGCTGCGCGCCTGGAGCATCGCGGCGCTAACGGGCATGGTCGAGCCGATTGGCGGCCTGTTCGGGGCCGGGATCATCACACTGTCGGAACCGCTGCTTCCATGGGGACTGGCCTTTGCCGCGGGAGCGATGCTCTACGTCATCAGCCACGAAATCATCCCCGAAACCCATCGCAGCGGCCATCAGAACAGGGCGACGCTCGGTCTCGCAGTCGGGCTCGTTCTGATGCTGTTCCTTGATGTCTGGTTGGGATGAGGCAATGTCACTAAACAAGGTATCTCCGATGATCGGCGTCTTCGCAGCACTTGCTGCGTTCGCGATTGATCAGATCACCAAAGCCATTGTTGTTGCGAATGCCGCCACTTTAAGCGCCGGGATTTCCGTGTTTCCGGGATTCAACCTCGTCTTTTATCGTAATGACGGCGTGACTTTCGGGATGCTGGGCGGCGCTCCGTGGTGGAGCCTAATCGCTCTCGCTCTTGCCATCTGTGTTTGGCTAGGGGTTATGCTGTTTCGCGCCGAAAATGCGGTCGAAACACTTGCCTATGGCGCGATCATTGGCGGAGCCCTGGGCAATGTCATCGATCGTGTGCGGTATCGGGCTGTAACAGACTTTCTCGATTTCTACATTGGCACAACACATTGGCCTGCCTTCAACTTGGCCGATGTATTTGTCGTCAGTGGCGTGGGGCTCTTGCTCGCCGCGGCATGGATCAGCGCGCGGCGTTCGATCAAGTCGTGAAGCCGGAAATTCTGAACCGCATCGCTCTGCGCCACCGTTTTCTTTCGCGGATGACGCTTGGTTTCGTCGCCGGGGCGCTGACCGTTCTGACTTTCCCGCCTTTCTCGCTTCTCTTGCTTGTTCCCATTGCCTATTCCGCGTTGTTTGTCGGTCTTCGCGATCTCTCCTTCGGGCGCGCTTTCCTCGTCGGCTGGGCGTTTGGTCTTGGCCAGTTCGGTTTCGGGATTTCGTGGATCGCGGAAAGTTTCTACGTCGAGGCCGAGCGGTTTGGGACGATGGCGATCCCGGCGGTCGCGGGATTGTCCGCAGGTCTCGCGATTTTCCCAGCCATTGCCGCCGCGCTTTTTGCCGAAATCGCGCGGCGCGGAGCCATGGGCAGTCTCTTGGCCTGCCTCCTGTTCGCGACCTCCTGGACCGCTGCCGAGTGGTTGCGAGGTCACGTTTTGACAGGACTTCCGTGGAACCTCGCCAGCTACGCTCTGGTCGATTACGCCGCTTTTCGCCAGCCCACCGCCTGGGTCGGAAGCTATGGGTTAAGCTTTCTCACCGTGTTCGTTGCGGTACTCCCCGGCGCGGCTGCCATGGCGTCCGGGCGGCAACGATTGACCATTTCGCTCATGGCGCTGGCCGGCATAGCGACGATGTGGGCTGTCGGCACGCTTCGCCTCCAGTCGGATGCACAACAGCCACCCGGTGTCGATTTGCGCATCGTCCAGGGCAACATTCCACAAGAGGAGAAATGGGCGCCCGAGAACCGCGAGGCGACCTTCGCGCGCTATCTTGAGCTTTCAACCCGGCGCGGCGATTTCGACGTTCTTCTCTGGCCGGAAACCGCCTTTCCGGGTTTCCTCGATGAGGATACGGAGGCGCAGGCCCGCATTGCCGCTGCGCTACCGGAAGGCAGCGTGCTGCTCACCGGGGTGCCGGACCGTGTACGGAGTGAGGATGGGATCCAATATTTCAACACGGTTCAGGCATTTGACGAGACCGGCGAGATCCTGACCGGATACGCGAAACACCATCTCGTACCCTTCGGCGAATATGTGCCATTCCGCGGCTGGTTGCCGATCGAGCGGCTCACGGCGGGGCTGGGCGACTTTACGCCCGGACCAGGCCCACGAACGCTTGCGCTTCCGGGTGTGCCGCTGGTCGCCGTGGCGATCTGCTATGAGATCATCTTCCCAGGGCATGTGGTCGACGACCTGTTCCGGCCGGACTGGATTTTCAACGCGACCAACGATGCTTGGTTCGGAACCAGAATTGGACCGGAGCAGCACCTCGCCTCCGCACGCATGCGCGCTGTCGAGGAAGGGCTTCCCATCGTCCGGGCCGCAAACACAGGGATCTCCGCGATCATCGACGCAAACGGTGACCTCGTCGCGCGGCTCGGCAACGGAGAAACCGGTGTCATAGATGCGGCTCTGCCCTCTGCTCATCCGTCAACCCTCTATGCGCGCTTCGGCGACTGGACGCTGCTGGCTCTCATCTTCACTACTTGGGCCGTGGGACTGGCTGCAGATCTGGTCGGCACACACCGGTGCAACAAGAGAACAAGAACGGAGAAAAAGTCATGCTGGTAATCGCGGGCATTGTCGCGGGTGCGATCTGGGGTGGATATCTGGCGCGACACCGAAAAGGAAACCGGCTGGATATCCTCCAGTATGCGGCAAGTTCGGCGATCGCCTTCGGTCTTCTCACCTATTTCATATCGGTGGTCCTCTTGCGCATCTTTTTTTAAGAAAGGTTTCGAAACAGCACCGACATGAGACGGCTTTTCAACATATTGCTGTACGGGTTTCTGGCAATCTGCATCACGGTATCGGTTGGTTCCGGGTTGGTCTATTTTCTGCTGAGCGCATCCGTTCCCGACTACGACGAGGACTTCACGGTCGCAGGCTTAGGCGGACCGGTCGACATTCTGCGAGATTCTTCGGCAGTCCCGCACATCTCCGCAACTTCCGCTGCAGATGTCTACTTCGCGATCGGCTTCGTTCACGCCCAAGACAGGCTCGGTCAACTGTTAAGGGCAAGGCGAAAAGCGGAAGCTTCGTGGCCATCCGATGAGACATTGTCCGTTGCGCCAGCGGTCTCAGACGCGCTCGCGTCCTATGCCGCGGGCGTCAATGCGTGGCTCGAGCTTGTGTCAGAAGGCGGGCGTGGCAGAGGCTCTCCGGAGCTGCTGATCGCAGACGAACGGTCGATCGCGGCCTGGACACCCGGCGATAGCCTGAGGATTGCCCGGTCTTTCCTGAATGGCCTGCGACCGGGAAGCGCACGGGAAGGAATGCCGAGTATATCAGGTGCCATTATACCGGCGGATCGCCTGAGAGTGCCCGAACTGTTTGCGACTGATCCGGAGCAGCGCCTTGATGCATGGGCGATGGACGGCGACCGAACAGCGACCGGAACGCCAATTCTAGCCGCCGATACCAGCGGTTCCCTGTCGCTTCCCTCGGAATGGTATCTCGCAGATCTTCAATTTTCGACAGGGCCGGCCATAGGGGCCACAATGCCGGGCGTACCTTTCGTTATTGTCGGTCGCAATACGCGCGTCGCCTGGGCCTTCCGGTCATTTCCCGTGCCAGACGAGGAGGCACCAAGGGGGCCGTCACCCGTGCAGGCGGCAGGTTTCCTGACGATGCTGGAGCTGTTCGCGCGTTCGGCCGACGCGACCGATGCCATCGGAGTTGCCGCAGACATGTTGCCGAAGGGCATGGAGGCATTGGCCATTGACCGAGAGACCGTTGCCCGATGGCCAAGAGCGGAGGCCGTTCGGGCGTCGTCTTTTCGCGACATTCGACTGGCGGAGCTTGAAGCGCGGCAATCGATCTTCTCGACGGAAGGCGCCATCGGTGTTCAAAGGGACACCGTAAGTTCCGTGGCGCGAACCCTCCTGCCCCTGATGGCGAAAGAGCTTTGGTTTGTGCAGTCCAGAGACAGCACCGAAGGCACCGATGCGGACAGCCTTCGTCGTGAGCTACTGGACAGGCTTGCGTCGTGGAATGGCGAAATGGATCGCTATTCACCGGAACCTCTGCTGTTCTGGACCTGGGTCCGGGCTTTGCAGCAGCGCATTTTGAAGGACGAGTTTCCGACAGCGGAGCAACTCTGGACCCGTCCGAACTCGAACTTTCTTTTTGCGGTACTCAGCGATCGTCGCGGTAGCGCGATCTGGTGTGACATCCGCCTATCCTCACCTCGCGAGACATGCGAGGAGCAGGTTCGCGTGGCCCTGGATGATGCCCTTGGCTGGCTGGTCGATCGATATGGGCGCGATCCCTCGACGTGGACCTGGGGGGAAGAGCATAGATTGGACATGCAGTGGTCGCCGATCAGTTCGCGTCGGTTGCTGACCAACCTGCTGTCCCTTCAAGCGCCGATTTCAGGCGATCCGTTTACGCAATTCTTAACATCATTTGGTGTCGTAGAAGACCGTCCATTCCTTGTGAGTGCCGGAAGCAATTTTCAGGCGGTCATGTCGATATCGGAAGCATCGGGATCATACTACATCTCGCCCGCCGGACAGTCGGGACATCCGCTATCTCGATTCTACGACAATCTCTTTCCCTCGTGGATACAAGGCGAATACCTCGCCATGTCGACCGATCTGTCACTGGCCCGTGGCGGCGCTTCCGGGATCTCGCGGCTCACACCAGCTACCTCCGACAACCCTCGGATGAGCGAGGGCCAGAGCGAATGATCACGAACTTCTTATTCCTATACGACCCTTTCGGCTATGTGCTGTCACCGGTGTCGCTCATTGTCGTCGGTCTTACAGCATGGCTGTTTTTGCGTGGGCTCAAAATACACGCTCGCTGTCTCGGAAGGGTTTCTGGTTGGCGTCGAACCGCCTTCTTTGCCGGCCTCGCGGCCGTCCTAGTCGCGACGAATGGGCCGCTCGCGCCATTGGGGCACAGTCTGTTTTCGGTACATCAGGTCGAGCATCTTCTTCTGCGACTGGTAGGACCTCTTCTTATCGCGGTTTCTCAGCCCTGGCTTGGCCTTCAAGCTGGATTGAAAAGGGAATGGCGCCGACGCCTTGCCGCGATTGGGCGTGCGCGCATCCCGCGATTCTTGGCGCTTCCTGCATCTGCCACCTCCTTGTTGATTGGTGCGCTTTTCGTCTGGCAGATCCCGATGATTTACGCCCTTACACAACGTATTGCGGCGATGGAAGCGCTGGCACATCTGTCTATGGTGCTGGCTGGGCTTTGGTACTTTGCTCTGCTGTTCGATCTGCGCGATCCACCTGAAGGAGCGCGGCGCGGTGCTCGGCTGATGTCAGGGTTCGTGGTGATCGTTTCCAACATCTTTCTGGGCTCCCTGACAACGCTCAAGGAGGTGCCCCTCTATGGATCAGAAATCATCGCAGCGAGCGGTGGTCGACTTCGCGCCCTGGCTGACGAGACAATCGGTGGCTACGTAATCTGGGTCCCGTCGTCGATGGTTCTCATCGTGGCAATCATTCTGGTGCTGAACGGCTGGAACGCGGCGGAGGAACGGCGCTGGACGTCCCGCTACGACCTGATGCGCCAATCGAATGCGGCGGCGCTCGAGTTTCCGGAAACCGCGGAGGAACTGCGTCTGAAAGTAGAGAAGCCGAACCGGGACATGGGCCGTACGCTCGCCCTTGGCGCATCCTCCATGTTCATGGTTGTCATGATTACCGTCGTGACCATCGTCTATGCCCTCGGATAGATTGAATTCGACATGAGACCAGACGTATTCTTCTCCGCTAGGGCCCGCCTGTTTCGCCACTGCCACGGCTGGACACATATTGTAGTGTCCTTACGCGTACCGGGTGCTTGCGCTGGCCCACGGCGGCGAGCGTCACTTTGGCCGTGATCGCCATCGAAGCGATCAACGTGGCCCTGTGCCGACGATTTGCCTGATCTGACGGAAGATCATCTCCTCCCATCAGGCGTAGATGTCGATCGGTGTTCCGTCCTTCACCATTGCATAGATTTCCTCGATCTGCCGATCTGTGACCGCGATGCAGCCAGCTGTCCAGTCGCGGACGTCCGTTGGGTCGATGCCCGGGCGTGGACCACCATGGATGAAGATGTCGCCGCCGGGGGAAAGGCCCTGCGCTTCGGCAAAGGCGATGTCGGCCTCGTTCGGATAAGAGATACCAACTGAAAGATGATACGTACTTTCAGGGTTGCGCTTATCTACTATGTAGGTGCCCTCCGGGGTCCGGCCGTCTCCCTCGAATTGCTTGTGACCCTCAGGAGCGAAACCCAGCCCGACCGGATAGGTTTGCAATACGCGATCGGCTCCGTCCAGAACAAGCAAACGCTGCCCCTTGTAAAGCCGAACACGGGTCACCTCGGGTCCGCCATAGCTGCGGAACTTGCTGGCACAGCCAGACAAAAACGCTGCCAACCCGCCCAGCAGGACGGCGCGGCGGGGAAATCGGATGGTTTTCACTGCTCGATGCCTCTTTCGTGAGGGCTGATATGGACACTACATTACCTTGCAAATGCTGCGTGATCAATGTCCGTGGGCAAGCGCGGCCTTTGCCATCGCTGGACCAACCTGCTCACCGCTGAATGCCTTGCGGGCCTACCGCAGCGCCTTGAGGGCGACCGGCAGGGAGGCCACGGCAGGCCTTAATCGAACAACTCGTGAAGCCAGGATTTGCGGCGATAGCCGTGCTTGCCGTCGCCGCCGCCGTGTTTTCCGCGCCGGTAGCCGCGATCATCGTTGTAGCCGCGCGGCTCAGGCACCCGCTGAGGCGCCACATCGGGTGCCGAACGCTCGATGATCTTGTCCAGTTCGCCTCGGTCGAGCCAGACAGCCCGGCAATCGGGACAAAAGTCGATCTCGATCCCCTGGCGTTCTGTCATACTCAAGGGCACCTCGCAAACCGGACACATCATCCTGCCCTTCACGCTCATGTCCCGTCTCGGCTCCTTTCCGCGTTCTCCCAGTTCAATGACCATGTGCCAGCGCCCCTTTGGCCAAGCCTTCGCCAACCTGTTCACCGCCGGACGGCGGCGCCTTGGCCTCTTGGCTGTTAAGCAGGCGCAGGGCGTTGGCCACCACCAGCAATGACACTCCTACGTCGGCTGCAATAGCGCCCCACATCGATGCCACTCCGAACGCAGTAGCGACGACGAAAACGCCCTTGGTCGCCAAGGAAATACCGATGTTCTGATGGATAATCGACATTGTCCGGCGCGAATGACCGATCAGCCAAGGCACCTTACCGAGGTCGTCGGTCATCAGGGCAATATCCGCCGTCTCGATTGCCGCGTCCGAACCAACAGCACCCATCGCGATGGCGTAATGCGCGCGCGCCATGGCGGGGGCGTCGTTCACCCCGTCGCCGATCATGGCCACCATGTCATGCGTTTCGACCAGTTCTTCGATGGCAGTCACCTTGTCTTCGGGCAGAAGCTCGGCACGGACCTCGTCGATGCCGACCTCGGCTGCAACGGCGCGCGCTGTCCGCTCGTTGTCGCCCGTCAACATGACGATGGTCTTCACGCCCTGCGCGTGGAGCTGTGCCACGATGCCCTTGGCGTCGGGGCGGATACGGTCGCGCAATTCCAGGATGCCGGTCACGCCGGTGTCGTCGCCCACGGCAACAAGGGTGCTACCAGCCCCTTCGATGCGGTCGCGCAAATCCTTCGGAATGGCGTCGCCGAAACCCTTCTCCTCGGCAAACCGGTCCGACCCTAGCCAGATCGACCGGCCGTCAGTGCGTCCTTCAAGTCCCCTACCGGGAACGGTTCGAGTATCTTCCGCGGCGGACACATTGATGCCGTCGGCTTCTGCCCGCGCGAGAATGGCGCGCGCCAAGGGATGCGAGGAACGTGCCTCCAGCCCAGCGGCGAGGGTCATCAGATCTTGCGCCGATGCTTTGCCCAACGGATGCACCGCCGCCACCTCGGGCTCGCCCATGGTGATCGTGCCGGTCTTGTCCATGGCCAGTGCAGTGGTCTTGCCCGGTGCCTCAACATATGCACCGCCCTTGATCAGCACCCCGGCCCGCGCTGAGGCGGTGAGTGCAGCGACGATGGAGACCGGTGTCGAGATGACCAGAGCGCATGGGCAAGCGATCACCAGCAGCACGAGTGCATTGTAGAACCAATAATCCCAGGCCCCCCCGAAAATGAGCGGCGGCAGCAGGGCAATTGCAATGGCGAGAGCCATGACGATAGGCGTATAGATGCGGGCGAACTTCGCCACCCACTGCTCCACCGGCGCACGGCGGGCATGGGCGTCGCCGACCATGCGGATAATCTTGGCCAACACGGTGTCCGAGGCGGCCTTCGTGGCGCGCACCGTCAGTGTGCCTTCGCCGTTGATCGTACCGGCATAGACTTCGTCGCCCCGTTCCTTTGGGACCAGCGCACTCTCTCCGGTGATTGGTGCCTGATCGACGGCCCCTGCCCCATCGACAACCTCACCATCCAATGGGATGCGATCTCCGCCGCGCACGACGAAACGTGCGTTGATAGCAACCGCGGAAGCCGGTACGTCCGCTTCCGAACCGTCATCATAAAGAATTCTTGCCGTCGGCGGCGCCAGGTCCAGCAGAGCTGAAACCGCATTCCTCGCACGCCCGACGCTCCAGCTTTCGAGGAAAAGCGAGAGCGAGAAGAAGAACGCAACCGTCGCCGCCTCGAAAAATTCGCCGAGGCCAATTGCACCCGCGACTGCGACGACCATGAGCAGGTTCATGTCGGGCGACAGCCGCCGTGCGGACGACCATGCCTTGGGCGCCACGAGCCAAACACCGAACAGGATCGCAACCGCGAATAGCCCTGCCTCGACCAGTGGCATCGGCGCTTCGCCGTGCCCTGCGAAGAGGCCGAGTGCCCCCCCCATGCCGGTCTCGATGATGTGCCACAGAAATCCCGCGGCCCAGAAGCCGCCACTGAGCGCCGTAAACAGCCGCTGGCGTGCAATATGGGCCGCCTGGTCCACCGACGCGTTTTCGGCATCCCAGGGCTTGGCGGTCATGCCGGTGCTTGCGACCAGTTCTGCAATTTCGCCGTCCGATACACTCTTGGCGCTGTCGAGAATGGTCATCCGTCCATTGATCACGTCGAACGCGAGATGCTCGGCCCCGCCGATCTTCGGGCCGACCACCTTGTTCAGGATCGCGACCTCCTCGGCGCAATCGAGGCCGGACACCTGAAAACTGCGCCCGCCCGCTGGCGCGGGCGTCGCCGGAACGATGTCGCCGCACGTTCCGGCGCTCCCGCAGCAGCTGCCGCCGCTTGTCTGGGCATCTTCGGCGTGATCGTGGTCGTGACGATGGGTGTCGGACGGCATGAATGGACCTCTGGATTCGGGTGCTTTACCATGACATAGCCCCTACAGTGGCTAGAGCTTCAAGAGCAAAATACGGTGGTATTTCAGATTGTTTTATTGCTAGAGGATGCGATGACCGGCTCTATCATGCCTCGAGGCATGAAGAGCCGGTGGAGAGAAAAACAGACACGAAAGGAAGCTTGATGCGGATTTTGATGCTGAAGCAAAAAATAATGGTTGCAGTGGCGCTGTCGCTTTCGGCCGGGTGCGCAATCCAGCCGCCTGGACCGGGCGACGCGGCAGACCAGCGGGACAACGTTCCCGAAGCCGTGATTGCAATGGCTGCCCCGGATCAGGATGTTGCAACTGCGCGCTTGGTACCGGAAGACGGGTGCTACTGGTACAAACACAGCGGCCCCGTAGAAACAACCTTGCTGCCGCTGCGCACGGCGAACGGCAATCGTATCTGCACCCCTCGCGAAACTTAATTGCGTTTGCCGTCCGCTGCTTGGCTTAGCTGCGGGCAGTGACGCTGTCCTCCGCCGAGTAAAGATAGGCCGTAGAGCCGGTCTCGACGTTCGGGTAAAGATCATTGATATGAGCCATGACCATCCGTACGCAGCCCGAACTTGCGCGGCCACCGATACTCCGTGGGCTCGGAGTGCCATGGATGCGCAAAAGGGTATCGCGATCCCCGACGTAGAGATACAGCGCCCTCGATCCAAGCGCGTTTTCCGGTCCCGGTTCCATGCCATCGGCAATGTCAGCATAAAGTTCGGGGTCGCGATTGATCATGCTCTGTGTCGGTTGCCAGTGCGGCCACCTGACCTTGCGCTTGATGGTATAGACACCCGGCTCGTAGAGATCCCCCCGCGCGATGGCCACGCCGTAGCGCATCGCGGTTCCACCCTCTTCAATGTGGTAAAGATATCGTGCGACCGCGTCGACATGGATATCTCCCGGCACGAGACCGGCCTTCGCGACCACACGTTGCGGTAGGAACCGCGGGTGCAATCCCCATGGGTTGGAAGTCTCGGCAACATAACCCTGAGGCGTCACCTGTGCGTCCCATTCAGCCTTCTGAGCCTCGGTGGGCCAAGTGTCGGCAAAAGCCATACCGGGACCGGTCACCGAAAAAAGCGCCGTTGTTGTCTGAATGAAGTGTCGTCTTGTCAGCATTTCGTACCCTTTCGGTTCTCACCGGCGATTGATGGCAAGAACGGTATGTGTTCTCCTTGAACAGATAGGACTTCTAGTGGCTAGAGGTTCAAGGGCAAATTTTCGTGAGTAAACATGCGATCCTTGCAGTTTCCAGTTTGCTTGGGAGGAGAAAACTGCTCGCACGATACCTGGTCCGAAGTTGCGCAGCGACAATTCGTTAAGTCGCAGATTGTCTGGAAATTTAGGCACAGCGGCTTCGATATCGCGACCATGAGATCGGGAACGTCACGGCACAGGGAACTTACGCCACTCGCAAATGCTACGATGCCATCTCTGGCTCCGGCTCTCATTCCGTTATTTCGCCCCGTTAGAACGCAAAGCTTGGATGGAGATCATAGCTGTAGCGGCGGCTCGTAATTAGGCCATACGGGCATCGCAGTATCTGGGCTGCGCGCTCTAGCGACAATGGAGCGGATATCCCCGCCGAAGCCGAGACGAGACGAGACGAGACGAAGATGCAATGTGTGAAACTGCTTGGCCAGCCGCTCATCGCGTCGGACTTTGGCCGCCATGGTGCGAAGCTTCAGTTCCGCTTAGCAGTCGTCAACAGCTACACCGCCCTTGGCATCCCCGTCACAGAAGCTTTGGAATAAGTCCGTCCGGAGAATGGTTAACACCGCCTATCAGCCTATTTGTAGAACATTGCCTCGGGGACCCCTCAATTGGTAGGTTAAAGTCTAAGGTCAACCCGCTTACTTCAACGGCAACCACCCGACTATGACCGCTGGGAAAACGCCGCGAACAGCGCAAGCGTCCGTTCGCTGACATGGTGCTCGATGCCTTCGGCATCGCGTTCAGCCGTCTCGGGGTCGAGCCCGAGGCTCAGGAGAAACCGCAAGACGATCTCGTGGCGGTGCCTGCATTTCTTGGCGAGCGCCCGGCCTTCCTCGGTCAGAAATACCGAGCGATATTTCGCACGGGTGATCAAGCCGTCCCGCGCCAGACGGCCAAGTGTTTTTGCGACCGTCGGCGCAGTCACGCCCATCCGTGTCGCGATATCGACCGGCCGGGCCTCGCCGTTCTGGTGGATCAGCTCGGCGATCAGTTCGACATAATCTTCCGCCACTTCGCTGCGCCGCGCTTCGCGCACACCGATGAAGGCCTCGGCGCGGAATTCGACCGCACGTGCCTCTGCCTCGGTTGAATCAAGGTTCTCATCATCCGTCATGCCGTCACCCTCGCACGATCGGGATTGACTCGTAAAGCCTAAGAGATGATTATTAGCCGAAGCTAACTTTTTGCGCCGGGACTTTGGCCTGCGTGCTATCTGAGGGGACAACGTCCATGCCTGTCGATACCAGCAAGCGAGGGCGCGATGTGTCGTCCGCCGTGGAGACATCTCGGCCCACAGCGCCACCTGCGATGGTCACGGAGCCAGTATCGGCGTCGCGACGCGCGTTGTTGGTCGGCGGTCTGGTGGCTGCTGGCGGAGCGGCCGTGGCCGCGAGCCGCGCGCAATCCCAGGCAACGCCCGATCCGATGGCGGGGCATGCTATGCCCGGCGGGGCGGTCGATCCGTATTCGGCCCATGACAGTGGCATGGCGCATGGCAACATGACGATGGTCGGCCAGGTCGACCACGCCCGGAACGGATTCGACCCGACGGCCATGCTGACCGACTGGGAGACCGGTCGCACCGAAGTCCTGCCGGACGGGCGCACGTTGCGAACGTACGAGGTGGACACCATCGACGTGGAGATCGAGATCGCTCCCGGCGTTTTCTTTCCCGCCTGGACGTTCAACGGCCGCGTGCCAGGCCCCGCCCTGCGAGCGAAGGAGGGCGAACGGTTGAGGATCGTCTTTCGCAACCTCGGGTCACACCCGCATTCCATGCATTTTCACGGCATTCACTCGGCGCGGATGGACGGCGTTCAAGGCGCCGGGCTGATCGATCCGGGCGAGGAGTTCGTTTACGAATTTGATGCCAAGCCCTTCGGCTGTCATCTCTATCATTGCCACGCGCTGCCGCTGAAACGGCACATGCACAAGGGCATGTACGGCCTGTTCGTGGTCGATCCAGATCCGGCGCGCCACCCCGAATTTGCGGCCGTTGCCGCGTCGCGTGTGCTGGGCAGCCCGGAAAACGCCGAATGGCAGGAACTGGCGATGGTGATGAACGGCTTTGACACCAATTTTGACGGCGAGAACGAGGTCTATGCCGTAAACACGGTCGGCCAAGCTTACATGAACGCGCCGATCCGGATCGACAAGTCGCGCCCGGTCCGTATCTACCTCATGAATGCGACCGAGTTCGACCCTATCAACTCGTTCCATCTGCACGGCAATTTCTTTAACTACTACGACACCGGTTCGCAACTCACGCCGACCCTGCGCACGGTCGATGTGATCATGCAGTGCCAAGCGCAGCGCGGCATCCTCGAATTCAGTTTCGCTGACCACGAGGATGGGTTGTACATGTTCCATGCCCACCAGGCCGAGTTCACCGAACTTGGCTGGATGGGCTTTTTCGACGTGCGGGAGGCCGGAGCATGACCGATCAGACCCAACACAGCCGCCCGCCGAAGACCCGCCTGCTTCTGGTGCTAGCGCCACTGGCTGCCATGCTGGGCGCCTTTGTCTGGATTGCGTCGCTCGATCCCCTTCGCGGCTTCAATAACGGCGCGCCCCCGGTCGAGGCGCTGACCGTCGAACGGACGATCCTTGACGGGTCGGGGATTTCGCTCAGGGTGCGCGCCGGCGGATCGGAAGCAATGGTGGTCGCGCAATTAGCAGTGGACGACGCCTACTGGACCTTCACGCAGGAGCCCGCGGGGCCGATTGCCCGGGGCGAAGCGGTCTGGTTGCGAATTCCCTATCCGTGGGTTCTCGGCGAGGCCCATCACGTCAACCTGCTGACCAACACGGGCGCGACCTTCGGGCATGAGATCGGGGTCGCCGTCTCGACGCCAAGTCCCACCTGGGGGCAACTTCGGCTCCAGGCGGTGATCGGGGCGATCGTCGGCCTTTTGCCGGTAGCGCTTGGCCTGATGTTCTATCCGGCCATGAAGGGCGTCGGGCGAAGGGGAATGAACTTTCTGCTGGCGCTGACGGTCGGGTTGCTGGCCTTCCTGCTGATCGACACCATATCCGAGGCACTGGAGCTATCGGCAGAAGCGGCCGCGATATTCCAAGGTTCTGCCATGGTCTGGCTGTCGGCGCTTGCAAGCTTTCTTCTATTGATGGCTATCGGGCGATGGCGCGGCAATCCGGAAGGCATCGCGCTTGCGTTCTACATCGCCCTTGGGATCGGGCTTCACAACTTCGGCGAAGGGCTGGCAATCGGCGGCGCATTCGCCGCCGGATCGGCGGGGCTTGGAACTTTCCTCGTCCTAGGCTTTGCCTTACACAATGTCACCGAGGGCATCGGCATCGCCGCCCCGATGCTTCGTGCCCGGCCGAACCTTTGGACGTTTGCCGCCCTGACCCTGCTCGCCGGTGGCCCGGCCATCCTCGGAATGTGGGCGGGCAGCCTTGCCTATGCGCCGCAATGGTCGGCACTGGCACTCGCCGTCGGAGCGGGTGCGATCCTGCAAGTCATGGTCGAGGTCAGCGCCTACCTTGTCCGTCAAAACGCCGACAGGCAGGCAGCGCTGATGTCACCAGTCGTACTGGTCGGGTTTCTGGGCGGCATCGCATTCATGTACGCGACGGCAGCATTGATCAAAATCTGAGCGGTGATCGGCTGTTTCGGCCTCATGGGGCGGTCGCCCAGCTCGATAAACTGACCCCGTCTGTCCACGGGGAGATCGCTATTTTCGTGCCTCAGTTTGTGCGCCCAAGAGACTTATTCTTTCGTGATTTCAAAATGAAGAATTTGAGGCTAGAGGGACTAGAGGATCCACCTGGATATCACAGATAAGTGAAAACACTGCAAATCCATCTGACCACTATTGCTGAGCCGCACGTCGAAATGTACTGTCTCATATTTTTGTTCTGTCACAATTCTGGGCCTCCGTTAAACCAGCAACAGATGCTACACACCAAAACGAGTGCTTCTTTAGATGTGTTTCATGGCATGGCCCGCCACATGCGGAAACACTCCTTTCCGGTCACCTCGCAGATTAGACCTTGTGCTTCCATCCAAGCAAGGTTGCGCTGGACGGCGCCGCGGCTGGCACCGGTCAGGGTCTCGGCTATTGGAGCGGAGACGACGGGCCATTCGGTCAGCACCGCGCGCAATGCTGGTGGTGTCTTGCCAGAAAGCGGGGCCATCATGGTTTCCGCCCGCGCTGACCATGCCTGGATGTCGTCGAGTTGCCGCATCGCGGTCAGGCATGCTATTTCCATATCGGCGTTGCGACGTCAATCGCCAGCGCACCTCTTCATCACTATCGGCAACGGAGTCGACGCCATCATTTTCCATCGATATCTGCCGCACAAGTCTGTGAACTCTATCTTTGGATTAAGGGCAAGAATATCGGAACTAAAAGCAAAATCTCATATTTAGTAGGGGCAAAGGACAGCCGTTGATCTCGTTGAATTTCTCATCTCACAATTAAGGGCTACGTGACACCAGATTTACGTGCGTCTCAGAGAAACCCAATACCGCGCTCAAAGCCTTTTCCACATGGCCAATACAAGATGAACAATTCATCTTTTGAATGCCGGACGTGAATGACTTTTCGCTTTCGATATTGAGACCTCTTGCTCCGGACAACTACAGAGATAGAGGGTCCAGCAGGTGGAAGGTCAAGGAATTTAAGGTCCGATTTCACAATCGTCGTCCGTTTCACTCGGGGACGAGGGCTGCAATCTTTTCAAGAAGGGTGCCGCGCTCGATCACACCGGGGATTATTTCATCACCCAATACGAACGTCGGCGTTCCAGTTATACGCAAAGCTTCTGCCAGACGCAGAGAGGCAGCAATGTGATCGTTCACTAGGTCTGATTGCATATCTGTTTTCAAAACTTCGAGATCGAGCCCCACATCGCCTGCAACTTCCATAACGCTTGCTTCAAAGGCTTGTCCGTTCAATGCCATCATTGCCTCGTGAAACTGCTGATATTTACCTTGGTTTCTCGCGGCAAGTGACGCGCGCGCTGCAATTTCGGAACCGGGCCCTAGGATCGGGAATTCACGATAAACAATGCGGACATCCTTGCTTGTCTCCAGCACGGCTTTGACTTCAGGTGCTGCGCGGCGGCAATATCCACAGTTATAGTCAAAAAATTCGACTAGCGTGACGCTACCATCCAGATTTCCGAAGATAGGAGCGTTCTGTGCGAAGTCGTCGCGCAATTCAGTTAAAGCTGTAGACTGCGCTTCAACAAGTGCTGCATTTTCACGTTCTTGTAGGATTGAAAGCGCTTCGATCAGAATTTCGGGTTTTTCCAAGATCGCTTCAAGCGCCAGACGCTTAATATCTGCCTCATTGAGTTCTTGCGCGGCCACAGTAGTGAAAGAAAATGCTGCGAAGACTGTTGCAAGTATAATTTTTGACAGGTCGCGTCGCGCTAATGACATCTTAAATTCTTCCTAGAAAGTTGCGGGGTACAGGATCACACGCGTGTCCAGCGGAACCATATCATAAAACTGGACAATCTGATCGTTCACCAATCTGGCGCATCCGTTTGAAACGGCACGGCCAATAGTGCTTGGGTCATTAGTGCCATGCACACGCAAAAAGGTATCCCCGCGTCCCGGTTGAAAGAGGTAGAGGGCCCGCGCGCCTAGAGGGTTGCTCAGACCGCCAGGCATTCCATTCCGAAACGGTCCATATTTCTTCGGTTCACGACGCAACATGCCCGGGGTCGGTGTCCAGCTGGGCCATTCTTTCTTTGCCCCCACATAGAATTCACCTGCCTCATAAAGACCCGGACGACCGATCCCGACGGTGTAGCGAATTGCAGTATTATCGGGTTGGGTCCAGAACAGGGCAAACTGGCTTGGAACAACATGGATTTCGTATGGAGCGGAGCCCTCTGGAATGCTCACTACTTGGGGTAAATACTCCGGCGGTAAATCATACTTTGGCAGCACTACATGGGCTGAAACTGGCTGACTGGTCAAAGCGCCAGCAGCCCCGGCGGCAAGGAGGAATTTTCTTCGATTCATGAAGCTGTGGCTTTCGAAAGGTGAACGTTGAATGAACGCCAGTACACGAGAAAAGACTTTAACAAGTCATGCTAAGTGCGCGATCAAAATAATTTCACTTGTGTTCCTACCTCAGCCAAAGCGAACAGTTCTTTGATATGTTCGTTGTAAAGGCCGATGCATCCGTTCGACGATTGGCGGCCAATTTTCCGCGTGTCCCCCGTTCCGTGGACGCGGTAATATTGCCATGAAAGGTAGAGGGCGTGTGTGCCCAAGGGGTTGTCAGGACCGGGTGGAAAATAGTCTGGCCAATCCGGATTGCGGATCTTCATCGAAGGAGTTGGGCGCCAGCTTGGTCCTTCCACTTTCTTGATAACGCTAGTGTATCCGCGTTTTGTCAGTTCTTCGGATTCCGGAACGCTCGACGGATACAGCTTATAAACACTTTCATCCTCTGACCAATATTGCACCGCTCGGGAATCAATGTCGCACAGGATTGCACCGTGGTTTAGATTTTCGAAGTGATCCCGCCAGTTTGAGGTGCTGAAGGATGAAATATTGCGGCGCACTGGTGGTGTACCAAGTGGTGCTGTGGTTTGCGCGGTTGCAACGCCTGCTCCTAGGAACACCCCACTTGCGGCCGCACCGAGCAGCGCTCCGCGACGTGAGAAAGATGAGTCTTTAATTAGCTTCATGATCAACCCTTCGGTCGTGCCTCTTTCGTCTGTTTACAACCTTCACCCACTGGAGCTTCAAGCGATCAATTGTCACAAAAACGTGAGACGAACAGCGAACGAACGCTTTGGGCTGGAAAAGCCCTGTAGCATTCGAACGGAAAGTGGCTTAAACGATCATCTGGGGCGGCGCCAAAGCGTGGCAGGTCAAGCCTGTGTCAGTCTCGACAAATGACCTATACTAAGTCAGCTTTCCACATGCGACATCTCCCGTGCCCCGCCACCTCGCGGATCAAACCGCTTGCCTCCATCCAGGCGAGATTGCGCTGAACGGCGGCGCGGCTGGCTCCGGTCATGGCCTCAGCCATCGGGGCGGAGACCAAGGGCCATTCCGTGAAAACCTTTCACAAGGCAACCGGTGTGCGGCCAGATAATTGCGCTGTTCATCCCATCCAACCAGCGGGCCAAACGTTCGGGTGGCAAGCCCGAAACGCGCAACCCCCCGGCCCCAGCCATAGCGAGCGGCGCGAAGATGGCACCGCTTCCATCGCTGGTCGCGACCCTGGACGCGGTGACGGTAGCTTCGATCTGGTCGCCGTGGCGTCCGAGGCCCGCCAAGCTCCACAGGTTATACCCCATGCACGCCCGTGTGATCGGGTGGAGACCCTTTGCGGCTGCCATGAGGTCCAGCCACCCACCCGCGCGATCCTCGAAACGCTCAGCGCTGTCTCCAGTGTTCTCGGGATCGCGACGGTCCAGGAAGGCGGCCAAGTCAGCTTTCGGCCCAGGACCGCCTGTTAGGCGCCGAACAGCCCATGCAACTCTTGCCAGTGCATTTAGGTCATCCTGTGCACCTGACAGCCGCATCGATATCCAGAGCGCCAGACGATCAGAACTCACCCGATCCCCTGCGAACCAGCTGAGGTCCGCTGCCTCAATAAGAGCGAGGCGATGCCGCCAGCCTTCCGGGCCACGCAGCAGCCAGTCATCCAGAGCTCCCAAGCGTCCAGCCACTCTTGCCAGTCGCGCAGCGTGAACGCCTTCTGCTTTTGCCCAGACTTCGACGACAGCAGTGTCGGGCGGTTCCGCCCGTGGCCCTGGAGGCAAATCATCCGGTTCTTCTTCAAGTAACCTACGCAGAAACCAGAGATCGTCTTCGTGAGCCTCTTCATCCTCCTGGATGGTGATAAGGGGTTCGTCGTAATCATCGGTAAAAGTAGAGGCTTGCGTCTTCATGTGCACAAAAAGACTGATTTATTGCACATTACCCAAGCGTTTTTTTTGGCAGCTGCCTGCGCCCTTTATATAGTACGCGCACTCGACTGCCGGCGGAACCTCTCAGTTCGCGCACAGCGCAAGGAAACCAAGGGATTGTGGCCCAGCCCGACGAGAGAACGCTTGATTGCATTCGTTTACAAATGGTCGTTTAGTGGCGGTATCTGAAACTGCAAAAGGCCTGTTTTGATGCCATTGATAGGCTACGCGCGCGTTTCAACCGAGGATCAACCCCCCCTGCCCCAATCGCAGGCCCTGAAATCCGCGGGTTGCGCCGAGATCCATGAAGAACAGGCCTCGGGCGGAAATCGTGCGCGGCCGGTCCTTGCGCGCGTGTTGGAGCGCGTGGCCAAGGGCGACACGCTGTTTGTCGTGCGCATTGATCGTCTGGCGCGGTCGCTGTCGCATCTGCTGGAGGTGATCGAGCGGCTGGAGGCCAAGGGTGCGTCCTTTCGTTCCATTCAGGACCCGATCGACACCGGATCCCCGCAAGGCAAGTTCACGCTGCAGGTCTTGGGCGCTGCGGCCGAGTTCGAGCGCGCCCTGATCCGGGAACGCACCAAGGCCGGCCTCGCCAGCGCGCGCACAAAGGGCCGCGTGGGCGGGAACCCTGGGCTGCGTGTCAAAGACCCTGCTGCTCTTCGCAAAGTGCGGCTGGCGCGACAGGACGGCTACATGGAGCGTTTGAACGAGACGGCACAAGATTGGGTGCCCCACGTGCGCCGGTTGCGACCCGACTTGGCTTGGGAGGACGTGCTGCGCATCATCAACGGCCCCTTGCCCGAGGCGCGTCGCTGGACCCAAAGCCGCCTGCTGCGCGCTGTGAAGGCCTATGTCCGCGACGGCTTCCTGCCTGCCGAGGTGCTGGCCCGCGCCGGGCGCCGCGAAACGGACGATCGCCTGCCCGCCATTATTGCTGGCATCAAGGGCGCAGATCCTGACATCACGCTTCAAGCGATCTGTGAACGGCTGGAATCTATGCGCGAACGCACGCCTCGTGGCCGAACAAGATGGCAGCCGTATTCGGTGAAAATGCTGTTGGAGCGGGCGGAACGACTTGGCCTCATGCCCTACGAATCGAGCCAAGATCAGATGTAGCTTCTGACCCGAATCCAAAAAATTTCACTGGGAAAAAACTCCGCAGGAGGCATAAAGTGCCAATAGTTGCTTGGGGTTAGCTGCTAATGTGCCAACTCAACTGAGTAGCGGCTCGATTCGGTTAGATCTGCATTTAATATATCTATATCAATGACTTGCTGAGTTTTTTATACGACAACACCTATAGGTGTTGTGGATAACTTTCACACTACATTTAGATTCTTCTTGCCGGACTCACTGGATCGTGGCATTCCCATTCTGACGGCAAAACGCGTCAGACACGCTGTACACCGTCAGAATGACTAAGAGCCTCAACAGAGGCCGAGAGTAGGCGGCAGGACATGGATGATCGTAACATTGGATACACGCAAGGCATAGGCTCTTCCGATATCGGAGCATTTGCCGACAATCTGGCTGAGTCTTTGGATCGCCAGATGAAGATCGCTTTCGAACCCGAAGAACGAAAGTCCCTACGCCGCTTCAGTTCCACCGAAGTCGCCGGCCTCCTGCGCGTAAGCACATCTAACCTGCGCAACCGGCACAAGGACGGCAGCTTCCCGGAAGTGCATACAGACAACCGCGGACACCGGTTCTACACAGCCCAAGAGATTGATGAGTTGCGCGATGTTCTTGGACGCACTGGAAAGAACGCAGAAAGCTACCGCCCAGGTCGACGTGATGGCGATCGTCTCCAGGTGATATCCGTCGTTAACTTCAAAGGCGGTTCATCAAAGACTACTGCAACGATTCATCTTGCGCAAAGGTATGCCTTGCGCGGTTACCGCGTGCTGGTCCTAGACCTCGATCCGCAAGCAAGTTTGACCACGTTTTTCGGCTTTCGGCCCGAGCTTGAGTTCGCCGATGGCGGCACAATCTATGATGCTTTGAGATATGAGGACCAAGTTCCTCTCTCGAACGTCATCCAAAAGACCTACTTCCATAAGCTCGACATGGTGCCCGCCGGTTTGATGCTCTCGGAGTACGAAACCGAGACCGCAAACGCTCTCGCCCGTCGCGTACAACCCATCTTTGCAGAGCGCCTCGCCTTGGCGCTTGAAGAGGTTGAGGCAAACTACGACATCGTCCTGATCGACTGCCCGCCTCAGCTTGGGTTTCTAACCCTAACTGCGCTGGCAGCCTCGACGGGACTTTTGGTTACCGTGGTACCTGGCATGCTTGACATCGCATCCATGAGCCAATTCCTGAAGCTTGCTTCAGAAACGGTCAAGGCGGTGGAGGAAGCCATCGGTCGGCGTGTCACATGGGATTTTGTCAAGTTCCTGATTACCAGATATGAACCGTCGGACGGTCCGCAGACCCAAATGGCAGGCTACCTGAGATCAATTTTGGCAGGTCAGGTCATGACAGAGCCGATGCTGAAGTCTACGGCGATCTCCGACGCGGGGATGACCCAGCAGACCGTCTACGAAGTCGATCCAAGCCAATTCATCAGAAAGACAATTGATCGCGCCCTGACCAGCGTGAATGGCGTTGGCGATGAGCTAGAGCAGACGATCCAAATGGCATGGGGGCGTCGCTAATGGCCCGAAACATCTTCAACCAGCCTCCAAGGAATGAGACGGAGAGCGGAGCCCCCTCCCCTACCCCGCCAAAAGCGGCAAAGCTGCCGGGATCTGTTGGAGGATTGCGCGACTCTTTGCGCGAGATCACAGCAAACTCGATTCGCGATATCGAACCCGATCAGATTGACATGGATGGGCTGCGGGATCGGTTGGTGCTGGAAGATTCCAGTATCGATGAGTTGGCCGAGAGCATTCGCAAGCATGGCCAACAAGTGCCCATCATGGTCCGTCCATCAGCCCAACCGGACAGATACCGCATCATCTACGGCCGCCGCAGGCTTGCGGCGATCCGTAAGGTCGGTGGAACGGTCAAGGCAATTGTTCGAACCTTGGACGATGACGCATCTCTGATCGCTCAAGGCCAGGAGAACAACCTCAGGCTTGATCCGTCTTTTATAGAAAAGTCTATTTTTATCAAAGAGATGCAAGAATCCGGGTACAAACCCGGCGTCATTCAAGATGCTCTAGGTCTGACCCGGCAAGGCGTATCCAACCACAGGGTCGTCATAGAACAACTGCCAGACGGTCTTGTTCAACTCATCGGGCCAGCACATGGGATCGGACGACGGCAGTGGGGTGAGCTAGCTGCCTTATCGGTGAAGGTAGATTTGGTGGACATCGCCAAAGAGGCGCTCACCGCCCTGCCCGACGACACTCCTAGCTCCGAAAAGTTCCAAGCGGTCTATTCGGCTTGCTCGAGCAAAGCCCGTAGCGACAAGAAGCCGCCCAATCGTGGGCTGACTTCGGTCATCAATGATGAGAACGGCAGTTCATTGGGCACGCTGACAATCGATGAGAAGGCGATCGCTCTCAAGGTCACCAAGAAGGACAATCCAGAATTCGGCCAATGGCTCGAAGAACACGCGGAAGCTGCGCTTTTGCAACTCTTCGAACAGTGGCGGAATGAGAAAGGCTCTGGGTCCTAACCCAGGCCACACAGAGCAACACGAGCAGAGGAGAAAAGCGAAGACCCGAAAGAAAAGAGCCCCCCAAAGTTTCCCCTGGAGAGCCCTCATCATCTGATTAGCATCTTTGATGTAGCAACCTCCAGCATACCGGTCAAGAGTCACCGATTCGGTGGACTGATATTTTTTGCCTTTTTCCGCGAAAATTCGAGGAAAGAGACGGGGAAGTTGTGGGCCGAACGGTCGTCGTGAACAAGCCATGGCATTTACAAAACTCTCGATCGAAGCCGCAGGTGCTGATGCAACCCGCGGCTCATTTCCCCCATCTGAAACCGACGTCTGGACCATCTTCAGAGCCCTGAGAGATGCACGCAGCGTGTTTGGTCTACGTCCTAGCCACATACAGACACTTCAAGCAATGCTCAGTTTTCTGAAACCTGGCCATGGCGAAACGGTTTTTGCGTCTAACAATTCACTTTGCCAGCGCGTTGGCGGAATCGACGAACGGACACTCCGGAGGCACATCAACCGCTTCGTTGAACTCGGATTCATCAAGCGCAATGACAGCTCGAACCGAAAGCGCTACCGCGTTCGCTCATCCGGCGGGGAGTGCATCAGTTATGGATTGTCTCTCACCCCCCTGCTCCAACGTGCGAGCGAGCTTATAGCCATCGCGCAAGAGATGGAGAATAACCGGCGAGATCGGATATTTGTCCGCAAACAGATCCTTACAAAGCTCGCCCATTTGGAAGAGCACGATCCTAGCAACGCATTCATCAACCACGCACGGAAAGCTCTACGCAGGAAGCTGAGCCTCCCCGAATACCACGCTCTGCTCGCCAATACAGATGCAGAATGCCAGAGTTTGTCTACCCCGGATGACCCGCCTGAAACTATGGAATTGCCCGCCAATGACGGACAAACTGTCCGGCATCAATCTAAGTCTGAAGAAGAAAAAAAAGATTTAGATAGCAACATAGGCGATGAGGCCCTGAAACCAGACTTGCTGACCTCAGTCTGCGATCAGGCGACATCGTTCTCCACAGAGAGACTTAGAAACTGGTTGGACATTGAAAACCATGCTCGAACACTTGCACCCATGATGGGCATTCACCCAGAAACTTTCGAGAAAGCCAAGAATGCTGTAGGAGCTCAGAAAGCGTCATGCGCGATCTTTATCATGCTACAACTTGGAAAACGCATCAGGGATTTTGGGGCGTATTTTCACAGTATCACCCTGGGTCAAAGGCAAAACCAATTTGATCCATTAGCTTTGATCAAGCGACTGTCCGAAACCAATAAGCGAACTGTCTAATGTCCACCGCGGTGGACTTCGAACGGGAAGCAGCGCTTATGAGAACCACAACTGTCCAAACGCACCTGGCGGCGCGTGGTGGTTCTTCAGTTTATCTCAGACCAGCAGATGTCCACTGCGGTGGACAAGTAACGCACGAGCGAACCTTGATGGAAATCTCGCCGCCCATGGAAGAAATGGGCGGCGAAGCATTACACCCTAAATCCCTAGCGTTATTGTGGGAGGTCACCATCTCCAAAGAGGTTTGGAAAGAGTCGCTCTCGATAATCCAACGGAAACGCCAACCGAACTGGCGTCTTAGGCGAGGCAGAAGTCAGGTATCCGGCGGCCGTCAGTTTACTCAGCGTGTTGCGAGCAGTACGCTCGGATGTCTTGAGCACAATCTGAGCGTCGCCTCGTTCCAGTGCGCCATGCCGAAGAACCGCCGAAATCAGTTCCGGCGCTCGCTTGTCATCGATGGTATCTGCAACGAGGCGACGATACCGTTGGTCCAATCCGCCGAGATCGAACAATCTTGCTGAGAAAGTGATCTGGTCGAGCGTCACCTTTAGGAACCATTCACTAAACGTCTTCAGTGCCGCTTCTGACAGGTTCCCCCGTCCGTCGCGGTCTCCGCGGGGTGGGCTGTCGGCCAGATCCATCATCCGTTTGTACTCGCCCCGATCGGCTAGCCCGCGGGCCAGCCCACGTGATACGGACCAGAGTCCTTGGCCACCAATCTCCGCTGTGAGGGCCATGGCATGAGACATCAGTCTGCTGACACGGCCGTTACCATCCGGGAAAGGGTGGATGTAGTTCAGCCGGTGATGTGCAGAGGCGATCGCGATGATCCGCCCACTCGAAGACCGTGCCGCAATCTGAAACCGTTTGTCGAAGTGGTCCATGAATGCCGCGACGCGCGACGATGAAGGAGGTAGGTGGCGCCCGACCGCAACTTCCCGATCGTCATCTTGGCGCATGCGTCCCGGAACGATGGGCTCTTGTGTTCCGTCGAGATGTTCGATGACCCGAAACTCATCAGGCATCTCGTCGTAAAAGCTCTTATGGACCCAGGTCAGGAATTCGACAGATGTGGGGCGGGGCAGGGTGCCTATGCGATGCATCTCATCGATGGCCCGTTGAACGATGACGTGCGCCCGGGCCTCGAGGGCGAGAGGGCGGGTTTCTTCCTCAAGCTCGGCACCAGCCAGCGCCCTTTCGATGTCGCGGGGGCGCGTGTTGTGCCCTTCGATTAGGTTGGAGTAGTAGCAGTTCATCACACGGACGAGATCGGCAAGTTCGGCTGCGCTGTCAGGATGCAACCCTTGTCCCAGCCCGGTGGCTTCCCTCTGGATGTCGACCGAAAGGTCTGCCAGTTCTGTAGGAATATGCTCCTCGAAGAAGCAGGGTTCGATCCTGGCGGGTGTTTCCAGCATTTTGCCGATCTTCCATGTTTGCAAAGTAATTGAAAAATAAACACATTTCGTACTTTCAAGCAAGGTTTTGCCGATATGCGTTGCCGATCTAGAATTGCTACATGAAATCAATGGCTTCGGCAGATGCGCCTGGCTTTTCGGTTTTGTTGCGTGCCCAAAGGGGCCGGAAAAAGAAAAAGTGTTCTTCGGGTTTTGTGACTGACGGATGAGGGCCTTTGGGGTCCCTCAGATGGGTCCGGGCCGGGTTCCGGTCTGCCGTTCCTGATTAAGGGCATTCCCATGCAAACAGGTGTCTTGCGCGTGTTGCGCGCAACCGCTGCCTCCTGGTGGCGGCTTAGAGAACTGCGCGGAACCGGCGAGACGGAGCTGGCCCGGCGGCTCGAGCGGAAAGCCGTTCTCCGCGATCTCGGCTATCTCAGGCAGGCGGCGTCATTGCCAAACGCGCATGTGATCTGCGGGGAGGGTGGGACATTCCTCCATCTCGGTTGGACCACCGTATCGACCTTCTCGCCGATCGAGCGCTTTCCCTTGGCCGCACTTGCGGTCGCACGAGGAACCCCGTTCATCGATATCCGACACGACACGGATGTCATCGCCTTCGCGAACCTGCCGCGCGTGACGCGTGACGGATCGGTCGACCCTGGCCATTCGGGTGCCGGCAAGTCTGTCTCGCTGAGTACCTACATCGACATGGTCGAAAAGCTCGGTGCGAGGATTCTCAATGATCCGCGACCCCGTCGGTCAATCTGATCCCCAAACTTCTCACCCACACACGAAAGGAGGCCAGACATGGCCCGATCCCGCACGCCCAAATTTGATGCCTCCGAGGTCATCACGAACGAAATCATCCGCATCATCGAGCGCGGCGTTTTGCCGTGGCGCAAACCCTGGACGGCAGGTGGCAGCTCGCGTCCTCTGCGCGTGGGGGGTGAGCCCTACCAGGGCGTGAACAATTTCCTGCTGACCATGCGCACCGTGATGGCGGGCCACAGCTCTCCCTTCTGGATGACGTTGCCGCAGGCCAACGCGTTGGACGCAAAGGTTCGCAAGGGAGAGAAATCCTCTGTAGTCGTATATTACGGCCAAAGCCGGAAAGACGCGGGCGGCGAGGACGACCGCAGCGATGGCGATGATCGCTCCGAGGAAGCCCGCATCTTCCGCTTCCAGAAATCCTACCGTGTGTTCAATGCCTGCCAGATCGAGGGTTTGCCCGACAGCTTCTTCCCCGACCCGGAGCCAGCGCACGAGCATCCGCCGTCCGAGCCCATCCCGCACATGCAGGCGTTTTTCGATACCATCGACATCACAACCGTCTTCACAGGAACGGAAGCGTACTACCTGCCGCCCGTGGACAAGGTCTACATGCCGTCCATCACGCGGTTTCAGGACCCGCGCAATTTCTACGGGGTCTGGGCGCATGAGCTGGCGCATGCCACGAAAGCCCCCCATCGACTGAACCGTGATTTCGGGTTCTCGAAGTTTGGCAACACGTCCTATGCGCGCGAGGAGATCGTCGCGGAATTGACCTCGGTGTTCCTGGGTCAGACGCTCGGCTTCACGGCGCATACGCTCGAGATAAATGCCGCCTACCTCCACAACTGGTTGCGCGTTCTTCGGTCGGACAAGGGTGCGATCTTCCGGCACGCCGCGGACGCGCAGCGGGCCTGCGACTATCTGATCGCCAGATCGGAGACGGGCAGGGCAGGGCGCAGCGCCGAGGCCGCCTGACCACACGGAGAACGGAGACGTCCATGTCACGCAAGGAACCTAGGACGCTGCGGGTAGCCTGCTTTAACGACGGCCGCCGCAAGATCATCGTCTTCAAGCGCGGTGCCTATTGGTGGAGCACGTCTGAGGGCGCTTATCCGCTCTCGGCAGCACTTGAGAGCATCATAGAACTGGGCGGCTGGATCGAAACCATCCCCAACCCGAATTATAGAGCCAGAGGGCTGTTCGGGTAAGGCACCTTCGGCCTCGATTCATCCGCCAAGCGGAAAAGAGAAAGCAGGCTTTGGGAAGGGTGTTTCAACTTCTCAAAGGAGATCGCCATGTCCATGACCGTTCAACCCCAGCCAGACCGCCCGGATCCGAGTGTGATTGCGGCGCAGAACGACGCGTTTCGCAAGTTCGCCTGTCTCGGGATCCTGCCCGCGCAGCCCATCCAGGGCCGCATGCATGTCACCCGCTCGCTTATGGAGGCCGGTGACGGCTTCATGGCTGAGGCGGTGAAGGCAACCGGTGAGTTTGCCACATTCGAGCCCGAAAATGACCCGGAAGGCTGGCACGATTTCGGGGCGGTCGAGATCCGGGGCGAGACCGTGTTTTGGAAAATCGATCTCTATGAGGCGGATTCGGATTTCCGCTATGGGGCCGAGGTCCCGGACAATCCTGCCACCACCATGCGCGTGCTGACCATCATGTTGGCGCGCGACTGGTAGGGCAGGGGACACCCCCTCCTGACACCCCAGCCGATGAAGGCCCACTGATCCCACAAAGGGAGAGTGGGCCTTTGGTCGTGGTGATCCCTGAAGCCGGGGATTGGTCACGCGCGTGAGTGCGCGGGCCACACCTCACCCACCTGGAAGGATATCCCATGACCACAAGCTTTGCCTCTCTCACCGTCGCGATCGGTGATCTGGTCCCGCATCCCGCCAATGTGCGCAGCAACTCCCCGGAAACCTATGCCACTGAGAACATCGCCCATCTGAAAGCCAGCATCGCCGTTCTGGGCCTGCTCCAGCCGCTCCTCGTCCAGAAGCTTGACGGGAAATATGCCGTGCTTGCCGGTGGCCGCCGTCATGCCGCGCTGAACGAGCTGGTCGCAGACAATGCCGCCAAGGGCTTCACCGCGAAAACCAAGGTGGACTGCCGCCTCGTGCCCGAGGATTGCGATGTCACCACGGCCTTGTCGCTCGCCGAGAACATCACGCAAGCCCCGATGAACGCTATCGACGAGTTCGAGGCCTTCGCTCGGATGATGGAGGTCGACGGCCAGACGCCCGAGACCATCGCAAAGACCTTCGGCACGACCGTCGCAGCCGTCAAAAGCCGGTTGCGCTACGGGCTGATCCACCCCTACATCCGCGCTGCGGCTCGGGCCAAGACGATCACGCTCGACACGATGAAGGCCTTTGCCGAGCACCCGAGCCAGGAGGTGCAGCGCGAGGTCTACGAGGTGCTCACCAAGGACGGCGGCTATCTGCAGGCCTACACTGTCCGTCAGGCATTGAAGTCCCGCGGCGTGCAGGTCAGCGACGATATCGGGGCTTTCGTGCGCGAAGACTACGAGGCCCGCGGCGGCGCTGTCTCGGCCGATCTGCTGGAGGAGCATTCGGTGCTCGAGGATACGGCACTGGTCGAGACCATCCTGCTCGAAAAGCTCGGTGCCGCCGCCGAGGAGGCGCGCGTGAAACTGGGCTTTGCTTGGGCCGATGCGATGGTCCGGTATGATTATGCGACCATGGCTGACTACGGCCGCGTCTACCCAGGACCCGTCGAGCCGGATGAGGCCGCCCAGAAGCGCATCGATGAGATCACTGCCGAGCTTGAGAAATTGCAGCTCGAGATGGAGGATGAGGGGCTCGCAGACGACGCCTACAACGCTCACTACGACCGCGTGGACGCACTGGAAGAGGAATCCCGCGACCTGCAGGAGGCCTACAGCGCCGAGGATCTCGCGCGGTCAGGGGTGATTGCGTCGTGGCAGGGTGGGCAGATCACGCTCCATGTTGGTCTCGTCCGCCCGGAAGACACCGTCAAAGAGGAGGGCGCGCGCGGCTCCTCGGCTAGCCCGGCCGGGGAGGAGGCCCCGGACCCGGGCGAAATCACCTACCCGGCCTCGCTGGCCGAGGATCTCAAGACCGAGCGGGCGATGGCGCTCGGGGCCGCGATGGCGCTGCATCCAGAGGCTACGCTCGATTTGACGCTCTTCAAGCTGGTCAGTGACGTTCTGGGCACCGGCATGAGTGTCACGCAGGCGATCAAGATCGAGGCCCGCAAGGAATACCGCAGCCATGCCAAGATGGACGAGATCGACGAGACCTCGCTCGAGCAGGTGGCCGCGGCACATGATGCGCTTGATCTGTCCTGGCTTGATGACACCCGCCCGCCCGCCGATCAGTTCGCGGCGTTTCGCGCGCTGAAGGCAGACGAGAAAGCCAAGCTCGTCGCCTATGCGACCGCCAGCACCACGCAGTCCTGCTTCGCGCGGGACCTATCGCGCGACAGCCTTATGCATGACCTGGAGATCGAGATCATGCCTGACGTTCGCGCGCATTGGACGCCGAATGCGGCACTCTTCAACCGCTTCAAGAAGGCCTGGCTCCTGAAGATCCTCGGCGAGGATCTGGGTCTCGCCCAAGAGGCTGTGACGCTGGCCTCGTCGAGCAAGAAGGAGATCGTCACCTTCTGCGACAAGCTCTTCGCCGAGCCCTTTGCCACGCTGACGGATGCACAGCGCGCTGCCGTGGCGGCCTGGTGCCCGCCCATGATGCAGACCGCCGGTGTCGCCTTTGATGAGGCGGAGCCCACTGCGGAAACCCCGGAGCCTGACAGCGAGGTCGCGCAAGCGGCCTGAGCCATCACGCGACCCGCGTGAGGCATTCCCCGCGCGGGTCGCCCTTCCCACACTCAACCGAAAGACATCCCCATGGCTATTCTCAAGTTCTCTGCGTCCGCTGTTGCGGCGCAGATCGCGCATGCGCGCGCCTGCAAAACCTTCCTGCCCAACTGGAACGGGCCCGTGGACAGGCCCGCCCTGATCCTCATCGTCGGCAATGGTGTGCATCTGCGCTCAAACGGCATCGACGGCACGACCACCCGCATCGTCACGACCGAGCAGGCCGATCCCTCCTTTGCCTTCGCCGATGGCATGAACCCGTTTCGGGATACAGACTGGATGGCGCAGCGCCGCATGGCGTTTCGTGATCTGACCGGCCAGTTCTACACCGACATCCTCGACGATTTGCAGGTGCTCATCGACCGGGGGCAGGGGGCGATCCGGCTCGCCACCGATGGCCACAGCATCCGCGTCTTCGTGCGCCGGGCCTCGGATTATCTCATCGGCGGAACCTACGAGGTGCCCTCGGGTCTTGGCGGTACCTTCCGGGTCATCCTCAAGGATGCCTGCGATACCTTCGCAATTGTGCAGAACTGCGGCAATTGCGAGGATTTCGACGCGATGCAGCCTTATCGCGTGCCCCTCGATGCGCTGATGGAACTCGATGACCGAAGGGTGGCGTGATGGGTTGGCTGTTTTACACGGACCGCCGCGTCCAGACCTATGCGGATGAGAAAGCGGAAATCACGCGGCTTTGCACCTTCGAGGGCGACACGCGCAAGACCGAACTGGTGAAAGCCTGCAAGGTTGACTCCACCTGGTATGCGGCGGCAAGGGTCACCAATATTGACGGCACCCCAGTCGAAGACGCGACCTATGTGACCGATGCGGATGGCTCCGTCACTTTCGGGGCTGTCTTCCTCACCCGATACGATGACGGCTGCTGGGGCTACAAGGACATGGAGGAAAGTGCTGGCCCGAACGAGTCTCGTGCTCCGCTTGGGCTGATCGAGCTCCTCTCCGACCTGAAAGACCCGGACAGCTACGCCAAGGACTGGCGTCAGCGCTGCCGGGATTGGGCTGCGATCCCGGACTACGAGGAAGGCGACAAGATCAAGCTCGCCACCCCTGTGACGCTCACCGATGGCAGCACCTGCCAGATCGTCACTGCGACGCACTACAGGCGGGGGCGGCAAAAACGCCGCTGCTACCGCATCGAGGAAACCGGTGGGCTCGTACGCCTGTCGAAGGCCTCGCTTGCGGGCTCGGAGTTGCTCAGCTCCGCAAAGGGCGCGGCCAGTCCTGTCCTGGCGGAATTCCTAGCGGGGCGGGACGCTTAGGGGCGCACTGCGAGTAGTGCGCGCACCGTCTCGATTTCCAGCACCCAGTTGCTGGTCGTTTCGTTGCGCCATCTTATGCAGCGGATGATCCGATCAAAATCATCCTGAAGGGCGCGCGGAAAAACAGGCTCATGGTGTGCGATTCTGTTGCGGAGCCTCCTCACGGCTTCAATGTCAGACCTTAATTCTGATCGGCGCTGGCTGGCAGCGACACCACGAGGCGCGTCCGGAAACACTGCGTAGAAATGATCGTCCCACAGTCTGCCTTGGTGCCTGTTTGTCAGCATCTTCTCCCAAAACACGAACTTCAGTTCGGCGACGACCTTTCCGGCAGTGGGTTGCTGTGCTGCGCAACCTTCGAGGTCTCGTTTGGGGCTGTATGCCGGACCGCGCGGGTTCGGTAACGAACGGATGAAGCCTTGTGTCCAAGGCCATGTTCCTCCATGGACAGCTTCGATTGCTTCCACGATCGCGTTTCGCAGCGCAACTTCCAAAACATGGAGTGGAACCATGAACGCGGCTGATACTTGTAGATTCCAGTGGTATAGGTGGAGAGCTCGCGTCCTATCATTGCCGGTTTCGCGCAGATAGGTCGCAAACCTAGGTGCGGATAGGACGTTCGGAAGGTGGTGTTCTTCATCAGCCGTGAACGGTGGATACATTGACAGTAAAGACTTTCGGTGCCATATAGGGCGTGAGCTTTGAGACTGCGGGCACTATGCCTCCCCTCATTGCACAAAGAAAGCAAAAGCCCGTCGCATTGCGGCGGGTTTTTCAGTTTTCCAGCCCGACTCCGGAAAACCGTTTGATTGGTCGGTCGGCGACAGCAGATCCTGCGGCTTGTCTTGACAAGACAATGCAAATGCATTACCTATCGCGGGTAGCAAAGACCCTTTTCTTTCAGGAGACTGCCATGACAGCGCTCGCACAAGATGTCTCGAAGCTCACGGACCGGTATCAGACGACCGTGCCGGCGGGTGTGCGCAAACAGCTCGAGCTGGGCAAGGGCGACCAGATTCGTTACTGTACCGAGCCGAGTGGCAGGGTCTATATCGAGCCCGTGCGCAGCGACGAGGATGATCCCGCGCTCGGCGCCTTTCTCGATTTTGTCGAGGCCGATATCAAGGCGCATCCGGATCGCATTCGGGCGTTCGATGGGGCTTTGCATGGCCGTCTTGCAGCACTGGTCGGAGACGTTGACGTCGATCTCGATGCGCCGCTATCGCCCGAGGATGAATGAGCGGCGATAGCGTGCCCGCCCAAGCGCCCCTTGTCTTAAATGGATGGTCGATTTATGCGCATCCGCTCTTTCTGGACCAGCTCGAAGGGCTGATCGAGGAAGTTGAAGCGCGTAAGGCACGCGATCCTAAGACTTGGCGCAAGAAAAACCCGACGAAACGGCTGGCCGCCATCTTCAAGCTGGTCACCGAGGCCATACCGGCAGATCCGGGTGCCGCCGCCTTCCGGCAAGGCGGTACGCTCGGCGATCACCGCAAACACTGGTTCCGGGCGAAATTCTTCCAGCAGTATCGGCTGTTCTACCGGTTCAACAGCGATGCGAAGGTCATCGTGGTTGCCTGGGTGAACGACGACAAGACCCTGCGCGCCTACGGCAGCAAGACGGATGCCTATGCGACGTTCAAAGGGATGCTGGAAGATGGAAATCCACCTGACGATTTCGATGCTCTCTTGAAAGAAGCTGCGGCGGCGGACAAGCGGTTCGAGACGTCTTTCGAAGCGGCGCCCGGTCGGTAAGTGGACCGGTTAGCTGTGAACCTTACGGCCTTGCCGTTTACGGCACCACTGTGGGTGATGTAGCATCGACCCATAGTAAAGTCGGAGAAAGCGCAATGGACCCAACGGGTAAGGAACAGCCGCACCTTGGTCTCGAGGAGCATTTCCGTGGCGGCTGATGTCAATTCGTATGACGCGTGGTTTTGCGCTCAGGTACAGGCCGCGCTGCAGGATGCACGCTCGGGAATATCTCAGGTTCAGGTGATGCAGGCCGCCCAGGCATTGATTGATGCGAAGCGGCAGGTCGAACCCAAGTCCTGACCGAGCCTTGGAGGTCAGCGCGGTCTGACCCCGTCACCCTGAAAAGCAAAAGCGGGCTTTTTGTCCTTTGGAACTCAGACCCTGATCCAAAGGAAATTTCCCATGTCCAAGCCCAAACCGGCAAATCCGGCTCTCTCAATCTCCCACCCTGACCTCGCCTCTGCCCTCGCGCAGATCGGCACGGAGGTCGCCCATCAACCCCTGCGCAGTTCAGCGCTCGCCCGTATCATGCGCGAGACGTTCCATGGCAGCGATGCCGGGGGTGCCTGGGACTGGCGCATGGCCTATGACCTGATGCAGGCCGCGGCCATCCAGATGCTGCTAC
>Ga0207891_1000111_pt1 | contig 71303 bp, 69 predicted proteins | sample LinPmetageLP50_FD_184061 | JGI IMG/M metagenome (GOLD analysis project Ga0207891, IMG submission 184061) | Marine viral communities from the Pacific Ocean - LP-50 (SPAdes) | ecosystem: Environmental > Aquatic > Marine > Oceanic | place: Pacific Ocean | collected 2011-08-27 | reverse complement strand
GGCGATGTGATCACGGCGGTCGATGGGCAAGAGGTGCATACACCCGCCGAGATGATCTACCGCATGAGCGTGGCCGGGATGGGCGCACAAGCGCGGATCACGCGGCTGCGCGATGGCGCGGTGGAAGATGTTGAGGTCGCGTTGATCGCCGCACCGGAAGAGCCATCGCGTGCCGCGCTGACGCTGGATGACAGCAGCTTGCTACCGGGGTTGGCGTTGGCGCGGATCAATCCTGCTGTGATGGCTGAATTGAACCTCCCTCTTGAGGTAGCGGGCGTGGCGGTGATGGATGCCGGGCCCTATGGTACGCGTGTGGGGTTGCAGCAGGGGGATGTGATCCTGGCCGTGAACGGGGCCGAGGTGCAAACACCGTCGGATGTCAGCGACCAGATGGCGGGCAGCCGTCAGGTGTCGATGGTGGTGCAGCGTGGCGTGCAGCGTCTGTCGCTGCAATTCCGGGTCTAGCGCGATGGCGGACCTATTTGGATCGGACGCACCGGCTGTGGAACGCGGGCACCGCCCGTTGGCGGACCGGCTGCGCCCGCGAAGCTTGGGCGAGGTCATCGGTCAGTCACAGGTGCTGGGGCCGGACGCGCCGCTGACGGTCATGCTGCAGTCGGGGTCGCTGGGGTCGCTGATTTTCTGGGGCCCGCCCGGCGTTGGCAAAACGACGATCGCGCGACTTCTGGCGGATGAGACGGACCTGCATTTCGTGCAGATCAGCGCGATTTTCAGCGGTGTGCCTGAGCTGCGCAAGGTCTTTGATGCGGCGAAAATCCGGCGACAGAACGGGCAGGGGACACTGCTGTTTGTCGACGAGATCCACCGCTTTAACAAGGCGCAGCAGGACGGCTTCCTGCCTCATATGGAGGATGGAACGATCCTGCTGGTCGGGGCCACGACCGAGAACCCATCGTTCGAGCTGAACGCCGCTGTGCTGAGCCGGTCGCAGGTTCTGGTGTTGGAGCGCTTGCCGCTGTCTGATCTGGAACGGCTGGCCCAAAGGGCCGAAAAGGAACTGGGTCGTGGCTTGCCATTGGACGGGCCTGCACGTGAAAACCTGCTTGAGATGGCCGATGGCGACGGGCGTGCGTTGCTCAACCTGATAGAGCAAGTCGCCGCCTGGAAGGTCGAGGGCAAGCTGGACGGCAAGGCCCTGTCGGCGCGGTTGATGCGGCGCGCGGCGCAATACGACAAGGGGGGGGACGCGCATTATAACCTCATCTCAGCGCTGCATAAATCCGTGCGCGGCTCTGACCCAGACGCGGCGCTGTACTGGCTGGCGCGGATGCTGGAGGGGGGCGAAGACCCGCGGTATCTGATGCGCCGGATCACGCGCATGGCGGTCGAGGATATCGGGCTTGCCGATCCGCAGGCGCAGTCTGTTTGCCTGCAATCGTGGGAGACCTACGAGCGGCTCGGTTCGCCCGAAGGGGAACTGGCGATTGCGCAGGCGTTGACCTATCTCGCGCTGGCCCCGAAGTCGAACGCGGCCTACGTGGCCTATAAGGCTGCGCGGCGTGCGGCCAAGCAAACCGGGTCCTCTTTGCCGCCCAAGCACATCATGAACGCGCCCACCAAGATGATGAAAGAACAGGGCTACGGCGCGGGGTATGCCTATGACCATGATGCCGAAGACGGGTTTTCCGGCCAGAACTACTTTCCCGACGGGATGGAGCGACCGCAATTCTATCAACCTGTCGAACGAGGCTTTGAACGTGACCTGAAAAAACGCGTCGATTATTTCGAAAAGCTGCGGGCAACGCGGAAAACTTGACATTCGGGGCGTGAACCGTGAGAGACCGCAGATGATTTCAACCCTGTCCCTTGTCGCTATGGGCGGCGCGATCGGTGCCTCCTTGCGGTATCTGTTTGGTGTCGCCGTGACGCGGCTGGTCGGGCTGTCGGATTTTCCGATCGCGGTCCTGACGGTCAACATCATCGGGTCGTTCTTGATGGGCCTCTTTGTGGTGTGTGCCGCACAAAAAGGGCTGACCCAGATCAGCCCATTTGTGATGACCGGCGTGCTTGGCGGCTTTACAACGTTCTCGTCCTTCTCGCTCGAGACGGTCACGTTGATGGAGCGCGGCCAGATCGGGGCGGCAGGGATATATGTGGCACTGTCCGTCGGGCTATCGGTGCTAGGATTAATGCTGGGCCTTTTCGTGGCCAGAGGGGTATTTGCATGAGCCGGGTTCAACATCTGGTCGTAGAAGAAGGCGACGGGGATCAGCGGTTGGACCGTTGGTTCAAACGGACCTTTCCGCTGATTGGCCAAGGGCTGATCGAAAAGATGTGCCGGAAAGGTGACATCCGTGTTGATGGGGGGCGGGTCAAAGCCTCTACTCGGCTTGAGGTCGGGCAGACCGTGCGTATCCCGCCGCTGCCTGATGAAAAGGCTCCGCCGCCGCCCAAGCGCACGCGGATATCAGAGGCGGATACCAAGTTTATCCGGTCTTGTGTGATCTATCGCGACGATCACATCATCGCGCTAAACAAACCGCCGGGGCTGCCGGTGCAGGGCGGGTCTGGTCAATCGGACCGCCATGTCGACGCGCTTGCCGATGCTTTGATGTTCGAACTTGATGAAAAGCCGCGCCTTGTGCACCGCTTGGATAAAGACACCTCTGGCGTGCTGATCATGGCCCGGACACGGTCGATTGCCGCCGCGCTGACAGCGTCGTTCCGCCATCGCGAAACCCGCAAGATTTACTGGGCCGCGGTCGCGGGCGTCCCGCATCCGCGCAACGGGACGATCAAATTCGGGCTGGTCAAAGCCTTCGGTCACGGCGCCCGTGGGGAGGGCGAAAAGATGTACTGCGTCCACCCGAAAGACATGGAAACAACCGAAGGCGCCAAGCGCGCGACCACCGATTATGCGACCCTCGCACAAGCCGGTAAGCGGACCTGCTGGATGGCGCTGATCCCTGTGACGGGCCGGACGCACCAGCTGCGTGCGCATATGGCTGAAATCGGGCATCCCATTGTCGGAGATGGAAAATATGGCGGTTCAGGTCAGGAAAACATGGGCGACGGATGGGGCGCGCAACTGGGGGGTGATATCTCTAAGAAGCTGCACCTGCATGCGCGATCCCTGACGCTGGAGCATCCTGTCACCAAGGCGCGGCTGAACCTCACGGCCCCGCTGCCGGACCACATGGCGCGCACCTGGGACACGTTCCAGTGGGCACCCTCCGACGTGCCTGCTGACCCGTTCGAGGAGGATTGGCGGTGAGCGATTGGAAAGCGAAACGTTTCTGGAAAGAGGCGGCCGTTGTCGAGGCGGAGGGTGGCTATACTGTCGAGCTTGACGGGCGCGGGATCAAGACGCCGGCCAAACGTGCGCTGGTGGTGCCAACCCGCGCTATGGCGCAGAAAATCGCCGCCGAGTGGCAAGCACAGGACGGGGTGATCAACCCCGACACCATGCCCGCCACCAAAACCGCCAATGCCGCGATCGACAAGGTTGCGCTGCAACATGCCGAGGTTGCGGATATGTTGGCGGCCTACGGCGACTGTGATCTGCTGTGCTATCGCGCGGATAGCCCGGCTGAGCTGGTCGCGCGGCAGGCCGAACAATGGGACCCCATGCTGGAGTGGGCCCGCGAGACCTTGGGCGTGAGCTTGCAGACCCGAGTGGGGATCATGCACGAACCCCAGTCACCTGCGGATGTCGCACGCCTGTCGGCGCGCACCCATGCGTTAAGCAACTTTCAACTCGCTGCCTTCCACGACCTTGTGAGCCTGTCTGGCTCACTAATCTTGGGCTTTGCGGCGGCGCTTGACGCAAAGGAAGCGGAATCGATTTGGGAAATTTCGCGTCTGGACGAGATTTGGCAGGCCGAACAGTGGGGCAATGATGACGAGGCAGACGCCTTGGCCGCAGTGAAAAAGACTAGTTTCTTACACGCTAAGTTGATGTTTGACCTGAGCGTGCCCGAATAGGTTTCACGGTGACCCCAATACATAGGATTGAGGGCATTTTTTAAGCACACTGACTTGACGTTCCGGCGTAAATTCGCCCAAACTCCCTTCCACTGACGGGGATAACCCCGCCAAAACATCTCCGGTCCGAAAAGGTGCCGGGTGAACCGCCCTAAAACGTGGCGGAAAATCAGGAAGAGGTTAAAATGAACAAATCCGTATTTTTTGGTGCGCTAACAGTAGCCGGCCTTGCGGCTGGCGCAGCTGCTGCGTCCACGCTTGACGATGTCAAAGCGCGCGGCAAGCTGAACTGCGGCGTTACCACCGGTCTGGCTGGCTTTGCGGCCCCCAACGCCAATGGTGAATGGGAAGGCTTTGACGTGGCGGTATGCCGCGCCGTTGCCGCTGCTGTACTGGGCGACCCCGCAGCTGTCGAATTCATCCCCACAACCGGCAAAACACGCTTCACCGCGCTGGCTTCGGGCGAGATCGATTTCCTCGCACGTAACACCACATGGACCTTCAGCCGCGATGTCGACCTCAAGTTCGACTTCATCGGCGTGAACTACTATGACGGTCAGGGCTTCATGGTTCCGAAAGAGCTTGGCGTTTCCTCTGCCAAGGATCTGGATGGCGCGACTGTCTGCATCCAAACCGGTACCACGACCGAGCTGAACCTCGCGGACTTCTTCCGCAACAACAACATCAGCTACGAGCCCGTCCCCGTTGAAACAAACGCCGAAGGCCAACAGCAGTATCTGGCCGGTGCGTGCGACACCTATACTACCGACGCATCCGGTCTGGCCGCGACACGCGCGACCTTTGAAAACCCAGGTGAGCACATCATCCTGCCCGAAATCATCTCCAAAGAGCCTCTGGGCCCGCTTGTTCGCCATGGCGACAACGACTGGGGCGATGTAACCCGCTGGGTTCTCTACGCTCTGATCGCAGCTGAAGAGCTGGGTGTCACATCGGCAAACGTCGAAGAGATGACAACAAACACCACAAACCCAGAAGTTGCCCGTCTGCTTGGCACCGAAGGTACTTTGGGTGAAATGCTGGGTCTGGAAGCTGACTGGGCGAAGAAAGCCATCGCGTCGCAAGGTAACTACGGCGAAATCTTTGCCAAGAACATCGGCGAAGAAACACCAATCGGTCTGGCCCGTGGCCTGAACGCTCAGTGGACAGACGGCGGCCTGATGTACGCGCCTCCTTTCCGCTAAACACATCCGTCGAGGGGCGCGGAGCAATTCCGCGCCCTTTGCGCCTATACGACGCAAAAATAAAACCCGGCCCGCGACACCGAATGGTGCGTGAAAAACAGGTCCGGCACACAGGGAAAATCTGATGACGACAATGTCCGACCCTCAACAGGGCTCGTTCCGGCTGTCGATGTTGCTTAACGACACCCGCTATAGATCCTACACTTTCCAGTTTATCGCGCTGATACTGCTTATCGCATTGATGTCGTTTCTGGGCATTAACCTGGTACGAAATCTGGCAGAGGCCGGATTGAACATCTCCTACGGGTTTTTGAACGTGCCAGCCGGCTACGATATCAACCAATCCTTAATCGATTATAACAGCCAGTCATCGAACCTGCGTGCCGCAATGGTCGGTATCATCAACACGCTTCTTGTTGCGTTTCTGGCCTGTGTCACTGCGACAATTCTGGGTGTGATCGCCGGTGTGGCACGCCTGTCCAAGAACTGGCTCGTGTCCAAACTGATGTCGGTCTACGTCGAGATTTTCCGGAATATTCCGGTGCTGATCTGGATCCTGATGATCTACACCTTGATGACGGCCGTTTTGCCCGCGCCCAACAAGTTCCGCGGTGACAACGCCACGTCGAGCATGCTTTTCGACGCCTTCGCCTTCACCAACCGCGGCATCTACATTCCCGCACCGGTTTGGGGCCCGGGGTCTATGATCGTGGTTGCGACCTTTGTGCTGTCGATCATCGCCGCGATTATCTATCGCCGGTATGCGGTTAGCCTTCTGTTCCGTACGGGCAAGCTGCTGCCTATGGGATGGCCCACTGTCGCGATCTTGCTGGTGCCGACGATTGTGATGTTCTTCATCATGGGCAGCCCCATCGCATTGGATTACCCCGAGCTTAAGGGCTTTAACTTCCGTGGTGGTCTGCAGATCGGCGCGCCGCTGATCGCATTGTGGTTGGCTTTGTCCGTATACACCGGTGCCTTCATCGCCGAAAACGTGCGTGCAGGTATTCAGGCGATCTCAAAAGGGCAGACCGAAGCTGCTTCGTCGCTTGGCTTGCGCCCGAAGCGGGTCATGAACCTTGTGGTTCTGCCGCAGGCGTTGCGCGTGATCATCCCGCCGCTGATTTCGCAATACCTCAACATCACGAAGAACTCGTCGCTCGCGATTGCCGTAGGGTATGCCGATATCACTGCGACACTGGGGGGGATCACATTGAACCAAACCGGCCGCGCGATCGAATGCGTGCTTTTGCTGATGCTGTTCTATCTCACGATCTCGCTGTCGATCTCTGCGATCATGAACGTTTACAACAACTCTGTCAGCTTGAAGGAGCGGTAAGATGTCAGATACACACGCCGCCTCCGTCCCTTATGTGCGGGACACCATGTTGCCACAGCACGCGCCCCCGCCAACCGCGCAGGGGCCTGTAAAATGGGTCCGTGAAAGCCTGTTTTCGTCGATCCCTTACACCATTCTCACGCTCGCAGCGCTTTACGTTATCTATCTGATCCTTTCCGGCTTCCTTCCTTGGTTGCTGGGCGGGGTTTGGACGACATCCAATATTCGCGAGTGTCGCGAAGTATTGGACGGCGTCCAAGCTGGCTGTTTCTCGGTGCTGACAGAACGCTGGAACCAGCTGTTGTTTGGTATCGCCTATCCACAGGACGGCTATTGGCGCCCGACATTGGCATTCGTGCTCCTGTTCGTCGCCGTGTCACCGGTGCTGTTTAGCAATCTGCCACGTGGGCTCATCCTTTTTACCGTCATCTATCCTTTCATCGCCTTTTGGTTGATCTGGGGCGGTTCCCTTTTGGTGCCATTGTCGGCGTTGCTGGCCGTTGTGGTCGGCTATGTGGTCTACAGCAGAATCGTTAAGACAAGCTTTGCAGGCGGCCTTTTCGCGGGTCTCATCGCAGGCATCGTGACATGGTTTATCTGCGGCTTCATTACGCCAAGCCTATCCGGCGTACTCGCGCTGGAACCGGTCGCCTCGCGAAACATGGGGGGCTTTATGCTCAACATGATCTTGGGCGTGATCTGTGTGTCTTTGTCCTTGCCGATGGGCATTCTGCTTGCACTGGGTCGTCAATCGAGCTTGCCGATCATCAAACTGATCTGCGTTGTTTTCATTGAGTTTATTCGAGGGGTGCCTCTGATTACGTTGCTTTTTGTTGCCAACGTGGTCCTGGCTTACTTCCTGCCACCGGGCACAAACTTCGACCTGATCCTGCGTGTTATCATCATGATCACCATGTTCGCGTCTGCCTATATCGCCGAGGTGATCCGCGGCGGGTTGGCAGCCTTGCCACGTGGTCAATACGAGGCTGCAGATAGCTTGGGCCTAGATTATGCGCAGGCCATGCGCCTGATTATTTTGCCCCAAGCCTTGAAAATCTCGATCCCAGGAATCGTTAACGTGGCCGTCGGGCTGTTCAAGGATACTACGCTGGTGTCGATTATTTCGATGTTCGACCTGGTTGGGATGATCCGCGGGCCGATCCTAGCGTCGACTGACTGGAACGGCGTTTACTGGGAACTGTGGGGCTTTGCCGCCTTGCTCTTCTTCGTCGTCTGCTACGGCATCTCGCAATATTCACAATGGCTGGAACGTCAACTCCAGACCGACCACCATTAAGGAAAGGCTGTAATTATGGCTGAACAAGCACAAGCGCTGAAAGTCTCGAACGAGGTCGCGATCAGCATCGAGAACATGAACAAGTGGTACGGCACGTTTCACGTGCTGCGGGATATTGATCTGACCGTTTACCGTGGTGAACGTATCGTTATTGCCGGACCGTCGGGCTCGGGGAAGTCAACTCTGATCCGCTGTATCAATGCCTTGGAAGAGCATCAGAAAGGCCGGATCGAAGTCGACGGTACGGTGCTGTCTTCGGACGTTAAGAACATCGACAAGATCCGCTCCGAAGTCGGGATGTGTTTCCAGCACTTCAACCTTTTCCCGCACTTGACGATCCTCGAAAACTGCACGCTTGCTCCGATCTGGGTACGAAAAACACCTAAGAAGGAAGCCGAAGAAATCGCGATGCATTTCCTTGAGAAGGTTAAGATCCCGGATCAGGCGGACAAGTACCCAGGTCAGCTTTCTGGTGGTCAGCAGCAACGCGTGGCGATCGCGCGCAGCCTGTGTATGCGTCCGCGTATCATGTTGTTTGACGAACCAACCTCAGCCTTGGATCCGGAGATGATCAAAGAGGTCCTGGACACGATGGTCGAACTGGCTGAGGAAGGCATGACGATGCTCTGCGTGACGCACGAGATGGGCTTTGCCCGTCAGGTGGCCAACCGCGTCATCTTTATGGATGAAGGGCAGATCGTCGAACAGAACGAACCTGAGGAGTTCTTCAACAACCCCCAAAGCCCGAGGACCAAGCTCTTCCTCAGTCAGATTTTGGGCCACTAAGTTTCAAGGGCGGGGATTTCCCCGCCCTTTTCTATTGGGCAAGCATCCGTGGCGTCATGTACGCCTGTACGTCGCCGCTGTGCCAGTGCACGCCCCTCCAGTCGTCCACTTCGAATGACATCACCATTGTCGCACCCGGTGGGGTTCCGGCTGCAAGATGAGCTGTGGCTCCCACACGGGGCAGGAGGTGCGCCATCTCCGCCACGCCGGGGTTATGCGCAAGAACTAAAACTGTTGCCCCTTCAGCGCCCTGTATGGCCGCCATCAGCCGTTCTGTATCTGCTAGATAAAGACGGTCTGTGAAGATTCGTTTAACAGCGGAGGGAATTTCCAAAAGTTCGAGCGTTTCCGACGTTCGCCGAGATGCAGAGCATAGCACAAGATCAGGTCTGTAGTCTTCGGCGTCGAGCCATCGCCCGATTGCATGTGCGTCTTGCCGACCTTTATCATCCAAAGGCCGGTCAAAGTCCGTCGCGATCCCCGCCGGCCAACCTGCTTTTGCATGGCGCATCAGAATAAGGCGTCTCATCAACGTTTCCTTAATGTATCGGCCGCATAAACAAGAAGCTCAGACAGCCGGAAACAGTGGAGGGTGCAATATGCAGTAATTTATATAGTGGTTGTTACTGGCCGCGGATAATGCTCCCTGCACCATGTTCGGTGAAAAGCTCCAACAAGCAGGCGTTAGGGGCTCTCCCGTCCAAAATCACCGCTGCGCGCACCCCACCGTCGATCGCATCAAGCGCAGTTTGTGTTTTGGGTATCATGCCACCGGCAATCGTTCCGTCTGCCACCATCTCGCGTATCTGGCTCGCTGTTAGCTCCGTCAGCACGTCGCCTTCGGCATTCTTCACGCCCGCAACGTCGGTAAGCAGCAGCAAGCGGTCTGCCTTCAGCGCAGCTGCAATCGCGCCCGCCGCAGTATCGCCGTTGATGTTAAATGTTTCACCGTTGCGGCCCATGCCAAGGGGCGCAATCACCGGGATAATCCCTTTGTCGGCTAGATCGCGGAGCAAACGGGGGTTTACTTCGGTCGGTGCGCCAACCAACCCCAGCTCTGGGTCCTCTTGGTCACAGATAATAAGGCCGCTATCCTTGCCAGACACACCGACGCAACGCCCACCCTGTGCCGTGATCGCTTGCACAATGCGGGCGTTCACAAGGCCCGACAGAACCATTTCAACGATTTCCATCGTGGCAGCGTCGGTCACCCGTTTGCCGTTTACGAATTCGGACTTGATGTTCAGCCGGCCGAGCATGTCATTGATCATCGGTCCGCCGCCGTGGATGATGACGGGGTTCACGCCGACCTGGCGCATAAGTGCTACGTCGCGCGCGAACTCTTCCATCGCATCGTCGCTGCCCATGGCGTGACCGCCCAGCTTTATAACAACGGTCGCGTCAGCGTAACGCTGCAAGTAGGGGAGCGCTTGGCTCAGGGTGCGTGCGGTGGCGATCCAGTCGCGATTCATGTCTTGTTTTCTCATTCTCTGCCTCGGTAAACGCCGAAGTGCTCGTCACTCCAACGTCGCGATAATGGCACGGAGCGTAGGGATGCCCCAGCCCTTTTCAGAAGACGTAACCACGATTTCGGGGTAGGCGGCTGGGTGCTTGGCAAGCGCACCACGGACCTGATCCAGAACCTTCTGACGCTCTACTTCTTTAACCTTGTCGGCTTTCGTGAGGACACATTGAAAAGTCACGGCTGAGCTATCTAGCAACGACATGATTTCGTCATCGACCTTCTTCACGCCATGCCGCGCGTCGATCAGCACAAACGCCCGGCGGAGCGTTTGCCGACCTGACAGGTACTGTTTCAGCAACCGTTGCCATTTTTCGACGACGGGTAGAGGGGCGTTAGCATAGCCATACCCGGGCAAATCGACGAGGTAGTGATCGTGGGCCGCGGTAAAATAGTTGATCTCTTGAGTGCGCCCCGGCGTGTTGGACGCTCTCGCCAGCGCTTTTGTGCCCGTCAAGGCATTGATCAAAGTCGATTTACCAACGTTTGATCGCCCTGCGAAACACACCTCCATCCGGTCGGCGGGTGGCAGGCCGTCCATCGCGACAACGCCTTTCACAAACAGCGTTTCGCCTGCAAATAGCATGCGGCCTTTTTCGGCTGCATAGGCATCAGGCTCTTCGGCGATGCTAAATTGGACTTGCATGAGTTAAAGTACCTTTACCTGGTCGCTAAGTGCGACGGAGCCTGTGTGAATGACCTTAGCGTATACGCGGAAATCTTGGTGACCCCAAGTGCTCAATACGCGCAATATGTCGATGTCGCGCTCGCCGTTGTGTCGATTCGCGGTGGTCGCTTGGCACCGCTTGGTGCGGTCCCGTATGCGTAGGACAGTTTCGCCAAGTGACACGTCGTTCCCGACCCAATCAAGATCGCTTCATGGTGTTGCGGCATCAAACCAATGGTGCTTTTGACCCGGTGCTCAAATTTGCACAATGCGACCATTCGTTCCCATCTAGACGCGCTGCGCCATGCGCCACCGCCCAGGTCTGGTTCCACGGCATCGGCTGCCCCGTGGAGGGCGCTGTATGATCCAGCTCTTCGCGACCATGGCTTTTGAGCGGGTGGCGATAGAGCTGGGTCACCGTTGTCATTATTTCGGATCACCCTTCCGTCCGAATTTCATGCTGCCTTTAATATTTCCTAGGATATCAGGCTTATAGCCCTGACTGCGCATGATCAGGTACTGCTGCGTAAAGGTAATCGTGTTGTTTGCGATCCAGTAGACAACGAGGCCAGATGCAAAACCGCCAAGCATGAACATAAAGACCCATGGCATCCATGCAAAGATCATCTGCTGCGTGGGATCCGTAGGGGCCGGGTTCAGTTTCTGCTGTAGGAACATCGAAATACCCAGCAGCAACGGTAGGATCCCGATAAAGACCAATGCAAGAACGGTCCCTGCTTCGGGCGCAGCCCATGGCAGCAGTCCATAGAAGTTGAAGATAGATGTCGGGTCTGGAGCGCTCAAATCCTGAAACGGGCCGAAGAAGGGCGCGTGGCGCAGCTCCAACGTGACGAAGATCACTTTGTAGAGGGAAAAGAAAATCGGGATTTGCATCAAAATCGGCAGACAGCCGGCGGCTGGGTTCACTTTCTCGCGTTTATATAGCTCCATCATGCCCTGTTGAAGCTTTTGACGGTCGTCGCCTGCATCCTTTTTCAGCTTCTCCATCTGTGGCTGAAGCTCTTTCATCTTCGCCATCGAAACGTAGGATTTATACGCAAGTGGGAAGAGCAGAGCTTTGATCAGCAACGTCAGGCCGATGATCGCGACACCCATGTTGCCGATCAGCAGGTTTAGATGGTGAAGTACCCAAAAGATCGGTTTGGTCAGGAAAAAGAACCAGCCCCAATCGATGGAGTCGATGAATTTGTACACGCCTTGCGCCTCATAGTCGCGCAAAATTTCCCATTCTTTGGCACCGGCGAACAACTGTGTGGTGACCGTTGCTGTCTGCCCGCTTGCGACAGTTTGCGTCGGCATCACGGATTCGGTTTGAAAAATCTCAGTGCGTGGCAGGTACTTGACTGATAAGCGCGTTGGCTGTGCCGGATCCGGGATCAGGTTGGTCATGAAATAGTGCCCGGTGAAGCCGATCCAGCCGTTGGTGACACCGTCAATACGTTTGGATGGCACGCCGTTCACGACATCCAGCTCGGGAATGTCATCCCAAGCGGTCTCAAGCAGTTCACCATTGTTCATGGCGACAAGACCCTCGTGAAGAATGAAGAAATTCTGCGCGTCGCTTGGAATACCGTGGCGTGCAATTAGCCCGTAAGGTGCAAGTGAAACCGAGTTTTCGGAAGTGTTCTCAACCTTCTGTTCGATCTTGAACATATAGTTTTCGTCGATTGAGATGGTGCGTGAGAAAAGCTGACCGGCGTCGTTATCCCAAGTGAGCGTGACAGGGGTTTCGACTGACAGCGTTTCACCTTGGCTAAGTGTCCAAAGGGTGTTTGGTCCTGGAACCTGTTCAGGGGCAATCCCCGCACCTGGAGCCCAGCCGTAAAGCGCATAGTAGGCGTCGGGTGTGCCTGCAGGTGATAGCAAGCTTACGATGGGAGCATCGTCTTCGATAGTTGTGTTGTAATCCTTCAAATGAAGGTCATCGACCCGCCCCCCTAGCAGCGAGATTGAGCCGGAAATGCGCGCCGTTTCAACGGGAATACGCGGCGCTTCTTCGAGAGCTGCCGTTGCCTCGTCCGACGCGTCGGTCACATTGTCGGCGGCACCGGCACTTGAAGGGACAACAGCTTCTGTCGAGGTTGCGTCCGTCACTTGCTGTGTGGCAGCCGGGTCGGTGATGGTTTCGGTTTCCGGAGGCGGAAACAACACGAACCACCCTAGGATGACTATGAAACTTAGAACCGTCGCGAAAATGAGATTCTTGTTTTGATCGTCCATGTGACCGTCACCTGATGCCTGTAATATCAGCGTGGGTTCAACAGAGTAAGGCACCAAAGGTCAAGTAGATTCGCCTTTTCCCCTTTGGTGCACACTGATCTGCCGAAGCCAAACATCAACGAATGGCACCCACCACACTGGGCAGGCGTGTCAGTTTTTGGCTATGTGTATGCATCCAAGTGGTCGCTTCGTGTATCTGCATGGGCGGCGCGATGCCGTCGCCTTGAACATGGTCGCAGCCCAGTTGAGACAATAAGCTATGCTCTCCGGCGGTTCGTATATCACAGGCCAGGGTTTCGACGCCTAAATCCTGAGCCATCGCAACTACCGCTGACAGGATGCGGCGACGGTTGGGGTGTTTATCAACGTCATTGGTGAGAGATGGTTCGATGATAGCGAGGTCAACGCCGCATTTTTGAATAATCTCAACGCAGTGCGGACCGCTGCCAAAACCGTTAAGCGCGATACCGCATCCTAGCGTATGAAGGTCATGACATGTGGAGATTATTGGGTGAGGGGGTGTATGCTGGCAGAGATGTTGCGGTAGGGCTAGTCGCAAAGTACCGGGTTTGACGTCAAGACGATCAAGTTCCCATTCCAGTTTTGCCGCCAGCTGCACGTCATCCACTTGCTCGGTAGAAAGGCTGCATGTGATGATAAGAGGAAAGTGAGGCGCTCGTTGCAGGGTTTTGGCCCTGTGCAGCGCGTGGGTCAGACTGCTGAAGTGACTGAAAAGGGTTTCATCCTCTGCAATTTCCGAGGTGCTGACCGGCGCGGCCATGTCGGTGTTCATGCTGGTGTGGCAGGCCGGAACTGCAGAAAATCCGGTGATCATGCCGGAATGGGTGGATATCTGAGGCTGAAATAGAGTTCGAGCGTGCTGCATCGGTTCCCGAGGTGTAGGATCGGTGCCGCCGCTTGGTCGGGCAGTGGCCGTCCTATCCAGGGGGCGCGTTCGCATTGGTTCTGATGGTGTACTACGCCACCTATCTGAAGCCAAATACAGCAAAGGGGGGGCGATAAAGCCGATGAAAATTAACCCCTGCCAGCCGAACCAAAGCACGGACAACGCAAACCCCAGCAAAAGCACGAGGCCAGCGGGTAAATGACGACGGGTTGTGCTACGCTCGGAACGATTAGATTGAAGATCGTGTTGCAAATGAAGCCTCGGCTGACAGTGTTACCGCCATACCGATAGCCCTTGCCTCTGACCAAAAGATTAATGTTCTGCCTTTGATCTAAAGGATTTGAATTAAACCCTCAGGTTTTCGAGGGTTTACTTGTCTCGCGTGAGGCCTGCAAAATCAAACAGGTTCGGATCCAACAGATGCGAAGGGCGTGCGTTCATCAGCGCGCGGAACATGACCTGACGGCGTCCGGGGCTATTCGCCTCCCAGCCGTCTAGAATAGATTTTACCTGCTGGCGTTGCAGACCGTCTTGCGAGCCGCACAAATCACACGGAATGATTGGATAATTCATGGCAGTAGAGAATTTTTCGCAATCGACCTCCGCAACATGGGCGAGGGGGCGGTATAGGAACAGATCGCCTTCTTCGTTCACGAGTTTTGGCGGCATGGTCGCCAAGCGCCCGCCATGAAACAGGTTCATGAAAAACGTCTCTAGGATGTCATCACGGTGGTGGCCTAGGACAACAGCGGTACATCCTTCTTCGCGCGCGATGCGATAGAGGTGCCCCCGACGAAGCCTACTGCACAGCGCACAGAATGTGCGGCCCGCGGGTATTTTATCCATGACGATGGAATAGGTGTCTTGGTATTCGATGCGGTGTTTGACACCCATCTTTTCAAGAAACGCGGGCAAGACCGTGGCGGGGAAATTGGGCTGACCTTGATCGAGGTTGCAGGCGACCAGTTCGACGGGCAGAAGACCGCGCCATTGGAGCTCGTGCAAGATGGCCAGCAGGGTGTAGCTATCTTTGCCCCCGGACATGCAAACCAGCCATTTGCCGCCGGGTTCGATCATCCCGTATTGCTCAATCGCCTCGCGCGTTTGTCGCACAAGACGTTTGCGCAGTTTGCGAAACTCGGTGCTTTGGGGGGCACCGTTGAAGAGCGGGTGAATATCTTCGGGTTGATCAAGCATGGGCTTGGCTTAGTGCAACTGGGTTTGCCGATCAAGCGCCAGTACATGTGTGTGGCGGCGATTGGTGATGTTGGGAAAGGAGAGAAGCGGAAGGGCTAGTCCGGTACGTTGTCGATGCCGCTATCGCCCCAAGGGTGGCAGCGAGCGATGCGCCGCAGGGTGAGCCAGCCGCCCTTGATGCCGCCATGTTTAGCAAGTGCTTCCAGCGCATATGCGCTGCATGTCGGGTGGTATCGGCAGTTGTGGCCAACCCAGGGGCTGAAGACGAGGCGATACCCTTTCACAGGCAGTGCCAAAACGCGCGCCAAAGGGGTCACTTTTTTGAACCAGAGCGTTGCTTGCCGTGGAGGATCCCCAAGGCTTTGGTGAAATCCGACTGCAATTTGTCAAAAGGGAGGGATGCCGTGGCATCGCTGCGACCTACGAGGACATAGTCCATACCGTCGCGTCCCTCGTGAGGGAGCGTCAGGCGTGCGACTTCGCGTAGACGTCGTTTGGCCCGATTGCGCGCGACGGCGTTGCCCACTTTTTTAGAGCAGGTGAACCCAACCCGTATGCCATCGGCTTCGCCCGCTGCGCGTTTACGCATCTGCAGGATGAAACCGGGCATGGCGACCCGAGGGGCGCGGGACGCCCGTTGAAAGTCGGGGCGATTTTTGAGCGTTTGCACACGTAAAGAAACCGCCGGAAGCGTTTCCTCTGGTGTGGCGATGCTGCCATCCATAGGTGCCTCCGACGGTGTCATATCTTTTTGAAACCGAGGTCGCGTATTACGCGCTCAGTTCCTTCCGGCCTTGTGCACGGCGCGCGTTGATGATCTTGCGACCCGCTTTGGTTGCCATGCGTGCGCGGAAACCGTGGCGCCGTTTGCGCACAAGGTTTGAAGGTTGATAGGTGCGTTTCATCGCTCCGACTCCACTTTATACTTTAGCACGCGACCAGATTCGGCGCGTCACTGTCATTTCAAGCCCTGCTCCTAAAGCTGCAGCACGGGCAAGTCAAACCCTTGGTGCCGTTATTTCGGCCTTTGCAACAAATTAAGCCAGCTTATCTGCGCAATGTTACAGTTTTCTTGGGAATTGCCGTGACATCGTCATAAAAGCCGCCTTCACATCAACCACACGTGAGCACCCTATCTGACTGGCGATATTTGACCCATCTAATAAGGAGCAACTTATACCCTTTTGAAAGTGACCCGACAATATGTCCGCACAAGCCTCTGAAAAGCCTTCGTGGTTTCGCTACTTGCCCTTTGTGGCCATCTTGGCGGTCGCGGTGATCGGCTATTTCGCCCTGCGAGATTACCTTACCTTCGAGACGCTGCGCGACAACCGCGAGGCGCTGATCGCTTTTCGTGACCAGCACTACGCGCTGACGATCCTCGTTTTTCTGGGCATTTATATCATGATTGTGGGGTTTTCCCTTCCAGGGGCGAGCGTGGCAACAATCACTGGCGGTTTTCTATTCGGGACAGTGTTCGGCGTTCTGGCAAATGTCACCGGCGCGACACTGGGGGCGGTCGTGATCTTTCTTGCCGCGCGTATGGGGCTCGGAGAGACATTGAAGGCGCGTATGGACGCGTCGGAGGGGCTTGTGCGGAAGGTCAAAGCGGGCATTGACGAAAACCAGTGGTCGATGCTTTTCTTCATACGATTGGTGCCCGTGGTGCCTTTCTTTGTGGCGAACCTTATTCCTGCCTTTCTGGGCGTGCCTCTTTATCGCTTTGTGATCTCTACCTTTCTAGGGATCATTCCCGGGTCGCTCGTGTTCACCTCAATCGGTGCTGGGCTGGGTTCCGTTTTTGCACGGGGTGAAACGCCAGACTTCGGCATTATATTCGAACCTCACATCCTGCTTCCCATTCTGGGGCTTTGCGCTTTGTCGGTGCTGCCCGTCGTGTTGAAAGCTGTCACCGGCAAAAAGGAACTTTTGAAATGAACCGCATTAAAACCGACCTGTTGATCATTGGCGCAGGCTCCGGCGGGTTGTCCGTCGCGGCGGGGGCGTCGCAAATGGGGGCGGATGTTGTGCTGCTTGAAGGGCACAAGATGGGCGGCGACTGCCTGAACTTTGGCTGCGTGCCGTCGAAGGCGCTGATTGCTACGGGCAAGGCGGCCTACGGGCAGCGGCACAGCGCGGAATATGGCGTGGCCAATGCGGCGGGCGAGGTGGATTACGCCGCTGCAAAAGATCATGTGGCGGACGTGATTGCGCAGATCGCGCCCGTCGACAGCCAAGAACGCTTCGAAGGCTTCGGGGTCAACGTGATCCGCGAGTACGGGCGCTTCATCTCCGAAGACGAAGTGCAGGCCGGAGATACGGTGATCAAGGCGCGGCGCATCGTCATCGCGACGGGATCATCGCCGCTGGTACCCCCGATTACAGGTCTGGATAAAACGCCCTACGAGACGAACGAGACCTTGTTCAATCTGCGCGAAAAGCCCGAGCATCTGCTGATCATCGGTGGCGGGCCGATCGGGATGGAAATGGCGCAGGCCCATATACGCATGGGGTGCAAGGTTACCGTGATCGAGGGAGATAAAGCGCTTTCAAAGGACGACCCCGAACTTGCCGCCATCGTTTTGCAAACGCTCAAGGACGAAGGCATCGAGATTGCAGAAGGCGCGCAAGCCGCTGAAATCCGTGGGGATGTCGGCGCGATAGAGGTGGAAGCAAAAGACGGGCGCGTGTTCAAAGGCTCGCATCTTCTGGTGGCCGTCGGCCGCAAGGCAAACACGGATCGTCTGGATCTGGAAAAGGCGGGGATCGAACCGATCAAGAACGGGATCAAGGTTGACGATTCCCTGCGCACCACCAACCGCAAGGTCTATGCCATTGGCGACGTTGCTGGCGGGATGCAATTTACCCATGTTGCGGGCTATCACGGCGGCGTCGTGATCCGGTCGCTGATGTTCGCGCTGCCCGCCAAGGCGAAGACGGCGCATATCCCGTGGGCCACCTACACGGACCCAGAACTGTCGCAAGTCGGCCTGACCGAGGCGCAAGCCAAAGAGAAACACGGTGACAAGCTGGAGGTCGTGCGCTTTCACTATAACCACAATGATCGCGCCATCGCGGAGCGTAAAACCAAAGGTTTGATCAAGGTCATGGTGGTCAAGGGGCGCCCCGTGGGCGCAAGCATCGTCGGTTACCAAGCAGGAGAGTTGATCAACCTGTGGGCTTTGGCGCTGGCAAATAACATGAAAATGAGCCAGATTGCGTCTATGGTTGCACCTTATCCCACCATCGGCGAAATCAACAAACGTGCGGCGGGGGCGTATTTCAGCCCGCGTCTGTTCGAAAGCGATTTGGTCAAGACTGTCGTTCGACTGGTGCAGCGGTTCATCCCATAAAGCGCGCGCCTATGCTCAAATCCCTCTCCGGCAGGCTTCTTATTCTAACCACCATCTTTGTGATGCTGGCAGAAGTGTTGATCTTTGTGCCCTCTATCGCCCGGTTTCGCGAAGAATACATGATGAACCGGCTGGAGAGGGCGCAGATCGCGTCGCTGACCCTGCTCGCAAGCGATATGATCGACCCCGAGCTTGAGGCAGAGCTGTTGCGCACCGCGCAGGTGTTTAATGTGGTGCTGCGGCGGGACCGCATACGGCAATTGGCACTGTCCTCCCCGATGTCGCAGACCATCAAAGAGACATACGATCTGCGCGATGCCTCCGCATGGGTGTTGATTCGCGATGCGTTCCATCAGCTCGCCGAAACAGAGCCGGGGGTGATCCGCGTGATCGGTGCCCCGGTGCAGGATGCGGGCCTGCTGATCGAAATCACGATGGAGGCGGGCTCCTTACGGACGGCCATGATCGACTATGGTATTCGCATACTGGCGCTTTCTGCCGCCATCTCGATGATCACGGCGTTTTTGCTGTTTCTGACCATGCGGGCGTTTTTGCTGAAACCGATCAAGGGTGTGGTCGGGCATATGCAGAACTACGCTCTTGCCCCCGAGGATGCGCGACGAATCATTTCACCTTCTGCCGGTGTGACAGAGGTGCGCGAGGCCGAGGAAGCTTTGATGAAGCTTGAAACCGAACTGACCCAAGCGCTGCGCCAGAAAGAGCGTCTGGCGCAGTTGGGGCAGGCGGTGAGCAAGATCAGCCACGATCTGCGTAACATACTGACATCGGCACAGTTGTTTACCGACCGGATCGAAATGTCCGAGGATCCGACGGTCAAACGCATGGCCCCCAAGCTGGTCAGCTCAATCACCCGCGCCGTGCACCTGTGCGAATCCACGCTTGCCTTCGGCCGCGCGGAAGAGCCAAGTCCGACGCTGACGGTCACGCCACTGTTGCGCATCGTTGATGACGTCGTTGATAGCGAGCGGCTGGCGATCAACGGGGCGGACCTGACGTTCACCTGCGACGTGCCGCAAGATTTGCACGTGCGCGCCGATCCGGAGCATTTGTTCAGGGTCTTGGCGAATCTTGTGCGCAACGCGCGACAGGCGATCATCGCCACGGGTAAATCCGGCGAAATCATCGTTGCTGCCAGTGAACAGGCCGGCGACTGGGTGATCCGCGTCAGCGACAACGGCCCCGGCCTTCCCCCCAAGGCGCGGGAGCATCTGTTTACTGCGTTCAAGGGCGGTGCGCGCAAGGGGGGCTCCGGTCTGGGCCTTGCCATCGCGGCAGAGCTGGTGCGCGGTCACGGTGGGACGCTCAAACTGTCAGAGACAAGCGCGTCGGGCACGGTTTTCATCGTGACATTGCCCAAGGGCGACGGGTCTTTCTAATTTGTTTGAAGAAAATTCACGTTAGGCAAAAGAAGGGGTTGCAAACCCCCGCGCCCAGAACTAAACCCCGCCTTAACGGACCGATAGCTCAGCTGGATAGAGTACCTGACTACGAATCAGGGGGTCGGGGGTTCGAATCCTCCTCGGTCCGCCACTTTCAAACATCGTTAGATTTTGAACTTGGCGGCAAAACCGTCAGTATTTTCATAATAAAATTTATCACCCTGCACGCATGATCGCGCGCTGGGCTGTTTGTGTTTATCGTTTGATTTTATGGGGGTACGGCCCTTCGGGGTGAGGTAACCCGCGCGGGTGCAAGGGCGCGCGGGTTGTTGGTGTGGGTGCCTCAGGCGGCAGGCTTAGGCGATGGCCTCGTCCCAACCGGTGTCCTGATCCGCCAGTTTGACACGGGTCGGCAGACCGATGGTGTCGAGCAGGGCGAACAGCGGCTTTGGGTCCAGCTCTTCGACGTTCACCATCGTGCCGGTGTCATAGGTGCCATCGGCAATCAGCATCGCCATCGCCACGGGGGGCACGCCAGCGGTATAGGAAATGCCCTGGCTGCCGACCTCGTTATAGGCGTCCTTGTGGTCGGCGACGTTGTAGACAAACACCTCTACATCCTTGCCGTCCTTGGTGCCTTTGACCAGATCGCCAATGCAGGTCTTGCCAGTATAGTTCGGCGCGAGGGTGGATGGGTCGGGTAGCACGGCTTTGACTACCTTCAGCGGCACGACCTCGAGCCCTTCGGCGGTCACAACGGGCTGTTCAGACAGCAGGCCAAGGTTCTGCAGCACGGTGAAGACATTGATGTAGTGATCACCAAAGCCCATCCAAAAGCGCACGTCGGCCTCCGGATAGTTCGCGGCAAGCGAATGCACCTCGTCATGGCCGGACATATAGGCCTTCTGCTTGCCAACGACGGGCAGATCCCATTCGCGGCCGACCTCGAACATCTTGTTCTCTTGCCACGCGCCTTCCTGCCAGCTGTAGACCGTGCCGGTGAATTCGCGGAAGTTGATCTCGGGGTCGAAGTTGGTCGAGAAATACTTGCCGTGATTGCCCGCGTTGATGTCGACGATGTCGATGGATTTCACGTCGTCCATGAATTCGTCCACGGCGAAACGGGCGAAGGCGTTAACCATACCGGGATCGAAGCCTGCCCCCAGAATGGCGGTGGTGTTGGCCTTGGCGCAATCCTCGCGGCGTTTCCATTCGTAGTTGCCGTACCACGGGGGTGTTTCGCAGATTTTGGTCGGGTCTTCGTGAATGGCCGTGTCGATATAGGCGACGCCGGTGCGGATGCAGGCTTCGAGCACGGTCATGTTCACGAAGGGCGAGCCGACATTGATCAGGATCTGCACGCCGAGGTCGTTGATCAGCGCCTCTACCGCGTCGCTGTCCATCCCGTCGACCGCATGGGCCTTGAATACGCCGTCCTGTTTCATCGCGCCTTTGGCATGCACGCTTTCAATGATCGCTTCGCATTTTGACACGGTGCGGCTGGCGATATGCAGATCGCCCAACACGTCATTGTTTTGCGCGCATTTATGCGCCACGACCTGAGCCACGCCACCGGCGCCGATGATAAGAACGTTACGTTTCATGTATTCAGTACACCTCTTGTAAGGGAAGGGTTAGGAGAGGGCGGATTTGAAATCCTCGTAGTCGAATGACCGGACCGATGTGATCGTTCCATCAAGTTCACGAATGGCGATGCCGGGCATCTTGACGCCGTTGAACCAGTTTTTCTTGACCATAGTATAGCCCGCAGCGTCCTGAAACGAAATGCGGTCGCCGGGTTTAAGCGGGGCGTCGAACTTGAACTCGCCAAAGATGTCGCCCGCAAGGCAGGATTTGCCGCAGATCATCCAGTCGTGGTCGCCGGTGTTCGGCGCCACCTTGGCGGGCTCGCGGTAGATCAACAGGTCAAGCATATGCGCCTCGATGGAGCTGTCGACGATGGCAAGGTTCTTGCCGTTGTGCAGCGTGTCGAGCACGGTCGTTTCTAGCGCGGCGGCACCGGTAATCGCGGCTTCGCCCGGTTCGAGGTAGACCTGCACGCCATAGGTATCCGACAGGGTTTTCAATCGCGCTGCCAGACGGTCCAGCGGGTAGCCTTCGCCGGTGAAATGGATGCCACCACCAAGGCTGATCCAGTCCATCCGGTGGATCGTGTCGCCAAAACGGTCCTCGATCAGCGTCAGCATGTCAGCGAAACGGTCAAAATCGTCATTCTCGCAGTTGTTGTGGAACATCAGCCCGGTCACGCGATCGGCCACGGCGGCGATCTGCGCCGGATCGTGTTCGCCCAAACGGCTGAAGGGGCGGGCGGGGTCGGCCAGATCGAATTCCGATGTCGATACACCGGGGTTCACCCGCAGCCCGCGCGTATGCCCTGCCGATGCCGCATCGAAACGGTCCAGCTGGCCGATGGAATTGAAGATGATCTTGTCGCTATTGGCCAGCACCTCGGCGATCTCGTCATCGTCGTAGGCCACTGAATAGGCGTGGGTTTCGCCGCCGAATTTCTCGTACCCCAGTTTGACCTCATAGAGCGAGGAGGACGTGGACCCATCCATATACTGCGCCATGAAGTCAAAGACCGACCATGTGGCAAAGCATTTCAACGCCAGCAAGGATTTCGCGCCGGATGCCTCGCGCAACCAGGCGATCTTTTCCATGTTGGCCTGAAGGCGGGATTTGTCGATCAGATAATACGGGGTCTTCATGGCAGATCCTTTACAAAACGACGCAGACGCGGTGCGCGTTCCGATTAGGGGATGTTGCCGTTCAACGCAAACTCTGATGTGCCACGAACGGAGGACGCAGCGGCGGCGTGCGGGGATGCGGCTGGTGCTTAGTTGCTGCGGAAAATACGCGACTCGCCGATCATCTGTTCCAGCGCCGCGATCCGTTCTGCACTTTGGTCGGAGCTGCGCGATTGCACGTCGGCGACCAGCGCTTCAATCAGAAAGTTAATCGCCAGCGTTGAGTCCCAGCTCGACGGCACCTCGACCATGGCGCGGAAACAGTGGCGGGCGTGTTTTTCGATAGGCGACCCCCAAGCATCGGTGAACAGCACGATGGTCGCGCCTTGCTTGACCGCAAGATCGGCGAGCTTTTCCAGCTCTTTTTCGTAGCGGCGGATGTCAAAGACGATCAACACTGAACCCGCGTCCATATCCAGCAAGGATTGTGGCCATGCACTGGGGGAGGAATCGAGCAGGGTGACCTGCGGCCGGATGATCTGCAGGTGGTTGAAAAAGTAATGCGCGTTGGACCGGGTGATCCGCCCGCCCAGCAGATAGAGCCTATGCGACGGATCGGAAAGCAGCGCCGCAACCTCGTCGAATTCAGCCAGATCAAGCCGTTCAAGCGTGCGGTTCACATTGCCCGATACCGCCTGAATAAAGCGCGATACCACGTGATCGCTGCTGTCACCGGGGGTGTCGAGCTTGGCCAGCGGCTTTTTCATTCGTGCGCCGATTTCGTCGCGGATGGCGTCCTGCATATCCGAGAAGCCATCGAACCCCAGCTTGCGCGCCAGCCGGATGATGGTGGGCGATGACACCTCGGCCAGTTCGGCCAGCCGTGTGATGGATTGCAGCCCCGTGAGCAACTGGTCGTCCAGCAGAACAGCCGACAGTTTACGCTCTGCCGCCGTTAGCTCGGTCTGCTTTTCTTTCAGCAGATCGCGGACCAGTGCTTTTTTGTGCAACTCATGTTCCTTTCGGTACAGCGCAGATCAGTGTGAAGCAAAGATTACAGAAAAAATCTTGACAGGCTAGAAAATTCTGTAGTGATTGTGAGGCAACAAGACGATAGGGGCACCGTGACCAATACTGACTGGAATGCCGTAAACATCGTGAACCCGCAGGGGCAGGGGGGCTGGCTGTTGGTGTGTGAACACGCCTCGCGCCGGATACCCGATGCGTTGGACGGGTTGGGGTTGTCCCCTGCGGCAAGCTGTTCGCACGCCGCGTGGGACATCGGCGCGCTGGATGTGGCGCACGCGCTGTCAGATGCTCTGGACGCGCCTTTGGTGGCCGGTGACATCTCCCGTCTGGTCTATGATTGCAACCGCCCGCTTGCGGCCCCGGACTGTATTCCGGCGCGCAGCGAGATTTATGACATCCCCGGAAATGCCGCTTTGGACGATGCCGGACGGCAGCAGCGTTTTGATCAGGTGCATACGCCATTTCACGATGCGGTCGCCCGTCTTCGCGAAAGCTGGCAGCCCACCAAAGCCGCACCGGTGCTGGTCACGATCCACAGCTTTACGCCTGTCTATAACGGGGCGACCCGCGCGGTTGAACTTGGCTTTCTCTACCACGCGCAGCCCGCCGCCGCGCAGGCATTGCTGGCGGTTGAACAGGCGCGGGGGCGCTATGCTTCGGCGCTGAACGAACCCTATGCCGCGACGGACGGCGTGACCTATACACTTGAAAAACATGGCGAGGGGCAGGCGCTGCCAGCCGTGATGATCGAGATTCGCAATGATCTGATCGATACACCCGAAAAAGCGCAGGCCATGGCGCGGCATCTGGCCGAAAGCCTGACCCAAGCCTTTCCCATCCCCGACAGCGAGGCCGCAGAATGAACGCGATGCGCAGATATATCCGGGTGGTCGACGGCTTTAACTATGGCCTTGGCCGGATCATGATGTACGGGATTTTTGTGCTCATGGGGATCCTGCTGTGGTCGTCCTATAACAAGACATTCGCCTCGCCGCAGATCTGGACGCTGGAAATGGCGCAGTTCGTGATGGTGGGCTACTACATCCTTGGCGGGCCTTATGCTTTGCAGATGGGCGCGAACGTGCGGATGGACCTTTTCTATGCCGAATTGACCCCGCGCAAGAAGGCCTGGACGGACTGTATCACCGTCTTTTTCCTGCTGATCTATCTGGTGATCCTGCTGTGGGGCGGTATCGAATCCACGATGTATTCGTTCAAATACGGGGGGGAGCGCAGCCCGACCGCGTGGCGCCCCTATATGTGGCCGGTCAAAGTGACCATGTGCATCGGCATCACCCTGATGCTGCTTCAAGCTGTCTCTGAACTGTTCAAGGACATCCTTTTCCTCAAATCGGCAGAGGAGACCCGCGATGCCCTATGAGTTGATCGCCATCCTGATGTTTTCGACCATGATGCTGATGCTGCTGACCGGACAGCGCGTGTTCGGTGCCATCGGCTTTGTCGCGGTGATTGCGGCGCTGTTTCTTTGGGGGGATCGCGGCGGCTATGATATCGGGTTCTCTGCCGCGATCAAGCTGATGCGTTGGTATCCGCTGCTGACCCTGCCGATGTTCATCTTCATGGGGTACGTGCTGTCGGAAAGTAAAATTGCCGACGATCTATATAAAATGTTTCACGTGTGGATGGGTGGTCTGCGCGGCGGGCTGGCCATCGGGACGATCGGGCTGATGGTGCTGATCTCTGCCATGAACGGCCTGTCGGTGGCGGGCATGGCGATTGGGGCCACGATTGCGCTGCCCGAGCTTTTGAAACGCAATTATGACAAGCTGATGGTGACAGGGGTCATTCAGGCGGGGTCCAGCCTTGGCATTCTTGTGCCGCCGTCGGTCGTGCTGGTGCTGTATGCCATGATCGCGCGGCAACCTGTGGGGCAATTGTGGCTGGCCGGCGCGATCCCGGGGCTGATGATGGCCACGATGTTCATCATCTATATCGCCATCCGCTGCCGCCTGAACCCCGATCTGGGCCCCGCCCTTTCCGCCGAGGAACGCGATGTGGGCTGGCCCGAAAAGCTGCGCTTGCTGCGCGCGGGGCTGCTGCCGGTTGTGATCTTTGCCGTGATGATGGTGCCTTTTGTGAACGGCTGGACCTCGCTTGTCGAAAGCTCTGCCATTGGTGCGATTGCGGCCTTCCTCGCTGCCGTGCTCAAGGGGCGGATGACGCGGGCGGTGTTCGAGACTTCGGTGCGCCAGACCCTTGCGATCACCTGCATGTTCATGTGGATCATCCTCGCCGCGCTGGCCTTTGGTGCGGTGTTCGACGGGCTTGGGGCGGTCAAGGCGATTGAAAACCTGTTTACCGAACAATGGGGTCTGAACCCTTGGGTGATCCTGATCCTGATGCAGCTGTCGTTTCTGGTCATGGGGACGTTTCTTGACGACACGGCGATGCTGGTCATCGTAGCCCCGCTCTATGTGCCGCTGGTGGGCGCGCTCGGGTTCGATCTTGTGTGGTATGGTGTGCTTTATACGATCACCTGCCAGATCGCCTATATGACGCCGCCCTTTGGCTATAACCTGTTCCTGATGCGCGCGATGGCCCCGCCAGAGATCACGATCCGCGATATCTACCGGTCGATCATCCCCTTTGTCGGGGTCATGGTGCTGGCGCTCGCGGTGGTCATGATCTTCCCGCAGATCGCGCTTTGGCTGCCGGACTATGTCTATGGAAAATAAGCATTAACAACCAAGCGGTCAGAGCAACTGGCCCTTTTCATCCCAACCCCAACAAGGAGTATGAGACATGACTACAAGACGTAAGTTCCTGAAAGGTGCCGCCGTTGCCGGTCCGGCAACCCTTGCCGCACCATCGATCCTGCACGCCCAAGAGCCGATCCGCTGGCGTTTCCAGACCTATGCGGGGTCCGCACTAGGCGAAGAGGTGACGAAACCCGCTATCGACGCAATCAACGCCGCTGCCCAAGGTGAGCTGGAAATCGAGCTGTTCTATGCCGACCAGATCGTCCCCACGGGCGAGCTTTTCCAAGCACTTCAACGCGGCACCATCGACGGCGTGCATTCGGACGATGACTCCATGGCGTCGCCCACGCCTGTCCGGTCCTTCGGCGGGTATTTCCCGCTGGCGACGAAACACGCGCTCGACGTGCCGGTGCTGTTCAACCAATACGGTCTGGCCGACATCTGGCGCGAGGAATACGCCAAGGTTGGCGTGCACTGGCTATCTGCGGCGGGGCAAGACCCGTGTAACTTCAACACCGTCAAGCCGATCAAATCGCTGGCCGACATGGACGGGCTCAAGCTTTATACCTTCCCGACGGCGGGTCGCTTCCTGTCGCAATTCGGCGTCGTGCCGGTCAACATCCCCTACGAGGACGCCGAAGTCGCGGTGCAGACGGGCGAGCTGGACGGTATGGCGTGGTCGGGCATCACCGAAGACTACACCGTCGGGTGGGCCGATGTGACCAACTACTTCTGCACCAACAACATCTCGGGGGCGTGGATCGGGTCGTTCTTCGTCAACGCAGAGAAATGGGCAAAGCTGCCGGATCACCTCAAGCAGATTGTGAATTCCGCGATCGAGGCAAGCCACACCTATCGCAACCAATGGTACTGGGGCGGCGAGGCGCGCCTGCGTGCATCGGGCGAGAAGCTTGAGCTGACATCCGTACCGCAGGATGAATGGAAAGTGGTCGAGGAAGCGGCCGTGAAATTCTGGGACGAGATGGCGGAAGAAGGCGAAACCGCCGCCAAGATCGTGCAGATTTTCCGCGACTATAACAACGTCATCTCGAAAGCGGGCCCGCCCTATACTTTCGGCTGATCCGGCTTTGACATCATGACCATCGGGGCGGCGCATCTGTGCCGCCCCCTCACATCAAAAGGGACGTTTGCAGATGGGCAACCTTACTTTCGACACGCTCAAGGACCTGGCCGCCAAAGGCGAGGTGGACACGGTGCTGGTGGCACTGGTGGACATGCAGGGCCGCCTGATGGGCAAGCGTTTTCACGTCACGAATTTCATCGATCATTCCCACGCGGAGACGCATTGCTGCAACTATCTGCTGGCAACCGATCTGGTAATGTCCACGCCCGAGGGCTTTGCCTCGACCAGCTGGGAAACCGGCTATGGCGACTATGTGCTGCGGCCTGATCTGTCGACCATGCGCCATGTGCCGTGGCTGGACAAAACCGTGCTGGTGCTTGGCGACGTGCTGGATCACCACACCCACGAACCTGTCTCCCATTCGCCGCGCGCCATGCTGAAAAAGCAGATCGCCCGACTGGACGCGCTTGGCTTTGATGCGATGATGGCGACCGAGCTTGAGTTCTTTCTGTTCGAGGGCGACTACCGCACCTTGCAGAAAGAGAAATACGCCAACCTCGTGCCCCTGAACGGCCACAACGAAGACTACTGCCTGTTCCAGACCACGAAAGAGGAAAGCTTCCTTCAGCCGCTGCGCAACCATCTCGTGGGGGCGGGGATTCCGGTCGAATGCACCAAGGGTGAGGCCGAGGTCGGCCAGCAAGAGCTTAACATCCGCTATGCCGATGCGCTGGCCTGTGCCGATCATCACACGATTTCGAAACAAGCGGTGAAAGAGATCGCCTATCAGCAGGGGTTCTCGGCCTCTTTCCTGCCCAAGTGGTCGGCGGATAAGGTGGGGTCGTCCAGCCACGTGCATATGTCGCTGTGGAAAGACGGCACGCCCGCGTTCTATGACAAGGACGCCAAGCTGGGCATGTCGCAGATGATGCAGCATTTCATGGCGGGTCTGATCGCCTATGCCCCTGATATTACGTATTTCTTCGCGCCCTATATCAACAGCTACAAACGCTTTGCCAAAGGCACCTTTGCGCCTACGAAAACCGTCTGGTCTGTCGACAACCGCACCGCGGGCTTCCGGCTGTGTGGCGATGGCACCAAGGGTATTCGCGTTGAATGTCGCATCGGCGGGTCTGACCTGAACCCCTATCTGGCGCAGGCTGTGCTGCTCGCGGCAGGGCTGAAGGGGATCGAGGAAAAGCTGCCTTTGCAAGAGCCGACGATGGGCGATGTCTACGAAGACGCCAACGTCACCGAAATCCCCCGCACCCTGCGTGCCGCGAGCCAAACGCTGCGCAACTCTGCCATGCTGCGCGAGGCCCTTGGCGACGACGTGGTTGACCACTACACCCGCGCAGCCGAATGGGAGCAGGAGGAATACGACAAGGTCGTGACCGACTGGGAAATCAACCGCGGATTTGAGCGAGCATAAGCCATGACAAACACTTTGAAATGTATCTCACCGATTGACGGATCGGTTTACCTTGAACGCCCGGTCCTGTCGCTGGAGGCGGCACGCGATGTCTGCGCCCGCGCCAAGGCAGCACAAGGCGCATGGGCCGTGCGCCCCTTGTCCGAACGTGTCCAACTGGTGCGCGATGCCATTGCCGAGGTGGGCAAAACCACCGATCGTATGGCGCAGGAACTGGCGCATCAGATGGGCCGTCCCGTGCGCTATGGCGGCGAGTTCGGCGGCTTTGCCGAGCGCGGCAACTATATGGCAGATATCGCCGAAAAGGCGCTGGCCCCGACGATTGTCGAAGACAGCGACAAGGCCAGCCGCAAGATCTCCCGCGAGGCGCGCGGCGTTGTACTGGTCGTGGCCCCGTGGAACTACCCCTATATGACGGCGATCAACACGGTCGCGCCAGCGCTGATCGCGGGGAATACCGTTGTGCTGAAACACGCCACCCAAACCCTGCAAGTGGGTGAACGTCTGGCCGAAGCTTTCCACGCCGCAGGCATCCCCGACGATGTCTTCCAGAACGTCTTTCTTGATCACGACACCACCTCGGCGCTGATCGCTGAACGGCAGTTCGGGTTCGTGAACTTCACCGGCTCGGTCGGGGGCGGCAAGGCGATGGAGGTGGCCGCCGCGGGTACCTTCACCCCTATCGCGACCGAACTGGGGGGTAAAGACCCCGGCTATGTGCGCGCCGACGCGGATGTCGACGCCGCTGTTGACGGGCTGATGGATGGGGCGATGTTCAACGCGGGGCAGTGCTGCTGCGGGATCGAACGGATTTATGTGCACGAAAGCCTGTACGATGCCTTTGTCGAAAAGGCTGTGGCTTGGGTCAATGCGCTCAAGCTTGGCAACCCGCTTGAGACGGATACCGATATCGGCCCCATGGCGAACGTCCGTTTCGCCGCCGAGGTCCGCGCCCAGATATCCGAGGCCGTCGCCGCCGGTGCGACCGCGCTGATCGATACCTTCGAGGCGGATGACGGCGGTGCGTATCTCACGCCGCAGATCCTGACCAACGTCACCCACGACATGCGCGTGATGCGCGACGAAAGCTTTGGCCCCGTCGTGGGCATCATGCCTGTCAAGGACGACGCGGAAGCAATTGCGCTGATGAACGACTGCCAGTTCGGCCTGACCGCCGCGATCTTTACCAAGGATGCGGATGCCGCCGATGCCATCGGCGCGCAGCTGGAAACCGGCACCGTGTTCATGAACCGCTGCGATTACCTTGATCCGGCCCTGTGCTGGACCGGCTGCAAGGACACAGGGCAGGGCGCGGGCCTGTCCGAGCTTGGCTATCAGGCGCTCACGCGCCCCAAATCTTACCACCTGAAAAAGGCTTGATCCTTATGGCACTGCAAAACAACTGGTCCTACCCCACCGCCATCCGCTTTGGCGCGGGCCGTATTTCTGAAATCGGAGAGGCCTGCGTGGCCACGGGGATGAAAAACCCCTTGCTGGTGACGGACAAGGGCCTTGCCTCGATGGAGATCACGACGCGCACGCTGGACCTGCTGGACGGCGCAGGCTTTGGCCGCGCGATGTTCTCGGAAGTGGACGCAAACCCGACCGAACTGAACCTCGAGGCGGGGCTGAAGGTCTACCGCGAGGGCGGGCATGACGGTGTGATTGCCTTTGGCGGTGGCTCTGGCCTTGATCTGGGCAAGATGGTCGCCTTCATGGCGGGGCAGTCGCGGCCTGTGTGGGATTACGAGGATGTGGGCGATTGGTGGACCCGTGCCGATGCCGACGCCATCGCGCCGATCATCGCCGTGCCCACCACGGCGGGTACCGGGTCCGAAGTGGGGCGCGCGTCGGTGCTGACCAACTCTGAAACCCATGTGAAAAAGATCATTTTCCACCCCAAAGTGCTGCCCAGCATCGTGATCTGCGACCCCGAACTGACGGTGGGGATGCCCAAACATATCACCGCAGGCACCGGCCTTGATGCCTTTGCCCACTGCGTCGAGGCGTTCAGCAGCCCGCATTACCACCCCATGTCGCAGGGTATCGCGCTGGAGGGCATGCGGCTGGTCATCGACTATCTGCCGCGCGCCTATGCAGACGGCAACGACATCGAAGCGCGCGCGCAGCTGATGTCGGCGGCGGCGATGGGGGCGACGGCGTTCCAGAAGGGTCTGGGCGCGATCCACGCCATGAGCCACCCGATCGGCGCGGTGTTCAACACGCACCACGGCACCACCAATGCGGTCTGTATGCCCGCGGTGCTGGATCTGAACGAGCCTGAAATCCGCGAGCGCTTTGACCGCGCGGCAGGGTATCTGGGGATCGACGGCGGCTATGACGGCTTCCGCGCCTTCGTGCAGGAGTTCAACGACAGCTTCGGTATCCCGCGCAAACTGTCGGACATGGGCGTAAGCGCAGACCGGATCGACGATCTGGTCGCGATGGCGCTTGAAGATCCGTCTTGCGGTGGCAACCCTGTGACATTGACCACGGAAAACCTGCGCAAGTTGTTCGAGGCGACAATCTAGACCTCCGCAGAGGGCGCAAAAGAAAACCACCCCCGACGGTCTGCGTCGGAGGTGGTCTGCCGCACCGGGGGGACGGGCGGTGGGGCCCGCCGCGTTGGGGAACGCGGTCGGGCAAATCCAGCAGGGAACGAGGTAAGCCCGCTGGAAGACGCTTACGCTTTTTGGTCGGCCAATGTGCCGATGGTGACCGTCCGCGTGACCTCTTTGCCCTTGTGCAGGACCATGACCTCGGCTTTGGCTTCCGGATCGGTTTCGGCCACAGCGCGGGTCAGATCGCGCAGTTCCTTGATCTCTGTGTCGTTGAACGACAGGATGATATCACCTTTCTCAAGACCCGCTTTCTTGGCCGGGCTGTCATCGCCGATAGCTTCGATCACCGCCCCTTTCGGCGCGTCCAGCCCCAGCACTTGCGCGACCTCTGCCGTCATCGGACGGATTTGTACGCCAAGCCAGCCGCGGGTGATTTCCCCGTCGTCGGACAGGTCGGCCACGATGTCCTGCACCAGATCGGAAGGTACGGAAAAGCCGATCCCGACAGAGCCGCCATCAGGCGACAGGATCGCGGTGTTCACGCCAATCACTTCGCCCGCGTTATTGAACAGCGGCCCGCCGGAGTTGCCACGGTTGATCGCCGCATCGGTCTGGATGAAGTCATCATAGGGGCCCGCGTTGATATTGCGCGACTTGGCCGAGATGATGCCGGTGGTGACCGTGCCACCCAGACCAAAGGGGTTGCCCATGGCGACCACCTCGTCGCCGACGCGCATGTCATCGGAAGACCCGAATTTCACCGCTGGAAGGTCTACATCCGCTTCGACCTTGAGAACGGCAATATCTGTCAGCACATCGCTGCCGACCACCTTGGCGTCAAAGCTGCGGCCATCGGCCAGCTTGACCTTGACCGTGTCGGCACCGGTGACAACGTGGTTGTTCGTTACGATCATTCCGTCCTTGGACACGATAAAGCCCGATCCAAGCCCGTGCATCGGCTGTGCGCCAGCCGGTCCTTGCGGCATCAGTTGTTCAAAACGTTTGCGCAGTTCCTCTGGCATGCCTTCGGGCAGTTGAACCTGCGCGCTGGCCTGCTCTGCCGTGCCGGTCACCTCGATGAAGACAACAGCGGGTGAGATTTGTTCGACCAGATCGGCATAACCGCCGGCGGGCACCGCCAGAGCCGCCGTCGGGGCAAGCGTCATGGCCGAGGTAGAGGCAAGGGCCGCTGCGAGCACAAAGGGTGCAGCGCGGCGAGGGGAGGAGAAAAGAGATGTCATGCGTGGTTCCTTCGTCTTCAGGGATGACACCCAAATGGCAGCCCTTTCTAACAGCGGGTTTTTGCGGGCTATACAAATGTGTAAACTTGTCTCTCGCAGGTGGCAGCACGCCCTATATCAGGTATCGAAGGATCAAAGCCTCAATGGACCATTGTATATGAAACTGCTTGTCGTCGAAGATGATGCCACTACCGGAACCTATATCGCGCGGGGGTTGCGCGAAGAGGGGCATACCGTTGATCTTGTCGCTGAAGGGCGCGAGGGGCTGATACAGGCGACCTCGGGTGCTTACGACGTGCTGATCGTCGACCGGATGCTGCCAGAGATCGACGGGCTGACGCTGGTCAAGACCTTGCGTGGCGCGGGTAACCTGACGCCGGTGCTGTTTCTGACCGCCATGGGCAGCGTTGATGACCGTATCAGCGGGTTGAACGCAGGCGGCGACGACTATCTTGTCAAACCCTTTGCCTTTGGCGAGCTTTCGGCGCGTGTCACCGCTCTTGCGCGCCGTCCGCAGGCGATGGAGCAGGAAACCGTGCTGCGTGCAGGCGATCTTGAAATGCAACTGATCACCCGCAAGGTGACCCGCGCCGGACAGGAGATCGACCTGCTGCCTCGTGAGTTTGCTCTGCTTGAACATCTGCTGCGTCGCAAGGGCAGGGTGCAGACCCGGACCATGTTGCTTGAGGCGGTCTGGGACATCAGCTTTGACCCGATGACCAACGTTGTCGAAACCCACATCAGCCGTTTGCGGGCCAAGGTGGACAAACCCTTTGACCGCGAGCTGATCCAGACCGTGCGCGGTGCCGGCTACCGGATCGACGGATGACCGCGCGGCTGGCGCAGCTTTGGCGGTCCATGCCGGTGCGGTTGGCGCTGCTGCTGGTCTTGCTCTTCTCGACCGTCAGTCTGATGGGGTTGGCGGCCAGCTATGCGGTGACGCAGAATTCATTTGAAACCGCGATCCGTGCGGATTTGGAACAGGATATCGCGGGCTTTCGCGCGGCCCCCAATGCCCGCGCCGTGGCCCTGCTGGTGGACGCTGAATCGCGCGACGCCGATCCCAGCCGCGTTGTGCTCAGCTATATCACCCCGTCGGGGCGTATCTATGGCAACGGGGCCATCGCGCGGGATGACGAAGGCTATCATATCGTGTCGCTGGCCGAGGGGCGGGCCGAATATGACGGGGTCTACCTGTCGCTGACAACGCCGCTTTATGGCGGGCAGTTGACCGTCGCCCGTAGCCGCGCACAGATCGAAGGGCTGCGCACGGTGTTTCTCAATATCCTGCTGATCAGCCTGCTGCCAACGGTGCTGGTCGCCTTGTCGGGCGGGCTTTATCTGGCGCGGCGCAGCAAGCGGCATGTGGATGTTATCGGACGCACGCTGGATGACCTGACGACCGGCGATCTTGCCGCGCGGGTGACCGTGTCGCCGGGGTGGGCGGATGATCTGCAACGTATCGGCAGCAAGGTGAACCAGATGGCAGGCGCACAAGAGGCGCAAACCCAGATGCTGCGGCAGGTATCGTCAGACATTGCCCATGACCTCAAGACACCGATCCAGCGCGTCGCGGTGCATCTGGACGATCTGGCGCGCAACCTGCCCGAAGACACCGACGAAGGCATCTTGCTGGCCAAAGCGCAGGAGGAGGTCGCGGGCATCGCATCGGTCTTTCAATCGCTGCTACAAATCGCTTCGGTCGAGGCAGGGTCGCCCAAGACGCATTTCGCGTCTGTCGATCTGAACCAGCTTTGCGAGACCCTCACCGAAGTGTACGAGCCCGCCGCCGCGGCCAAGCAGCAGCGGTTGCACAGCGTCGTGCCCGACGCGCAAATCACCGTCTCGGGCGATAAAAACCTGTTGGGACAGATGATGTCGAACCTGCTGGAAAATGCCATGCGCCACACGCCCGAGGGCAGCGAGATCACGCTGACACTTTCCCGCACGCAGGGGCGGCCTGTGATCGAGGTGGCCGACAATGGCCCCGGCATCCCCGAAGACGCGCGCGACAAAGTGCTGCGCCGCTTGTACCGATTGGATGCCAGCCGCCACACGCCGGGCAACGGGCTGGGGCTCAGCCTTGTGGAGGGGGTGGTAAAGCTGCACGGCGGGCAGATCGCGCTGCTGGACAACGCGCCGGGGCTTCTTGTGCGGATCACCCTATAGCACGCCCGTCTTCTGCGGCGATTTGAGCATGTGACTTATGGGGGGTGCAGCGCTATCTAGGATGTAAGGGCCGAAACCCGTTGTTTTTGGCCATTCACTACGAGGTACGACATGCTTGATGGGTTTTCCGCCGAGGTTCTGGCACGGGTCCAATTCGCCTTTACCGTTTCGTTTCACATTATCTTTCCGGCGTTCTCGATCGGGTTGGCCAGCTTTCTGGCGGTGGTGAATGCGCTTTGGCTTTGGACCAAGGACGAAACCTACAGGGTGCTTTTCGACTACTGGAAAAAGATCTTTGCCGTGGCCTTTGGCATGGGCGTCGTGTCGGGCATTGTGATGTCCTATCAATTCGGCACCAACTGGTCGGTCTTCTCTGACAAGGCGGGGCCGGTGGTCGGGCCGCTGATGGCCTATGAGGTGCTGTCGGCCTTCTTCCTAGAGGCCGGCTTTCTGGGCATCATGCTGTTTGGTCTGAAACGGGTCGGGCCGGGGCTGCATATGTTTGCCACAGCGATGGTTGCCTTTGGCACGTTGCTTTCGGCCACTTGGATCCTGTCGGTGAACAGCTGGATGCAGACCCCTGCGGGCTATGGCTTTAACGATGTGGGGCAGTTCATTCCGCTGGATTGGTGGAAGATCGTCTTCAACCCGTCCTTCCCCTACCGTTTGCTGCATATGGTGCTGGCGGCTTATCTGACGACGGCGCTGGTTGTGGGCGCTGTGGGTGCGTGGCACTTGCTGAAGGACAATCAGGGGCCTGCGTCGCGGCGCATGTTCTCTATGGCGATGTGGATGCTGCTGCTGGTCACCCCCTTGCAGATCGCGGCAGGGGATTTCCACGGCATCAACACGCTAGAGCATCAGCCGGCCAAGGTCATGGCGATGGAGGGGCATTTCGACAGCCACCCCGACGGCGCGCCGCTGATTCTGTTCGGCATCCCCAATCAGGCAGAAAAACGGGTCGATTACGCCATCGAGGTGCCGAAACTGTCGTCGCTGATCCTCAAGCATGACCTGAACGCGCCGCTGGACGGGCTGGACACGATCCCTGACGAGGACGAGCCGCCGGTTGCCATCGTCTTTTTCTCGTTCCGTGTGATGGTGGGGCTTGGTTTTGCCATGCTGGGCTTTGGCCTTTGGGGTGGGATCGCGCGCTGGCGCGGGACGCTGCACAGCTCGCGCTGGTTGCATCGGGCGGCGATCGTCATGGGGCCGATGGGATTTGTCGCCGTGTTGGCCGGTTGGATCACGACCGAAGTCGGGCGTCAGCCCTTTACCGTCTACGGGCTGCTGCGCACCAGTGACAGCCTTGCTCCGGTCAGCGCGCCTGCGGTTGGTGCATCGTTGATCTCTTTCATCGTGGTCTATTTCTTCGTCTTCGGGGCGGGGGTGTTCTATATCCTCGGGCTGATGCGCAAACGCCCCCATGTGGGCGCGCAGGAAGAGCTCACCGACGGACCGGTGCGGGCGGCGGGGACGACTCCGGTGGCGCAGGACAAGACCCAAGACATAGCAGCGTCAGAGTAGGAGACAGCAGATGTTTGGATTAGAGCTTTCGTTTATCTGGGCCGGCATCATCGCGCTTGCGGTGCTGATCTATGTCATCCTCGACGGGTTCGACCTTGGGGTCGGGCTGTTGTTCCCGTTCTCCAAGGACGAGGGCGAACGCGATGTGATGATGAACTCTGTCGCGCCGATCTGGGACGGCAATGAAACGTGGCTGGTTCTGGGCGGCGGCGGTTTGTTCGCCGTTTTCCCGCTGGCCTATGCCACGGTGATGCCCGCGCTTTATATGCCGATCATCCTGATGCTGCTGGGGCTGGTCTTTCGTGGCGTCGCTTTCGAATACCGCTGGCGCACGGTGCGCGGCAAACATCTGTGGGATATCTCGTTCTTCGGGGGCTCGCTGGTGGCCTCCATGTGTCAGGGGATCGCGCTTGGCGCGCTGGTGCAGGGGATCGAGATCGAGAATCGCGCCTATGCCGGCGGCTGGTGGGACTGGCTGACGCCATTCTCTGTCCTGACCGGTTTCGCGGTGACCGTCGGCTATGCGATGCTGGGCGCGACCTGGCTGAACATGAAGCTCGAGGGGCGTATTCAGGCGCATATGCGGCGGCTGGCCTGGCCCTTTGCCATTGCGACACTGGTGTTCATGGGGCTCGTCAGCCTTTGGACGCCCTTCCTGAATGACGCCTTCTTTGGCCGCTGGTTCGCCTTTCCGACCGCGATCTTCAGCTTTCTGGTGCCTGCCTTGGTGGCCGCGGCCGTCTATGGGCTGTTCCACGGGCTGCAACGCCACTGGGACGTGACGCCGTTCCTCTGCGCGCTGGCGCTGTTCGTGCTGGGCTTTATCGGGATCGGGATCAGTTTTTACCCCTATATCGTGCCCTCGTCGCTGACCATCGTCGAGGCCGCGGCACCTGACAGCAGCCTCAAGTTTGCCTTGGTCGGCACTTTGGTCCTGCTGCCGATGATCCTGTCTTACACGATCTATACCTACTGGGTGTTCCGCGGGAAGATCGACCCCGAAGAGGGTTACCACTGATGCGACGCAACTGGATGACACGCACCGGGTGGTTTGTCCTGATCTGGGTGCTGAGCGTCGCAGCGCTTGGGCTGGTGGCCTATGGGATCCGATTGATGATCATGCCCTGAGGGGGGCATGGCGGGGCCATGCATCTGCCGTTGGGTAATTTCACAAGGGCCGGGGCAAGGGGGTTGCAAAGCCGCCAATGCTCTGGCCCTTTTGCGTGAAATAGCAAAAGGATCCCCCGATGCGCGCCATGCAAGTCACCGCCTATGACCAGCCCCTGTCCGAGCAAGAGCTGGAAATGCCCGTCCCCGCCGCTGGCGAAGTGTTGATCAAGGTCGATGCCTGCGGGTTGAACTTTGGTGACCTGCTGATGATCAAGGGCACCTATCAGCAAAAGCCGGATCTGCCCTTCACGCTGGGGATGGAGCTTTCGGGCAGCGTCGCCGCGGTGGGGGAGGGCGTGACCGATCTGGCCGTTGGTCAACGGATCGCAGCTTATAGCGGTCTGCTGGGGCTGGCCGAATATGCCGCCATTCCCGCCAATGTCTGCGTGCCGATCCCCGACGATATGCCGGCCGAGGATGCCGCGGCCTTTCTTGTGGCCTATGGCACCAGCCATGTGGCGCTGGACTACAAGGCGCGGCTGCAACCGGGGGAACGTCTGCTGGTGCTGGGGGCATCAGGCGGGGTCGGGCTGACGGCGGTGGAGTTGGGCAAGCTCATGGGGGCAGAGGTCATCGCCTGCGCCCGTGGTGCGGCCAAGCTGGAGATTTGCCGCGCTGCCGGGGCCGACCATCTGATCGATTCAGAAACCGATGACATCCGCGAGGTGGTGAAATCCTTGGGCGGGGCAGATGTGGTCTATGACCCGATCGGCGGCGACCAGTTCAAGGCGGCGCTGCGGGCCTGCAACCCCGAGGCCCGCATCCTGCCGCTTGGGTTTGCCTCGGGCGAGGTGCCGCGGATCCCTGCCAATATCCTGCTGGTCAAGAACATCGACGTGCTGGGTTTTTTCTGGGGCGGCTACAAGAATTTCAAACCGCAGGTGCTGACAGACAGCTTCAAGGCGCTGATTGACTGGTATAGCGCCGGCAAGCTGAAACCCCATGTAAGCCACGTGCTGCCGCTGGATCAAGCGAACGAAGCGCTGGATCTGCTGCGCACGCGCAAGGCGACGGGTAAGGTTATCGTACGGGTGAGCTAGGGTCTGCGTTTTATTGGCGATGTGGCGACTGTTGAGGTCTTTAGCGGCCCTATCGCAATAGTCGGACCCGCGCGTTTGACCTTGGCGTCGCCAATTGATGTGCGCTAGGTTGTCGCAAAGCCATCAACGGAGAGCCCCCATGAAAATGTCAGAGACCCGCCAGATCGCAGCCAGCCCGGCAGAGGTATATGCCGCGCTGCTGGACCCTGACATGCTGATCAAATGCGTCCCCGGCGCGACCGAGGTGACCGGATCGCCGGAAGAAGGGTTCGAGGCGACCGTGGTGCAGAAGGTCGGCCCCGTCAAAGCCACGTTCAAGGGGCAGGTCACCATGACCGATATGGTGCCTGACCAGTCGATCAAGATCAGCGGCGAAGGCAAAGGCGGTGCTGCGGGCTTTGCCAAGGGCGAGGCGGACGTGACGCTGGCTGCTGTCGATGGCGGGACCGAGCTTTCCTATGACGTCGAGGCCAAGGTCGGCGGCAAGCTTGCGCAGCTTGGCAGCCGGATCATCGACGGGTTTGCCAAAAAGATGGCGGACCAGTTCTTTAACAACCTGCAAGAAACGCTTGAGGGCCCAGCCGAAGATGCGCCGGCGGAAGCAGCAGAGGCAGCGGATGCACCAGCCGAGAAAAAGGGCTGGTTCGGCCGCAGCAAAAGCTGACGGGTAGGGCCTGTTCACTTTGGGATAATCAGTCTAGTTTCCGGCCAACAACACCGGAGACGCCCATGCCTGACATCGTAAAGATCACCGACCTGCGCAAGGCCTATGCAGATGGGTTCGAGGCGCTGAAAGGCGTGTCGCTGAACATCCGAGAGGGCGAAATCCTTGCCCTGCTTGGCCCCAATGGCGCAGGGAAAACAACACTTATTTCAACCATTTGTGGGATCACGACCGGCACAGGCGGTAGCGTCACTGTGGGCGGTTTCGACACGGTAGACGACTACCGTGGTGCGCGGTCGATGATCGGGCTGGTACCGCAAGAGATTAACCTTGAACCCTTTGAAAAAGTCATCAGTACTGTGCGTTTCTCGCGCGGGTTGTTTGGGAAACCCAAGGATGATGCAGCAGTTGAAAAGATCCTGCGGCAGCTATCGCTTTGGGACAAGAAAGACAGCCAGATCCGCGCCTTGTCGGGCGGGATGAAACGTCGTGTCTTGATCGCCAAGGCATTGGCACACGAGCCCCGCGTCCTGTTCCTGGATGAACCCACCGCCGGCGTCGATGTAGAACTGCGCCGCGATATGTGGAACATCGTCGCGGACCTGAAAGCCAGTGGCGTGACCATCATCCTCACCACCCACTATATCGAGGAAGCCGAGGCGATTGCCGACCGGATCGGTGTGATCGCCCATGGCGAGCTACTGCTGGTCGAGGATAAAGACACGTTGATGTCACGCATGGGGAAAAAGCAGTTGGTGGTGCAGCTGACCCAACCGATTGACGCGATTCCTGACAGTCTTGTCTCTGATGCGCTGACCCTGTCCGACGACGGGCACGCGTTGATCTATTCCTATGACACGCGGGCAGAGCGGACGGGCATCACCAAGCTCTTGTCCGACGTCGCGGCCGCGGGGCTTGTGCTGTCTGATCTTGAGACGTCGCAAAGCAGTCTTGAGGATATTTTTGTCGATCTGGTCAAGGAGGACGCGGCATGAACTGGATCGCTGTCAAATCCATCTACACGTTTGAAATGGCGCGCTTCTTTCGCACCATCACGCAAAGTCTGATCTCTCCGGTGTTGTCGACGTCGCTGTATTTCGTGGTGTTCGGCGCGGCGATCGGCAGCCGCATCCAAGAGGTCGAAGGCATAAGCTATGGCGCGTTTATCGTACCGGGGCTGATCATGCTGAGCGTGATCACGCAATCGATCTCGAACGCGTCCTTTGGCATCTATTTCCCCAAGTTCATCGGCACCGTGTTCGAACTTTTATCCGCGCCAGTTAACTTTATCGAAATTGTCTGTGGCTATGTCGGGGCTGCGGCGACCAAGGCACTGTTTATCGGGGTGATCATCCTGCTCACGGCGTTCTTCTTTGTGGACATCACCATTCAGCATCCGATCTGGATGGTGGCTTTTCTGGTGCTGACCTGCATCAGCTTTTCGCTGATGGGCTTCATCATCGGGATCTGGGCGGGCAACTTTGAACAGTTGCAGCTTGTGCCGCTGTTGATTGTGACGCCCTTGGTCTTCCTTGGGGGATCGTTCTATTCGATCTCTATGCTGCCGCCGGTGTGGCAGGTGATCTCTCACTTTAACCCGGTGGTGTATCTGATCTCGGGCTTCCGCTGGGCCTTCTTCGGATCGGCGGATGTGCCGATTGTAACCAGCCTTTTGGCCATCGCGGGCTTTACGGCGCTGTGTCTTGCGGTGATCGGTTGGATTTTCCGTACCGGCTGGCGGATTAGGCAGTAAGTATCGGGTGCCCTCCTTGTTTGCAGGTATGGTGCACTCTACATGGGAAGGTATGAGAAAATACCTTCCCTTCTTGGCCTCCCGTCCGACGGTTTCCGTGGTGCGACTGTCCGGCGTGATCGGGGGCCGCACCCGTGGTGGCCTGAACGACAGCGGCATTGGACCCGCCATCGACAAAGCATTCAACCGCGGCAAACCCGCGGCTGTGGTTTTGGAAATCAGCAGTCCCGGCGGTAGCCCGGTGCAATCGTCGTTGATCGGCGCGCGCATCCGGCGTCTGGCTGAGGAAAAGAACATCCCCGTCATCGCCTTTGTCGAAGATGTCGCGGCCTCTGGCGGCTATTGGCTGGCCGCGGCTGCGGATGAAATCTATGCCGATCCCAGTTCCGTTCTGGGGTCCATCGGTGTGATTTCGGCGTCTTTTGGTGCGGATGAATTTATCCAACGCCACGGGGTAGAGCGGCGGGTTTATACTGCGGGCCAGTCCAAATCCATGCTCGACCCGTTCCGCCCTGAAAAGCCCGAAGATGTCGCGCGGTTGAAGCAACTGCTGGAGGATATCCACGGAAACTTCATCGATCACGTCACATCACGCCGCGGGAGCAAGCTTGCGCCTGATACTGACCTGTTCACCGGAGAGGTCTGGCTGGCGAAACGCGCCACCGAACTGGGGCTGATCGACGGCATCGGCCACCTGCGCCCGATGATCAAGCAACGCTTTGGCGACAAGGTGAAGTTCAACCGTTACGGCACCAAAAAAGGGCTGCTGTCCCGCTTTGGTGCGCAGATTATCGGCGACGCGGTCGACAGTATTGAAGAGCGCGCGGCCTATGCGCGGTTCGGGCTCTGACGCATGGTCTTTAAGATTGTCTTATTGTTTCTGGTCGCCATGGGCACGCTCGCATGGTTTGGAAAGATGCACTGGCTGGGCGGTAAGCGCCTGAGCCAGAAGAAATGTAATAATTGTGGACGCTATCGCATTGGGAAATCTCCCTGCGGATGCGGGGGTAAACGCGGATGATTATGCCTTGGGTTCTAAGTGTTTTGGGGCTGGTGATTTTGTTGCTGGCCGGGGATGCGTTGGTTAAGGGGGCGGTCAACCTGTCCCTGCGCCTCGGCGTGCCCGCTTTGATCGTCAGCCTGACGATTGTGGCGTTCGGGACGTCTGCGCCCGAATTGCTGGTGTCGATCAAGGCGGTGCTGGACGATTCACCGGGGATCGCATTGGGCAATGTCGTGGGGTCGAACACCGCCAACATCCTGCTGGTGCTCGGGGTGCCCGCCTTGCTGGCGACGATGCACACGTCAGAGTGTAGCACGCGCAAGACGTTCAACATGATGATTGCCGCTTCGGTGTTGTTCATCGGGCTGGCGTATCGTGGCGTTTTCGATTTCTGGGCGGGTTTCGTGTTGCTGGGGGCCTTGGCCTATGTGCTGTACGACATGTACCGCGACGGCAAAGAGCATCGCCGCGAATGTAAAAACGCTGCCGCCGCGGACCTGGAAGAGCCCGAAGGGGCCGATCCCGATATGCCGGGCTGGCGCATCGCGGTATTCCTTGTGCTCGGGTTGGTGGGTTTGCCCCTCGGGGCGGGGCTGCTGGTGGATAATGCGTCCATAATCGCGCGCGCCTACGGTGTGAGCGATACGGTCATCGGGCTGACGCTGGTGGCGATCGGAACCTCGATGCCCGAACTCGCCACAACCGTTATGGCAGCGCTGCGCCGTCAGGCTGATGTCGCCTTGGGTAACGTGATCGGGTCCAACCTGTTCAACCTGCTGGGCATTATCGGTATCGCGAGCCTTGTAGGGCCGATCCATGTTGATCCCGAATTCCTGCGGTTCGATCTGTGGGTCATGCTGGGGGCGTCGCTGCTGTTGATCCCCTTTGTGTATCTGGGGCGTGACATCAACCGCATCTGGGGCATCGTTCTATGTGCCGTCTATGCGGGCTATATGGCGGCTGTTCTGATCTAAAAGAGGTGCGGTATGAAACACGCGTTGGTAACCGGAGCCGGAGCCCGCTTGGGGCGTGCGATGGCGCTATATCTCGGGGATCGCGGGTATGACGTTGCGGTGCATTACAACAGCTCGTCCGACGGTGCCGACGAGGTTGTGTCCGAATTGAGGGCAAAGGGGCGGCAGGCTGTCGCCCTGCAAGCCGATCTGCTGGACGAGACCGCGACGCATGATCTGCTGCCACGCGCGGCAGGGGCACTTGGCGGGCCGATCACCTGCCTGGTGAACAACGCGTCGATTTTTGAATATGACAACATTTCTACCGCGACAGAGGAAAGTTGGAACCGCCATATCGGCAGCAACCTGCGGGCACCTTTCATTCTGACACAGGCCATGGCCGCGCAAGGATTGGCGCCGGAGACTGACGCACAGGACGAGCCCGTCGCCGTGGGGCTGATCATCAATATGCTGGACCAGCGTGTGCGCAAGCTCACGCCGGAGTTCATGACATATACCATCGGAAAAATGGGGTTGTGGGCGCTGACCCAGACATCTTCCCAAGCACTGGCGCCGGCGATAAGGGTCAATGCAATCGGTCCTGGGCCGACCCTGAAGGGGGCCAAGCAGACCGACGAACACTTTGCGCGACAGCGGTCCAAGGTGATTCTCGAACGCGGGGCGAATCCCCGCGATATTACTGCTGCATTGGGCTATTTCCTTGATGCGCCGTCGGTCACGGGGCAGTTGATCTGCACTGACGGGGGGCAGCACCTGGGCTGGAAAACCCCCGACGCGCAAGGCCTAGAATAGGCTTTCCACGCAAGTTGTGCACCGCGGTCACATCGGTAACAAAACCGTTACAAAAAGGGGCGTGTTTTCAGTGGGTTGGAAAGCGCTAATAAAAATAATGTATAAAATCAATAACTTACATAAATGCCTAAAAATTAGGCAAACACCGGAAGCCCCATTAATACATGAGAAAATCCGCGCTGTTTGAAAGTTATCTGCAAGGTTATCCACAAGAGTCGTGGGTATGTTTAATCTTGTCCTACCGCTAACACTGTTGCAGCCAAAAGGTCCGAACGCTCGAATCAATGTCAGACGCTAACGAAAAACCGAAAACCGGCCATGAGGTGATTCAATCGTACCTGAAAACGATTGATGGCTCTCCTGGTGTGTACCGGATGCTCGATTCGGAAAGCCGTGTCCTTTACGTGGGCAAGGCGCGGAATCTGCGGGCGCGGGTAAGCAACTACGCGCGGCCGTCGGGTCATTCGGGCCGGATCGCGCGGATGATATCAAACACCGCGTCGATGATGTTTCTGACCACGAAGACAGAGACCGAGGCGTTGCTGCTTGAACAGAACCTGATCAAACAGCTCAAGCCGAAATTCAACGTGCTGCTGCGCGATGACAAGAGCTTTCCCAATATTCTGGTCACGGCCACGCATGATTATCCGCAGATCAAAAAGCACCGTGGGGCCAAAAAGGAAAAGGGCAATTACTACGGGCCCTTCGCCAGCGCCGGTGCGGTGAACCGTACGCTGAACCAGCTGCAACGGGTGTTCCTGCTGCGCGATTGCTCTGACGCGATGTTCGAAAGCCGCTCGCGCCCCTGTTTGCAGCATCAGATCAAGCGCTGCTCTGCCCCCTGTGTGGGTAAGATCTCGCCCGAGGAATACCGCAAGACGGTGCAGGACGCGGAGAGGTTCCTCAACGGTAAGTCCACCGATATTCAGGGCAGGCTGGCGACCGAGATGGCCGAGGCGTCAGAGGCGATGGAGTTTGAACGCGCCGCCGCCCTGCGCGACCGGATCAAGGCGCTGACGCAGGTGCAAACGGCACAGGGGATCAACCCGCAAGGCGTTGCGGAAGCGGATATTATCGCGCTGCACATGGATCAGGGGCAGGCTTGCGTGCAGGTCTTCTTTATCCGCGCCAACCAGAACTGGGGGAACCGCGACTACTACCCCCGTGTGGGCCCCGATGTGGATGCCGCCGAGGTGCTGGAGGCCTTTATCGGTCAGTTCTATGACACCCGCGAACCACCGCGTCAGTTGATCCTGTCGAACGACATCGAAAGCCCCGATCTGATGGTCGAGGCGCTGTCGGGGAAGCTGGGGCGTAAAGTTGATATCGTGGTCCCCAAACGTGGCGAAAAAGCAGAGCTGGTCGATGGGGCGCTGCGCAATGCGCGCGAATCTCTGGCGCGGAAACTGGCAGAGACAGCAACCCAGACGAACCTTCTTAAAGGTATCGCTGACGCCTTTGATCTGCCTGCACCGCCGCAACGGATCGAGGTCTACGATAACTCCCACATCCAGGGGACGAACGCGGTTGGCGGTATGATTGTCGCGGGCCCCGACGGGATGATGAAAAACCAGTACCGCAAGTTCAACATTCGCGGCGATGACCTGACGCCGGGGGATGACTTTGGCATGATGAAAGAGGTGCTGACCCGCCGTTTCAAACGGTTGCTCAAGGAAGACCCGGACCGCAAGCTTGGCATGTGGCCCGACCTGCTGTTGATCGACGGTGGTGCAGGGCAGGTGAGTGCTGTGGCGTCCATCATGCGCGAATACGGGGTCGAGGATATTCCGATGGTCGGCGTGGCCAAAGGTGTGGATCGTGATGCGGGCAAAGAGGAATTTTACCGCGTCGGCAAGCGCCCGATGGCCTTGCGGCATAATGATCCGGTTTTGTATTTCATCCAGCGTTTGCGCGACGAAGCCCACCGTTTCGCCATCGGCACCCACCGCGCCAAACGGGCCAAGGCCGTGGGGGCGACGCCCCTTGATGACGTGCCCGGCGTCGGTGCCGCCCGCAAACGCGCGCTGCTGGCCCATTTCGGGTCAGCCAAGGCCGTTGGTCGCGCGAACTTGAGCGACTTGAAGGCCGTCGACGGGGTGTCGGTTGCTTTGGCCGAACGGATTTATGCGTTTTTCCATGAACGCGGATAGCCCAAAATTTCAGCCTTCGGGCACGTGGTGGGGGCAGGACGCTCCGCGGGGAGTTTATTTTGCAAAATGAAGGCGATGTCTTGGCACTTTCCCCTGTCGTCTTGCCACTGTAGGGTGACGCTATGAAGTGGAATATCCCCAATATCCTGACGCTCTTGCGTCTTGTCGCGGCCCCGGGTGTGGCTGTGATGTTCTTGTATTTTACGCGTCCCTATGCGGACGCTTTGGCGATGTTCCTGTTCATCGCCGCCGCGGTCACCGATTGGTTTGACGGCTATCTTGCGCGCGCATGGGGGCAGGAAACCAAGTTGGGGACCATGCTGGACCCGATTGCCGACAAGGCGATGGTGGTGATTGCGCTGATGGTGATCGTCGCGTTTTCAAGCTGGTCGCCATGGCTGGTGCTTCCTGCCACCGTGATCTTGTTTCGCGAAGTCTTTGTTTCGGGCCTGCGGGAGTTTCTGGGGGATGTGTCCGGCACCTTGAAGGTCACGGCGCTGGCCAAGTGGAAGACAACCGCGCAGATGGTCGCAATTGCCGTGTTGTTCGGGCAGGGGCTGTTTGAACATTACTTTGGCATGTCGATTTTCGGCATGGATAACGCCTTGGTCGGTGCCATACTCTCGGGTGAGGAAGAGGACGTTCTAGGGCTCACCTGGAAGTTCCACGGGATGATCTGGGCTGGCCGGATCGGGTTGGTGCTGCTTTGGATTGCGGCGGCGCTGACGGCGATCACCGGCTATGATTATCTGCGCAAATCCATGCCCTATCTGGTGGAGCCACGCTAATGAATATCTTGTATTTTGCATGGGTTCGCGAACGTATCGGGCTTCCTCGTGAGAAGGTCGAGACGTCGGCGCGCACTGTCCTGGATCTTGTAGAGGAACTGCGCGCGCGTGAAGAGCGCTATGCAGTCGCCTTTTCCGATCTGTCCGGCCTGCGTGTCGCCGTGGATCAGGAACTTGCCGATTTCGATGCCTCTTTGGAAGGGGTGCGCGAAGTGGCGTTTTTCCCGCCGATGACAGGGGGTTGAGATGAAGATCTCGGTTCAGGAAGCGGGTTTTGATCTGGGGCAGGAAAGCCAGGATTTTGCTGCCGGTCATCGGGATATGGGAGCCATTGTGACCTTCACCGGCATCGTGCGCGATCTGCCCGATGATCCGTTGCAGGCGATGGAGATTGAACACTACCCCGGCATGACCGAATCTGCCCTGACCGAGATGGCTGAAACCGCGATGGCGCGGTTTTCGCTGGGGGATGCGCTGGTCATTCACCGCTTTGGCCGACTGCTGCCGGGCGAGATGATCATGATGGTCGCCACCGCTGCGCGCCACCGCAAGGATGCGTTTGAAGCGGCTGAATTCCTGATGGATTACCTGAAGTCGCGCGCGCCCTTCTGGAAGCGCGAGATCACTGCCAAAGGGGCGGATTGGGTTGCATCAAAGGCAGAAGATGAAGACGCGCTGGCCCGCTGGTAAGCGGCACCTCGGTCTTTCAGCTGGCCTGTTGACGATCGATATAGGCGCGCATTTCTTCGGCTTCGTGACGTGCATCGCGCAACCCGTCCATCGCCGCGCGCAGCTCTGCCTCGGTCTGGTTGAGCTGGTTCGTCAGCTCTGCCTCGCGCTGTTGCAGATAGGTGATCGCCTGATCGCGGGTTTCTTCCGCTTCGTGCAATTCCTGGCTCATCCGGTCAAGCTGGGCGACATCGTCGGCCGCCACGCGGGTAAAGCGGTGCAGCAGCCAGTTGGCAAACCATCCAAGGCAGAAGGCGACGAATAGGATAATCGCTGTCGCGATGACAAATTCGGTTCTGCTCATGTTAGTTGCCTTCTTGGGTCTGGTCGGATGGTGTGTCTGTATCGCCTGTATCCGCGCCATTTTCCAGCGCTGTTTCGTCAGAATCTTCCGACGGGCCTTCATTGATCAGCTTAAATTCGATCCGGCGGTTCGCCTCGCGGCCTTCTTCGGTGTCGTTGGAGGCAACGGGCGATTCTTCGCCATAGCCCTTGGCCACGAAGGAGCCGGTGATTACGCGGCGGGCGCGCAGTTCGTTCAGCACCGACTGGGCCCGCGACTGGCTGAGCGCGAGGTTCATTTCCTCGCGGCCCTGGCTGTCGGTATAGCCCTGTACCTCAAGTGCTATGTCGCGGCAGTCTTGCAGGATTTCGGCAATTTGATCCATCGTACCAAGCGCCGAGGCGTCAATGGTGGCGCTGCCGGGTTCGAAGTTGATCTTGCCCTTGGCCACAACTTTGCCGATCTCGGCTTCGCATTCCTGCGGGGTGGGCAGGCCCAGAACGGGGTCGAGCTTTTCTTGATAGGCGACTTTGACCTCATAGTCTTTGCCTTCGCCCAGTTTGCCCGCCAACAAGGTTGCGATCTGCGTGCTGGCATCGGGGTTACCGGTGTTGCCCGCGACGCTGACGCTATCGGGGGTTACGATGACCGTCCCGTTGGCGAGCTTGGACAGCGCGTCGAGCGCCGACAACACGCGCGTCGGCCAATCGGCGGGCAGATCATCGACAATCCGCGCGGCGGTATAGACCTTGTCCGAGCCAAAGCTCGCCTTGGCGTAGCTGTCGGCCAATTCGCGCAGCGCGTCGTCTGTCAGACGGCCACGCAGTTGTACCTGACCTTCGGGCGAGAGCGTGGCGACGAATTCGGGCGGGCCGGCGTCGGGGTCGACGGTTTGGGGCAGGCGGGCATTCAAAGCAAAGACGTCAGGCAGGGCGTTTTCCAGCTCTCCGACGACGCGGTCAAAGACGGCGCGTTCGGTGCCTTCGGCGGCGATCAGGCTGATATCGGCATCGGCAAAGCTGACGGAGCCGCCACCGATCTTGGACAACGCGCCGATGGCTTTCTCCACGGCTTCCGACCACCGCGGGCTTGGCACGCCAAGACCCACCGTGCAGCGTGCCGACCCCGGTGCGCCAGCCGCAACGGCCGCCTTGAGGATCCGGGCGCTGGCCTGTTCGGTATCCGCGCTACAGGCGTCAAAGCCGGTGCTGTCTTCCTCGATCTGGAAGCGCAGGGTGAAGGGCGTGATCACCGGGCGCGGCGCGGCGATCTCCAGTGTCACCACCAGCCCGGGAGGGGCCGCACGTTTCAGCTGGTTTTCCAGCCGTGCCTTGGCTTCTGCGCTGTCGGAAATGGCCGTGATCGCCACACGCCCCGCTTCGGCAGAGACTTTGGCACGGGGCAGTTTCTCCATCGCGGAAATGGCGAAACCAAAGGCGTCCTCCCATCCGTCGGGGGCAGGGTAATTCGCTGATTCCAGTAGGTCGGCGACATGATCTTGACCGGCGATGGATTGGAAACGGTCGATGGCCGCATCGCGGTCGGTGGTCGTGGGAATCAGCCCGATGATCGAAACGCCGGAATCATTGCGCAAAATCTCGACCGAGAATTTCGGCGCGGCGATTGCGGCCTGCGCGGTCACATCCATCTGGTCAATCACGCGGGCAGCATCGACGATGGTGCCTGCGGTGCTTAGCGCATTGAACCGCGCGACTTCGTCCGGCGCGGTGCCCGACAGGGTGACCTGCAACCCGTCTGCCTGCACTTCGGCCCATGTCATCTCTTTTGCATCAAGCGCATCACGCACGCCGATCTCGGAGTTTTCCTCGATCAGGGTTACCGAAAAATTCGCGGCCACCAATGACACGGTCGCAGCGGCGGTAAAGGTCATCGCGATGATCAGGAGTGCAGATAGGCGCATAAGCTCGTTTCTGAAACCGTTAACGTTGGAGCCTTTGATACGCCCGAGGGGACAGGGGTGCAATCACGCCAGCAGGGCTGCGGCAAAAAACACCAGCGGGATCATGCCGGTATCGCGGTTCACACGAAACAGGCGTAGAAGCTTGTCGTTGTCGTTGATGTCAATGCCACGCAGCTGCCACGCCATATGCCACCCCATTGCCCAGGGGCCGCCAAGGGCGATGACCATCGCCAGAAAGGATGCGGAATCGCGCAGGGCAAAGATTACCGCCAGCCCCATCAGGCCCACGGTGGCGATCAGGAAGCGCCGCAGCCAATGGCCGGTATTGTCTCCGAACAGGCGGGCTGTGGATTTGACCCCGATCAGGGCATCATCTTCCTTGTCCTGATGGGCATAGATCGTGTCATAAAAAAGCGTCCACGCGATGCCCGCGACATAGAGCACCACCGCTGGCGCGCCGAGGCTGCCGGTATGGGCGGTCCAGGCCAGCAGCGCGCCCCAGTTAAATGCGATGCCAAGGAAAACCTGCGGCCACCACGTGAAACGTTTGGCAAAAGGGTAAACGGCGACGGGCAGCAGGGCCAGTACACCAAGGGCGATGGCAGCCCCGTTGAAGGTCAACAAAATGCCAAGCGCGATCAGCATTTGTGCGATCATCCATGCCAGCGCACCTTTGACGCTGACCTGACCCGAGGGGATGGGGCGTGATCGCGTGCGGGCAACCTTGCCATCGATATGCCGGTCGGTGATGTCGTTCCACGTGCACCCCGCGCCGCGCATCAGCCAGGCACCGGCACCGCAGCCGATGAAGATCCACAGGTCAAACCAGCGCGGTTGCTGGTCAAACAGCATCGCCAGCGTCAGCCCCCACCAGCAGGGCAGCAGCAAAAGCCAAGTGCCAATAGGGCGGTCGGCGCGGCTGAGCCGAAGGTAGGGGCGGGTGAAACGCGGCGCAAAATGGTCGACCCAATTGTCCGCAGGGGCATCGACCACGCGTGTCGCATCATTCCCATCTGGTGTCGGCGAGGTGTCGTACATATATCTGTGCCCATGAACGCGAAAATCAGACTTTATGTAGATCATCCGTTGGGGCAGGGGCAATCCGTTCCTTTGGATAAGGCGCAGGCGCATTATCTCTTTGGCGTGATGCGCCAATCGATGGGCGCGTCGGTTCTTTTGTTTAATGGCATTGATGGCGAATGGCGCGCCGAGGTCGCCGAGGCGGGTAAACGCGGCGGTGTGCTGGCCTGTGCCGAGCAGACGAAACCGCTGCAGATGCCGCCCGACCTGTGGCTGATCTTTGCGCCGATCAAAAAGGCGCGCACGGATTTCATCGTCGAGAAAGCTGCCGAAATGGGGGCGCGGCGTATTGTGCCGGTGCAAAGTGAATTTACCAACGCCGGCCGCGTGCAGCGCGATCGTCTGCAAGCCCACGCGGTCGAGGCAGCGGAGCAATGCGGCGGGACTTTCGTTCCAGAGGTGGCCGATATGGTCCGGCTGGACCGTCTGATAGATCGTTGGGAGCCCGAGCGGTCCTTGATGTTCTGCGACGAGGCGCTGGCGGGCGAGGAAGAGGGGCTCGCGTCTGCGCGGCCCGGTCCTTGGGCTATCCTGATTGGACCAGAGGGCGGGTTTTCGGACAGTGAACGCGCGCGTTTGCGCGGGTTGGACTGGTCGCGCCCCGTCGCCTTGGGGCCGCGCATCTTGCGGGCGGATACGGCAGCAGTGGCGGCTATGACCCTGTGGCAAAAGACATTGGGAGATTGGGCGTGAGTGCGGTTTCCGGCACGCGCGTCGGAGTGGGGGTTTCACACCCCCACGCCCCCGTGGAGTTTATCTGGCAAAATGAAGCCTACAGTAGGAGAGCACGATGAGTTTTCTGCGACCTGAGGCGAAGGCCGAACTGTGGCGTTGGCGCGAGGTTCTGGGCGGAATCGCGGTCGCTTTGATCGGGCTTTGGCTGGTGGCGGGGCCGGGGTTGCTGTTGGCGATACCGGGCTATGCGCTGATCCTTGCGGGGGTGATCTTTGTCTGGATCGGCGGCCAGCGTGTGCGGTTTCGCAAGACCGGCCTCGGGGCCGGAGCGGTGCAGGTGGATGAGGGGCAGATCGCCTATTTTGGTCCCCTGATGGGCGGCGTCATCGCCCTACGCGAGATGGAGCGTCTGAGCCTTGAGCGCGGGGCCTATCCGGCGCATTGGAAACTGGAACAGCCTGGACAAAATCCCGTGATGATCCCCGTGGATGCCGCAGGGGCGGACGCGCTTTTTGACGCTTTTGCCGCACTTCCGGGGCTGCGTACCGAAAGAATGTTGGCCGAATTGGCCGATGACAAGACCCTGTCCGTCGTGATTTGGGAGCGGCGTTCGATGCGGCCGGCCTCGACCCTGTTGCATTGACACCCCGTCCAAATCGCACCATCCCTTAGACCACAGAAATTGAACTCGGAGCCACCCCACATGTCTATCCCTCAATCCGGCGGCGGCCCGATCGAAAGTTACGACCAGCTGGTCAACTATCTCGCGGACGGGTGCAAGCCCAAGGAAGATTGGCGCATTGGCACCGAGCACGAGAAATTCGGCTACAACAAAGAGACGCTGCTGCCCTTGCCCTATGAGGGCGATTGTTCGATCCGCGCCATGTTGGAAGGGCTGCGCGACGGCCATGGCTGGGATCCTGTGGAAGAGGGCGGCAAGCTGATCGGGTTGGTCAAGGACGGGGCCAATATCTCGCTCGAGCCGGGCGGTCAGTTGGAGCTGTCGGGCGCGCCTGTCGAAACCATCCACGAGACCTGCGACGAGGTGAATACCCATCTGCGCGAAGTGCGCGATGTGGCGGACCGGATCGGAGCGGGGTTCATTGGCTTGGGTGCGGCACCGGAATGGTCCCACGACCAGATGGATCTGATGCCCAAGGGCCGGTACAAGCTGATGAACGAATATATGACCAAGGTCGGCACGATGGGTCGGGTCATGATGCGCCGGACCTGCACGGTGCAGGTGAACCTTGATTTCGGGTCCGAGGCGGACATGGTGCAAAAGCTGCGCGTGGCGCTGGCCTTGCAACCTGTCGCGACGGCGCTGTTTGCGAATTCGCCGTTTTTCGAAGGCAAGCCCAACGGCCATAAATCATGGCGCAGCCGCGTGTGGCGTGATCTGGATGCGGCGCGTACGGGCATGTTGCCCTGGGTGTTTGAAAACGGCATGGGCTTTGAACGTTGGGTGGAATATGCGCTCGATGTGCCGATGTATTTTGTCTACCGCGATGGAAAATATATCGATGCCCTGGGGCAGTCTTTCCGCGACTTCCTGAAAGGCAAGCTGCCTGCGCTGCCCGGCGAAATTCCGACGCTGAGCGATTGGGCAGACCACCTGACCACCGCCTTCCCCGAGGCGCGGATCAAGAAATTCATCGAAATGCGCGGTGCTGATGGCGGGCCGTGGCGTCGTCTATGTGCCTTGCCCGCGTTTTGGGTCGGGCTGACTTATGACCAACAGGCGCTGGATGGCGCTTGGGATCTGGTTAAAGGCTGGGATGCCGAAACGCGCGAGGCGCTGCGGGTCGCGGCCTCTGTCGACGGGTTGCAGGCCAAGGTCGGCGGCGTGCGCATGCATGACATCGCGCGCGAGGCCGTGGCCCTGTCCGAACAAGGTCTGAAAGCACGGGCGCGCAGCGGTGCCGGAGGGATGGTCCCGGACGAAACGCATTTCCTGAACGCGCTGAAGGAGAGCATCGAGACCGGCAAGGTCCCCGCGGACGAACTGCTGGAGGATTATGACGGTAAGTGGAAGGGCGACCTCAGCCGGATCTACGCCGATTATTCTTACTGATCCTCGATGATCAGCCCGCGGACGAAGGCGATGACCTTGGCCGCGGGCATTTCGCAGGGATAAAGACGTGCTCCGCTGGCGAGCGCATAGAAGTTCAGGCTGATATAGTCCGAGCCGCCCAATTCCTCGGCAACCAGTTTCCAGCTTTTACCTGAATTAAAGGTGCTTTTTGACCAAACATAGCGGCGGGTTTGATATCTGCCGGTGTGAGTGCCGTCGGGCAGCGCGTGGAACGCGTCCAAAAAGCGCGCGTCTACGGTAGCCGTCACAGGGTCAGTCTTTCTTGGCACCGATTTTGGGTTCGGTGCCCGCGCGGATGCGTTTGATGTTCTCGCGGTGGCGCCAGAACACCAGCAGGGTCAGCAGGATGCCCAGAAACAAGGCGCTGCCGTAGCCCAGGAAGATCATGAAAAAGGTCGATGCCGCGGCGGATGCCAGCCCCCCGATGGACGAGGTGCGGGTGACGGCCATGGCGATCAGCCACGCCAGACAGCAGGCGAGGCCGACGGGCCATGCAAGGGCCAGTAACACACCAAGGAATGTCGCGACACCCTTGCCACCCTTGAACCCCAGCCAGACCGGATAGCAATGGCCCAGCATCACGGCCAATGCGGCGATTTGCGCGGCGTCCTCGCCCGCGAAGAGCCGTGCCAGCAGCACCGCAACGGCCCCTTTGCCCCCATCCAGGATCAACGTCAGCGCCGCCGCTTTTTTGGAACCTGTGCGCAGCACATTGGTGGCACCGATATTGCCCGACCCGATGCTGCGCAGATCGCCCAAATTCATCGCGCGGGTTAGCACCATGCCAAAGGGGACCGACCCGATCAGATAGGCCGCAACGGCCCAGAACAGGAGCACGAATAGGGAAGAGTCGATCAGGGGCATATTCAGGAGGCCTTATAGATGCAGGTGCCGGAAACGTAAGTTTCCAAGACCTTACCTTGCATGCGCATCCCGTCAAAGGGGGTGTTGCGCGATTTCGACCGCAAAACCTCGCGGTTCATCACGAAAGGCGCGCCATCATCAAACAGCACCAGATCGGCGGGGGCACCGACGGACATCCGCCCCCCGGGCAGCCCCAGACGTTTCGCAGGGTTGAACGACAGCGCACGCCACAATGTGGCGATATCGATCATCTCGGAATGGACCAGTCGCAAGGCTGCGGGCAGCAGGGTTTCCAATGCGACGGCCCCCGATGCGGCTTCCTCGAACGGGAGCCGTTTGGATTCCTCGTCCTGCGGGGTGTGCATGGAACAGATGATATCGATCAGACCAGAGGCCACGGCCTCTACCACGGCGATGCGATCCTCTTCGTCGCGCAGGGGGGGCTTGAGCTTGAAGAAAGTGCGGTAGTCGGCCACATCCAGCGCGTTCAGCGTCAGGTGGTGGATGCCGACCCCGGCGGTGATATCCAGACCGTTCTTCTTTGCACGCTCCAGCGCGGGTAGGGCGCGGGCGGTGGTGATCTGGTCGGCGTGATAGCGGGCCCCCGTCATTTCGATCAGGGCGATGTCGCGGTCCAGCCCCATGCGTTCAGCCATGGGCGAGACGGCAGGCAGCCCGCGCAGCGACGCGAATTTACCAGAGGTCACCGCCGCCCCCTTGCTCAGGATGGGTTCCTGCGGGTGAGCGATGACAAGCGCGCCAAGGCTACGGGCATAGGTCAGCGCGCGGGAGAACACTTTGGTATCCGTCACCACGCGATCACAATCGGTAAAGCCCACGGCACCGGCATCCATGAGAAACCCGATCTCTGTCATCTCGCGGCCTTCGCGGCCCTTGGTCAGCGCAGCCATGGGCACGACGTTGACAGGCGCGGCCTCGTTCGCACGGCGGGTGACGAATTCAAGCACTTCGGGGCTGTCGATGGTGGGGTCGGTGTCGGGGCGGGTGACCATTGTCGTGACCCCACCCGCAGCCGCTGCCAGCCCGGCAGAGCGGAAGCTTTCCTTGTGCCGCTCCCCGGGTTCACAGACCTTGACGCCCAGATCGACGATACCGGGGGCCAGGTATTTCCCACGGCAATCCACGACCTGCGCATCGCCGGGGATCGGTGCGGTATCGTCCAGTACCGCCGCGATCTTTCCATCCTCGACCCGAAGCGTGCCGCGGGTGACGGTGCCTGCTTCGGGGTCGATCAGCTGCGCGTTGAAAAAATGCAGGGTCATGGAGGGGCCTTCGTCGTTAGGAAAACAGGGGTGCCGCGGGGGGCGGTCAGAAAGGTCAGGACCCGATCCACACCATCATGCCCGCCACGCCAAAGGCGACAAGCAGGGCAATCATGGCGATACGGCCGGACATCTTGGGATCGGGTTTTGGTTCTTTCACAGCAGCCACCATAGAATAAGACCGATCAGCACGATCACCGCTAAAAGCACGATCATACCGCCGGCGCCGCCCTTGGGCGGGGACTTCGGGGTCATATCCGCGGCACCGGTGTAGGGCTGCGCGGATTCAGCCTCAAGCGGGGTGACGGACATATCGGGCTGCGCCTCGCCATAGGTGCCGATCATCGTCAGTTCGGGGCCAAGGTCGAGCGTCGCTTCCTGCCCGTCAAAGGCCGAGGAGAACAGCAGCAATACATAGCCGTCCAGCGCATCCAATCGCGCGCGGTCGCGGCTGATCTGTTCACGCGGCACCGCATAGCCATCACCCAGATAGGAGGCGAGACCCACGCCGGTCAGATCGGACACGGGGAACAGTTCGGCCGCGCCTTCGGGCATAGGGCGGCCCAGCAGATCAGCAATCAGCGCCTCTTTACTGTCGTTGCGCAGGTCGCGGGCCAATTCGTCAATCGGGCGGTTCACGGCAAACAGGCGGATCTGGCCGATCTCGCCCTTGGGGATTTCGAGTTGTGTCATCGTGTTGCACCTTTGTACGGGGTTACCATCAATGCACTTAATCTGTCGCTGTCTTCGACATATTCAAATCCTAGATGCGCGGCGCGTGCCGGATTGCCCGGCTGTTCATGCCGGATAAAGAAAACCGACGGCGGGCTGGTCGGGCGCAGATCGGGTTTCGTCTCGGCGCTGCGGGGGAAAGCTTTGGCACGGGTGCCGTCGCGGGTCAGTTTGAAAAACAGGGCGCGGTGGTTGGTCAGCGCGTAGCGGGTGCGGCGCAGGTCGGTCAGACGGTTCAATCCGCGCAGCAACGACAGCGCCACCAGCGCGACGATCACCGCCACCACGACCGATTGCGACACGGGCAGGGTGTTGCCCCGCAGCACAAATGCCCCCGCGATCACGGTGCCAATGGCCCCGACAAAGGGGCCGAAGAGCTGAAAGTTGCGCAGCGACAGCTTGGGGCGGGGACGCCCCGTCCAGAGCAGCTCTTCCTCGGGTTCAAGCAGGTCTTGCCAAAAACGATCGCTCATGATGCAGCCTCTATCGCTTGGGCAAGGCGGGCCTTGGTCTCTGCCCGGTTCGGCACCAGCGGCAAGGTGATCCGCTGGCCGTCGGGCAGGCCAAGACTGATCGACCACAAGGACAGTTTCCCGATTGACCGGATGTCGGTCAACGGCAGGACCAGCGGCTCCGCCGTATCGGGGGAGTTGATATAGAGCGCACGGTTGGTCAGGCGCCAGACGGTATTGCGGTTGCTGTACCAGATCTGGAATTCCTCAAACACCCACATGTAGAAGACCGCAATCAGGACCGAGGCAAGCAGCCAGGTGATCGGGTCCAGCCAGATGAGCAAGGGCAGCGTGAACAACATGGTCAGCACCGCCAGCGCCACGCACCGCCAAAAGAACGCCCGCGGCGAGATACGCCAGTGCAGCAGGTCATGTTCTTCGGGCGGGGCTGCGGTCATGCGGTGGCCTTGCGGCTGTCGACAAGATTGCGCGCCAGCAGGTCCATCGCGGCCATGCGCACGGCGACGCCCATCTCTACCTGATCCTGAATGACGCTGCGGTTGATGTCATCGGCGAGCGTTCCGTCGATCTCTACCCCGCGGTTCATCGGACCGGGGTGCATCACGATAGCATCGGGCTTGGCATGGGCCAGTTTTTCGGCGTCCAGCCCATATCTGTGATAATACTCGCGTTCGCTGGGGATAAAGCCGCCATCCATGCGTTCTTTTTGCAAGCGGAGCATCATCACAACATCAACGTCTTTCAGCCCTTTTTCCATATCATCGAAGACTTCGACGCCGAATTCACCGATTTGCGCGGGCATCAGTGTCGGTGGCGCGATAAGGCGGATGCGGTTCTCCATTTTGCCAAGCAGCATGATGTTGGACCGTGCCACGCGACTATGGGCAATGTCGCCGCAGATGGCGATGGACAGGCGATGCAAGCGGCCCTTGGCGCGGCGGATCGTCAGCGCGTCCAGCAGTGCTTGCGTAGGGTGTTCATGCCGCCCGTCGCCCGCATTGAGCACGGCGCAGTTCACCTTCTGCGCCAGCAGATCGACGGCACCGGATTGCGGATGGCGGACCACCAGTAGATCGGGGTGCATGGCGTTCAGCGTCATCGCCGTATCAATCAGGGTTTCGCCCTTTTTGATCGAGGACGCCTGCATCGCCATATTCATCACATCCGCACCCAACCGCTTGCCCGCGATCTCGAAGCTCGCCTGCGTCCGGGTGGAGTTTTCGAAGAACATATTGATCTGTGTCAGCCCGCTCAGCGCGTCGCTGTGTTTATGGGGCTGGCGGTTCAGATCGGCATAGCTGTCGGCCAGATCAAGCAGGGTGGTGATGTCGTCCTGGGACAGGTGTTCAATGCCCAGAAGATGGCGGTGTGCGAAACTCATGACGGGGGACCCCACGTTATTTTTGGCGTTATAGGCGGCGGCGCAGGGCGGGGCAAGTCGTCGGGCGGGGGCATCCGGCCGTGGGGGGCGCATTGGATTTAAGGCCATTTGGAAGTTGGCATTTTTATTGCCGACACCAGCGCGTAAGTTGGGCGCATGGAATCAGTGGATTATCATCAGGCCCTTGCGCTTTTGCATTGGCAGATCGAACTTGGCGCGACCGAGGCGATTTGCGATGCGCCGGTGAACCGCTACGAGGTGCCCGCCGCGGTCGAGAAGCCGAAGGCGCAAAAGGGCAAGAGCGGACCGGTGCCTTTGGCTGCCCAAGGGCCGGACGTGGTGGCAGAGGCGACACAGGCCGCGGCTGGGGCTGCGACGCTGGATGAATTGCGTGCCGCCATGGCCGCCTTCGAGCATTGCGAGCTGAAACGCGGCGCGCGCAAAATGGTTTTCTCGGACGGGACGCCGGGGGCACGGGTGATGATCGTGGGCGAGGCACCGGGGCGGGACGAAGACCGCGAGGGCCGCCCCTTTGTCGGGCGTGCTGGCGTGTTGCTGGACAAGATGCTCGCGGCCATCGACATGGGGCGCCATCACCAGACGTCGCCTGTCTATATCACCAATGTCTTGCCCTGGCGGCCGCCGCAGAACCGCGATCCGAAGCCGGATGAAATCGCGATGATGAAGCCGTTTCTGGCGCGGCATATCGCTTTGGCCAAGCCCGAGGTATTGGTCATCGTTGGCAATTGGTCCGCGCAGGCATTGCTGGGCAAACGCGGCATCACCCGCTTGCGCGGTCAGTGGACGCAAGCCGAGGGGTTGCCCGCGTTGCCCATGTTCCACCCCGCCTATCTGCTGCGCAGCCCCGAGTTCAAACGCGAGGCCTGGGCCGATTTACTCTCACTGAAGGCGAAATTGACGCATGGTTGATCCCCTCACATTGCTGGCCTTTGTGCCCGCCGCCCTGGCGCTGAACCTGACACCGGGTGCGGATATGATGTTTTGTCTGGGGCAGGGCATGCGCTTTGGTCCGCGCGCCTCGGTTGCGGCCAGTGCGGGGGTCGCCCTTGGCGGTATGGTGCATGTGACCTTGGCGGGGCTTGGCCTTGGTGCGGTGGTGGCGGCCCTGCCGTGGGCCTTTGATGTGATCCGCTGGGTCGGGGTCGGCTATCTTTTGTGGCTGGCCGTGCAGACCTGGCGTAGCAGCGGCGCGGCCGCAACACCCGTGCCTGCGCCGAAATCCGCGTTTCGCAGCGGTTTGATCGTGAACCTGACGAACCCCAAGGTGATCCTTTTCGTGCTGGCCTTTGTCCCGCAGTTCGTCGTGCCAGAAGCGGGGCCGGTTTTGCTGCAGTTTTTGATGTTGGGGGCGGTGCTGTCACTTGGCGGGTTGATTATCAACGCCTTGGTTGGTGTGTTTGCCAGTGGCCTGGGCCGCCGGATGGTGGGGGGCGGGCAGGCGCTGCGCTGGATCAGCAGCGGTATTTTCGTGGCCCTCGCCGCACGCCTTGCAGTATTGGAGCGGACATGAGCCGGATTGACGAGACGATTGACTTTATCCCCGTGCGTATCGCGGTGCTGACGGTATCCGATACCCGGGGTTTGGCCGAAGACAGGTCAGGCGATGTATTGGTCGCGCGCATCGCCGAAGCGGGGCATTTCCTCGCGGCACGCAGCATCATCCGCGATGAGCGGGGCGAGATTGCCGACCAGTTGCGCGACTGGTGTGCCGACCCTGAGATTGACGTGGTGATCAGCACGGGGGGCACAGGGCTGACGGGGCGCGATGTTACAGTCGAGGCACATCGCGATGTCTACGAGAAAGAGATCGATGCATTCGGCACCGTGTTCACGATCGTATCCATGCAAAAGATCGGCACCTCGGCGGTGCAAAGCCGGGCCACCGCTGGCGTCGCCCAGGGGACGTATCTCTTCGCGCTGCCCGGGTCTCCGGGGGCGTGCAAGGATGCGTGGGACGAGATTTTGATCAAGCAGCTCGATTACCGGCACAAGCCCTGCAACTTCGTTGAGATCATGCCGCGTCTGGATGAACACCAGCGCCGGAAATAGCGGCTGGGGCGATGAATTTAACCCAATTCCTCCGCGCTGATTTGTGATGCGCCTGATAAGCCGTGCGTGGCTGTCACAACTGTGATTTTGTTGCGCAGGCCAGCGGGGTAAGCTGGCATGGACGAAATAGGATCGGGGCAAGATGCGTTTTCTACGGCAAAGCATGATCGGGTTGTTTCTGGCAGCGGCGACATTGGGGTTTCTGGTGCTTGCGGCGGACCTCATTGGCGGGGCGGTCCAGCAGCGTCTGACCGACACGCCGCCCGAGCGCGCGCCGCGTGAGCGGGTCTTCTCGGTCAATGTGGTGCGTGCGCAGTCTGGGACCGAAGTGCCGGTGCTGCAAAGTTTTGGCGCGGTGCAAAGTCGCCGCACGCTAGAGCTGCGTGCGGCCGTGGGCGGGCGCGTGGTCGAGCTGGCACCGGAATTCGAAGAGGGCGGGCAGGTCACAGCGGGTCAGGTTCTGGTGCGCCTTGACCGGTCGGATGCTTTGGCCGAGGTCGCGCGGGCGCAAAGTGCCGTACGCGATGCAGAGGCTGAGGGGCGCGATGCGGACCGCGCTTTGGCATTGGGGCTGGACGAGCTTGCCGCCGCCGAAGAGCAGGCCGCGCTGCGCACTCGCGCGTTTGACCGCCAGCGTGATCTGGGCGAACGCGGTGTCGGCACCGCGACGGCGACAGAAACGGCAGAGCTTGCTGCCTCAAGCGCGCGACAGGCCGTTCTTGCGCGTCGACAGGTGGTGACCCAGACAGAAGCGCGCGTGGATAACGCGGTGCGCTTGTTGTCCAACGCTCAAATCGCGTTGGAGGATGCGCAGCGCGCGTTAAAGGAAACCACGATCACCGCGCCGTTCGATGGGGCGCTAAGCGAAACCTCGGTCGTCGAGGGGCGCTTGGTCTCTGCGAACGAGAGGCTGGCAGAGCTGATCGCGCCGGATGATCTTGAGATTTCCTTCCGCATCTCGACCGCGCAATACGCGCGGCTGCTGGATGCGCAGGGCCGGTTGATCAAGGCAGAGATCACCGCGCGCCTTGATGTCGCGGGCGTGGATCTTGAGGCCCGCGGCCAGATCACCCGCGCGGGGGCCGCTGCGGGCGAGGGGGCCAGCGGGCGTCTGATCTTTGCCGCGTTGACGCAGGCACCGGGGTTCAAACCGGGGGATTTCGCGACGGTACATGTGCGTGAACCTGCGCTGGACGATGTGATCCGCCTGCCAAGCTCTGCCATTGATGCCACGGGAGCGGTGTTGGTGCTGGATCCGGAGAACCGATTGGAAAGCATTCAGGTCTCTGTTCTGCGCCGCGTGGGCGACCACGTGTTGGTCCGTGGTCCGGTCGAGGGTCGCGACGTGGTCGAGGCGCGGTCGCCCCTGCTGGGGGCCGGTATTGCGGTAAAGCCGTTGCGTCCGGGGGCGGATGAGACCGCGCAGGGAGATGTCCCCAGCATGATCGCCCTGACAGAGGAGCGTCGCGCAAAGCTTGTGGCCTTTATCGAGGGGAACAGCCGCATGCCCCAAGAGGCGAAGGCACGCGTGCTGGCGCAGCTGGCCGAGCCGCAGGTGCCGGCGCGCATGATCGAACGCCTTGAAAGCCGGATGGGAGGCTAGGGAGATGGCGCGCAGCATGTCCGGTCGTGCAGGGGGAATCCTGTCGTATTTCACCCGTCACCGGACGGCAGCCAACCTGCTGCTTGTGGTGCTGCTGGTCTGCGGGGCGGCCGCTGCGCCGAATATGCGGGCGCAGTTCTTTCCTGATGTGATCATCGACAGTGTGTCGGTCACTACCGTTTGGGAGGGGGCGGGGGCCGACGATGTGGACAGTGCCATCGTTCAGGTGCTTGAACCGGTCTTGCTGGCGGTCGAAGGGGTCGAAAGCTCCACCGCTGCCTCGCGCGAGGGCAGCGGGACCGTCTCGCTCGAGTTCGAGCCCAATTGGGACATGGCCCGCGCCGCGACGGATGTGCAAACGGCGGTGGATTCGGTTACCACACTGCCAGAAGATGCCGAAGATCCGGTGGTCCGGCGTGGTATCTGGCGCGACCGTGTGACCGATGTGGTGATCACCGGCCCGATCAGCGCGGAACAGCTGGGGCGTTTCGCGGATGAATTCGTCACGCGGCTGTTCGCGGCGGGTGTAACGCGCAGCACCATTCAAGGGGTCGCGGCGCCGCAAACCCTGATCGAGGTGCCGTCGACCAGACTGATCCGCCACGACATCACCATGGCCGAAATCGCCGCCGTAATCGCGGCCGAGGTGGATGCCAACCCCGCCGGTGATGTGACAGGTGCCAATGCGCGCGTGCGCACCGGCACCGCAAAGCGTAGCGCGGACGCCCTGTCGCGTGTGGTGTTGCGCAGCAATGCGGACGGGTCGTCATTGCTGGTCGGGGATGTGGCACGGGTGATCGAGCAGGGCTCCGACCGCGAGGTAGGGTATTTCGTGGGGGATGATCCCGCGATCTCTGTGCGTATTGACCGCTCTGACGGGGGGGATGCCATCGGTATCCAGCATAGCGTCGAAAGCGTCGCGGCGGATATGGCTGTAATGCTGCCCAGGGGCGTGACGATAGAGCTGATCCGCACGCGGGCGGAGGCGATCACCGGGCGGTTGGACCTGCTGATTGATAACGGGCTGATGGGGCTCGCACTGGTGGTGGGGTTGCTGTTCCTCTTTCTTAATGCACGCACGGCCTTCTGGGTGGCCGCGGGCATACCTGCGTCGATGGCCGCGGCGATTGCGCTGATGTATGCGGGGGGGATCACGATCAATATGATCTCTTTGTTCGGGTTGATCATCACGCTTGGCATCGTGGTTGATGATGCGATCGTTGTGGGCGAACACGCGGACTATCGCCACAAAGAGCTGGGCGAGCCCCCCATGCAAGCGGCAGAGAATGCGGCGCGGCGGATGGCGATGCCGGTCTTTGCTGCAACGATGACAACGATCATTGCTTTTTTCGGTCTGCTTGCCGTGGGCGGGCGCTTTGGCAGTCTGATCGCGGATATCCCCCTTACAGTGATTGCCGTGCTGGCCGCGTCACTGGTTGAATGTTTTCTGATCCTGCCGAACCATATGGCCCATGCGATGGCAGCAGGGGCCAAGCAACGGTGGTATGACCTGCCCAGCCGAGTGGTCAATCGCGGGTTTCTCTGGGTGCGCGAACGGCTGTTCCGCCCCTTCATGGCGGGGGTGATCCGCGCGCGCTATGTGGTGCTTGCCGGTGTGGTCGCTGTGCTGGCCTCGCAGGTGGCGCTGTTCATCCAGGGTGACGTGCAATGGCGGTTCTTCAATGCGCCGGAACGCGGGTCGGTGACGGGTAATTTTGCCATGGCCGAAGGGGCCACCCGTGCCGATACGCTGGCGATGATGCGCGAAATGCAACGCGCGACAGAAGCGCTGGGCGCGCAATACGCCGAGGAATACGGCACCAACCCCATCGACTATGTGATCGCGCAGATCGGGGGCAATGCGGGGCGTGGTCTGGACGGGGCCGACAGCAAGGACGCCGATCTGCTGGGCGGCATCTCGATCGAGCTGATCGACGCCGATCTGCGCCCTTATTCCAGCTTCGCCTTTGTCGCCGAACTGCAAGACGCGGTGGTCAATCATCCCCTTGCCGAAACCGTCAGCTTTCGCGGCTGGCGGTCGGGTCCCGGGGGGGACGCGCTGGATGTGCAGTTCTACGGCGCTGACACGCAGGTGTTGAAAGCCGCATCGCAGGATCTGCAAGATGCCCTGCGGCAATATCCCGAAGTCAGCGCGGTGCAGGATAATCTGGCCTACGACAAGGAAGAGTTGATCCTTGATCTGACGCCGCAAGGACAGGCGCTTGGGTTCACGATTGATACCTTGGGGCGGGTGCTGCGCCACCGTCTGGGCGGGATCGAGGCGGCGACCTATCCCGACGGCCCACGATCGGCGACAATCCGGGTTGAACTGCCCGAGGGAGAGCTGACCGCGGATTTCCTTGAACGGACGCAGATGCGCACGCCGGACGGGCAATATGTACCGCTGGCCGATATCGTCAGCGTGGACCGACGCACCGGCTTCAGCACGGTCCGTCGCGAGAATGGCATCCGTCTGATTTCGGTCACGGGCGACATATCAGAGGATGACCCCGCCCGCGCGAGCGAGATCACGACGGCCCTGCGCGAGGATATCCTGCCGCGCATCGCCTCTGAACGGCAGGTGGATTTCCGCATCGGCGGGTTGAGCGAGCAGGAAGGCACGTTCCTGTCGGATGCGCTGACCGGTCTGATCCTAGTGCTGACGGGCATCTACCTTGTTCTCGCCTGGGTTTTTGGCAGTTGGACGCGGCCCATGGTGGTGATGGCGGTGATCCCCTTTGGTCTGGTCGGCACAATCTACGGGCACGCCCTGTGGGAGGTGCCGCTGAGCATGTTCACGGTCGTGGGCCTGCTGGGGATGACAGGGATCATCATCAACGATTCCATTGTTCTGGTGGGCACGATTGACGAATACGGCGCCACCCGCGGGGTGATCCCGTCGATCATTGATGGCGCGGCGGACCGATTACGGCCGGTGATGCTGACCACGCTGACAACGGTCCTTGGCATGGCCCCGCTGCTTTATGAGCAAAGTCAGCAGGCGCAGTTCCTGAAGCCCACGGTGATCACGCTGGTCTATGGTTTGGGTTTTGGCATGTTTCTGGTGTTACTGGTCGTGCCTGCGCTGGTCGCGGCGCAGCATGATATCGGTCGCCAGATCCGGGCGATGCGTCGGGCCATGCGGGCACGGGCAGGGGGGCTGCGCCTTGGCATTCTGGCGCTTTGGACGCTGGTGGTGCTGTGGGGCGGGGCCACGCTGGGGTGGGTTGCGGTGATGGGCGGCTTGCATCCCGCACTGGTCGAGCTGCTGCCTAAGCTCGGGGCGATGGCCCCGCGCAGCGCGGCGCTGCTGCTGTTCCTGGTCGGGGCGGCTTTGATCGCGCTGGTGGGCTATATCGTCGGCGCGGTGGCGTTGCTGCTGTCGCGTCGCAAACGGGCCGTATGATCAGCCCGCGTTGCATCCCACAATATCGACGGCCTGCTTGCTGCCCAATACCGTCATGCGGATGTGCGACCGGTTCAGTGCCACGGGGCCGCCACTGACGTGACCCACGTCCACCCGCGCATGCAGGACGTTGCCCTTGCGGGTGGTATCTGCCTCGCTGACCCAAAGATCTGGGTTGCCGGTTTCGATCACCACCAGCTCTTGCCCGCCCGCGGGGGGGAGGGTGATCGCGGCGTCCAGTGTCAGGTCCGCGCCTGCCATACCGATGGTGCAGGTCACGTCTTTCACGCGGGCCTCTTTCGCCGAAAACGGGCGCTGCGCCAATGAGGCGGCAATCGCTGGATCGGCGCGGGTTGTGGTGGTGTCGATCACGCCGCTCAGCTCAAGCGAGGCGGGCACGCAGATGTCGCTGCACACGCCCAGATCAATGGTGGTCTGGACCGTGACGGGGGCCCCTTTGTCGGGCACGCTGATCCGCAGCGGCAACACGACCTGATCCTTATACCCGATGGTGGTCAGATTGGGTTCGCGGAACACCGTAGGCGCAGGCCATTCCACGGCCACCGCCGACAGGTTGCGCGAGCCGGACCAGTCGAAGCTGGGCGGGATACCCATGTCACCGGGCGCGCGCCAGTAGGTCTTCCAGCCCGGCTCCACCGTCATGCGGATCGCGGCCATACGGTTGCCATCGGGCAGTACCCAGCCTTGCAGGATTTCCCCGTGGATCACGTCCATCGCAGAAGCGGGCAGCGGGGCGATAAGGGCAGCGGCCATCAGGCCAAGAATTTTTCTGGTCATGGCGCTTTCATGGGCCATCTGTCCCCCGTTTGCCAAGTCACGTTTGCATTATAATGTGTTGCAGTCGCGGGGGTTGAAAGCCGCAGGGGCGCAGGCCATGCTATTGCGATGACGCATAAGGACGACAGCATGAAAATGGATCTGACCGGCCAGCTTTTGGTGGCGATGCCCGGCATGGGGGATCCTCGGTTTGATCATTCGGTGATCTTTATCTGCTCGCATGATGACGAAGGCGCGATGGGGTTGATCGTCAATAAACCTGCCGCTGATCTGAAGCTTGGCGATGTGCTTGACCGGCTCAGCGATGTGGACATGGACGATGTGTCCGGTCTGGGGGTGCATGTGGGCGGCCCCGTCGAGACAGAGCGCGGATTTGTCCTGCACAGCGCCGAATACCGGTCCGTAATGCAGACGACGGATATCGCGGACGGGGTGGCGATGACAGCGACGCTGGACATCCTCGAAGACATTGCCCGCGGCAAGGGGCCGCGTCGGGCGATGTTGATGCTGGGCTATGCCGGTTGGGCCGCGGGCCAGCTAGAGGCTGAGATCGCCCAGAACGGGTGGCTGACCTGCCAAGGCGATAGCGCTATCCTGTTCGATCTGCCCGATGCGCGCAAATGGGAAGCGGCGCTGACCTCTATCGGGGTGGACCCTCTGGGGCTCAGCGCGACGGCGGGGCGCGCCTGACCTGCGACGATCTGCGGGGCAAAAGCGTTAGCGTGGTGCCGCCGCACGGCGCAAACGGTCATTGATGGCACGGCCCAGACCGGTTTCAGGGATCGGGGCCACCGCAATCGGTTTGCGCAGCCGGTCAAGCGCGTGCAGCCGGTCAAACAGATGCGCCGCCGCTTCCACTAGATCGCCGCTGGCCGATAGGGTCAGATCATCCGGCCCGCTCCCGCTTGCCGCGCCAAAGCCTAGGTAAACCTCTCCATCCGTCGCCGCTTGGGCGTTCAGACGTACGCTGGCATGGGGCGCGTAGTGAGAGGCGAGCTGACCGGGGGCGATAATCTCTGCCCCGTCGGCCACATCTAGCGGTGCGCCAAAAGCTGCCTCTATCGCCTCCGACGGCAGCCCGCCTGCGCGCAGCAACGTCGGGCGGGGCTGGTTCAGACCGATGATGGTGCTTTCCAGACCCACGGTGCAGGGGCCGTCATCAACCACAGCGGCGATCCGCCCCCCCAGCCCCGACAGAACATGTTGCGCCGTCGTTGCGCTGATCTTGCCCGAGGGGTTGGCCGAGGGGGCCGCCACCGGACCGCCAAGCGCACGCAGAATGGCGCGGGCCGTGGGGTGCGCGGGCACGCGGATGCCGACGCTGTCCAGCCCCGCCGTCACCAGCGAAGAGAGCCCGTGCCCGTCGGCCAGAGGCAGCACGAGTGTCATCGGGCCGGGCCAGAAGGCGCTTGCCAAAATCTCGGCGGTGTCGGACCAGCGCCCGTAGCGTCGCGCCTGATCTACATCGGCGACATGGATGATCAGCGGGTTGAAGCTGGGCCGGCCCTTGGCCTCGTAGATGCCCGCCACCGCCGTCCCGTTACGCGCATCCGCCCCCAGACCATAGACCGTTTCAGTCGGTAGCGCGACCAATGCGCCTTGCTGCAGCAGGGTGGCGGCGCGGGAAATACCGGAAGGGTCGGCTGGAAGAATCTCGGTCATTGGCTTCTCTCACGGGGGATGACGCCGCGTTTTGGGTTGCGGTGTGCAGGCTTGAGCGACATTCTCGCCGCAACAGCCCGGAGTATCGCCTTGGGCTTATCAGGTCGCTGTTCGGTTTGCCAAGCAGACGAACGCGTTAATGGAGGAAAACTATGCCCTATCGCGCCCCTGTCGAAGATTTTGCCTTTCTGTTTGATCATGTCGTAGGGCTGGACGCTGTGCGTCAGACCGACCGCTTCGAGGACGCCAGCGAAGACGTCACCCGCGCGATCCTCGAAGAGGCGGGTAAGATGACCAATGACGTTCTGGCCCCGCTGCAACGCGCCGGTGACCAGACCCCTGCCAAGCTTGAAAACGGCGTCGTGCGTACCTCGCCCGGTTTTGCCGACGGGTTCAAGGCCGTGGCCGAAGGCGGCTGGATCGGCATGTCCGCCGACCCCGAATTCGGCGGCATGGGCCTGCCCATGACCCTGACGACCGCCGTTAACGAAATGATGAGCGGCGCCTGCCTGTCCCTGCAACTTGCCCCCTTGATGAGCCAAGGCCAGATCGAAGCGCTTGAGCATCACGCCAGCGACGCGATCAAGGAGCTGTACCTGCCCAAGCTGATCAGCGGCGAATGGACCGGCACGATGAACCTGACCGAACCGCAAGCGGGGTCGGACGTAGGGGCACTGGCGACCAAGGCCGAAGACAATGGCGACGGCACCTATGCGATCTCGGGTCAGAAGGTCTATATCACCTGGGGCGACAACGACTTTGGCGGCAACATCTGCCACCTTGTTCTGGCGCGTCTGCCCGGTGCGCCTGCGGGCACCAAAGGCATCAGCCTGTTCCTCGTGCCGAAGTACCTGCCCAATGACGACGGCAGCCTCGGCAATGCCAATAGCCTCAAGGTGGTGAGCCTTGAGCACAAGCTGGGGATTCACGGGTCTCCGACATGCGTGATGCAATACGACAAGGCGACCGGCTGGCTGGTCGGGCCCGAGCAAGGCGGCATGGCGGCGATGTTCACGATGATGAACAACGCGCGGCTTGGCGTCGGCGGGCAGGGCATCGGCATCGCCGAAGCGGCCTATCAGCACGCGCTGGCCTATGCGCTGGACCGTAAACAGGGCAAGACATCGCGCCCTGACGGCACCGGCACCATCGTGGACCACGCCGATGTGCGCCGCATGCTGATGACGATGAAGGCCGAAACCTTTGCCGCCCGCGCCATCGCGCTGTGCTGTGCCAAGGCCATCGACATGACGAACGCCACCGGTCAGGCCGAATGGAAAGCCCGCGCGGCCTTCCTGACCCCGATTGCCAAGGCGTTTGGCACCGACACCGGCATGGCCGTCGCTGAAATGGGCGTTCAGGTCCACGGTGGCATGGGCTTTATCGAAGAAACCGGTGCCGCGCAGTACAGCCGCGACGTGCGTGTGACCGCCATTTACGAAGGCACCAATGGCATTCAGGCGATGGATCTGGTCGCGCGCAAGATGATGGACGGGGGCGAGGCCGCGAACCGTCTGCTGGACGAGATCGAAGCAGACGCCGAAGCCGCCCGCGACGTTTTTCCGAATATGACGGACGCCCTGTGGCAAGCATCGGAAACCCTGCGCGAGGCGACCGACTGGCTGACCGAACAATCGAACATGGACACGCGCTTTGCCGGAGCGGTGCCATACCTGCGGGCCTTTGCGCGGGTGCTTGGCGCGCATATGCACCTCAAGGCGGCGCTGGCCGATAAGGGCGGGCCACGCGAAAAGCTGGCGCGGTTCTACATCCTGCGTCTGTTGCCGGAGCACGTCGGCCTGTTGGCCCATGCCCAAGCGGGCGAGGCTGATCTTTTCGCGCTTTCTGCTGACGAACTGGCCGCCTGATGCCTGATACCGCACCCACCGGTTTGCGTTTCCCCTGGGAGACGCCACCCGCCCATGATGCGGCGATAGAGGTCGCCCCCGGCGTGCTTTGGCTGCGTCTGCCGCTGCCGATGAAGCTGGATCACGTCAACGTCTATGCCTTTGACGAAGGCGACAGCTGGACGATCATCGACACGGGGTTCGCGTCGAAAAAGTCCAAGGCGCTGTGGACGGACCTGATCGCGGGGCCCTTGGGCGGCAAGCCGGTGTCGCGGGTGATCGTGACCCACCACCACCCCGATCACATCGGGTTGGCGGGCTGGTTCCAGACCGAGCACGGGGCAGAGCTGGTGACGACGCGCACCGCGTGGTTGACCGCGCGGATGCTGACCCTGGACCCGCAAGAGGCACCGCCAGCCGAGACGCTGGCTTTCTACAAACTGTCGGGGATGGATGCCGCGCTGTACGAGAAACGCGCCTCCGAGCGGCCATTCAACTTTGCCGACATCGTCTCGCCTCTGCCGCTTGGCTTTACGCGGATCAAACAGGGCGACGAGATCACCATCGGGGGGCGTGTGTTTGACGTGCATATGGGCAATGGCCACGCCCCCGAACACGCCACCTTCTGGAGCCGTGATGACAATCTGGTGATTGCAGGCGATCAGATCCTGTCGTCCATCAGCCCTAACGTCGGGGTCTATGCCACCGAACCCATGGCCGACCCCATTGGCGAATGGATCGAGGCCTGTGACCGTCTGTCATTGCTGGCGCGCGAGGATCATCTGGTGCTTGGCGGGCACAAGCTGCCCTTCACCGGTCTGCCCACCCGCATGCGCCAGTTGATAGAGAATCACCACAGCGCCCTGCGCCGTCTGGAAAAGGCGATTGCAGAGCCGAAGTCGGCGTCTGAATGTTTCTCGACCCTGTTCAAGCGCAACATCGGCGAAGGCGAATATGGTCTGGCGCTGGTTGAAGCGGTCGCGCATCTCAGCCATCTTTACCAAACGGGCCGTGCCACACGCAGCTTGCGGGCGCTGGACGGGGCTTGGGTGTATCAATCAAAGGGCTGACCGATGGATAACGAGATCAAGACAGCGGCCGAAGCGATCGAGGCCGACGCGCTGCCGCGCCTCTACGAGGTGCATTCGGACCCCGACAGGCGCAATGCCTCTGACCAGCCGGTGCCAAAGGGGATGACTCAAAAGCCCGCCGCGCAGAAATCACCGGCGCAATGGGCCTACGAGCGGGTCGTGCTTTACCTTAGAAATTTCGAAGAGCAGCTGGATGGCGACCACGAGGTCGCGATGGGGTTCGCAGGCGGTGACGCCGGTGTGCTGCGGATCGAGGGTATGGGCTATTTCGATCCGGACATCGTGACCTTTTACGGCAAGGACAACGCGGGGGCACGTATGCAACTGGTGCAGCATGTCACCCAGTTGAATGTCGCCCTGCGTGCGCTGCCCAAAGCGGTGCAGGAAGCCCCCGCGAATCGTATCGGTTTCCGCTTGGCGCAAGACCTTGAGACGCAAGAGCCGGCACAGACAGGCGAAAACACCTGATCCCGCGCATTTTGATGCCGTGACATAGGCAGATGAATACAGTATTCCCCAGTTCAAATCATACGCACGTTAAGACAAGGATCGCGCAAATGGCCAAACATGAACACGGCTCGATGGACACCAGCACGCACGAGAAGACTTTTGACAGCTTCATGAACTTCGTCAAATGGTCGTGCATCGT
>Ga0207891_1000107_pt1 | contig 72425 bp, 67 predicted proteins | sample LinPmetageLP50_FD_184061 | JGI IMG/M metagenome (GOLD analysis project Ga0207891, IMG submission 184061) | Marine viral communities from the Pacific Ocean - LP-50 (SPAdes) | ecosystem: Environmental > Aquatic > Marine > Oceanic | place: Pacific Ocean | collected 2011-08-27 | reverse complement strand
GCTTGCTGTGCACGCTTTTGAACGTAAGCAGCGAAGATAGCGTCGAAGTTAACTGGCGCTAAATTTAGTGGAGGGAAAGTTCCACGGTTCACAAGGTTTGAAATCGTTTCACGTGCATACGGGAAAAGCATGTTCGGGCAGAACGAACCTAGTGTATGCGCTTTGTTCTGATCAGGCATTTCACCAATGGCAAAAATACCGGCTTGCTGAACTTCACATAAGAATGCAGTTTCTTCGCCAAGTGTTGCGGTAACCGTTACTGACAACACTACTTCGTAAACGTTTTCGTCTAGTTTGTTAGTGCTAGTGTCAATATCTAGCTTAATTTCTGGCTTCCACTCTTTAGTGAAAATAGCTGGCGCATTTGGCGACTCAAAAGAGATATCTTTAGTGAAGATACGCTGAATGTTGAATTGAGGGGCTTGCGCTTGGTCGCCTGCTGCGGCGCCGTTAGTAGTCTGATTATCGTCAGCCATGATATTTCCTGTTTAATTGTCGTTTTACTTTAATGTATTGCGTTGCTTTACGCGCTGACGCGTTATGCTAACCCAAGCATAGGATTTAGTTTTTGCTGTGCTTCTAGTGCCATCATGTCATCGCAGCCACCTACGTGCTTATCGTCGATGAAAATTTGTGGCACTGTCCAACCGCCATTCGCGCGCTCGATCATCACGTCACGCAATTCTGGCTGAACATCAATAGGGTACTCTTGAAACTCAACACCTTTCTGTGCGAGAAGTGCTTTAGCACGATGGCAGTATGGGCAATGGCCCTTGGTGTAAATCTCTACTTTACTCACTATGATCACCTATTATTTTGAAATCGGTAAACTTGCACTTTGCCACGCGTTCATGCCGCCTTTAAGGACTTTGACATTAGTGAAGCCTGCTTTTGACATCGCACCAGCTGTTCCACGAGCTTGATTGCCCATAGCGCATACAACGATAATGGGTTTATCTTTGCTGTTTTCAAGCTTAGCGAAGTTTTTCTCTCGCAATTCTTCTGGTTTTATTTGCTTAGCACCTAAAATGTGCCCCGCTTTAAAGTCTTTAGCCGCGCGAGTATCAAAGATAATCGCGTCGTCTTTATTCATTAACAAAGTGGCTTCGTGTGTATTAACTTCTTTGATTGAAGAGGTAAACGTTGAAATGTAGCTAAACACCAACATGCCCACCAAAGCAACCCATACACCAGCAAGTACAATATTATCGCTGGCAAACGCTATTAGCTGATCCATTACTTCTAACCTTGTCTACAGACCATAAAAAGAGTGCAAAGTATATAGAAAAACGGGCGAGAAACCACCCTGCAATAATCAAGCGTGTCTTGTAATTGTGTGCGGTACAATAGCGGATTGATATTACAACCAAATTGCACTGGGATTTAATCTAGCCCTCAGATACACTGATACGCTAACTATCATCATGATTGTAGGCGGATTCTGCAATCTGTTTTTGCCACCAATACACCGCCAAAGGCTACTATTACCTTTTTATGTTTATTCAACGCTTTTGCTCCATTGCCTGTTTGCTTGCTGTCATATTCGGTATGGGTTTAGTCTCATCTACCGTAGAGGCGCAAGATGTTAGCCAAGAGAAGCTAGCAGAACTACAAGTTGAATTAAGAGCGCGTCAGCAGGTTTTAGAAAATAACAAAGCTAGCGCACAAGAACTAGAGCAAGTGCTCAAGCGCTCAGAACTTGAAATAGCGAAAGTAGCGAAAGCCTTGGCGCAAAACAAACAGCAATTAAATAGTGTGTTAGCGGAAGAAGATGCGCTTATTGAAGAGCAGGAAGGATTAAAAGAAGCTATTCGCCAGCAACAGTCCTTGCTATCAAGCCAGTTGAAAAGTGCCTTTATGGCAGGGCATTACGACTACGCTAAAATGTTATTCTACCAAGAAGACGCCCGTAACTTCGAACGGGTCATTACGTATTATCAGTACTTGGCAAAAGCCCGTCAGCAAGAAATTACCCGATTTAGAGATAACGTGGCTCGCCTTGAAGCCGTTACCGAAGAACTTGCTGAAAAAGCAAAATCTTTGCTAGCCCTTCGCAAGACACAAGAAAGTCAGCGTGGGGTGTTACTCACTCGCCAAGACGATAGAAAGCAAACTTTAGCCAAGCTTAATAAAACCATTGCAAGTGAAAGCGGACGAATTGCCACCTTGCAGGCAAATGAAAAGGCGTTGCTTGATGCTATCGAAGCTGCGCGTATTGCCGCTGAGCGCGCCGCGGCTAGAGCCAAGGTATCGTTGGATGGGTTAGCCAAATTAAAAGGTAAATTACTCGTGCCTGTTGAAGGTCACATTCGTAAACTTTTTGGCAATCGCAGGCAAGGGCAAGTGCGTTGGAAAGGTATTATTATTGATGGTGCTGAAGGCGAGGCAGTCAAAAGCGTGGCATCGGGCAAAGTACTTTATGCCGATTGGCTTCGTGGGTTTGGTTTAGTGGCCATTGTCGATCATGGCGATGGTTACATGAGTGTTTATGGGCACAACCAAGCGTTATTGAAACAAGCTGGTGACGATATTCTTTTAGGCGAAAGTATCGCTTTGGTAGGAAGAAGCGGCGGACAAGATTACCCTAATTTGTATTTTGAAATACGCCATAAGGGAAAAGCGTTAAATCCCACCGCTTGGTTTAACTGATCGCTAAGCACGCTATATAAACAGGCTACTTAAGCAGACGACTCAGTGAAGAGTTAAACATTTTTGACGGTTATACCGTTATTGAAAATGTGGAATTGTCAGGTAAATTCGATGCTTCTTGTTGTGAAGGCGGCGGTGGTTTGCCTATTCCTGCTAATTCAGCAATTTTTTTACCTTCAAAACCTGCACTGCTTAACGCCGTATTCAAAGACTTACTTGGCTCAATACCTGCCTCTTTGAATTGCTCTACAATAGAAGCCGCATCTTCGCTTGATAAATTTTCTGGATCGTAAGATGACAAAATAGCGCTTACAGATTCTTTTTGTGTATCGCTAAGGGCTTGGCCTTCAGGGCGTGGCGGCATGCCAGCTTGCATGGTTGAGCTGTTAACAGAAGAAATCATAATTACTCCACAATAAATAGTATACGTTGTAACCTTATCGACAATTAAAGCTGAAATTGAGCTTGGGGGTCACTCTTTACGCAACCTTTACACACTAAGAACGGCTGAGCAGTGCTTGTTTCCTTTTTGTAAATTGGTATGCTGCATTAATGCTAGCTCAATTGAACCGAGATGCAGGCACATTATTGTTGTCTGGCTGAGTTCTTATCAGGCTTAGTTCTTTTTAGGCCCAATTCTTATTCGGCTTAGTATCTCGTTGTTAATATCAGCAGTGCGCGTGGAAATAATAAAATCAATAATGGAAGTGAAGAAACGTAGATGAAGGTGCTTTGGCGTCTGTGTGTTTTATCGTTAATTATAACGACGAGTTTTACGAGTCATGCTGCGGCGTCAGCGACTATTTCAGTAGAGCCTCGTGTTATTATTATTCTTGATGATCTGGGTTACAGAAAATCAGATATGGCGGCCTTTGCACTCCCAAGTGAAGTGACCTTTTCCATTTTACCGCGAACTCCTCTTGCACAAACAATTTCACGTAAAGCCGAGCAGCAAGGGCGCGCTGTCATGTTACACATGCCAATGCAGTCAACCAGTGGCAAAGCCATGGGACCCTTAGGTTTATCTACCGATATGTATCCTGCTGCCATTACTCACACGCTAAGAACAGCACTTAAAAGTGTGCCCAACGCGGTGGGAGTGAATAATCACATGGGCAGTGCATTTACGGTTGAAGAGCCCGCCATGCAAACTATTATGGAAGAGATAAAGCGCCAAGGGCTATTCTTCGTAGATAGCAGAACCAGCGTAAATACTACAGCGCAACAGGTGGCGGACAGAGTGGGTGTGCCGAATGCGAGTCGGCAGGTGTTCCTCGATAACGATCGCTCCGAAGCATCACTGAGTAAGCAGTTCGAATACACAAAACGATTAGCTAAACGAAATGGCACCGTTGTGGTAATTGCACACCCTTACCCAGAAACGATTACTTTTTTGGTGCACACGTTGCCTAGCTTGGCAAACGAAGGAATTGCTTTAGCGTCAGTAAACGATTATTTCACACAGGTATCTAATACCCCCAATAGCCTCCCCAATAACGCTTTGGTTAAAGAGGTTCATCGAAAGCCGCTGTTAGAAACTGAAGCGGCCGCGCCGAATGAATAGTCTCCGCGCCGAATGAATAGCCCTCGTTAATTCCTCTAATGCAGTAAGCATTAGTTTCTTCCTTTCGCTTTTTCCGTGATCAGCACGTCTACATTTAAACTTATTAATAATCAGCCATTTCCCGACTCTAATCTTCACTTATGGCATTTTGTTCTGTTAAAGATTGAAAATATCATAGGGGAAAGTTTCGCATTCCCATTAAAATGTTATATTATAACGTCTCTGGCAGAGTTAATCTGTGGCTACAGTGCGCGCGAGGCTTTTGGTCATATTACTAAAGCGTGTATAAAGTGGCGTGTTTTGAAGTTTTTGATGTTGCAAAGGTACAGTAAATGAATCCGGTAGAAGACAATCCAACAAAATTAGACAGACTTGGCATTTGGGTGTCGGGCTTGTGTGCGTTGCATTGCCTAGCGTTGCCTGTTGTTGTGCCATTATTGCCACTTATCGGTTCTTCATTTTTCGCACAAATTTGGTTTGAACGAACCATATTAACTATATCGTTAATTATTGGTGCGGTTGCACTTATCGGCGGGGCCACTCGCTATCACGGACGTTATTATCCGTTGGCATTGCTGTTTACGGGTGGTGCCATTTATTGGAACAAGAATATGTTTGGTGAAGCCTATGAGCCGTTCACCATCGCGGTGGGTGCGCTACTTATCGTGGCAGGGCATTGGATTAACATGCGTTTGTGCCGTCAATGTAAGTGCTGTAAAGAAACGGTATTTTCTAGTCACTTATCTACCGAAGTAGAATAGCTTAGGCTTTACGTTAATTTTTATTGCGTAAATTATCTGACGTAAATTGTTAGCCCAAGTTTCAAGTCTAAGCGCTATCGTTAAGAAAAAAACGCTAAGTTTTAGCTTCTTTGCCCTTAACCCTTAACCTTAGCCCTTAACCCACAACTTGCTTTGCAATATCGGGCACGTTGGTAAAAATACCTGTCACGCCCCATAATTTCAATTGAAGCATATCTTCTGGCTCGTCTACCGTATAAACATACACATCCAACCCTTCTTGTTTCGCCGCATTTACAAAATCAGCATTCACTACATCTAACGCAATATTAATAGATTTCGCTTTAAGCTGACGGGCACAGTACGTTGCATCAAGTGCGTAGGTGGCGGTTAATGCGCCAACAGCCACCTGTGGCCATAATACGCTTATTTCGGCTAGCCAATGGTGATTAAACGAAGAAATAAGTAAGGCATTTGGGTTTATCTGTGCATCTTCTACTGCACGCTTTACGTCTTGCACCCAGGTTTCAGCATTGCGTAAGTGCTTCACTTCAATATTACACAGCGCACCATCTGGTACGGTAGCCAGCACTTCTTCCAAGGTAGGAATAACCTCACCGTCCCCGGCATCTAGCTGCTTTAAATCCGCCAGTGAAGTTTGTAATAAAAATCCTGAACCGTTTGTGGTGCGCCCAAGAGTTTTATCGTGAAATACTATAATGGCATCATCATGTTGGTAGGTGTCGAATTCTATACCATCAGACTGCTGCTCGAAGGCGAGTGTAAATGCTTTAAGCGTGTTTTCAGGCGCAAGAGTACTCGCGCCCCTGTGAGCAATAATAAGCATTTAGTCGCTGTCCTTTTCTGACTTACCGTGCAGCTTATGGGTATTGAGTGTTTCATAGATAGATGCAGAAGTAATAAGAATACCGCCCAAAAGCGTGTTTCCACTGGGGTTTTCATCCAACAGTAATACGGCAAGAATAACCCCATAGAAAGGCTGCATGCAGGCAATCAGCGAAAAGGTTTTAGCGCGTAAATGACGTAAACTTGCTGCAATTAATGCATGTGGTAACGCGGTAAAAACCGTACCTAACAGCAGAAGCATTAACCAAGCACTCATCGGGGCATCTGCAATTTCATTGCTGCCGGTAGGTAGCAAGAAAATAGCAATCACTAGGGTTTGCCACGCCATGGCTTTCGCGCCACTGTATTGTTTGAAGTGTTTTCGGTGGATCAGATTTCTGAACGCGTAAAGCACCGCAGAACCTACGCCAATCAGCACCCCTAAAGTGATGTCATTGTCCAGTGACGTTTCAGGCACAATAAAATACACGCCTGCGATAACGGTTAGCGCAGATACAATATCTTGCCATACCAAGCTTACTTTTTCGAAGAACGGTTCTATCAGTACGGTAATTACGGGGAAAGTGAATAGGGCAATCATACCTACCGACACACTAGAGTACTGCATTGCCGCAAAGTAGGTTACCCAGTGCAACGCCATCAAGATTCCTAGCCCTATGGCTATTAGATAATCTTTGCGGCTTGCCAGCGTCAAACTTTCGCTAGAAAGTCTTAGGAAGAGAAATAATGCGATACAGGCAAATACCGATCGCATTAGCGTGATATCACTGGCACTCAGAGGCACTAGATGAGAAAAAAGCGCAGTACCGCCTAATAAGACAACGGTAAAGTGCAGTGATATCAAACTTCGTTTTACTGCATTCATAAACTAGCTTGGTGTCGCTTGCGTGCCTAAATCAGCGCTTGCGTCATCGCCTAAATTAGCGCTCGCATCAGTGTTTACTGGCGCGTTCGCAACAAAGGCCATAGGTTCACCTAAACGGGTTACTTGCCCAGGTGCTAATGCATCAAAATCAATCATGTCTTTTTCGAAACATACCACAATGGTAGAGCCCAATTTAAAGCGGCCTAGCTCATCACCTTTCGCAAGGTGCACGCTTGCTTCGGTATCTTTCTCGTAAGTCCAGTGTTGTACATTTTTACCGGTAGGCGGCGACACAGTGCCTGCCCAAACGGTTTCTATACTGGCAACAATCGTAGCGCCTACCAGTACCATAGCCATTTTGCCTACGGGTGTATCGAATAACGCCACAACGCGCTCGTTACGAGCAAACAAGCTAGGAATATTCTGTGCGGTAAGCGGGTTTACAGAAAACAACTCACCAGGCACATAAACCATGTCGGTAAGTGTGCCCTCTACCGGCATATGAATGCGGTGGTAGTCTCGAGGGGCTAGATAAATAGTGGCAAATTTTCCGTCTTTAAACGGCGCCGCTAACTCTGGCTTACCGCCTAATAAACTGGTCAGGCTGTAATCATGGCCTTTGGCTTGAAATATACTGTCAACTTCAATGTCGCCAAATTGACTTACCGTACCGTCCACCGCTTGAATCAATACATCTTCTCGTGGGTCAACGGTGCGTACTTCTGGTTTTAATGGGCGAGTAAAGAAGGCGTTGAAACTGCGGTAATGCGCAGGATCTGAATGTAATGCCTCACTCATATCAACATTATATTGCTTGATGAAAAGCTTGATAAGAAACGTAGTGAAGCCACCAAGCTCTGCTGCCGCTAATTTGCCTACTAGGCGAGACAACAAATGTTTAGGGGTAATGTATTGTAAGTTTATTTTAAGCCAGTCCAGCACGAAAGCTCTCCATTAAAAAGACAGGTTAATTGTACCCTAACTTATAAGCGCGTAAGCAACTTTAAGATTATGTATGCTACAAACTTGGAATAAGCCAGAAGGGGCAGGCTTGTTGAAGTCGTGTTTATATTCATTTTCAACAAGCCATATTAATAGTAAATGCTAGCCTTATGCGCCAGGTGGTTGACTGTGGCTCGGACGTTGCTCGTCCATGGTGGTTAATATTTTGTGGTAGCTAGCAAAACGCTCGGCATTAATTTTACCTTCTTCTACGGCTTCTCGAAGTATGCAGCCAGGGTCGTTAAGGTGTTTGCAGTCACGGAATTTACAGCCACCTAAGTAATCTCTAAATTCAATAAAGCCCCAGGTAATGCGTTCGGTAGGAATGTGCCATAAGCCAAATTCACGGACGCCTGGAGAATCTATTAAATCACCGCCAGCCGGTAAGTGCAGTAGTTTGGCTGCGGTCGTGGTGTGTTGGCCTAAGCCTGAGTTATCTGATACTTCACCGGTGAGTATGTCGGCACCAGGTAATACTTTATTAATTAAGCTAGATTTCCCTACACCCGATTGACCTACGAAAACACTTACATTGTTATCAAGATAGGCATTAAGCTCATCAATACCTTCACCGGTCTTGCAGCTGGTGAAAAGTACTTCATAACCTAAATCGTTGTAAGCCTTTAATTGTTCGTTAATGGTTTCTCTTTCGCTTTGTGAAAGGAGCTCCACTTTGTTTAAAACAATAAACGGCGTAATACCAATGTCTTCACAGGCCACTAAATAGCGGTCGATAATGTGCGTAGAGAGTGATGGAAGGGTGGCGCTTACCACAATAATTTTATCGATATTGGCCGCAATGGGCTTTATGCCGTCGTAAAAGTCGGGGCGGGTGAGGACTGAATGGCGATCGTTAACTATTTCGATAACACCACGTACACTGCCAGAGTCGGCATCGTCGCCTTTACTGAATAGTACTTTATCACCACATACCACAGAGTCTACTGTACGGCGGATATGACATCGTGAGACATTGCCCTCGGCGTCTTCAACATCGGCATGTTTACCAAAGCGACCCGTCACAACGCCGCTCATCAGTTGGCTTTCATCTACCGACGTTTGCTTATTGTCACCATGCTTATCTTGCAGCCGTTTGCTTCTGTTAGCTGCGACTTGGCGTTTCTGTCTGTGTGTAAGTTTTGGTTTTTTCGCCACGATTCTTTTCTAGTTCACGTATACTGCGCTTATAATAACGTTTGTAGGGCATGGTTGCCATGCCTCAGTACTAAGAGGAAGCCGATGACAAAGCACGACAGTAATTTAGTGTGGATTGATATGGAGATGACAGGGCTCGATCCAGAGACTTGTGTGGTGATGGAAATTGCAACCATAGTGACAGATGCACAGCTAAATGTGCTTGCTGAAGGCCCCGTTATTGCAGTGCATCAGCCTGATGATGTACTTGATAATATGGATGAGTGGTGCACCCGTGTACACGGTGAAACTGGGCTTACTGCACGTTGTCGAGCCAGTTCGGTGAATGAAGCTGAAGCAGCCCGTCAAACAATGGCGTTTTTATCTGACTATGTTGATGCCGGTAAATCTCCTTTGTGCGGAAACACTATAGGCCAAGACAGACGCTTTATGGTGAAGTACATGCCAGAGCTAGAAGATTACTTTCACTACCGCAGTATTGATGTGAGCAGCGTAAAAGAGCTGATTAAGCGATGGAAGCCTGAAGTTTTAGATGGATTTGATAAAAAGGGTGTTCACCTTGCCCTTGATGACATTCGCGAGTCTATTGAAGAAATGCGCTACTATCGTGAGAAAGTGTTCACGATTTAAGCGGGAAAGGTGCGTTTGTACAAAAAAATCCAATTAATGGTTGCCAAATAAAAATATTTTTGTACAATGCGCACCACTTCAAAACGAAGTGCCTTTTTTTGTATGCGGGAATAGCTCAGTTGGTAGAGCACGACCTTGCCAAGGTCGGGGTCGCGAGTTCGAATCTCGTTTCCCGCTCCAAAAAAACTTAGTGTGAATCGAAAGGTTTATACTATACCAATCTTAAGATGCAACAGCATCGACTCTATGCGGGAATAGCTCAGTTGGTAGAGCACGACCTTGCCAAGGTCGGGGTCGCGAGTTCGAATCTCGTTTCCCGCTCCAAATTTTCATAATTTAAGTAATCAATTAAAATTATTTAGTTTGAATAATACGACCCCTGTGGGCCCGCGACCGAATGTCGGCCAGTCACAAATCTCGTTTCCCGCTCCAAATTTTACACTTCAAATTGAACTAGCACGATTTCAGACTGAATAATGCGACCCCTGTGGGCCCGCGACCGGTTCCCGGCGACCGAGTGTCGGCCCAGCGAGTGTCGGCCCAGCGAATGTCGGCCCAGCGAGTGTCGGCCAGTTACAAGTCACGTTTCTCGCTTCAAATTTTCTTATCTGAATTTAATCAGCCTTAATATTTAAATCATCTCCCAGCTTAAACCCGCTGTCTTTATTTAAGCTTTCTATGTTTATTCATGCCGATAATGCACTTTTTAGCGTAAGCGAGTGTAAATTTTCTTTTTTTGCACCCTTTAAAAGGCGCCTTTTTTTGAATGGGTTTTTATTCCCGCAGCTTTGCACCGTGTGCGAGCATGTACTCACTGTTTTGGTGATAATCTATAAAAGTCCATATATATCAACTTCTAATGCTGCATTAGATCAGCTGCTTATTACTCTTAATTCACATTTAGTGCATGCATGCGCGATATTAGAGCATATTTATTCAAAAATAATTAAAAATTACTGCGTTTTTGCTTTAGAATTCGCGCCCTTTACGGCATAGATTCTGCTACGGATCATGCTGAAAACACTGATGCACGTACCCAACAATAAAATTAACGGGTACTAGATAGAAGCCCCGCCAGGAGAAAACACAAGCATGCACTATAAAGGCAGCACCTTCGGGTACTCTTTGGTTGCCGGCGCTGTATTTACTGCTTTAAGTAGCAGTGCAGTTGTCGCCCAGGAAGTTACTGTAGATGAAAAACAAGTAGAAACAATTGAAGTTACTGCAACCCGCCGAAGCGGCACTTTGCAGGAAGTTCCAATTAATATCTCCGCCATAACATCGGACGTGTTGGCCCAACAAAATATTGAAGACCTTGACTCAGTAGCTCGCTGGGTACCAGGCTTGACCGTCACCGATCAGGGTGGTCGAAACGATTCTCCTATTATCGTGCGAGGCTTAAATACAAACTCATCTGGCCCAGGTTCAGATGGTGGTACGGTAGCTACTTATTTTGGTGAAATTCCGCTTTTTCTTAACATGCGTTTACTTGACGTAGATCGTGTTGAAGTTCTCATTGGGCCGCAAGGCACCTTATATGGTGCTGGTACGCTTGGTGGTGCCATTCGCTATATTCCAAAAGCAGTAGATCTAGATTTTACTACTGCTGAAATTACCGGTGACGTGTTCACTATGGAAGAAAGTGAATCATTAGGTGGCGAAGGAAGTTTCGTATTCAACGCGCCTATTATTGAAGGTGAATTAGGTGTTCGTGCATCACTTAATTACTTCAATAATCCGGGGTTCATTGATTACAATTACGTTGTGCAAGAAGGTGGTGTTTCACTGCCCGATCCTGATTGGACCGACAGCACGGCTATTAGCGAAAACTTACGCCAAGTAGAAGATGCTAACGGTGAAGACACGCTAACCGGTCGCGTAGCAGTTCGTTGGTTACCCACCGACACCATTGACGCTACGCTTACTTATTTTTTCCAAACACAAGACGTAGAAGGCCGTTCAATCAGCCACTACAATGCGTTGTCTGATGAAAACGGGTTAAGTGCGTTAGTCGGTAAATACGAGTCGGCTTATCGTTACGAAGAGCCTCGTGAGAAAGAAGATTCATTATTAAGCTTAGAAGTTAAAGCTGATCTTGGTTTTGCTGAATTGGTGTCAGCTACGGGCTATTCGAAGTTCGAATCAGACGGTCAACGAGACCAAACTGACCTGCTTATTCGCTTAGACTACAGTTACGAAGAATTCCCGGCGTTTTCTTCTTACACGGAAGAGCTAACAGAGCGCTCTACGCTGACGCAAGAAGTGCGCTTAGTGTCGCTAGACGATGGTCCACTATCGTGGATTGTAGGTGGTTTCTACTACGACACTGACAGTGAAGGCACCAGCAAAGAATTCACGCCTAATTACGATGTTTACTTGATTGAAGTGGCGGGCGTTGAAGGTAACTATCGCCCAGATGGGCTTGAGTATTTTTCAGCTGACGAAGTGGAAGTAACCGAAATGGCACTATTCGGTGAACTAACGTACGAAATTAGTGATAAATGGGATGCTACCATCGGTTTACGAGCTTATGAGTATGAAGTTGATGCTCGCTCGGGAGTGGACTTCCCGCTAGCCAATTCAGTTTTCGGTGGCGAGCCTTCGGACGCTATCAACTTGGAACTGACAGAAGCTCCTGTGGAAGAAGATAATGGAACTCTGTTTAAACTAAATACAAGCTATAAATTCACGTCTGATACTATGGCTTATGCGACGATTAGCGAAGGTTTTCGAGTTGGTGGCGCTAATGGTGCACCAGCGTGCCCAGACGATGTTGATGACTTAAATAACCAAATAGTATGTGCGTTGCCAGAAGAGCAAACTTATAGTGCAGATACCACGACTAACTACGAGCTGGGAATAAAAACTAACTTCTTTAATAACAAGCTTCAAGTTAACACCGCTCTGTTCTACGTAGATTGGGACGATCCTCAAGTACAAGGAGCTACCGTAAATGGCCAGCAACCCATTACCGTTAATGCAGAAGGTGCAGCTTCTAAAGGTGCAGAGTTGTCGCTACGTGGGCGAGCAAACGATTACTTAACCATGTATGCCACGTATGCTCATACGAAAGCAGAGCTAACCGCTGATACGCCGTTTTTGTTTACTGCCCAAGGTGAAGAAGGTAGTGAACTACAGGATTTTTACGACGGTAAAGACGGCGATCGTTTGCCAGGTTCAGCCGAGCATCAATTTTCATTTGGTATGACATACAGCCAAGAAGTGTTTGGCGATAAGATGTTAGACGTGAACTATGGTATCACTGCACAAAGTGATGTTTATACTACGGTGGGTTTACGCCAGGACGGTGAAGCGTTACCCGGTTACGCTATTAGTAACTTGAATGCGCGAATTTCATCTGAAACTTGGTCGGTAACCTTGTACATCGACAACCTGTTCGACAAGTATGCGTTTGTGTCTACACGACGTACTGTGAGCGATATTGGTGAAGGTTTATATGATAGTGTGCTTCAACCAAATGGTACTGAATTAAGTCGTAACTATGGCCATTACATACTTACGCCACGTACAGTAGGTCTGAAGTTCAACTACAAGTTTGATATGTAGTAGTATTACCAACAGTACTTAATAAGGCACTCCATGGAGTGCCTTTTTTTCAGGTTTATGATTATTAACGTTAGCAATAAATAGCAACGAAAAAACAATTACCACAAACAGTATCGACGAACCGCTATGACATACAAAAATGATAGATAAACAACAGCTTTTCGATGTGGCTTCCACAGCCATTAGCAAAAGGGACTATACGTCAGCACACAAAGCCTGCGTGCATGTTATTCAGACTTTTGGTGATGACCCCCATGCTTATTTTCTTCTGGGTATCATCCATATCGAAATAGGACAAATTAACAAAGCGGTTAAGTTGTTAGAAAAGTCGAATGGTTTAGAAACCAGAGCGCTTACTTATGCCTATTTAGCCAAATGCTTTGCACTGATTGGCGATCTTAACCTTGCCCAAGCCGCCGCTAAACACGCCCCACCAACGTCACTCACCCGAGCGCTTGATTTAGATACCGTTGGGGTAGCGTTAAGCAGAGTAGGCGATCACGAAGGGGCACTTTCTTACTTCAAGCGGGCGTTATCAATTAATAATGACAATCCACAGTTTCATTATAACTATGGCGTCAGTAGTAAGTTCGCCGGTAGTTTTACTCAAGCCAGAGACCACTTTGAGCAAGCTATTTCACTGAATCCCAATTTTTATCAGGCGCATTTTGCGCTGTCTGATTTAGGAGGGATCACAGCTGATAAAAATCATATCAATCGTTTGCTGGGCGCATCACGCACGTGTGAAAATCATGTGGAAGGACGACTACATATTGGCCATGCACTAGCCAAAGAATATGAAGCATTAGGGCAATACGATGAGGCTTTTGAAGCACTACAGCACGCCAAATCGCCTAAGCAGAAGGCTAGTCAAGACGCCTTGGCTGATTATGAAATGTTATTCGATTATCTACAGCAGCAGGCGAATAGCCCGTGTGGAAGCGCTAATAAGAACTTGATTAAAAGTATTCAAGCACATGGCGCCCAAGACAGCTCGCCAATTTTTGTAATAGGTATGCCCCGCTCTGGCACTACCTTGGTAGAGCGTATTTTAAGCCACCATAGTCAAGTGGCTTCAGGCGGTGAACTGCAAGATTTTGGGGTGGCAGTAAAATCGCTGGCCAACACGCCCTCACAACATGTACTTGATTTAGACACCCTAAAAGCAGCGGAAAACCTTAATATGCAAGAAATTGGGGAGTGCTACCTAGCGCGAACCGCGTATCTTAAGCAAGACGGGCAACGTCTAGTCGACAAGCTGCCGTTTAATTTCTTTTATGTTGATCTTATTCGTCGTGCTTTACCGAATGCCAAAATCATTTGCTTGATGCGTGACCCTATGGATACCTGTGTGGGCAATTATCGCCAACTATTTTCTATTCATAGCCCTTACTACGCTTATGCTTATGATTTGAATGTCGTCGGGCGTTTTTACTTACGATTTAAAAAGGTAATGGAAGCGTGGGCGCAGAAATTTCCTGACAACGTGTATATCCAACCTTATGAAGCATTGGCGGTAAACCCTAATGAAGAAGTCCCCAAGTTACTTTCGTTTTGTAATTTAAGTTGGGAAGAGCAGTGTCTACATGTAGAACGAAACACCTTGCCAGTATCTACGGCGAGCAAAGTACAAGTGAGAGAGCCCATCAATACGCGATCTATTGGACGCTGGAAACATTATGAAGCGCACACGCTTAACCTCCAAAAATTGTTAGGGTATTGTTAAAACTACTTGCATCCTTTGCGGTGGCAGCATAACCTCACTGGTCTAACCAGAAGAAGTGTATTTCAGAGAGAAAATTATGTCCGTACCAAACCCGTTGCGCAACTTTGCGAAAAAAGCCAATACCTATCCAACTTGGCTACGTCAACGCATGTTGACATGGATGTTCCGCTACAAAGTGAAACTAACGGGCACGGTCAGTATCGATATTCTGGAAACCGATTTAAAGTCGGTAACGTTTCGCCAAAAAAACTACAAGAAAGCGCAAAACCATATTGGTAGTGTGCATGCGGCTGCAATGGCATTGCTAGCGGAGTCTTCTACGGGCTTCGTAGTTGGGGTTAACTTACCTGGCGACAAACTACCGCTTATCAAAGAAATGAATTTTAAATATGTGAAGCGCGCACAGGGTGATATGCATGCAGTAGCGCACCTTACAGATGAACAAATAGCGTTAATGCAAACTCAAGAGAAAGGTGAAGTTACGGTAGCGGTTAAAGTAACCGATGCTCAAGGTATCGAGCCTGTTCTGTGTGAAATGATTTGGGCTTGGGTGCCTAAAAGCAGGAAGTAATACCTGTATTAAAAAAATAGGCCGAGTACTCACGATTACCATGTGTGCGTTGCTTGTGTAACGCGCATGTTCTATCTAAGCATTTTACAGTTTTATTAAGTTTTCTCTTATCTCGTTTTTCAGTTTGACAGCATTCTTAATCCCAACTATCTAATTATCAGTGTAATGAGCCAAGCGACACAGATGCGCGGCTAATGGGTCTTCATCGGCGCACGATGGGGAGTATGATAATAGCTATAAAGGCTGAGATAAGGGGTCATATGACAACGTTATCCAGAGAGAAACTGATTAACCGTCCGTTTGCTGATAAAAAGCACTACCCATATGGCTTCGCTCGCTCCGGTGACTTTTCAATTTCTGAAAGCAAGTTATTGCAAACCCATGGTAGTTTGTTTGCAGCCTTAGTAGATGGCAAGATTGAACCTAGTTCTGATGTTGAAATTAACTATCTTAATGCTGCGTTGGGGCAATGTGAGCCACAAACACCTCAGGCAAAAGCTTGGGTCAAATATCAAACCCGAATCAACCGGCCCAAAGCGGCCAGTATTTATGGTTCAAAGCGAGTAGTAACCGAAGATACAGACGATACTGCCGAAATAGATGACGATAATGACCTTGAAATAAATATAGATGACGATTAATTGTTAAATTATTGTGAAGCTCATCCTAATATTAGCTATTAATTTCATCGCATCAAAAGATTCATCCTAATTATCTTGAATATTGGGATATATATCTCACTTTTGTGCGGTTTGGTGTTTTATCTTCCTACTTCCTTCGTTATAGTCCGCTCATCGTCAACATTCGCTGACAATACACCAAACCGATACAGGAGAGAGAACTGTGAAAATGATGTCGGGCGCTGCCATGGTGGTAGAAGCGCTAAAAGATGTAGGAGTAACACATGTGTTCGGCTACCCAGGTGGTGCCGTACTAGACATTTATGACGCTTTATATGCGCAACAAGATGTCGAACATGTCCTCGTGCGTCATGAACAGGCAGCCGCTCATATGGCGGATGGTTATGCACGTTCAACTGGCAAAACCGGCACAGTCCTCGTCACTTCAGGCCCTGGCGCAACCAATACCATCACCGGTATTGCTACCGCTTATATGGATTCAATTCCAATGGTTGTGTTGTCAGGGCAAGTACCTTCAATGCATATTGGTGAAGATGCCTTCCAAGAAACTGACATGGTAGGGTGTTCTCGTCCAATCGTAAAACACAGCTTTCTAGTAAAGCGCGCGGTAGATATTCCAGAAGCCATTGCGAAAGCGTATTACATTGCAAATACTGGTCGCCCTGGTCCAGTGGTAGTCGATTTACCAAAAGACATTGTTAATGTTGCTGAAGACCACCCTTACGTGTTCCCAACCGATGTGACAATGCGTTCGTATAACCCAACCGAGCGTGGGCATACAAAGCAAATTAAGAAAGCCGTCGCTTCTTTGGTAAAAGCCGAACGTCCAGTACTTTATGTTGGTGGTGGCGCGGTTACATCTGAAGCGTCGTCACGAGTTATCGAATTAGCTGAAAAGTTAAATGCACCAGTTACCTGTACGTTAATGGGGCTAGGTGCCATGCCAGGCACACACGAGCAGTTCGTGGGTATGCTAGGTATGCACGGCACACTTGAAGCAAACAAAACCATGCATAATGCTGATTGCATTATTGCCTTGGGTGCACGTTTCGATGATCGCGTTACCAACAACGTAGCGAAATTCTGCCCGCATGCCGATATTATCCATGTGGATATTGACCCGGCGTCTATCTCTAAAACCATTAACGCGCATATTCCGGTAGTTGGGTCAGTCGATAAAGTACTCGACCAAATTTTAGAACAGCTTGTTAATAAAGACCTGTCTGGTCAAAAAGAGAAGCTAGAGGATTGGTGGCAACAAATTACCCAGTGGCGCTCACGTGAATGTTTAAATTACGAGCAAGGCGATACGGTAATTAAGCCACAGCAAGTTATCCAGTCTATTTACAAGCACACCAACGGTGAAGCTTATGTAAGTTCTGACGTGGGCCAGCATCAGATGTTTGCGGCTTTGTATTATCCGTTTGATAAGCCTCGCCAGTGGATTAACTCAGGCGGCTTAGGCACCATGGGCTTTGGTTTACCTGCGGCGATGGGCGTACAGTTTGCACACCCTGAGTCTACCTCGGTAGTGGTAACAGGTGACGGTAGTATTCAAATGAATATTCAGGAACTATCTACCTGTTTGCAGTACAACTTGCCGATTAAAATCATTACCTTGAACAACCGCGCATTAGGCATGGTTCGTCAGTGGCAAGATATGATTTATAAAGGTCGTCACTCGCATTCTTACATGGACTCAATGCCAGATTTTGTGAAACTAGCAGAGTCTTATGGCCATGTAGGCATCAAAGTAGATAAATTAGACGAATTAGATGCAGCGATGGAGAAATGTTTCAGTCTTAAAGACCGCCTTGTGTTTATGGACATAGCGGTAGATCAGAACGAGCACGTATATCCAATGCAAATTAAGTTTGGCGCTATGGATGATATGCGCTTAAGTAAGACGGAGCGTACCTAATGAAACGTATTATTTCTGTACTAATGGAAAACGCACCTGGCGCGTTATCTCGTATCGTAGGTGTCTTTTCACAGCGTGGTTACAACGTTGACTCTCTTTGTGTAGCCCCTACTGACGATGGCAGCTTATCTCGCCTTACTATCATTACCCATGGTGATGATAAAGTCATTGAGCAAATTACTAAGCAAGTGAACAAGCTTATTGATGTGCTTAAAGTGGTGGATTTAACTGAAGGCACTCATATTGAGCGTGAGTTGATGCTAATTAAAGTGGCTACTCGCACTGAATCCGTACGTGCTGAAGTAAAGCGCAATAGTGATATTTTCCGTGGGCGCATCTTAGATGTTCATGCGAATAACTACACCATTGAAATCACGGGCACTACCGACAAACTAGACGCTTTTGCGGCTACCATGGCTCAATGTGCGGAAGTGATTGAATCGTCGCGCACTGGCGTGTGTGGTTTAGCACGAGGCGAGCGCGCGTTACGCCCTTAACGGGTGAAAATTAACGTGCAAAGCGAAGCACATAAAGCGCTAAAGAAATGAAAAAAGGCGAGTAACGAGAGTTACTCGCCTTTTCCGTAATAAGCTTCTAAGCGAAGTGCCATACCATAAGACGGCGAGAAGTCCTCACTTCGAAGCCACAATACAAAGGGTTCTACCTCGAAATAAAGCCATTCTCTTATTGGATTGCTGCGCCAACGTAAACCTGTGTACACCTCTTCTACTTGATAGGTAGGTTTATTCAAGCCTTCCACCATAAAGCTATAAACCAAAGCGTTATGGCTGTTGATAGGGTACAAGTGTTGTATCTCGTGTCGCCACAACCAGTCGTTACTATTGTCTCGAAAATAAAAGCGGTTGTTTAACCGAGTAACATTGTTGTTACTACTAACATGCTGGATAGAGGTGCCTAACTCTGCGCCAAATTGATCCCGCGTGTATTGATATATTTCAGTGTCGTAAAGCATGGCCCAGTGGGAATTAAATGCATAAGCATCACGGTAGCGCGCTTTTACATACAGCTGGTCCCGTCTTCCTGCACCAACACGAAATGAGTAGTGAGAGTTTTGATCTGGGCGAAAGCGCAGCGAAATGGTCGTATTGTCTTGTCTTCCCAGTGAGGGAGAGCGCGCTGCTTTTATCGTATCGCTTTGAGTTTCGTCTTCATTGTCACTTAATAGCAAGTCTACGCGATTTTCGAGGTGGGGAAGTGAAACACGAATACGAAAACGAATATCGGTTTCTGCAATATCTCTGGTTCTAGGCTCCCAGCTAAGTTGAATTCGACCTTCTGCTTTTGCCTTTCCTTTGGCTTGTGAACCATCGGAGAACAAACCATCGAACTTACTTACGGTAAAGTCCATAGAGTCGGTGAAGCTGCGTTGCCACACATCAAACCATTGCATAGGCTGGTGAGGTTCAACATTGTTTTGTGCATTATTAACTACCTCATGGGTAGGAATAGGCTGGTTATCACTCTGGTCAGTAAGCAATAAACACAATGAGACTGCTAAACACAACATAACAACCCAAACTCCCTCTAACGATTACGCGGTGAAATGATATCCGTATCAATTAATTACCATCAGGATGCGTGTTGTGATAATAAACGTCAACGATTATTCATCCATGCAAATATTCACGTGAAAGCTTGCGCTTTGGGTGGCATACTGTCCTTACTGTTGTATCGGAGATTATTTTTATGGGCGGTATTGGAATCTGGCAGTTACTTATTATCTTAGTAATTGTAGTTTTACTTTTTGGCACAAAACGTTTGAAAGGGATTGGCACCGACTTAGGTGGCGCAATCAAAGGCTTCAAAAAAGCAGTAACTGAAAACGAACAAGATGCCGATTTCGAGCAGAAGAAGCAGGTAGAAGACAATGATACTGCTGACACTGTTTCAACTAAAACGCAGAGCGACGTTAAAGAAAAATCCTGATGTTTGACATTGGCTTTTGGGAGCTATTGGTAATTGGTGTGATGGCCTTGTTAATACTAGGTCCAGAACGTTTGCCAGGTGCCATGCGGTCCACCATTAACACTATTCGAAGTGTACGAAATACAGCAACGGGCTTTAAGCAAGAAGTTGAGCATCAGTTGCGCGTGCATGAATTACACGAAAACCTGAAGAAAGCTGAGCAGCAAGGCTTGAAAGATCTCTCGCCAGAGCTTGAACAAAGTGTTGATGAGCTTAAAAAAGCGGCTGAGTCGGTTCAGGAACCATATAAAAAACAGTAAATGTCTGACGCAAACAATTTAATATCTCATTTAATTGAGCTTCGTAGCCGCATTCTAAAAGCACTGTTAAGTGTGCTGGTGGTATTTTTGTGTTTGGCGTACTTTTCGCAAGACCTCTATCAATGGCTCGCGTTGCCGTTGTTGAATTCTATGCCAGAAAACGCTAGCATGATTGCCACCGATGTTGCCTCACCTTTTTTCGCACCGTTTAAACTTACGCTGGTGTTGTCATTCTTTATCGCTATTCCCTATGTACTTTATCAAGTATGGGGCTTTGTTGCGCCGGGGCTTTATCGTAACGAGAAAAAGCTTGTTGCGCCGCTTTTACTTTCAAGTACTTTATTGTTCTATGCGGGCATGGCCTTTGCGTATTTTGTGGTATTTCCTATCGCATTTGCGTTCTTTAATAGTGTGGCACCAGAAGGTGTTACGGTCAGTACCGACATCTCTAGTTATCTTAATTTTGTATTGAAACTCTTCTTTGCTTTTGGGGTCTCATTTGAAATTCCCATTGCCATTATCTTACTGTGCTGGACAGGGGTAACCGATGCAAAGTCACTTAGAGCAAAACGCCCCTATGTGGTCGTTGGTGCGTTCGTGGTGGGCATGTTACTTACGCCGCCAGATATCATTTCTCAAACGCTTTTAGCTATCCCTATGTGGATATTGTTTGAAATAGGTGTGGTGGTAGGCAGTTTGTATGCGGGTAAAGGTCGCCGGAATAGCGACGAAGAAACTGGCACTGAAATCGAATAACAATTGAGTAGAACAAAGGATTTACCATGAACAAACGTGCATTATTACTGCTAGTAAGTGTACTCCCTTTTAGTGCCTTTTTAGCACAAGCGGAAACCGTAGGCGAGGCGCTAGCTAAGTGCAGCGAGACTAAGAATAGCCTGCAACGTTTAGTGTGTTATGACCGTGTAGAAAAGCAAGTAAACCGCCTCTCAGGTACTCAGGCAGGTATACCCGTTGCAACACCTAGCAATACACCCACTGTTGCCTCTGAACGTCGCCGTGAAATGCCTGTAAGCCAAGCCCCAGCGCCTAAAGACGAACAGTTTGGTTTAGAGCACAAAGTAAAAACCGAAACCTTAGCCGACACATTTGCAGGTACGGTAACTAAGACCACGAAAACCGCACGGGGCAAGCTCATTTTAACCTTCGATAACGGCTCGGTTTGGCAGCAAACTACAGATACCACGTTGAAGGTAAAAGAAGGCGAAACCGTGCTCATTGAGCGTGGATTGTTAGGCGCTTTCTATTTGAAAAAAGAAGGGCTTAACAAACGCATGAAAGTAAAACGTGTAAAATAATATGCCTTGGTTTGACGCTGGGGTTAATCTATTAGATCGCAGATTTAATCCTCAAGAGATTATTTCAAATGCAGTGGACGCCGGTGTTTCCAGGCTGTGTATCATTACCACTCACCCTAATGAGTGGGATGCGGCAGCAGCACTTCACCAGCAGTTCCCGCAGATATGCAGCTACACCTTAGGCATACACCCCCATAATGCTAAAGATGTGGTTGAAAGTGACTACGCGCGTTTAAGAGGCATGGCAAAAGAGCCTGGCATAGTGGCAGTGGGCGAATGTGGCTTAGATTTCAATCGCAACTTTTCTCCGCCAGATGTTCAAATAAGTGTGTTCGAAGCCCAATTAGCGTTGGCAGTAGAATTGAACTTGCCAGTGTATCTTCACGAGCGAGATGCGTTTGAACAACAAGTGTCCTGTCTGCAAAAGGTGCTGCCGTCTCTTAGCGGCGGTATTGCCCATTGTTTTACAGGCGATACCAAGCAGCTTACTACGTATTTAGACATGGGGCTGTATATTGGTATTACCGGCTGGGCATGCTATGAAAAGCGCGGAGAAGCCCTTCGTAGCGCCATTCCAACCATTCCCTTAGAACGTATCATTCTAGAAACTGATGCCCCTTACCTATTCCCCAAAACTCTACGTCCAAGAAAACGCAACAACGAGCCTGCGCTATTACCTCATATTGGTGAACAAATTAGCGAACTAATGCAGGTTGCCCCTGATAAATTGCGAGATAGCAGTTATGCTAATACTTGTCGTTTATTTTGTATCAGTGATTAATGGTAATGCACATAAATCGTCAAGGGGTTCGCAATTACGATCTTTATCTCTTCATTATTACCGTTATTGCGGTATCGATTTTTGCGTTTGTTGCACTGAGTGTAGTACCCGAGCGAACCACAAATAGCCGAATTTCTCAGTTAGCCTTTATTAGCGATCCCGAGGAGCGGTTAACTTTTGAAACAGTACTTGATAAAACCGCGGATAACTCCCCAGAACGGTGGACGCCAACGCTGTCGCCAGTTAATTTAGGAATGAGCAGCGACGTACATTGGTTCTCTTTTGTTGTCACGCCTGATAGTTCCCTCGCAGTAAGTTACCTTTTCGAGATTGACTATGCTTTGCTAGATAGTGTGGAAGTTGCGGTTTACCCGCCGTCATCAAGTTCACCCGTTGTGCGTTACCACGCGGGAGATAACCTCGCCTTTGATGTACGTCCCATCGCAAATAATACGCCGCTATTTTCCTTGCCCTTAAGTGCTAAACCGCAAACCGTAGTGGTTCGCGTTGAATCTAGCGGCACTATTCGCATGCCCATCGCGGTATGGGAAGAAAAAGAATTTATAGAATACGCAGCAAGCCAAAATCTAGCGTTAGGGCTGTTTTTCGGCTTCTTATGTGCCATGGCCATAAGCAATATTTTCTTATTTTTTACTACCAAAAATCGCTCGTTTTTATTCTATACCGGCTATGCACTGAGCTTAGGCTTAACCTTGGCTTCATTGCAGGGGTTGGGGTATGCCTATTTATGGCCTGAACAGGTATGGTTGCAGGGTAAGGCGGTACTCATTTTTGGTAACGCGACGATTTTGTTTGCCGTACTGTTTTCCCGGCATTTACTGCCTATTGCTGAATTTAGCCCTTTGGTCGATAAAATTTCCAAGGTAGCAGCGTGGGCATTTGGGATCTGTATATTAACGAGTACATTGCTGCCTTACCCATTCGCGATAAAGCTGTATTTAGTTATGTTGACGATAATTGTGTTTGTAGCAATGTACACAGGTGGTTGGCTATCTTTTAAAGGCGTGGCTATTGCTCGATATTTCTCTGTGGCGTGGCTATTTTTATTGGTTAGCGGCTTTGTTGTTAGCCTAGATAGCGTGAATATAATTAATTTAGGTATTTCTACGAGTTATTTACTTATTATCGCTGGCACCGTCGAAACAGTGATTTTAGCCCTTATTTTAGCAATTAATTATAGCCACAGTTACGATGAACTCATTACCACGCAAGCGTTTGCCCTTGAACAAGAGCAGCAGGCGAGTAAGGCAAAAGAAGATTTACTAGCAGTGCAAAAGCGTTACCAAGATGACTTAGAATACAAAGTTGAAGAGCGAACGTTAGAGCTTGAAATTACCTTGCGTGAGCTGTCTGAAGTTAACCAAGAATTAGAGCGCCTAACGGCAATCGATCCGCTTACTGGTATTAATAATCGTCGTCACTTTGATAAAAAGTTAAAATCAGAAGGCAGACGGAGTCGACGCGAGCAAACACCTTTGTCTATTGTAGTCATTGATATTGACCATTTTAAACGTATTAATGATAAGTACGGACATGCTGGCGGAGATGCTTGTCTTATCCATATAACAGGTATTATTCAAAGTATGCTGCTTCGTTTATCCGATGATTTATGTCGAATAGGCGGGGAGGAATTTGCGCTTATTCTCCCGAATACCGACAGCGATGGCGCCTATCATGTGGTAGAAGCGATTCGCGATCGTATCGAAAAATCTCCCATCACGTTCGATGGAGAAGCAATACAACTAACCATAAGTGCAGGGCTGGCCACCAGTGTTATCACGGATGAAGATCATGCTGCAGCGTTGCTTCGGTTGGCTGATGAGCAGCTTTATGCTGCGAAAGAATCAGGACGAAACAAAGTACTCTTTAAACCGATTTCAGGATAATTTATGAATGCTTCATTCCCGGCTCGTCGTATGCGACGCCTTCGTGCCAAAGATGCACTGCGAGATTTAGTTGCCGAGCAACATCTTACTACCAACGATCTTATTTACCCTGTATTCGTTCTTCCTGGCACTGGCCAGCGTGAAGAAGTGCCTTCAATGCCAGGGGTAGAGCGTCTATCTATCGATTTATTATTAGAAGAAACGGCAAAATGGGTAGCGCTTGGTATTCGTACGCTAGCCCTGTTTCCTGTTACTCCTATGTCACTTAAAACTGAGTGTGCCAAAGAAGCGTTTAATCCAGAAGGCCTAGCACAAACGGCTATGCGTGCATTAAAAGCACAGTTTCCAGATGTGATGTTAATGTCTGACATCGCATTAGACCCCTTTACGTCTCACGGGCAAGATGGCTTGGTGGATGAGGCCGGTTACGTGATGAATGATGTGACTATCGATGTGTTAGTCAAACAAGCATTGTCACATGCAGAAGCAGGCGCAGACATTGTGGCACCTTCTGACATGATGGATGGCCGTATTGGGGTTATTCGTGATGCACTTGAGCGCGAGGGGTTTATTAACACCTGCATTATGGCGTATTCAGCAAAATACGCATCTGCTTATTATGGACCATTTCGCGACGCTGTCGGCTCTTCAGCGAACATAAAAGGCGGTAATAAGAAAACCTATCAAATGGATCCTGCCAACAGCGACGAAGCCATACACGAAATTGCCTTAGACGTGCAAGAAGGTGCTGATATGGTGATGGTGAAGCCAGGTATGCCCTATTTAGACATTGTGCGCCGTTGCAAAGACGAGTTAAAGGTACCTACCTTTGCGTATCAAGTCAGCGGCGAATATGCCATGCATCAAGCGGCATTTGCGAATGGTTGGCTAAACGAAGAGGCGGTAATTCTAGAATCTTTATTGGCTTTCAAGCGCGCTGGCGCAGACGGCATTCTTACTTACTTCGCACCTAAAGCGGCGGCACTTCTCGCCGGTAACTAGCGCTGCGACAGAAAAGCATAGAGAAAAGCGAATAGAGAAACAAAGAGGAAAGCATATAGGCCAACAGGCCAGTTGCTAAAAACAAAAAAGGGATGCGACTTAAGGTCGCATCCCTTTTTTTATTCTTGCTGCTTTGCTGCACTGGTTATTTACAAACGAGTTCCCAGCCTGCTTTGTGCTGTAACCAGCTTTCATTGGCCAATTCAGCGTTAATCAACGGGTGAGCTTTCAACCAGCCATCAGGGAAGGAGATTTCCCATTTATCACCCTCGCAGACTAAGTCTACATGGGGGATATGCTTATTTTGTCTTCGTAAACACAGCACCACAGAAATACGCAATAGCCTGAGTAAACCCAACAACATAGGTTGTGAGTCATCATGGTAATTGCTAAAAGCATCAGTGGGGATGGTTAAACGATGATGGGCAACAAGGTCGCGAATAGCCGCGCGCTGCAAGCGTGTGAAGCCAGGCAAGTCAATAAAAGACAGAATGTAAGCGCCATGCTCATGATGCTTTTTATACTCTATATGCAAGCCGGTTTCATGGAGAAGTGCCGCTGCACCTAAAATAGCTTCGGTATCAAGATGACAAATATTTTGCTGTGAACATAACTGCGAGCACAGCTGGGTTGCTACACTTTTAACTGAATTCGCTTGGGCTTTATCGATATGGTAACGCGCCATCGTCTGGTTTAGCGTTTGGTGGCGACGATCATTTTCCTGCATGTTATCTAACATGCCGTAAATAAGCCCTTCACGAAGTGCGCCACCAGAAATATTCATATTTTGAATAGCTAAGGCTTCAAATAAACTAATTAAAATGGCTAAGCCAGAAGGAAAAATAGCCTTGCGATTCTCTTCTAAACCTTCAATGTTAAGCTGGTTAATTTCACCACATTCAACACATTGTTTTTCTAAGTGATAAAGGTAATCAAGTCGTATTGAATCGCTAATGCCTTGTGCCACCAATATTTCAGTGATGGCCTGTGGTGTACCAGAGGCACCTAAGCAATTTTCCCAATCAAAACAAAGAAAGGCGTCCGCTTCGGGTAAAAGTAATGCTTTCGCCGCTTGCTTGGCTTTTTCGAAGTTTTCAGCAGTGATCTTTCCGCCATCAAAATAGCGTTCCATAAAGGTCACGCAGCCCATATCTAAACTTTTTAAGTGGATGGGTTGCATGTCGTTGCCAATAACAATTTCAGTACTGGCACCGCCTATATCTATCACTAAGCTATTACCCTGATTCGCAGAGGTATAGGCTACGCCAAGATAAATCTGGCGTGCTTCTTCCTCACCGCTTATCACGTTGAGCTTATGCTTGAGAATTTGCTCGGCTTTCCCAATAAACACTTGGGCATTAGTAGCAAGACGTAAGGTAGCGGTAGCCACTACCTTAATATTCGAGGGAGGAATATCTTGTAACCGTTCGGAAAAGGTTTGCAGGCACTGCCAACCACGCTCCATGCTCATTTCATCTAGTGTAAAGTCATCATCTAACCCTGCCGCTAAACGTACTTTCTGTTTCACCTTGCCAATGATTTGAACACTACCATTAACTACGTGAACAATGACCATGTGAAAGCTATTAGAGCCTAAGTCTACAGCGGCGTAATACTCGCCATAGCTTTCAGAGTCGTGTTGAAGTTCTGCCTGCATATTGTCTCGAATGTTAGTTACGGTTTCCGCGGTTAGACGGTTTACCTCTATTTCCACCGCTGTTGCCACGACCTTTACCGTTGCCGCGTCGAGACGAGTTTCTCGTGTTTGGTGTGCGTCTGCGTCTTGGTTTAGGCGCATTTATATCATCAAGCAAAGCACTCGCATCGTAATCAGTAACAGGAATAGCATGTTGAATATATTTTTCAATATCTGGCAAGTTCATCGCGTATTTTTCGCACGCAAAACTTATCGCTATTCCACTTTGACCAGCGCGACCGGTTCGACCAATTCGGTGAACATAGTCTTCTGCATCATCAGGTAAGTCGTAGTTAAACACATGGGTGACAGAATCAATATGTAAGCCACGTGCGGCAACATCCGTAGCCACTAAAATGTCTAGCTTACCTTTGGTAAAGTCTTCCAAAATACCCAAGCGTTTTTTCTGTGGTACATCGCCGCTTAACAAGCCCACACGGTGGCCATCGGCGGTAAGCCAGTCGGTCACGCGCTCACAGCTGTATTTGGTGTTAGCAAACACAATAGCTTTATCGGGCCATTCTTCTTCAAATAGCGAAAGAAGCAGCAGCATCTTGTCATCATCTGAAGGGTAGAATAGCTCTTGCGAGACCCTTGTCGCCGTCGTTTGCTCTGGCGCAACTTGAACGTGAGTTGGGTTGTTCATGTGCTCATAAGCGAGTTCTTGAACGCGATAACTAAGTGTAGCTGAAAACAGCATACTTAGACGTTCTGTAGCAGGCGGTAAGCGACGGAACAAAAAGCGGATATCTTTAATAAAGCCTAAATCGAACATGCGATCGGCTTCATCAAGTACGGCAACTTGAATATTATTCAAGGTAAACACGTTCTGTTTATAATAATCCAGAATGCGTCCTGTCGTACCAATAATGATATCTACCCCTTCTTCAAGGGTTTCACGTTGACTTTGGTAACCTTCGCCCCCATAAATTAATCCAAGCGACAAACCGGTATGCTCACTGAGCAGTTTGGCATCGTTGAAAATCTGAACGGCTAACTCTCTCGTTGGCGCCATTATGATGGCACGAGGTCCTTTTGATTTGCTGTTCTCGTCATTATCTGCTTTGCTTAGCAGATAATGAAAAGTAGCTACCAAGAAGGCAATGGTTTTACCTGTACCCGTTTGAGCTTGTCCGGCAATATCTAAGCCTTCAAGCAACGGAGGCAGAGATAACGCCTGTATTGGTGTACAATTATTAAAATTTGCCGCCGTTAAGGCGTCAACAACCTTGCTATTAATCGGCAGGTCGGAAAAATGAGTATCAGTTAAGTGAGTAGGCATAGCTTATAGCTTATCAGTGCTTGCATTAAAAACGGTTTCTATATAACACTTATGGGTAGAGCTGAAACAAATCAGCGACCGACCAAAAATGGAGAAAAGAATGAGCGACAAAATTATCCAGTTATCTGACGATAAATTCGAAGCAGATGTTATCAATGCTGAAGGTCCTGTACTGGTTGACTTTTGGGCCGAATGGTGTGGCCCCTGTAAAATGATCGCGCCAATCTTAGAAGAAGTTGCGAACGAGTTTGAAGGCAAGTTAACAGTTGGCAAGTTGAATGTCGATGAAAATAACGAAACTCCACCTAAATATGGTATTCGTGGTATTCCTACATTACTACTTTTCAAAAATGGTAACGTGGCGGCAACGAAAGTAGGTGCGTTATCTAAAACTCAGCTAGCTGAGTTCTTAAACGAAAACCTTTAGTAAATTAGAGTCGTACAGAAAAAACCGGTGGCCGAGCTGCCGGTTTTTTATTTACCGATGAAAATAAGCAGTTACAACGCCTATAACAGTGTGAATACAAGTTATTTAACAATTGACGAGTAAAACGCTGGACGTTGATTAATTTTAGTGCTAACTTTTCCTTAGCGCTCACCCGAGCAGCATTCTGCTTAGCCTCTATTCAGGCATAATCAATTCAAAAATTAGAACAGAGTGACTACCAGTCCTGTAAGCAAACCCCAAGCACAAAGACCCACCAGTATGAATTTAACAGAATTAAAGAACAAACCGATTAGCGAATTAGTCGCCATGTCCGAAGAAATGGGCCTGGAAAATATGGCTCGCGCTAGAAAACAAGACATCATATTCTCGATACTGAAATCGCATGCGAAAGGCGGCGAAGATATTTTCGGTGACGGGGTTCTGGAAATTTTACAGGATGGTTTTGGTTTCTTGCGGTCAGCAGACTCTTCGTATTTAGCAGGGCCTGATGATATTTATGTATCACCAAGCCAAATTCGTCGATTTAACTTACGAACTGGCGACACTATCGCAGGAAAAATTCGTCCTCCGAAAGACAGTGAGCGTTATTTCGCATTACTTAAAATTCGTGAAGTAAACTTTGATAAACCAGAGAACTCACGAAACAAAATTTTATTTGAAAACCTTACACCTCTACACGCAAACGACCGCTTGCGTATGGAGCGTGGTAATGGCTCAACCGAAGATATCACGGCTCGTGTACTTGATTTAGCGTCACCAATCGGTAGAGGCCAGCGTGGTCTTATTGTTGCGCCGCCAAAAGCAGGTAAAACATTACTACTGCAAAATATTGCCCAGTCTATCGCAGCTAATCACCCAGAATGTGAATTGATGGTATTGCTTATCGATGAACGTCCAGAAGAAGTAACTGAAATGCATCGCCTTGTACAAGGTGAAGTGGTTGCTTCAACGTTCGATGAACCTGCAAGCCGTCACGTTCAGGTAGCTGAAATGGTTATCGAAAAAGCGAAGCGCTTAGTTGAGCACAAAAAAGATGTGGTTATCTTGCTTGATTCAATTACGCGTTTAGCACGTGCTTACAACACGGTTATCCCATCATCAGGTAAAGTACTTACCGGTGGTGTTGATGCCAATGCACTGCATAAGCCTAAGCGTTTCTTTGGTGCTGCACGTAACGTTGAAGAAGGCGGTAGCTTAACCATTATCGCAACAGCACTTATCGATACTGGCTCTAAAATGGATGAGGTTATCTATGAAGAGTTTAAAGGTACCGGTAACATGGAATTACACTTAAATCGTAAGATTGCTGAAAAGCGTGTATTCCCAGCTATCGACTTCAACCGTTCAGGTACTCGTCGCGAAGAGCTATTAACGTCACAAGAAGAACTACAGAAAATGTGGATCTTACGCAAAATTGTGCACGAGATGTCAGAGATTGATGCCATAGAGTTCCTTATTAATAAGCTCGCTATGACTAAGACTAACGATGAGTTCTTCAACGCCATGAAGCGTCAAAAGAGCTAACCCGTTTTTATAGAAAAAGCGCCTAAGGGCGCTTTTTTTATGTCCGAATTTCACTACCCACTTAATCGAAATAATTCTTATTATACTTCTGTCTAATGTTCACTGCCCATTAAATAAGTTATTTTTAAAAGCCACACCGCAATTGGTACTCGTGTTATTTAGCTACCAGATAGTTTATTCTGGCGTTTTACTCTACAACGGAATAGATGTTATGTATCGAAAGTTAATCTCGCTCGCAATGGCAAGTTTTGCCACTTTTGCCTTTGCACAAGTCGATGTTGATGCATTGGCTACGGAAGTAGAAGCAGACGTTATTGAATGGCGCCACCACTTTCACGAATTCCCTGAGCTTTCTAATCGCGAATTTAACACTGCAAAATACGTAGCAAACTACCTAACATCGCTAGGCCTAGAAGTTGAAACGGGTGTGGCCAGCACTGGCGTAGTTGCAATACTCGATAGCGGCAAACCAGGCCCTGTAGTTGCACTTCGTGCAGATATGGACGGCTTACCGGTTAAAGAACAGGGTGATTTGTCCTACCGTTCTACGCAAATGGGTGAATATAACGGCCAAGAAGTGCCTGTTATGCATGCATGTGGACACGATACGCACATGGCCATGCTAATGGGGGCGGCAAAAATACTGACCAGTATTAAAGGCGAATTTAAAGGTAAAGTGAAGTTTATCTTTCAACCTGCTGAAGAAGGCGCACCTGCTGGTGAAACCGGCGGTGCTGAAGTCATGGTTAAACAAGGGGTACTTAAAAACCCTGATGTAGACGTTATCTTCGGGTTACATATTAGTTCGAACACTGATGTAGGCACAGTGCGCTACAATTCTGGTGGCACCATGGCTGCGGTAGACCCGTTCAAAATTGTTATTCATGGTAAGCAAGCCCACGGCGCATACCCGTGGAAAAGTGTCGACCCAGTGGTCACTGCGGCGCAAATGATCATGTCTATTCAAACCATTGTTAGCCGTGAACTTAAGCTTATTGACGATGCAGCAGTGGTGTCTATTGGTTCAATTCATGGTGGAAACCGCTCTAACATTATTCCCAATGAAGTGGAGATGGTAGGCACCATTCGCACGCTAAATAAAGCGGCCCGTGAACACATTTACGAATCGCTTCCACGTAAAGTGAACGCTATCGCCGAGAGCATGGGCGCAAAAGCCGAACTTACGCTTCCTTTAGATTACTACTACCCCATTACCTATAACGATCCCGCACTTACGCAAGCCATGGTGCCAACCATACAACGTACCGCAGGGGCTGAAAATGCCATCGTTTCAAAGCCGGTTACCGGTGCTGAAGACTTTTCCTTTTTCCAAGAAAAAGTACCAGGTTTGTACGTGTGGGTAGGTGGTAAGCCTCTAGATGTTTCCGAGCAAGATAGCCCTGCTCACCACACACCTGAATTTTACGTAGACGATTCGGGTATGAAGTTAGGCGTGAAACTACTGACTAACTTTACGTTAGATTACATGGCGCAACATTAATCATGGTGATGCCAGTGGGGGGCGTTATTGTACGATAAACATCGGTGGTCGTTATCTCTGGTATTACACCTGTTACTTGTAGTGGTTGTAGGTATTGCATTAAATGCAGTGCCTCCGCCATTTGATAGCAGCGGTATCGCTGTATTCGGGGTAGGGGTTGGCGTATACGCCGCACTACGCTTCCCTCCTATAGTCGCAATCCCTATTGCGTTAATTATCTGCGTCCCCTTATGGCTAACTCACGGCAGTATTGTGGGTAAAGAAAGCCTGTCTTTACTGCCTATCGTAGTAAGTTTATTTGGATATAAAAAATCCCTGAGCCGAGTCATTAAAGTTGGTGCTGGTTTTTGGTCACTTATTTTTCTCCCCATTTTATTATTAGAGCACGCGCTTTACGAAGCCGACCAGCCAACGATGATGTTTTCTGGCGTGCTTGTTACTTGGATAAGTGGCGTATTTGGGCTTATCTCTGGGCATTTTGTCTTTCTAGCGAATAAAGGGCTTAAACACACTAATACAGGTTCAAAAGAAAAAGTCTCACTGCATTTCCTGTTCAGTTATTTCTTCTCAGGTTGTTTTTTTGCAGCCTCCATGGCGGTGGTGTATTTATCTGTAGCGCTTTATCAAGACGATCAAGAAGCACAAATTACTCGTTACATGCAACAACGCGTTGCGGTATTAGAGCAACAGTTGTCCAATTTTATTGGGCAACACCAAAAAGCGATAGCTGTTGCCTCGCAGTCACTTTCTACGCCCTACGCAATTGAAAAATTAGAAGAGGCTAGCAACAATCAGCTTTCAGTTTTGGCTGCGCACTACCCTGAATTCATCACTTTCTTAGTGGCTGATGAAAGTGGGGATATAACCCATTCCTACCCACCTGGGCTGCTAAATAAAGCACAGGCGGCTGGGGCGGCCAATGTGGCTTACCGGCCTTATTTTTCTCGGGCAATGGAAACGGGCGGGCCGTACCTTTCTAATGTTTTTCAAGGCCAAGGGTTTGGAAACGATGCTATTGTTGCCATGTCTTCACCTATTATAAATGAGTATGGCGTGCCTATTGGTATCGTGGAGGGCTCATTATCTTTACGCAGCTTCTCTTCAGTAGATGCCCTTAATCTCGATGGGTTTTCGCTTTTGCTCGAAGATGCAAAGGGCGAGGTTATTTACGCATCATCAGAGCTAGGCTTAAAACCACTGAACAAAGCACCTTCGTATTTGTGCGAAGGTGAGTGTGATATAAAAATTGAAGACGGACCGCTCAATAAGGAGTGGTTGAGGCTGCAAGGTCAGCTGCCTACTGCAAATTGGCAGGTTAGCTATTACTACGATTATCGACGTTTGTTGTCGGTAATGAGTGAGTATTTGTTGACTGATTTATTGTTGCTACTTGTCTTGTCTGTATTTGGTACATTTATGGGCTCTGTGGTGGCACGAATGATTGAGTCTCCTATTCGCGGGCTTATACGTTATATTGCCAATTTTACGCCCTCAGAAGTGCGTAGAGAGCCTAACTTGGTGGGGAGTACGTTGCATATACAGGAACTCGCTTCACTTAATGACGAGTTCAGCAGCTTAGAAGGGCGCCTAGTTGATGCATTTAAAGCCCTTGAATTTGCCCGCGTTAAAGAACAAACGTTGAACGTAGAGCTTGCTGAGTTTAACCATAGCTTAGAAAATAAGATAGAAGAGAAAACGCGACATTTAGCTAAGGCGCTCGAAGAAGCAAAAGCGGCGAGCGTGGCTAAAACCCAATTCTTAGCCAATATGAGCCATGAAATACGTACCCCAATGAACGGCATTATTGGATCGTGTGAATTAATGATGGAATTACCCTTACCTAGCGGGGCACGGCATAGAACGGAAACGATTTCGACTTCTGCCAGCCGCCTATTAATGATCCTTGATAGCATCTTAGATTGGTCAAAAATTGAATCTGGTAAAATGTTGCTAGATAAGCGTAGTATTTCCGTCGCGCAAACTATCGATGCATGTAGTGTGCTATATGAGCGAAGTGCTAGTAAGAAGGGCATTTCGATTAACGTTAATATTGATGAAAGTGTGCCAAAAGCGGTCATTACTGATGGTGGTAAGCTTAGTCAAATCATTAATAACCTGGTCAGTAATGCAATTAAGTTTACTCACCAAGGCATCATTTTGGTTGAGGCCAAGTACAGACAGGGCGAGCTCTCTTGTTCGGTTACTGATTCGGGCATTGGCATATCTGCACAAAAAGTAGAGAGTATATTCGACCAATTTGAACAGGCTGATGCCACTATAACCCGAGATTATGGTGGAACTGGATTGGGCTTAGCCATCACAAAAGGCTTAGTGGAGCTACTTGGTGGCAGTATTTCAGTTGATAGCAATGAAGGCACGGGAACCACGTTTTGTTTTAGTTTTCCGTGTGAGAAAGGCGAAGCGCAAGAAGCTTCCTCCAATTTAAAAGTACAGTCTTTACCAAGTACATTACGGGTATTGCTTGCTGAAGACAACGATGTAAATGCCGATATTGTAATGGATATGCTTGGCTCTGTTGGCGTTAAGCGCTTCAGGGCTAAAAACGGTATGGAAGCGATTGAAGCCGCAAAGCGTCATGCGTTTGATGTCATTTTGATGGATTACCAAATGCCCGTTATGGACGGGCTGACTGCCTCGAAACACATTCGCCAACAAGCTAAAAATAAAGACAAAGTAATCATTATCGCACTAACGGCAAATGCTTATGCAGATGATAAAGCGGCATGTTTAGCCGCGGGTATGAATGCACATTTAAGCAAGCCAATTAGGAAGCAGGTATTAATCGACAGTATTGCCCGTGAGCTTGCTCGCGTTTGAGGCTATCTTACCTTCATTGTTAACCGGTTTATTGCCTACGAAATACAATACAATGTAACCCAAGATTGCTGATACAACTGACCCGGCCAAAATACCTACTCGCTCATCAAAAATCTGATTAATACCGGTTTCTTCAAAAGCCAAACCACCAATAAATAAGCTCATGGTAAAGCCCACACCACACAGCAGTGCACACCCGTAAATATGTTTTAAGTTAAGGTCATCAGGCAAGGTCGCTAGCTTGAGTTTAATCATCAGATAACAAAAACCAAATACACCAACCTGCTTACCGAGTACTAGGCCTAAAAATATGCCAAAAGTAACGGGGTGGAAAATACCCTCGGGGCTAATATTACCGAAGCTTATTCCTGCATTAGCGAAAGCAAAAAGGGGTAAAATGGCGAAACTTACCGTGCTATTCAAGCTATGTTCTAAGCGCGTAACCGGTGAATAGGTTTCATCCCTACTATCTCGCATAGGGATAAAAGCCGCTAATATCACACCTGCTAGCGTAGCATGCACCCCAGATTTGAGCATGGCTACCCACAATATAATACCTACCATCATATAGGCGGGAATATCCACTACATTTCGTCTGTTCATTTGCCACAACAGCAGTAAGCACGCCGCTGCCACTAACAGCGCCCCCATAGTGATGTGGTTAGTATAGAAAAGCGCAATTATCACAATAGCGCCAATATCATCAATAATGGCTAAGGTGACTAAGAAAATCTTAAGGCTAGTGGGTACTCGACTTCCTAATAACGCCAAAATACCCAATGCAAAGGCAATATCGGTTGCCGCTGGAATTGCCCAACCGGCAATGGCCACAGGGTTATCCCAGTTAATGCCTACGTAAATCAGAGCAGGTAAAAGCATGCCACCAATCGCACCGGTGGCAGGTAAAACAATGTCTTTAGGATTTGATAACTCGCCTTCACATATTTCACGTTTTAACTCTAATCCAACATGAAAGAAGAAAACGGCCATAAAGCCGTCGTTAATCCATAACAATAAGGGTTTATCAATTGCCCACGTGCCCGCTGAAATTTGCACTGGAAGGCTAATTAATTGGTCGTATAGGTGATTAAGAGGGGAGTTAGCAATGATAAGTGCCAGTACAGTAGCAATCATCAGTAAAATGCCAGGCGCGGCTTCTCGATTGAGAAAATCTGATACTACAACCTGTACTTCTTTAATCGCGTCATCAATTACGTCTGTTTGATGTGCTTTCGACATTATCGATACCTCCGTTTACCTTAGCCTTATGAAGGCCCACAACCAGCCAAGTGAAAAAGGTAGTCATAAAGAATACCAAGTGGCACTGGAAGGATTAACTATTTGTAATTATATAGGGGTTTTACGAAAATGAAGGCCTTGCCAGATCACTTACGGCTAATATGTGGGATTTGTTGGCGAATTAGGCTACAATCGCGGGCTTTTCCGGTTATCCAATTTACCTATCTCAGAGGATTTCTAGATGGCAAAAGTCGCAATAGTTATGGGCTCGACCTCAGACTGGCCCACCATGCAACAAGCAGCAAAAATGCTGAAGTCGTTTGGTGTTGAATTCGACGCAAAAGTGGTGTCAGCACACAGAACGCCAAACTTGTTGGTTGAATTTGCCGAAGGGGCAGCAGATGAAGGCTTTAGTGCCATTATTGCTGGCGCAGGTGGTGCAGCACACTTACCGGGAATGATTGCTGCGCACACGCACTTGCCAGTATTCGGTTGTCCAGTAAAGTCTAAAGCATTAAGTGGTCTTGATTCCCTGTTATCAATTGTACAAATGCCCAAAGGCGTTGCGGTTGGCACATTAGCCATCGGCGAAGCGGGTGCAGCCAATGCAGGTTTGCTAGCGGCGCAAGTGGTGGCATTGCAAGATACGAATGTGCGCGATGCGGTTATTACCTTTCGAAAGCAGCAGACTGAAACAGTATTGGCTTCTAGCAATACTTTGGAGCTTGACGAATGAGAGTAGTCGTTTACGGTGCAGGCCAATTGGCGCAAATGATGTATTTGGCGGGCAGTCCGCTTGGCATTGAAGTGCAGGCTGTCGACGTAAACAACGATACTGTCGTGCACCCTGTAAGTAAAAGCCCTTTAGATACTTCCTTAGATCAAGCCTTAGAAGGTGCTGATGCACTCACGGTAGAATTTGAGCACGTGCCAGAGCACCTGCTTGAAGAAGCTACCAAAACGGGTAAGTTAATGCCCAGCATTGAAAGCATTTTAGTCGGTGCTGATAGAGTGCGAGAGAAAGCATTGCTTGAGGGCATGAAGGTCGCTAACAGTGCGCACCGCATTGTGACTCACCTAGAACAGCTTGATGAATGCATTGAAACGCTTGGTGAAAAGCTCATTCTAAAATCCAGTCGTGATGGCTACGATGGTTACGGCCAATGGCGATTAGCCAATAAAGAAGAGTTGCCTGAGCTTAAACGGGCTTTAGCTACCTTAAATTTAGAGAAAGTGCCTCTTGTGGTAGAGAAGATGGTGCCTTTTGAACGTGAGCTTTCATTAATTGGAGTACGAAATAAGCAGGGTGATGTGCGCACTTACCCGCTTGCTGAAAACTTACATTATCAAGGCCAACTTCATGTGTCGGTTGCCCCTGCTACCCACGTGGACGAAGCACTTCAAGCCAAAGCGCACGATATTTTCGTGAAACTGGCTGAAGGCATGGACTATGTCGGCGTGTTAGCGGTGGAATTATTTCAGTGTGGTGATGAACTCCTGGTTAATGAACTTGCGCCAAGAGTGCATAATTCTGGTCATTGGAGTCAATCGGGAGCAGTAACCAGTCAATTTGAAAATCATCTTCGTGCCATTTGTGGTTTACCTTTGGGTGACACATCGGCTATTGGCCCAAGCGCAATGATTAATATTATTGGCTGCAGCAGTTTCTCAAGAGAACTTTTGAGTATTGATGGCAGTCATTTGCACTGGTATGGAAAGTCGGTGCGCGAAAAACGCAAGATGGGTCATATTAATGTGACTACTGACAACTACGCAAAATTGGGCGAAAAATTACACGATTTGAGCCAATATTTGCCGTTAGAGTACTTTCCGAAACTGATGGGCGAGGCAAAACGTTTAAAAGGTTGACAACCTTTTAATTGTGGCTATTATACGCATCCGCTGTTAACCCAGCGGGTGTGAAAAGTGTGCCGACTTAGCTCAGTTGGTAGAGCAACTGACTTGTAATCAGTAGGTCGCCAGTTCGATTCCGGCAGTCGGCACCATTCTCTCACATAAAGGTCTTCATACAATGTTTTGACCTAGTGCTTTCTAGGTTAGCTTCGTTGTTATAGTTTTTCCCTTTCGGGATATATCTCCAGATTTTCTATATTCTCTTCTTTATTAAATAAACCTACCGTACACTAGCAGCCAACTTTTTTTTGGAAGCAGCGGTATGACACCTATTACTCATTCTTTACCCTTTAAATTACTCGCCCTGTTTATGTTTGCGCTGTCGGCGTGCAGGGTTCAAGCTACGCACCCTATTTCTATTAGTGACGGTTACGCCCGCGCTACGTTTCCAATGGCACAATCTGCAGCACTTTATTTCACTTTGCATAATCAAAGCGAAACACCGACTAAAATAACGGGCGTTTCGGTCAGCAGTGATATTGCCAGCGACGCGCAAATTCATACCACCGAAATGAATGATGACATGATGCGTATGCGAGAAGTAAAAGAAGGGATAGTCATTGCGCCAAATGATTCGCTTTCCTTTGCGCCTGGCGGGTATCACGTGATGTTGTTGGGATTAGAAAAAGGTCTTGTTGAAGGCAATAGTGTGTCATTGACCTTGTCTTTTGATTCCGCCGCTGACTACATCGTAGAATTACCGGTAAAAGGAATGGATAAAGAAGCAGGTCATCAGCATCATCATTGAAGTAAATCGTCAAAGTAGATGTGTACAATCGTTAAAATTATAATCCAAATCAATATTCTTAGAGTATCATTAAGGTAACATTTGAATGGTATTTCCAATTCTAAATTAGTGAATTAGTTGCTAACCCAAGGAGAGATATATGAGCAAGATTGATATCGGCATTTCAGAAGAAGATCGTAATGCAGTGGCTGAAGGCCTTAAAAAACTATTAGCAGATTCTTACACGCTTTACCTACAAACCCATAACTTCCATTGGAATGTAGAAGGTCCACAATTTAGACAACTACATTTGATGTTTGAAGAGCAATACACAGAGCTTGCAGAAGCCGTAGATGAAATTGCTGAACGTATTCGTACACTGGGTGTTTCGGCGCCAGGTACTTACAAATCATTCGCTGAATTAAGCGCAATTGATGAAGTGGAAGGTGTACCTGAAGCATCAGAAATGGTGGCGTTACTTACCCATGGTCATGAGCAAGTAGTTAAAACATCACGTGATTCACTTAAGTTAGCGCAAGACGCAGATGACGAGTCTTCTGCTGCACTTATTGGCGATCGTATGCGCGTTCACGAAAAGTCTGCTTGGATGCTTCGCGCAATGTTGGCAAAATAAGTCGGAATATACTTCACGGCGGAAAAATTATGACACGCACTATGATTAACGTGCTGTCTGTTTGTACATTAACGCTGGCTGGGGCAACTCAGCCAGCGTTTTCGCAACAAGCAGACGCTAAAACACCGACAGATGAAAATCTTGTTGTTACTGAATTAGCACAAGGGTTAGTTCACCCTTGGGGGATGACCTTCCTCCCTAACGGTGACATGCTGATTACCGAGCGCGAGGGCGGTATTAGGCGCCTAAGTCAATCCGGTGAACTATCGCCACGCTTATCAAATGTGCCTAAGGTAGAAGCGAACAACCAAGGCGGTATGTTAGATATTGCTATCGACCCTGAGTTTGAAGCTAACAACACGGTTTACTTTTGTTTCAGCCAACCTGGCGAGGGTGGAAGTGGCAGCAGTGTTGCCAAAGCAACACTAAGCGGTAATGCGCTGGTAAATGTAGAAACTATCTTTAGTGCCGCGCCACTTATTGATAATGGCTTTCATTTTGGTTGTCGCTTAGCGTTTGATGCGAACAAGCAATTGTTTATCACCCTGGGCGACCGTTATAAATATATGAAGGAAGCGCAAAATACCGATAACCATTTCGGTACTATTGTGCGAATTAACCGCGATGGCAGTGTGCCTAGCGATAACCCTTTTACTGACGGTAAAGCGCCTGAAATTTATAGTTACGGCCACCGAAATGTTCAAGGCATTACCATTCACCCAGAAACGGGTGAAGTATGGGCAATGGAACACGGGCCAAAGGGCGGTGATGAAGTTAACCTGCTGTCGAAAGGTGCAAACTACGGTTGGCCGGTCATTACCTATGGTATTGATTACAGCGGCGACATTATCAGTGATAAAACGCATATGGATGGCATGGAACAACCAGTACTTTACTGGGACCCTTCTATTGCACCAAGCGGTATGACGTTCTACCAAGGTGACTTGTTTCCACAGTGGAACGGAGATTTGTTGGTAGGCTCGTTAAAGTTCACTCACTTACGACGTATCGAGATGGATGGCGGTAAGCCTGGTGAGCAGCATGAATATGTGCGTGACAATCAAGCCCGTATTCGTGATGTAGAAGTTGGGCCTAACGGCGCTATCTATCTGCTAACCGATGCCACCAACGGCAAAGTGTTAAAGCTTACCCCTGCCAAGTAAATGAGTGGCGTAGCCTTATTTTTGCCGTGTTGAAAACGGCTAAATACTGAGACTATGATTTCAAAAGCCAGCGTACTGGGTGTCACTTCACTGCGTGCGTCTGGCTCTTTTGTTTTTTTGTACTGAAAAGGTGGTAGGGTTTTACCGTCGTTAAGCGCTAAGACTTACTTTACCTATTAGAATGTCTTTAAACATCACCCAGTCTCCCAGCAGGCTATAAAGCGGGTGGCGAAAAGTCGCAGGCCTATTTTTCTCATAAAAGAAATGCCCCACCCACGCAAAGCCGTAGCCTACTACTGGGATCAGCCATAACAATGCGAAGTTACTCGTAATTAAGCTGCTGGCGATGACACCTAACACTAACCAAGAACCAACAAAGTGTAATTTTCTGCAGGTTACATTGGCATGTTCTGCAAGGTAATAAGGATAGAACTCGCTAAAAGATTGAAATTGAGTTTGAACGTTTGACTCGGTAGCCATGACGTAGCCCTCCAGTGAGTATCGTTATGCGTGAGTTAACAACAAATTAACACGCCAGCCAAGGTAAGTATGTCGTGAATACGACATTGTTGCCGATTTTTTGTAGCGGTTGTTTTTTGCTATCAGTTACCCCATATTCATTGTCAGAAAATAAATGTTTTAAAAGGCCCACGTTATGGACAATCTTGTTGCGAACAATGCGGCAACTATCGTTGATATCACTGTTGAAAATTTTCAGCAAGTTATCTTAGAAGCATCACAAGAAAAGCTAGTGCTTATTGATTTTTGGGCAGACTGGTGTGAGCCATGTAAAGATTTACTGCCTATCTTAGAAAAGATAGCAGGAGAGTATGCCGAACACCTTATTCTTGCCAAAGTAGACTGTGAAACGCAGCAGGAAGTTGCAGGCCAATTTGGTATCCGTAGTTTGCCGACCGTAATGGTAGTGCAAAACGGTCAACCTGTAGATGGCTTTGCGGGTGTGCAACCCGAAGCGCAAATTCGTGAGATGCTAGCTAAGTATCTGCCTAATCCAGAAGATGATTTTCTTGCGGCGGCAGGACAAGCTATTCAACGGGGCGACTATGTAGAAGGCTTATCGAATGCGAAACAAGTTTTAGAGATGAGCCCTGACAACATCAATGCCAAGTATATGGTTATTGATTGCTACATTGAGACAGGGTCGATAACACAGGCTAAAGCCATGTTGGACGAGATTAAGTTAGTCGATCAAGATGCGCGTTATAATACCCTTAACGGTAAAATAGAACTTGCTGAACAGGCAGCTGATACACCTGAAATTCGCCAATTGCAGGCGTCGGTAGCGGCTAATCCAGATGACTTACAACTTAAAGTGGATTTGGCTGTGCAGTTACACCAAGCTAATAAATCGGAAGAGGCGTTATCCTTGTTGCTCAGCGTACTTAAAAAAGAGCTAGGCTTTGGGGATGCACGTAAAATAATGCTGGATATGATTAATGCATTAACCGACGGTGATGCGCTCAAATCTGAATATAGACGCAAGGTCTACAGCTTGCTTTATTAACATTGAATGTAAGGGCGCTTATGTGCCCTTACGTTTTGGCTATAGGTGAAAAGCCTTCTTTGTCTAGCCAATTAAGCGCCGAGAAGTAATGCTGAAAGTAGTTTCTTTCATAGCCTTGAAGATTAAAGTCTCTTTCTTTGGCAGGGTGGGTATATTCTAGCTGCGCGCGCTTTACCATGCCGGTGTCTAACACATAGGCAGAGCGTCGTAGCCCTTTAGTAATGCTATATTTAATAGCGTCAATGACGACTTGTTGTGTATCTGGCGTAGACAATACCCATCTGCGGCCATCTAGAATGGCGCCCCATGGTTTATCTTCGAACCTGTCCACTAGGTCATGCATTTCTTCAGAAAAGGCTTCAGCGGTTTTTAAATTCCACGCACCCGTAGCAAACACTTCCAATACATTCCCAGAGATATCTAACGCATAGTTTCCATATTTAGGAAAACGCATGAATTTGTTTCCGTGTGATTAAGTGCAATACTTTACGTATAGCAGATGATAGATTTTTTGCACTATTTTGCGTTAAAAAAAGTGAAAAATTTCAGTAGGTTGAATATTAAATACTCAAATAACCATTAGGTTAGCAAAATAAGGTATTTATGTGTGCGTTATTCTCTGATGAGTGATTACTATGCTTACGTGATTACCTTAAGCGCCGCTAGCTGCTAGTACGCTTTATGGTATGTTACACGGTTTAGGTAACAATAATTTAAATAAAACAATGAGGTATAGAATGGACTGGCTTTGGCCCGCGCTAGCAATAGTGCTTATTGTAGAGGGAATTGGCCCTTTGTTATTTCCTACGCGCTGGCGCTTATATTTATTGCAAATAAGTCAGATGCCGACCAATCAATTACGCCAAACCGGCGGTGTTTTAGTTGTCATCGGTGTGGTTTGCCTTTTTTACTTGTCTTAATAAGCTCGAATGCGTAACTAAAAATAGCTCTAATATACAGATGGTTAGCGAGGTTCAGACTAATAAAGTCCATAAATCTGCAATAACTGGCGTATTTTTGCGCATAAAACAGATGATAAAGGGTATGAAATTTTGGTAGAATCCCCGCCTAATTTTCTTACACAATATGATTCATGGCAAAGAACGTTGTGGTACTCGGCACTCAATGGGGTGACGAGGGTAAAGGCAAAGTAGTAGACCTACTTACTGATCGAGCAAAATTTGTGGTTCGCTATCAAGGCGGTCACAATGCAGGTCATACTCTAGTAATCGACGGTGAAAAAACCGTTCTTCACTTAATCCCATCAGGCATTCTGCGTGACAACGTTACCTGCATTATTGGTAACGGCGTAGTACTCAGCCCAGACGCACTTATGACTGAAATGACTATGCTTGAAGAGCGTGGTGTTCCAGTTCGTGAGCGTTTGAAAATCAGTGAAGCATGCCCGCTTATTCTTCCTTATCACATTGCTTTAGACGTAGCGCGTGAGAAAGCTCGTGGTGCTAAAGCAATTGGTACTACTGGGCGTGGTATTGGTCCAGCATACGAAGATAAAGTGGCTCGCCGTGGTTTACGCGTGGGCGATTTATTCAATGCAGAAGACTTTGCAGCTAAGCTCAAAGAAGTACTTGATGTACACAACTTCACATTGACTAAATACTACGGTGAAGAAGCGGTCGATTTTGATGAAACCTTAAAAGGTGCCATGGCCGTTGCTGACATCCTTAAAGCGATGGTGGTTGATGTTACCGACGAACTAGATAAAGCCCATAAAGCGGGTTTGCCAATCATGTTCGAAGGTGCGCAAGGTACATTACTTGATATCGACCACGGTACATATCCTTATGTAACGTCTTCTAATACTACTGTTGGCGGCGTAGCTACCGGCGCTGGTTTTGGTCCGTTAAAGTTAGATTATGTACTGGGTATTGTTAAGGCTTACACCACACGTGTAGGTTCTGGCCCATTCCCTACCGAGCTTGATTGCGAAGTGGGTAATCATTTAGGTGTTAAAGGTCATGAGTTCGGCGCGACTACCGGTCGTAAACGCCGTACTGGTTGGTTCGATGCCGTGGCAATGAAACGTGCCGTACAAATCAACTCGATTACTGGTTTCTGCTTAACGAAGTTAGACGTGCTTGATGGCCTTGAAACTTTACAAATCTGTATCGGTTATAAAGATGCAGACGGTAAGGTAAAAGATGTGCCTCCAATGGCGGCTGACGGTTACGATAAAGTCACCCCAGTGTATGAAGAAATGCCAGGTTGGAGCGACAACACGTACGGTGTTACTACGTTTGCGGGCTTACCACAAGCTGCGAAAAATTATATTCAGCGCCTAGAGCACCTTACCGGTGTTCCTGTAGATATTGTTTCTACCGGCCCTGATCGTAACGAGACGATTGTTTTACGTAACCCATACGACGCGTAAACTAACCCCGTCTGGTTAGGCACTTTAAAAGCCCGGTACTTTTTTAAGTTCCGGGCTTTTTTGTGTAGGCAGTAAACTGATAGTGAGGTAATAATTAAACATTAGTTAACAAAATAATTGTGTTGTGTTTTATCGCCCTCATTACTATAAGATGAATAACAGCTTATCCGATTGCCCCTGAACCTGAATTTAAATCCCAGCAGGTCAACAGTCTTCATATGTAGGTGGAATGTATTATGTCTAATCAACCAACGCTTCACGCCGTAGAACCCAGCATTTGCTTTCTTGATACGGTGGCCTCGCTTCAAACTAGTTTTAAATCTGGCAAAACCCGCTCAATAGAATGGCGTAAGAGTCAATTAGACGCGCTAAAGCGCCTGCTGATTGAAAATGAGAAAGATATTCTACATGCACTTCATCAAGATTTAGGCAAAAGTGAAAGTGAAGCCTACGTGGCTGAACATGGCTTTTTGCTAACGGATATTAAGCATACCCTAAAGCATTTAAATAAATGGATGCAGCCTCGAAAGGTATCCACCCCACTTATTGCGTGGCCGGGTAAAAGCTTTCAGCAACCAGAACCTTTGGGGACAGTGCTTATCATAGGCGCGTGGAACTACCCCCTTCAGTTATTGCTAGCGCCTTACATTGCAGCACTAGCAGCGGGTAATTGCGCGGTGTTAAAGCCGTCTGAGCTGGCCGTTGAAACCTCAACGATTGTGGCAAAACTCATCCCCCAGTACATGGATACTTCATGTGTAGAAGTCATTGAAGGCGGGAAGGAAGAATCGTCGGCATTACTTGCGTGTAAATGGGATCATATTTTTTATACTGGCGGAGAAGCAGTTGGCAAAATTGTCATGTCTGCAGCCGCTAGGCATTTAACCCCTGTTACGTTAGAACTTGGCGGTAAAAGCCCTTGTATTGTTGATAGCAGCACCAACTTGAAGGTTACCGCTCGTCGCATAGTATGGGGCAAGTGGATGAATGCGGGGCAAACCTGTATTGCGCCCGACTACGTGCTAGTAGTGAAAGGTTTTGAGCAAAAGCTAATAGACGCCATTAAAAAAGAGCTCAAATCTCAGTTTGGTAAAAACCCATTTTCTTCAGATGATTACGGCAACATTATTAATACTCGCCACTTGCATCGCCTTCAAGGATATCTAGATGGTGTAAATGTGGTTTACGGTGGCGATATCAACGAAGCGCGACCTGCCATGACACCCACCTTGGTGCTCGACCCCGCGAAAGACAGCGCTATTATGCAAGAAGAGATATTCGGACCTATTTTACCCATAGTGCCTGTTGCCTCTATCGACGAAGCTATCGGTTTTATCAACGATAGGCCAAAACCACTAGCGCTTTATGCGTTCAGCGACGACGATAAAGTCCTTAATAGTATTATTGATAAAACCAGCTCTGGCAGTGTGTGTACTAACGATACGATGATATTTATGACTAACCCAGAACTTCCCTTTGGTGGGGTGGGTAATAGCGGCATGGGCAGTTATCACGGCCAAGCAGGGTTTGATACTTTTAGTCATGTCAAAACCGTAATGAAGCGGGCTTTCGCTTTAGATGCCCCCGTACGTTACGCGCCATTTTCTAAATTCAAACTATCGTTACTAAAGAAATTTTTATAGGACGTGACCATGGCGCAGCCGTTTCATTTAGCAATACCCGTCAGCAACCTTGCCAATGCAGAGGCCTTTTACGGCGAATTATTAGGCTGTGAAAAAGGGCGCAGTGATACCCAATGGATTGATTGGAATTTCTTCGGTCATCAGTTGGTTACCCATTGCGTTGAGAAAATGCCTTCACCCCCTTCCCATAATGGGGTAGATAGCCATGCTGTGCCCGTTCCGCATTTTGGCGTGGTGCTTGAAATGTCTCAATGGCAGGCGCTGGCTGACAAAGTAAGCGCCGCCGATATTGAATTTGTTATAGAGCCTTACATTCGATTTAAAGATCAGCCAGGCGAGCAAGCCACTATGTTCTTCATGGACTATTGCGGTAATGCGCTGGAGTTCAAAGCATTTGCCTCTATCGAACAGTTATTTGCGACTGATTAGCCTGTATTGAACCGTGAGCGCTTTCTAGGGCGAAAGCGCTACAGCAATAGCACGATTTAGCGCGCAGACACTATGCTTTTACCGCGACCACTTGCTTCAGAAGCGGCCTCTACACCTTGTGAGGTGCGCTTAATTAAATGCACATCTCCAAAGCGGCGGGCATCTATGGTGTAGCCCATGTCAGTCAATTCAGCCAATGTTGACTCGTCAAACCCCGGGTGAACACGAATAGTATCTTTAGGCAGTAATTGGTGGTGAAAACGAGGAGCGTTAGCAGATTTTGTGGCATCAAAATCAAACAATAATGCGTTTAATAACGACTGCGCTACCGACGAAATAATGGTTGTGCCACCAGGCGAGCCGGTTGCTAAAACCACATCACCGCCTTGTGTTACTAGGGTAGGTGTCATTGAAGATAGCATGCGCTTATAAGGCGAAATGGCATTCGCTTCACCGCCAACAGCACCAAAGAAATTAGGCACGCCAGGCTTAGCACTAAAATCATCCATCTCGTCATTAAGCAAGAACCCTGCACCCGTTACTACCACGCCGCTACCAAAGGTAAGGTTAATGGTGGTGGTGTTAGCAATAGCATTGCCCCATTTATCCATAATAGAAAAGTGGGTGGTATCTTCACTTTCTTTCAAGCCTGGTTTAACACTTGGCGTGTCTGAAATACTATTGGGTTGAATAAGCGCAGCGCGGGCTTTGATATAATCAGGAGCAACAAGCTTAGCTACAGGGACTTCAATAAAGTCAGGATCGCCTAAGTATTCTGCTCTATCTGCAAATACACGTTTACCAATTTCAGCCATCACATGCAGGTATTCCGCGCTGTTATGATCTGGCAGTGTATGATTGCTTCCATAGCTTTCAAGCATACCAATCCACTGGGCTACCGCCACGCCGCCTGAACTTGGTGGTGGTGCTGTAACTAGTGTGAACCCTTGCCAATTCAGTTCAAGAGGTTTACGCCATACGGCTTTATAAGCCGCAAGGTCGGCGTGGTTAATTAGCCCACCGTTTTCTTTCATAAAGGAAACAATTTTCTCAGCAACCTCGCCTTGGTAAAACCCATCTTGGCCATGCTGTTGAATCGCTTTTAACGTAGTGGCTAATTCAGGTTGCTTGAACACCGTATTGGCTTTGGCTTGTTCAAAGTAACTAGCAAAGTTGCTGTTTAAGCCTTGCTCGCGGGTACGAGCTAAATATCGGGTGATGTTGCTAGCAAGTTTTTCAGGTACTAAAAAACCATTTTCAGCAAGCTCAACCGCAGGTGCTACTAAGCGACTCCACGGCAAACTGCCGTATTTCTGATGGGCAGCCCACATACCGGCAACCGTACCTGGAATACCTGATGCTTTCGCGCCAAAAAGCGACTCGTAGGGTTTTACGTCTCCTTCGTCATCTAAGTACATATCTCGATGTGCTTCAGATGGCGCCATTTCGCGGTAATCAAGAAAGTCAGTGTTGCCCTCAAACGCAATGGTCATAAAACCACCGCCGCCCACATTGCCCGCTTCAGGTAGGGTTACTGCCAGCACAAATTGCGCAGTAATGGCAGCATCTACCGCATTTCCACCCTCTTCTAGTACTGCATAAGCGGCGTCGGCACTAAAGGTATCGGGCATCGCTACGGCTTGTTGTTGAGTTGGCGTTGAATCACCGCCTGTTTGACTACATGCTGTCAGAAATACAAATGAGAATAGAAAAAACGTTTTCTTCAACACTGCCTAACTCCTTAAAATTGAGAAACTTAGATAAAACTTATTATAAGAATTGTGAAAAATAGACCTAGCGCAAGCTTGTCGTAATTCGCGCTAGCCAATCATAATAATGCTAGCAATAAGATAACCCACCAAGGTTAACCCGCCCGCCACAAGCGCGTAAGGAAACTGAGTTTTTACATGGGTTAATACATCACAGCCTGCGGCTAATGACGACACGGCCGTGGTATCGGAAATAGGCGAACAATGGTCACCAAAAATTCCGCCACCTAAAATGGCTGCAACAACCAACGAAGGAGGTAACCCAAGGGTTTGAATTAATGGCACGCCAATAGGAATCAGAATCGCGAAGGTGCCCCATGATGTGCCGGTGGTAAAGGACATCACCGCCCCTGCAATAAACAACATAGGTACGATGAAAACAAGGGGAAGGTATTCGCCTACCACGCCTGCCACAAATACACCTGTGCCTAAGTCTTTTAAGCTATTGCCCAACGTAAGAGACAGCAACACAATGGTGACAAGTGGCAGTAATTCGCCCATACCTTTAAAGCCAATTTCTACGGCTTCTTTGTGAGTGAATCGTTTGTGCCAAAGTAAAAGGCCATAAGCGATAGCGGTGGCAAGTGCCGTGGCATAAAGCACAGATTTACTGCCGCTACCTTCAGACAAGGTGCCGTTACCAGTCCAAAACATAAAGCCCACCATGCTGAATACCATCGTTAACAATGGCACTAACATATAACGCGCTTTAGTGGCGGTTTCAGTTTGTTGCGGAATGTCTGTTTTCGATAGGGTTTTCTCTTCTATCGCTAACGGACCGTGCACTTTGTCTGCGGCTATGGTGTAAGCCACAATTAGCAAGGTAAAAATAGCGTAGAAGTTAAAGAACACGCTGCCCCATAATATTGAGGCTGAAGATGCTGGTAGCTCGTAAGTGTCGAGCAAGCTTAATATGAACGCTCCCCAACCATTAAGTAAAATGAGTATGCATACTGGTGCGCTGGTGGAATCGATAATATAAGCTAAGCGAGCGCGGCTCATGCCGAAGCGGTCAAATAAACCTCGAGCAAAGATCCCCGCCGTTAACACACTCAAATTCGATTCAATGAATACTGCGATACCGGTAAACATTGTCAGGCTGCCAACCTGTTTCTTATTCTTGGCCACCCCTTTGCCTACCAGATAGTTAACCGTAGCAGTTACACCGCCAGAGTCGCGAATAAACGCCAGCAGGGCGCCTACTAAAACAGAAAATAAAATGACTCGGGTATTACCTGGGCTTGACGCGGTATCGACAACGCGCTCTATAGCATTGATTGGTGCAAGTAAGCTGGTGGCGGGGCTTGTAGCTAACAAAATAAGAGCTTCAGAGCACAGCACTGCTAATAGCAATGCCAAGATAACTTCTTTTTTCCAGAATACGACAATGATCGCAACCAATGGGGGGATAATTGATACCCAATCCATACTACTTTCCATACTTTATTATTGTGAAATACTGCCATTCGCTTAAAGAGCGAATATCTGAGCTTGTACGTTGATGCTAAATCGAAACGTCGATGTTCGTGAATGCGAAACCATCGACTTGCTAGTAAACTGCACATCTATTAGCCATTCATATTCATTAATATGAGCAATAGCGACTAGCGTACCGCAGAGCACACGGTTAATTCCACAGAATGACACGTATTTATTCTGTATGCATTGGTTTTTGATACTATGGCAATTATTATGCGTATCAAAGCTTAACTTATCGTTATAAGTACACCGTTGACTGTTAAAAAATCTATAATTACCTAGGATCTTATTTGCGCCTTATTCCCTCGTTAGCAACCGTTTTATCTCGCGTTTTTTTATTTAGTCTATGCATTTTACTGTTGCCTAGTACTTATGCGAACCAATCAAACCAGCATGAACAGATAAAAAAATCTCTTGGCCAAAAAATCATTCTAGATTTTCGATTCTACTGCGATGATGGCACTAGCTCGAAAGCATGTAAAAAGCCGGTAACCACGCTACCAAATGCGCTTAAAGACTTACTCGTCACCCACAATATTGGTGGCGTTATCTTATTTTCTGAAAATATTAAAACCAACAAGCAGCTAATAGAGTTGAATTACGCCATGCAACAGGCCATGGCAAAAGCGAAGCTGCCACCGCTATTTATTGCTGTAGACCAGGAAGGGGGAAGAGTGGCTCGCTTACCTTCTTCTATGCTCGCGCCTTTCCCCGGAAATTTGGCAATAGGGGCAAGCTATTATCAGCACGGCACTGCTTTTTCCGAAAACGTAGCGAAGGGCATTGGAAGTAGTTTGAGCTCCTTAGGGATAAATACAAATTTCGCCCCGTCTGTAGACATTAACAGTGAACCTAAAAACCCAGTCATTAATGTACGTAGTTTTGGCGAAACACCTAGCGATGTTGCGGTGCTAGGGCAATCGTTTGTAGATGGGTTGCAATCAAGCGGTGTAATAAGTGCTATTAAACATTTTCCTGGTCATGGCGATACACAAACAGATAGCCACACCGGCCTGCCCAACGTTAAGCATTCAAAAGCGCAAGCGCTAAAAGGTGACCTATTACCTTTTAGCCGAATTATCAGCGGTGGAAACCCGCCAGGTATGTTGATGAGTGCGCATATCCAATACCCATCATTAGATAGCACTACCGTTAAAGACAAACAGGGGAGGGAGATGACCATTCCTGCAACCTTGTCACGTAAGATTCTCCATGATGTATTGCGAAACGAGCTGGGTTACCAAGGCGTGGTTGTTACCGATGCATTAGATATGGCGGGCATTGCTAAATACTTCTCACCAGAAGATGCCATGATAAAAGCCTATCAAGCGGGTGCCGACATTGCCTTAATGCCGTTCACCATTAGAACACCACAAGATATCAAAATGTTTGCTGCATTAATGGGCAAGGTAAGTAAGCGAATAAGCAGTGGTGAAGTGCCCTCAACACAGCTTGCAACTTCCGTACAACGCATTGCGTTGCTTAAAGCTAAATTTAGACTGAATAGCTACGCTGAGAAAGCGCTTTCTTGGCGCGTTTCAGACGTAAAGAATAACATTCAAAAAACAAAGAATATTCAAATTGAGAAAGCGCTTTCTAGAGCGGCGATCACATCACTTTATGGCGCCGAAAAACTGCCCGTTACTCAGAAAACCTGGCTGGCATTAATGCCCGATGCGCTTAGGTGTTTAGCGCTTGAAAAAAGTTTGTCTAGTATTGCGCCCACGCTGGGAATGGCTTGCCTGCCGCTTACAAAGCTTCCAAACAAAGCCACCTTCGAATATGCATTAAAGCAAGCCGACCTGTTAATCGTGGGGGATATCTCACCGCAACATGCCGTTTATGAGATGAAAGGCTTCGATAATGAAGAAGCGATGGCTTCAATGGCACCGCTAGATGATGTGCATAGATTTACTAAATCAGCCTTGCAACGAGCTAAAAAACAAGGGCTTACCACGGTTTTAGTACCGCTTCGTATGCCCTATATAGCGAAAGAAATGCAGCCACACACCGATATCGCTATTGCTACATTCAGTTACAACGTAGATAGTGAGATATACAGCCCTATTTTTGATGCTCTAATAGAAACCATATTAGGCCTGAACAGACCCAACGACTATGTGCCTGTTCAGTGGAGCGTCGCATCTGATTAGCGTTTGCGTTAAGGCACCGACCAGTCAGTAGAAATTCAAGTAATTGAAAGCGACTATAAGTTATTGATAATAAATAATTAAGTTTAGTAATTCACAGCGGTTCGTGCTAATTAACTAAAAAAAGTAACGCAAAAATACGACGCCATACGGCGAAACACTAAGTTAAGTGTGACTTGGTAATAAGAATAAAATGGAGTTTCAGTGTGGATACAGTGGTGGCTTTTCTCATGCCTTTTATTCCGCTAGTACTAGCAATTGTACTGGTGGTATTGGGGCTAGGTGCACTTCATTACGTGCTACTTGCGCGACAATCTCACTTAACCAGTGAAGAAAAATTGCCACGCCAAGTTACTTTGTTAGTACTTACTATTATAGGCTTGGTCGTCATCTCCATGGCGCTGCCGGTTAACGAAAGTACGCGCAATCAGGTGATCGCGTTAATTGGCGTTTTGTTATCCGGTGTCATCGCGTTTTCATCTACCACCATGGTGGGAAATCTGATGGCAGGTTTGGTATTACGTGTAAATAAACCGTTCAAAGTGGGAGACTTTATTCGCGTAGAAGATTACAGCGGAAGGGTAGCTGAGATGGGCTTACTAGACACGGAAATTCAAACTGAAACTCGTGAGTTAATTGCTTTTTCAAACACCCTAATGGTGAACACACCGGTGAGAGTAACCCGTGCCTCAGGTGCGATTGTCTCGGTTGATTTAAGCTTAGGATACGATATTCACCATTCAGAGGTTGAGAAGCACTTACTAACTGCAGCGGCCAATGCTGAATTGGAAGAACCTTTCGTTCAAGTGATCTCCTTAGGAGATTTCTCGGTTAGCTACCGAGTTGCAGGTTTGCTTAAAGAAGTGAAAAGCATGCTAAGTGCGCGCTCGCGATTACACAAATCGGTGCTTGATGCATTGCATAACACGGGCATTGAAATTGTCTCACCGACCTTCATGAATCAGCGGCCTCAACTAGACGGTGTGCAAATGATTCCTCGGCAACCTGGCTCATCAAAAGAGGCTGCTGCTTCCAGGGACGAAGAGGAGGAAACTAATCCCGAGGCCATCGTTTTTGATAAAGCGGAAGAGGCTGAGCAGCACGAGAAAAATCGAGAAGGTCTAGCCGAGCAAATAGCGGCTATCAACAAGCAACTTGAGACCGCAGAGGGTGACGAAAAAGAACAGTTGAAAACACACAAAGCGACGTTAGAAAAGCGGCTGGCTGACCTCGTCGAGCAGCACCGCGATGTGTGAATAAACCACTCCACTGTGAAGGCTTAAACCAATCGCGCACGTTGCGCTATTCGATACTCCTCTATAACAATCTTCAGGCACCTGACTGGCAAGCGGTGCCAGTGCACTTTGGTTCAAACCCGGATTAGTGAAGCCCTTAGTACCCGCAAAGCCGCAACAGGTGATGTCAGTGGGAACAATAACATTTGAAGTGCAAAGGTTCGTCAACGCGTTAATAGCAACCCCTGAATCTAACTTAGTACTTGAACACCCAATATGAAGCATTGTCGGGACATCTGTTTTAACCACCTTTACCCGAGGTGAAATGTACTGAAGTAAATACTCGCTAACTTCCAATGTTTCTATTTTATTAGAGTCTGAGTTGTTGGTGCTTTTTGAGATTACGTTATAAGCACACGCGCTGTTGTCAACGATGACGGGCCAGCGTCCTTGTTCTGAAAGTGTGTAAACTTCTTGTGTCCACGCCGCGAGTTTAACTCTCGCGGTGCTTGCTTCACCTTCACTATCCCAAGGCTGGCCACAACAAAGGTCTTTTGCGCTAGAGAACACCACTTCCACGTTGGCCTTTCCACATAAAGAAACCACAGCCTGAATAACACTTTTTTCATTAGCGTTGCCATCGAAAACTTTGCTTGGGCAACTAACCATGTAAACTACTTTTGAACCCGTCCGAGAAAGCGCCCCAGAAAGCGCTTTCCCAGTCATTTTCTCAGCTACTTTCTCAGCGGAATTTTCAGAGCAGTTTTGTTGACCTAAATGAGTAGGTAATTCTGCGATGTATTCAGCGTCTTTTGTAGTCGCTTTATGTGCTTCATATTCTATTTCATTAGCGTGGGTAATAGCTTTAAAACTAGCCTCGTTTTTATACTGCGAAGCATTTTGGTTGTACTGCGAAGCTTGGGGAACCGTATTATGAAGCTGCGGTAAATGTAGTGCACCTGTAATAGAATTGAATGCCTTTTCACCAATTACACCTTTTACTTTATGGCCGGCATTTAGTGAAAAACGTGCAATTGATAACGCCTTATCGGTATATTTAGCGGCAAGGTCACTGACTAGTTTGGTCGCGGGACCTCTAGCACGCTGGCCACGTATTTGTTTTATCCACTGCCCTGTATCAATGCCTACCGGACAAGCGCTTGCGCATAGCCCCGTTGCGGCACAACTATCTACGGCTAGATGTGAAAATGCTTCGTTAATTTCATTAACAGCCGCAGGTTCTGTCAAAGACGTTTGTCGGCGCTTTAATGCAATACGTTGACGGGGCGACAACGTGTAATTGAGCGAGGGGCACTGAGGTTCACAAAAGCCGCACTCAATACAGGCATCTACCGTGTCTTGTACTGCAGGCATCGGCTTAAGGTGAGTAATATGCGCTTGAGGATCGTCATTTAAAATAACCCCTGGGTTTAAAATACCCTTAGGGTCAATAATATCTTTAAGAGCACGCATTAACGCCACACCTTCATCACCCCATTGTGCGGTAAGAAACGGTGCCATATTACGCCCCGTTCCATGCTCGGCCTTTAGGCTTCCCGCAAAGCGCTGCGTAACGAGCACGCTTATATCGGCCATAAAGGCCTGATAGCGGAAGATTTCATTTGGGGTATTGAAACCTTGGCTAAACACAAAGTGCACATTGCCATCGAGCGCATGCCCAAAAATAATGCCGTCGTGGTAATCGTGTTTTTCGAATAAGGCGACTAACGCATTTAGCCCATCGGCCAAACTTTCCAATGGAAAGGCTACATCTTCAATAATGACCGTGGTGCCAGTGGGCCTTACTGCGCCTACTGCGGGAAATAGTCCTTTTCGAATGCTCCACAAGTTTTCGATGATGTTGGGCTCTGCAGTAAAATCTTGCAAAGGCAGGCCTTGCTCTTGCTTATGCTCTTGCATCTGCACTTGCTTAGCTGGGTGCTCATGTTCTTTGCTTATACCCACTGCTGGCTGGGTTAAAATTTTGCGCACCGTCTTAAGCTTACTATTTAGTTCAGCCTGTGAAGGGGCACCCACGTCAATAAGTAGGGCAACAGCATCTGGGTTGCTAATATCGTGATTGGGTTTGCTAACCACCACCTTGTCTATCAAAGGCGCAACTGCGCGCAATGCTCTGGCGTCCATCAACTCTACAGCATCTACATCACAGGCTTTTAGCGCAGGAATAACTGCACAAGCGTCTTTGAAGTTTTCAAATAAATACAACCCGGTTTCTCGCGCGCTAGGCAAAGGTACGGTGTTGTAGGTAATGTTGGCAATGAAGCCCAATGTACCTTCTGAACCAATCATTAGGTGGGTAAAAATATCTAGCGGGTTTTCATAATCAAGTAAGGCGTTGAGGCCATAGCCCATGGTATTTTTAAGACGATATTGATAGCGCACTTTTTCAGTCAGTGCTTTATTCGCTAATAACGTGCTGCGAAGCGCAGCAAGAGAGGCTAATAATACACTATGGCTTTGCTCAAACGCTGCAACGCTTTGCGCATCAGCGGTATTGACTTCACTGCCGTCGGGCAACAATACGTGAATGTGACGCAGGGTGTGATACGAGTTATTTTTTACCCCACAGCACATGCCCGACGCATTATTCGCTGCAATGCCGCCCACTTTACAGGCGTTAATCGAAGCCGGATCTGGCCCAATTTTTCGGCCATAGCCTGCCAATATTCGATTCGCTTTTGCGCCAATAATCCCCGACGCTAATGATATTGCCTCGCCGTTATCTATTACCTCAAACTGTTGCCAATCTGGGGTTAGCATGACCAATACCGAGTCTGTAATTGCTTGACCAGATAAACTGGTGCCCGCCGCACGAAATGTCAGGGAAATATTTAAGCGATTAGCCATCGCTAATACGCGGCCCATAACGTGAATACTCGGCACTTTTATGACTAACTTAGGAATTTTGGTGTAAAAACTGGCGTCAGTAGCAAGGGCAATTAGCCTAGGTTTATCGCTAATAATATTATCAGGCGCTAACCATTCACTAATGCCCGTTAAAAAGGCATGAAAGTTATCAGTTGCGTTATCCACTACCTGTTCGGTCTTGGCTTTTCCCTTCCCGTTATGGTTATTCATGATGCGTTTCTGCTTTCATATTGATAGTGTCAACGCCGCCTTTTCCTTCGCTAGGTAATTCAGAAGCCGTTGCCGGATATAGCAAATAGGGGGCGCGAAGTTGTTTAAATGTGGCTAAGCCTTCAGCCCAGCTTGCTTGTATTTGCTTGCTGGTTTTCCCTGCGATAATGGCCTGACGGAGTGAATCCGTACCGGCTAATTTATCGAAAAAATCTGGGCGAGTGAAAAAGGTAATGCCTTGTTCTTTAAACTGAGCATAAGCGCTAAGTAGTACCTCAATATCTAACCCTGAAACAGAGGCTTGAGTCATTAATGAAGCCTTGAGGGTAGTGTTATTGTGTTTAGGCGATGGTGCTGCTTGGTTAGCAGCTACGCCTATACTTTCATCGCCAAGCGCTACAACAGGGTGGCCGATAAGTTGAAAAGGAAGCGGTGTACCTCTTCCCACACTTACGTCCGTGCCTTCAAAAAAACAGAGGGAGGGGTATAAGGTAATGGCAGCATCAGTAGGCAGATTCGGGCTGGGGGCAACAGGCAAAGAGTAAGGCATTTGTTTATGATAATTGGCCACGGGAATAACCGTTAACAGCGCCTGCGGCTTGGGCTGATGCGGCTTAGATTTATACTGCTGCGCTGGCTGTTTTGCATCACTAGCATCGGTCGCAATCCACTGTTCACCCACTATCATTAATGCGAGTTCGCCTAACGTCATACCGTGCAATACAGGAATGGCATGCATGCCTACAAACGATACATAATCCGGCTGTAAAATAGGGCCATCAGTAAAGGCGCCATTAGGGTTGGGTCTGTCTAATACTATGACAGGAATGTGCGCCTGAGCAGCGGCCTCTAGCACGTAATGTAAGGTGCTTAAATACGTATAAAAACGCACCCCTACATCTTGAATGTCGAACACCAGAATATCGGTATTGGCTAACATGTCGTCCGTTGGCTTTTTCGTTTTACCGTAAAGGGAGTGAATAGGAAGGCCCGTTTTAGCGTCAACATCGTTATCTATTTTTTCACCCGCTCCCGCCTTGCCGCGAAAGCCATGTTCAGGTGACATAATACTCACCACATTGATATCACGACTTAGCAGCGCGTCGACTAAGTGGGTAGGCTCCGTCGAGCTTTTTACAGCCGAGCCTTCTACCCCCGAGCCTTCTATAATCGAGCTTTGGTTAACCACCAATGTGACTCGTTTGCCTTCAAGTAAAGGCAAATATTCATCAAATTGCGCCGCACCCACTTGTAACCTACGCTCAGCAACGTCAGCCCCCTCATAAGCTTTGGTATTTACAGCGGCTTTGGTATTTGTAGCAGCTTGGGCACAGCTTGGCCTATTAAAAGTAATAGCAGCGCTTAATAGCAAAACGAGTGTTAGTAGCGACTTGATAGGCATTTATGAAGGTGGCCTTTTAAAGCGGTTGTTTTACAGCGTGACGCAAATAGCCATTGCTTGCCACCAATTGTTTAGCCGCGTCGTCGGCATTGGCCCCCGTTAGCACCATTAAGATAGCCAGCTTTGCATTGTTGTTCGAGGCTTTCAGCGCGGTAGTGGCATCGTGTTCATTACATTCCGTGGCTTGCATCACAATGCGTAGGGCCCGGGCTTTTAGCTTTTCGTTAGTTGCGTTGACATCTACCATTAAGTTTTCAAAGGTTTTGCCCAGCTTGATCATGGTGGCGGTGCTTATCATGTTGAGTACCAGCTTTTGCGCAGTGCCAGATTTCATTCTTGTTGAACCGGTAAGTGCTTCGGGGCCCACCACTGGGCAAATGGCAACATCGGCATGTTCAAATATGGCCGAGTTTGGGCTACAAGCGATAGCTGCTGTCGTCGCGCCAATAGATTGCGCATACGCAAGAGCGCCTGATACATAAGGCGTGCGCCCACTTGCCGACAACCCAACTAGTGTGTCGTGTTGACTAAGCGTAATATTAATAACGTCTTGCTTGCCGGCTTCTCGATTATCTTCTGCCCCTTCAACTGCGTGTAAAACCGCTCGTTCGCCGCCAGCAATAATGCCTACTACAACCCCATCTGGCACACTGAAGGTGGGCCTACATTCGGCTGCATCTAAAATACCTAGCCTGCCACTGGTACCCGCGCCTATATAAATGAGTCGCCCACCTTTTGCGATGCTTTGAGCAGCGGCGTCTACCACTTTGGCGATGGCTGGAATTTCTGTAGCCACACTTGGTGCAACTTTGGCGTCTTCATGATTAATTCGCGCCAGCATCCCTTCTGTAGAAAGGGTATCAATATCTACAGTATTGGGGTTTCGCCCTTCAGACACTACCCGTTCTAAATCTTTAGCGAGGTGGTGAATACTGGGTGATGAGTCGGTGAGCTGCATGGTGATACCTTACGAAAGACAAAGGGAGATAATTTGCTATACATGCATTCAGTACACGCATTCAGTACATGCATAAAATTCATTCATGCTGGATTTCTTGGCTAGCATACTGAAGTTGTATATATGTAACAGAGCAAATTAACCATATTTACAACGCATTATAATGTGGCGGACCTGTAGCGTAAACCAGAGAGGCGCAAACCAAGGCGCATACGAGAGAAACGCAAACCAACAAGGCGTGCTCCATAGGGCTTAACATAACAGAAGCATAGTTCGTACATGCACGCATAAATTTGTATACCGAGAATTCGATTTCATTCAACTCGTGATACACTCTGCCCCTATGGAAATACAAAGGATTATCTGTTTACTGTGAGCCGTCAAACCCAAGCCATTATTCACGCTGATGCTATTTTAAGTAACTTTAAACTATTAGCAGAATTAGCCCCTACAAGCCGTTCTATGGCGGTGGTAAAAGCAGATGCTTATGGGCACGGTGCAGTTAATATTTCTCGTATTCTACAACATGTATCACCGCGCTTTGCAGTGGCTATTATTGAAGAAGCTATCGCACTAAGAGAATCAGGAATTAAAGCGCCTATTGTAGTGCTAGAAGGTGCACACCAAGCTAAAGAGTGCGCTATGGCTGCAGCACATGGCTGTATTCTAGTGATGCACAATCAAGCGCAATTAGAATGGATGTTAGCCTGCCCTGAAGACCGTCGCCCTACTATTTGGCTAAAAGCCGACAGTGGTATGCATCGGTTGGGTTTCGCGCTGAACACGCTACCGAGTATTGTTAAGCAATATGCGTCGCTTATTACGCAAGATACCGTGCTAGTTACTCATTTAGCCTGTGCAGACGACACCAGCAACGACTTCACGCAGAAGCAACTTAGTGCGTTTTTACAGATAGCTACACAGTTAGCGCTTCCTGTCAGTATTGCTAATTCTCCGGCCACCATTGAATGGCCACAAAGTCGAGGCGATTGGAACCGCCTAGGCATTGCTGTTTACGGCGGCCAGCCAAATACGGCCAATGTGGCATTAGCCCCTACCATGACGTTACGTTCTAGTATTATTGCCCTTCGCGATGTGCCAAAAGGCGAGTCGGTTGGTTACGGCCAAAACTGGGTGGCACAAAAAGATAGCCGCATTGCTACGGTAGGTATTGGCTATGCTGATGGTTACCCAAGACATTGCCCTAACGGTACGCCTGTTGCGGTAAACGGCGAGCGCGCTGGCCTAGCAGGGCGGGTGTCTATGGACATGATCACCATCGACGTTACCCATATTTCGAACGTTAACATTGGCGATAGAGTAGAACTTTGGGGTGAGAATGTACCTATTAACGAAGTGGCAGAAGCTGCCGGTAGCATAGATTACGAATTGTTAACCCGAGTATCAGCCCGTGTACCTCGCATAGTGAAATATCGCTAGTATTTACAGTATTTTACATTCTTGAAAATGCGCTGATGAATGACCATTCACCGAAACAATGGGGTGTTTTTCACTCGCTTGTGCCTATACTAACGTCCCACTTTCAGTATTGAGATGAATATTTCATCTTCGACTGTTGTGGGTATATCACGTAAGTGAGGTTTGTATGCGTACTTCGTTTTCTCGCCCTAGGGTGAATCGAGGACTAGTAAGTCGACCGTTTAAGCCTGTGCAGAAAAAAGCAGTAGGGTAGCGACAAGGATACAAAGCGTTACGTTAGGAATAATATAAAAACCCGGCATTGATATGGCCGGGTTTTTTACGTTTAGCGCAGGCGAAAATTAACAGATTAGTTATTTTGAGCGTGTAGATTAGTGTTTACTGTTGCACACGACTGCACGCTAGGCCCCTTTTTCTCAGGCGACTTTTCACTCTTTTTGTTCGCAGGTATATAACGTTCAGGCCGATGGTTTAACGAAATGACCATATTTAGGCAGAACGCGGCTAGAATCGAAATAAGCACTAAATGCCATGGAATAAAGAAAAGCCCACAAAGCAGAATAACGCTATCTACCGTAAGTTGAAACGTACCTGCGCGCACATTAAATCGAGACTGCAGGTAAAACGCTAAAATACCCAAACCACCTAAACTAGAGCTATGTCTGAACATAATCAGCATGCCTACACCAATAAGCAAGCCACCAAAAATGGCAGCAAAAATAGGATCGATGCTAGAAATGTCGACGAAGGCTGGGATCTGCTCAGTCAAGACAGATACCGTGGTCACAGAAATAAACGTATTTAATGTGAAGCGCTTGCTGATGCGAGTCCAAGCAAGGGTATAAAAGGGTAAGTTAATCAGGAAGAATAGAACACCAAAGTCCATATCAATTGCGTAAGTCCCCAGCAATGCGATACCCGCAGCGCCACCCACCATCAAATCTTGTGATTGGAACAGAAAGACACCAAATGCTACGAATAATCCGGCACTAACTAATGCAAAGATATCTTCGATAACACTGTGATTGGAGTTTTGCATAAGTGGCGATTCTTAGTTGATAAGACACGCTGTAATTATACGTTTACGTTGGTGGGGGATACAGAGTTGTGGTTAGATAACATGCTACGCTTAAAATCTATTGGTACGCACAGCTTTACGACTTTTAACCGCAGGGTAAACGGTAAGTTGCCGACTTGTAAATATTGCACCATTTATGAGCGAAAAATGGGTTATTCCACCACTGAAAACACTACAATGTCTTGTCTATTGAATTCAACACGGCAGTGCATGTAGCCGAAGTTTAGCGGGCTATAGGCCACTATTCGGCTACCGACCGCTAAAAATTCGGTATCCCATACCAGTAAATTGGTGGTATTTAATTGTCGTTCCACACTATTTTTCGATACCCCTGGCGTAAAGTTATCACATAAATAAATAACTTCTTTTCTGGCTTCAAGCCCATAAAACGCCGTTGCAATGAGAATCGCAATGGCCAATATGGCCACAATATCGGTAATGATTGAACGCTTCATGGGGGACAAAACAAATCTCCAGAGGGTGTAGTTACACCTAATTAAGGTTGGCAGGCGAAGGTTGAAGTAAATCCCACTTATTGCCAAAACAGTCTTTAAAAATAGCTACTGTACCGTAAGCTTCTTCTCGCGGCGTTTCTAAAAACTCAACGCCTTTATCACACATTGATTGATGATCGCGCCAAAAGTCGTCGGTATGTAAAATCATAAACACTTTACCCCCAGCTTGCTTTCCAATCATCGCTTTATCTTCTTCCGATTTAGCTTTAGCTAACAAAAGTGACGTTGCACTACCTTTCGGTGTGACTAACACAAAGCGTGCTCCTTCCCCTTTATCTCTGTTCTCGGTAAGTGAAAAATTAAGGGTTTGGGTGAAATAGGCAATAGCACTGTCGTAATTGTCTACAAGGAAGGTAATAGCTGAAATATGATGCTGCATAGAATCTTGTTTTACGTGAATTTTGTGAAATCTTACCCATAATTTAACGCGAATGAAATGCGCTTCATCGACAAATGCGCTTTACATATTTCGTGTACGACAATGATCTTTTTGTAAGGTTCACTCTATAAAATTTGTATTGAAGGAATATATATCACACCGAGGTTCTCCAAATTGGAGTGATCTAGATTGTGAACAAATTGACATTAGGACAAGGAATGAACAGACAACTTCCACTACTTTCCTTAGCCGCGCTACTAGGCACTAACTCCTTAGCAGTGCAGGCAGATGAGCTTCCTTTTACGCTGAGTGGCCACGTACGGGTTAACTATGGGCACCAAGATTGGCAACTCCCTGAGATAAGAGATGGATTCGAATTTGAATCTATCAAGTTAGGTGTCGCTGGCGAGTCAGATCAGTTCAGCTATAAAGCAGAATACCGATGGTACGAGAATACCGATTTCGACACTATTCGCTTTGCCGAACTTACCTACCATTGGGACGAATCGACCGACATTACGGCAGGTATCACCCAAACCCCTTTCGGCTTACAGCCCTTTGGCTCAAACAACTTCTGGTTTTCGGTAAATTATTACTTAGGCTTTGAAGATGACTATGAAGCCGGTATTAAGATAAATCATGATTACGGTAATTGGGACTTTCAAGCCGCTTACTTCATGAATGATGAATATAACGATGCCGCTGAATTTGGCCGTTACTCATTCGATGTGGCCGATGATGGTGAGTTTCGTAACCAAGAAGATGGCCAATACAACTTACGTGCGAACTATACCGCGAAGCTGTTGCCTAGAAGTACTACCGACATTGGTGTGTCTTACCAATATGGCGATATCTTAAACTTAGATACACTAGAAGATGGTGACATGACGGCTTACGCTGTTCACGTTCGTCATCAGCAAGGTGATTTTAAAGTAGAACTACAATACATTGACTACGAATACGATTTAGCTGCGCCTGAGGGCCAAGCGACCGATAGAATTTCGCTTTCTGCATTCACCTTTCCTTTCTTAGCGGCGGCCGATGGGTCGACGTATTCGGCGAATTTGGTGTATTCCGTACCTTATAAATTCACCCGTATTGACTCACTTACGTGCTACACCGAGTACAGTGTGGCGCAGGGTGACGAAGCGTCAGGCCGAGATTCATCGCAGTGGATAAATGGCTGTAGTTTTGGCTGGGACAAATTGTTTGTTTATGTAGATAGTATTCAAGGGAAAAATATGTGGTTTTCTGGTGGTCCAGGCGTGGGCTTAGACCTAGGCGGTCGACAAGAAACAACACACAGATTGAATATTAATTTAGGTATCTATTTCTAAGGGAAGATTATGCGTTTATTGGCTATTTTCACACTACTTTTGGCGTTAGTCCCACTGCAAAGCTGGGGGCATGCCTGGCTAAAAATTAAGATTGCTACCACTGAATATGCGCCTTACACCTCTTCAGAGATGGAGCACAACGGCTATATTAATCACATTATTTCACAGGCTTTTTTAGAAACCGGAGTGGTGGTTGAATTTGTCTCAATGCCATGGGATGAAGCTGTGGAAGCCACATTGAATGGCGAATTTGATGCACTGTCTTACGGTAATTTTGTGCGCGCGCGTGGTGAGAAATTCTGGCACAGCGACCCTATCACTGCCGAAAGCTTAGTCTTTTATGTAAATGCAAAATCTGACATAGCCTCATGGTCTAGTTTTGATGAACTAAAAGATAAAAAAATGGGGGTGACAGAAGGCTATTTGTACAATAACGAATTAGCTGCTTATATTAAAAACACCCCTTCGGTAACCACCTACGCTACAGATAAAGAGAACCTTGAAGCCTTGGTGAGTGGGGAAATTGATTTGTTTCCCATCGATGACCTCACTGGTTGGTATTTACTTCAACGCGACTTCACTAACGAGCAGCGCCAAGCGGTAATGACCATCGACCCGTTTATCTCTACCGTCACCACGCATTTACTGGTAGCAAAGGGAAGAAATGACGACAGGCTTCTTATTGAGCTTTTCAACAAAGGCCTGGAAGAATTAACATTAGAAGGGAAGCTAACTCGCTTCAAACGGTTATTAAAAGACGGCTTTTACCAAGATCCTAAAAAGCCGGTTAACTTCGACAGGCGCTAATTCGACAGGCGCTAACGGTTTTGTACTCGCGCGAATACGATAACCGGTAAAGGCTATACTAAAATTTTCTACAAAAAAAGAGAGCTTGCTCTCTTTTTTTGTGGGCTAAAAATGACGGAAAAATAAATAGTTACTTCCTGTGTATACCAAAGATATAAGGAAAGTTTTCAATGCGCATATATAATTCAGGCGTTGAGAATATGCTCAATGATTAGTCTGCCAATTGGCAGTTCAACAATGCTGTAAGCATTGTTAAAGCGGCGGAAAACCAGCGAGAGAGCAGTAAATGTATACATGCAGTAGTATAAATGGGTGGCCAAGCCCAGTTAAGAATGTTGCGTTTTATCTTTATTTACCCTGCACTGTTATGGCCGCTGCATTCGCGTTTTCCGCCAATGCCAATGCCAGCGCAGAGCCCATTCCAGAAGTAAGTGTTACGTCTAGCCCAAATAGCAGTTCTGCTGACAGTTTGAAAACTCAGACCTTGAAAGCCCAAGCCCCCAGATTTGATATTAGTGGCTCTTATAGGCTTAAATACGAACATCTCAATAACCCCATTTTTCCTTCTTCCAGTGAAGATAGAGCCCAAGTAAATCGACGAGTTTCATCTCGCCTGTTAGTGAAAGCACAGGCTAATTGGGATGTGTTTAATGTAACCCTTGAGTTAGCCGACTCCCGCGTATGGCTAGATGATAATGACCCCACGTTAAAATCAGCGCAGGTGAATACGCTAGAACCCTTACAGTTTTTCGCTCGTTATACGCCCCAAGACAGTCAGTATTTAAAAGGGATTACCGCGGGACGAGTTACCTTCGATCACGGCAGTCGCAGGCTGATAGGACAAGGCGTGTACCGCAATACCAAAAATGCATTCGATGGGGTACTGGTAGATTATCAAGTTAGCGATTGGAGCCTTCGTGGTTTTTACTTGCTGCCGGTCAGTCGATTACCCAGCGACAGCGGGGCAGTGGCCGACGCAGAACGGGCTTTTGATAAAAGTTACAGTGAGCGAGAGTTCTTTGGTTTATATGTTACTTCGCCAGATAAAAATCTGAAGGTTCACAGCTACTGGTTAAAAGAGGAAGACTCTGAAAAACTTGCCACGAAAAATCGTGACCTATATACACTTGCCGTTGAGTACACCAAACCGTTTGCAGAGTCATGGAAAGCCAATATTGAAGTGATTGGGCAAACCGGCACGTCACATCAAACCGCAAGTGCAACTGACACCACTGAGCTAGATGTAGAAAGCTGGATGGTGCACGCTAATTTTGGGAAAAAAATCACTGACTTTACTTTTCTAAGGGCAGAAGTAGACGCGATTAGCGGCGACAATAATAGCGCAGATAATACCATTACCGACTTTGATAGCCTCTATGGCGTAAGGCGTTTCGATTTTGGCCCAACAGATGTTTATCAGGCTATGCCTCGAAGAAACTTATACACAGTGGGCGCGAGAAGTGTGACCAAACCTTCGAAAAAACACAATATCATGGTGAGCTACAAAGCTATGTGGTATCAAAAAGCCCCAGAGTCTGTAGATAACTTTATTGGACAACAGTTGGAAGCAAGATGGCGTTGGCAGATATTGCCCTCAATGAGGGTTGCCATTGGTGCGGCTTATTTACTGAAAGGCGAAGGGTTCGAGCGAGGCGATTACCCTGATGATAGCCAATTTGTATTTACCGGCGCGCTATATACGTTTTAATAAGTACTAATTCTTACTCATTTTAATCTAATACTGTTGGAAGCTCGCAATTTTGTAACGGGAATAGGTATACTCCGTAACCGCTTCTAGCAGTTTGCGATTAAGGGAAAAGATTGAGCTACAGTACTTCACTCACACATTATCAACGCTTCATGCGCATGGTGCAGTTACTTGGCCCAGGCGTACTAATGGCCACTGCCGCCGTTGGCGGAAGCCATCTTGTTGCCTCCACCCAAGCGGGTGCGAAATTCGGTTGGCAGTTGGTGGTACTTATTCTGGCGGTTAACGTTTTAAAGTACCCTTTTTTCCGTGCAGGCGTTAGCTATACCATCAGTACTAGGCAAACCTTGCAGTTCGGTTACCATAAGATGGGTAAGGGTTATTTAATTGTGGCATTGTGCCTAAATGCATTGGCTTCAGTGGTGAATGCCGCCGCACTTTTGTTATTTGCTGCAAGTTTGTTGTCTTATTTTTTGCCTTTCAATGTCTCTATTGCCATCGCGTCGGCCGCTATTTTGGGCGCTATATTGTTCATATTGTTAGCAGGGCATTTTGAAGCCCTTGAAGGGGTGGCAAAAGCCATTATGGGGGTGCTGGTTTTAGCCACTATTGCGGCTTTTTGTGCGGCAATAATAAATATTGAGCCTAGGCCAGCCAACTTTGAGTCACCCTCACCCTGGACACTCGCGACCGTAGGGTTTTTAGTGGTCACTATGGGGTGGATGCCCGCACCAATAGAGATATCTAGCATCACGTCGTTGTGGTTAAAGCGTCAGTGCCAAAACCAACCTGTAACACCCAAAAATGCGCTGTTCGACTTTAACTTAGGTTATGCGGTGACCACTATTTTAGCCTTACTTTTTTTAGGCTTAGGCGCTTTAGTATTACATGGAAGTGGTGAAACACTCGCAACAGGTGGCATAGGCTTTTCACAGCAACTGGTCAGCTTATATGCCAATACAATTGGCGATTGGGCACACTGGCTTATTGCCGTGGTAGCCTTTCTTTGTATATTTGGGTCGGCATTAACGGTTTACGATGGTTATGCCCGCGTGATTGCCGAAGCCATATCATTGGTATCGCCACATAAAATGGCGCGTGATGCGGTATTCGTTCCCGTGCTACTGACTATGGCAGCCATTAGTTTTAGTATCGTACTGTTTTTCAAATCTGCGCTACTGGCCATGTTAGGCTTTGCTATGACACTGGCCTTTGTTACCACGCCCATGTTTGCATGGCTAAATCATCGTTTGGTAAAAAGTGCTTCGCTGCATGAAGATGCAAAAGCCAGCTGGTGGGTAACATTGCTTAGCTATGTAGGCTTGGTGTATTTGTTTGGCTTTTTACTGCTGTTTGTTTGGTGGAAGTGGGGCTAGTCTGGAACTTAGGTTTGGCTAGGACTAAGCTAGGCGCGGCAAGTTACGATGGCGTGCGTTTTGTGAAGGCAAGTGCAACTATCTTGTACAGCACGTAAAAGCCTACCAGCAATGAAACTGCTGCAATAAATGGGCTTAACAATAGCCAGCACAACACGTAAAGAACAAGCCCTTTCACCCCTATTTCAGACGCCCTAGCAAGTAAGTCTATAGCGCCTAATATAAGTGCCGTGGCGCAAATTAGGCCAACTACCACGGTGGTTATAATTAAAAGTGCGTTTTCCACGTTTAGGCTATCCTAGCTTCTTTTGCCAAAATAGCGCGTGGCCTTCACCTTCCGCCAGTTCATAGCTGGTAAAGCCAAACTTTTCATAGGCCGATTTTGCCACTGTGTTATTACTTAATACTTCTAAGGTAATCTTGCAGCAGCCTTTCTCTAGCGCTATTTCCTCTACTTTATCTAACATTTTTTGGCTAAGTCCTAAACCACGGAACTCGGGCAACACAGCGATATCGTGAGTATTAATAAGTGGTTTGCAGGCAAAAGTAGAAAATGCTTCAAAGCAATTTATTAGCCCAGCGGGTTTGCCGTCAACATAAGCAAGAATACTAAAGGCATGGGGTAGTGTAGAGAGCTTATCGACTAAGTTGTCGTAGGTATGTTTAGAAAGTGCCTCAGCGCCGCCCATAGGATCTTTCGCATATTCGTTTAGCAAATAAGGAATAGCTTGCTTATGTGCGTCGTCAAAATAATCTGCTTTTATGATTTCTATATTCATACATACCTTCACTTCTTTATATTACCCCAGCTTGATATAGATCCCATTTATAATGAGAACCAATGCTGGTGGATTTGCACTACCACTATGTTCTTTGTATCGGGTTTACTTCGTTTCGGGTTTATCTTCTGCTTTCTTAACGCGGATATTCGCATCGCCTAACGCATGATTGTTTAACGACTTAATGGCCGCTTTAGCTTCACCTGGCTTAGGCATTTCTACAAATCCAAAGCCTTTAGAGGCACCGCTCTTTTCATCAACTACAATGGTGCAAGACTGCACAGAACCGAAAGCTTCGAATAAACTCGCAAGCTCTTCTTGTGTAGTTTGTCTGTCTAAATTACGTATTAATATTTTCATTTTGTTTCCTGTGCGCTCGGCAAAGTAAGAAGAGGCTTGTTATACAGCAAAGCTAAAGCGATGTAGATAGGTTTCGTCATACTTACCGGCAGTAACTCAAATTAAAAGCACGTCAACGTGCTGGTTGGGTAATTTGCCCCGATTGCGCTCTTTAATTTAGGGCGCATCGCGCTCTGACGGTGCGGTATTAAAGTTTTTAATCACCTCATGGGGGTTAACGTCTTCACTATGGCGCTTAGCTGCTTCTGCCCACCACATCAATTGATTCAAAGTACGAGCAAAGTAATCAAACCACGAAGACGGGTCTTCCCCTGAACACATCTCACCATTCTCTTCGAATACTTGCTGCGCCTTGGGAATATGAATCATAGCCGATACTGGCAAGCAGCCTAACTCAGACAAAAAAGTACGCATGCCTACCGCTGCCCGCATACCACCCCATTGGCCAGCTGAATAAGTGACAATAGCACTAGGCTTGTAAGCAAACAACGAGCTACCGAAGTGATTAAGCAAATTAGCAAGGGCAGGGCTCATAGAGTGATTGTACTCGGGGCTAACCATGACATAGCCATCACAATTGGCAATTTTTTCGGCCAATGTATTTAGTTCGGCAGGCGCCTTACCTTCGGCATAGGCAAAATGGGGCTTAAAAATAGCGTCTAAGGGATAATCTAATGGGTCTATCAATTCTACATCATGCTCGTTGTAACGAAGCTGCAAACAGGCCATTATCGCTTTTGCCACACGTTCTCCAAGACGAGCGGGCCTAGGTGGCGTGCTATCCCGAACAGTGCCTAAAAAAATAAGAAACTTCATTGGTATGCTCCTTTTCCAAAACTATTCGATGTAGTTCACTAACACCGCTGGTGGAAACCATACTGATGTACTGAAGCTAAAATCGCAAATCATCGCAGCGAATATCCATTCTTGATTATCTTCTAAATCTAAATTCTGTTTCCAGAATAGCCGCATTTATTAACTAAATCAGGTGTAATAGATTATAGGCATAGGTTTGGGGCTCGGTTTGAAATACAACGCCTGTCCCCCATTTTGCCATTGGAGATAATTTATTATGACATTTACTCAATTACAGCAAGCACGTGCTTTAGATTTACCAAGCCGCGAGGCTATGCTTCATCGTGCGCCCTCTGTGCAACAGTTTTGGAGTACAAATAACGAGTTGCTTAGCAACGCGTGGAGCGAGTGGGAAGCCAGTGAAAAAGACAACCTATTCACCCTTGATGATTCTTTACTAGATGCCAAATTACGCAGCGCAGTCACGCAAGCGTGGGAAAATCCTGAAAAAGAAACAGAGGTGAAAGCGCTATTAGAAGAGGTGTCACCCGATGTATATCAATTTCAATTCTTTGACCCTGGAAGGCTGGTTGAGTTACGCGCCTATTTAGAAAAAGTATGGGATGCAGAAATAGCGCTAAGACCGCCCTACGGCATTGTGTTAAACCGTCGTGGTGCCATGCTAGATAAGCGTTCAGAAGGCTATTTGGCAGCGCCAAGCTTCCAAGCGTTTTATCGCATGATGCTAGACACTTACATGCGCCCAATTGCTCGTTTACTGTTTCCGGAAATTATGGGGTACGACACACAAACCTTTGGCTTTTCTATTCATTATCAGCCAAATACCGATACGTCGATAAGACCGCATACCGACGCGTCAGCAGTAACGTTAAATATTAATCTAAACGTTCCGGGTGAAACATTTACGGGGTCGACAGTGGATTTTTATGATGTAAAAGCAGGGAAAGTAAACCCACTAACGTTTACGCCTGGCAGCGCTATGCTTCACCGTGGAAACGTACCGCATGCGGCACAGCCTATCACCAGTGGAGAAAGAACCAACTTCGTACTCTGGTTGTATGGTAATCGCGGTCAAATGCCACCACAAGGTGAGAAAAGCGTTGATATTGATGCCCGTGAAAGGTGGACAGTACCATCTCAACCGCAAGATGACTTTGCGCCTTTTTAAGTGCGGTATCTATCAATAAGTAGCAGCAATAACGGGGGAGGGATCCTCCGTTAATCTTGTTTCGAATTTAGCTTCTTTGCCGCCATCAACCCGACAATAAAAATGATAAAAATAACAAACCCAACTGAAATTAAAATATTGAGTAAAAAGTCCACAATAGCACCTTAATTTTTAGTGATTGGCGAGCACACCGGCGCTCGCAGTGACAATATATCTATTTATACCATCACAACGTCTGATTAGCCCATGTTGTTATCATATTGTTACTTGAACCAAGGCAGAGATATATGTTCGCTAGGTATGCGTTAAAAGGCATGTGTTATTTCCCTACAGCTTTTATGGTTTTGCCTGAGAAGCGCCCTTTAACTATACAAAGCGTTAAAAAGTCAGTAATAAATCTAGTTCAATTTCGCGAAAACATGCTTGTCGTAAAAACGTCCATTTTTATAAATGGCTTTTTTCAGTATAGCTTCTTCGCTAAAGCCTGATTTCAAAAGCAACTGCATAGAGGCGTGGTTACCCGCAAACACAGCGCCAAACAGTCTCACGATATTGGTATGGGTAAATACAAAGTCAGATATTTGCCGAATAGCCTCGGCTGTTATGCCCTTACGCCAATAGCGCTTATCAAGCCAATAGCCAACCTCACCAGAACGCTCGTATTCAAACTGCCCTCGATTAACGCCAATGCAACCAACTAAAACATCGTCGTAAGAAATGGCTTTAATGATGCCAGATTGACTGCCCTCATTAACCCACCAAGCCGCATCCTCTTTTGTATAAGGATTAGGGATTTTAGTAGAAAGAAACTTGGTGACCGCCTCATCATTTAAGATGTGCACTAACCTATCAATATCGTTTTGATTGAAGTCTCTCAGGGTAACCATTCTAATCCTTTCTATATTTCAATAACTCACCTAAGCAAAATTATCACTCTTTTTTAGCCCGATAGACGCCGAAGTGTAAGGCGTATTGACGTGTGCTCAAATGGTTTGCTCATGTGGTCATGTAAAACGTTGAGCGCGATGCTATACGGCTACTCACTAGCTGCATGTTTGGGAGGCATGAGATTCATAACACCAAGATAAATCCAACTACCTATCCATGTGAACAGGCCAAGAAAAAAAGTGACCAGACCCGCAATCCACATTGAGCGCTTTTGTTTTCGAGCAAGAAAAACAGACAGGATGGTTGGAGCGATGGAGAAAACTATTAAAACGATATAAATGAAATTTACACTAATATTCATGGAACATCCTTGCGTGAATATACAAAATAGCTATCTCAGTATAGAAATAACGTAAAAACCACGTACAACAATAAGAGCAATGCAGGAAATAGTACAATACCTTTTAGAATTGAAGCTCTCTTTTGTTGTTTCCAAAAGTATTGCTGCTTCCGCTTTTCAAAATCAGTTAACCAATAATGACAGTGTGGGCATTGGTTTTTGAGGTGCATTATCAATGCGCATTGAGGACATTTAGCTGAAGGCTTGTATGAACCATTCCCCCAAATTGTTGGTTTTTCAATACTCATAACTACCTTAGCGAGTATGAATGCAGGTGCATGTTATGACTTTCATTGCCCATCTTGAAAACCTTATTAGCAGTACTTTACTTACAATCTGTTTTAGAATACCCGTGTTAAACCCACTGAATTTTATATCCATGCTGTTTATAAAGTGGCATGTTACACACCCACGTTCTTTACCCGACCTTCCAATTTTTTAACGCAACGTACAAAAACAGAAACAGAAGTGACCCCAGCACAAATGATTCCGATTTGGGGAATGGATAGTTCAATAGCCCCTAATATGAATAGCCTCCCAATCGTTGAACCAACTACAAATACAGCAGCCAAAAACACTACGATAGCAGTAACTAACATTAACCACGTCGCAGTCTTTCCCCATTCAGGCATATTCTCTACTTCCTTAAAATTTACTTTACTACATAGACACAATGACTCCCTGTAAAAGTGCTAGCCTCCGCATTTTCGTGGGTTAGCTTTTCAGCCACCGGAGCGCCGGCCGGAACCATAATTAGTTTGCTTAAGACTAAATCATTTGGAGGCTAGCATGAATAAACATAGCATGATTTTTATCGGGTTGGATACGCATAAAGAGTTTCACGAAGTGGCTTATTGTGAAGAGCAGCGTGGAGCAAGTGCGGTGCACTATGGCCGCATTCCTTCTTCAAAAGTCAGCGTCAAAAAGCTTATCCGTCAGTTTGAATCGAAATATCCTGGGGCAACAATTCACGTGGTGTATGAAGCAGGGCCGTGTGGCTATTGGATTTATCGGCTGATAACGAGTTTAGGGCATTGTTGCTATGTCGTCGCGCCTTCTCTTATACCCAAAAAGCCTGGAGAACGTATTAAGACTGACCGCCGTGATGCACTTAAATTAGTGAAGTTGCTAAAGTCGGAAGATCTTACACCCATTTATGTGCCTGAGCCGGAGGATG